>Ga0160449_1001703_pt1 | contig 10381 bp, 9 predicted proteins | sample HID1975I_E1MG_FD_108216 | JGI IMG/M metagenome (GOLD analysis project Ga0160449, IMG submission 108216) | Enriched soil microbial communities from UW Madison campus, WI, USA - HID1975I_E1 MG | ecosystem: Environmental > Terrestrial > Soil > Unclassified | place: USA: Madison, Wisconsin...
GACGCCACATAGATGTCGTACATTTTATAAAATGCGAAGAAAACAATCAGCGGCAGGAAGTCGAGAAACTGCTTCATAATCTGTTCCGTAAAATGACTCCTGAGCGTTTATTTGCCGCTCAGGAGCAGGTGAATGTTATTGGCGAACCAGCATATACAAGCGGAATAAATAGATGAGCAACACCGCAGAAATAAGGTTGCTTATCGTGTTTGCAATCACCCCGCCAACCGCGGGTGAGAGCGCCGCAAATGAAGATGCGAGCATCAAAAGGGCCGTTTTCGCCAGTAACCAGCTAATAACCGCCGGGGCGACAAGACGCATGTTTCCCCAGGCCAGGCGCATACTGCTGCGCAGTGACTGGAAAATCCCGATTTTATCCTGAACAACCATCACCGGTGCAAAAGAGAGCAGAATCGCAAATATCACCCCCGGCACCACCACCAACATGATTCCGATTTGCACGACAAAAGTGGTCAGGAACATCAGAACAAAGATTTTAGGCAGCACTGGAGCCGATGTGCCAATGGCACGAAGGGCGCTGACGCGTTGCCCGGCGCTCACCATCTGGATGAGAACCAAGATGCTACCCGCGAGAATAGCGTTACCAATCAAGCCTGCAAACGTTGATGCCGCAGAGGCTTTAAGTAGCATCTGCTGCTGTTCAGGTGTCATGTTTTGCACAAGGTCAAATAGCCCAACGCTATTCGATAAATTATCCCCTTCACTAAGGATAGACATTTGCTCATCGCTAGGTGAAAAAGCGTGACCGATAACAACCGAAATAAAGGCACAAAGCAAGGCAATCAGTAAAACAGTAACGAACTGATTGCGTAGAAAATTCCCCGTGTCACGGTACACAGAACCCGCCGTGATAGACATGCACTCTCCTTGATGTTGCTCGGTTAAAAATCAGCGGGAATTGTACACCGGATGAAGGACGCTGGCACCGACAAGATGCGTGGTGAAAGTAAGTTACTGTCAATGTGAAAAATTGATCTGGAGTGGGTAAGTCGATATTTACACAAAATGCCGAAAAATTAATCCAGATCATTAAATGTTAAATTAGCCAGCGAAGTGTGATCGTGGTTAGATCACTTTGTACCCAAAAGTGAGTATATTCAGCCCGCTTATAAAACCATAACAAGGAGAGGGCTATGAAAAAATTATCTGTGGCGTTACTTGCATTAAGCTGTTTGTCGGGCGAGGTGTTGGCGCACCAACAAGGTGAGTTCTTCATGCGTGCGGGTTCAGCCACCGTGCGACCTACGGAAGGTTCTGACAGTGTGCTTGGCATGGGCGGCTTTAACATCAGTAACAATACTCAACTGGGACTGACATTCGATTATATGGTGACGGATAACATCGGTATCGAGCTTTTGGCTGCGACACCGTTCCGTCATCACGTAGGTTTAGGCCCGACAGGAAACCTGGCAACGGTGAGCCAATTGCCACCGACATTAATGGCGCAGTGGTACTTTGGTAATTCGAAAAGCAAAGTGCGCCCGTATGTTGGCGTGGGGATTAACTACACCACTTTCTTTGATACCGATTTTAATCAGACCGGTAAAGATGCGGGTTTAACCGATCTCAGCGTGAAGGATTCATGGGGCGCGGCAGGTCAGGTGGGGCTGGATTATATGATTAACCCAAACTGGCTGTTGAATATGTCGGTCTGGTATATGGATATCGACACCGAAGTGAAGTTTAAAGCCGCTGGCGAGCAGCAGAACATTAATACGCGTATCGATCCGTGGGTGTTTATGTTCTCAGCGGGTTATCGCTTCTAAATGTCCTTCACTAAAGCTGGTCATTACTCGGCCAGCTTTTTTATTGTTTGCGAATCATTCCTGCGTATTAATCCTCATGAATGATCTCCGCCCCATGTGTCACTGAACACCATGATATCCATCAAGATAGGTTTCGCGTAACTCTTCTGCCCATAACATGACATCCTTTGCTTCGCCAGGTTCGATGCTAGAGGCGGCCTGTGGCGCATTAGAGAAGGACTTTTTCTGCTTAGCTCCCAGGTTCGCAGTTTTGATCAGTTCCGCCTTTTGCAATGCGGTTTCTTCGCTGATGCCTGCGACACGATCGACTTTGCCGGAATTATATAGTTCTTCGAAAACATGGAGATTCAGACGAGCTGTCGCATCAGGTCTGCTGACCAGGTTGCCGTTAAGCTCAGAGGATTGATGTGTGGCGTAGTGGTAAGAATGACGCATAGGGGCAGTTTTAACACACCCAACAAGTGTGGTTGCAATAGCTATCAAAATCAGAGTATTACGCATGAAAATAATCCAGGGAATGAAAAGATGCCCAGATTAGATTCAGGTGCGCTTACAAAAATTGATCTAAATCTATCTAACTTTACATTTGTACGATGAATGTATCTTCTTGAAATTATTTCATGGCGGGATGTATTGTGAAGAAAAGGCCGGAATTGCTCCGGCCTTATGTGACTTACGCGGAGAGAGTCGCAGCTTTCAAACTCTGCACAAACGCTTTTAGCTCACTGAGCATCACATCGGGTTTATCCAGGTTTTTCTCAATAATCTTCACGATCGCGGAGCCAGAAATTGCGCCAGCAGCACCGGCGTCAATTGCATCCTTAACCTGCGAAGGTTCGGAAATCCCAAAGCCTTGCAGTGAAGGTGCGGCACCAAATTCCGCTAGCTTTTCGACCAGATGATGAAGCGGCAACTGTGCACGCGTTTCTGCACCCGTGACACCGGCACGAGAAAGCAGGTAAGTGTAACCACGGCCATGGGTGGCGATTTCACGCAGCAGCGCATCATCAGCATTTGGCGGACAAATGAAGATAGGCGCGACGTTGTGGCGCATTGCCGCCTGGCGGAATGGCGCAGACTCTTCAATTGGCACATCAGCAATCAGCACTGAATCCACACCGACTTTGGCGCACAGCGCGTAGAACTCATCAATGCCACGGTTATAAACCAGGTTGGCGTACATCAGCAGGCCGATTGGAATCGTCGGGTGCTTCTGGCGAATCACGGCCAGCATTTCGAAACACTGCGTTGGCGTTACCCCTGCGGCAAATGCACGCAGCGCCGCATTCTGAATGGTTGGGCCATCGGCCAACGGGTCAGAGAACGGGATGCCTAATTCCAGCGCATCGGCCCCGGCTTCAATCAGCGTGTCGATAATTTTCAGCGACTGCTCAGGTGACGGATCGCCCAGCGTGACGAAGGGAACAAAAGCGCCTTCTTTACGTGCCTGTAACTGCTCAAAAGCGTGTTGATAACGTTCCATTAGATTTCCCCTCGTGCTTTCAAAATGTCGTGAACGGTGAAGATGTCTTTGTCACCACGGCCAGAGAGGTTCACCACCAACAGTTGTTATTTTTCCGGATTCTCTTTGATCATTTTCAGTGCGTGAGCCAGCGCGTGGGAAGACTCCAGCGCCGGGATTATCCCTTCGCTACGGCACAGCGTTTTGAAGGCTTCGAGTGCTTCGTCATCGGTAATCGAAACATAATCGGCACGACCGATACTGTTCAGGTGCGCGTGTTGCGGCCCGACAGAAGGGAAGTCCAGACCGGCAGAAATTGAATAAGATTCTTCAATCTGACCTTCGTCGGTTTGCATCATCGGCGATTTCATACCGAAATAGATGCCCACACGACCATGCTTAAGTGGCGCGCCGTGTTCACCGCTTTCAATACCATGTCCGGCAGGCTCCACGCCAATCAGACCGACTTTAGCGTCATTGATGAAATCAGCAAACATACCAATGGCGTTTGAACCACCGCCGACACAGGCGATAACCGCATCAGGAAGACGGCCTTCTTTTTCAAGAATTTGCGCTTTTGTCTCTTCGCCAATCATGCGCTGGAATTCACGCACGATAGTCGGGAACGGGTGCGGGCCTGCTGCGGTACCGAGCATATAGTGAGCGGTGTCGTAGCTGCCAGACCAGTCGCGCAACGCTTCGTTACAGTCATCTTTGAGCGTCGCAGAACCGCTGTGAACCGGAATGACTTCCGCACCCATCAGACGCATACGGAACACGTTCGGCGACTGGCGCTCAACGTCTTTAGCACCCATGTAAATACGGCATTTCAGGCCGAGCAGGGCGCTGGCTAAGGCAGAAGCCACACCGTGTTGCCCGGCCCCGGTTTCCGCAATGATTTCGGTCTTGCCCATTCTTTTAGCAAGCAGAGCCTGGCCGAGAACCTGGTTAGTTTTGTGTGCGCCACCGTGCAGCAAATCTTCACGCTTTAAATACAGTGTGGTTTTGGTGCCAGCCGTCAGGTTGCGACATTTAGTCAGCGCCGTTGGACGGCCTGCGTAGTTCTTCAGTAAATCGTTAAATTCAGCCTGAAAATCTGCATCACTTTGCGCAGCAACAAAGGCTTCTTCCAGTTGACGCAGTGCTGGCATCAGGATTTGCGGCACGTACATGCCACCGAACTCACCAAAATAGGGATTAAGTAAAGTCATGATATTTTCCTTAGTAAGCCCGCAGCGTCTGGAAGACGGCAGCCAGCTTGTTAGCATCTTTAATACCCGGCGCGCTTTCGACACCTGAGTTGAAATCTAAACCGATGCAGCCCGTTTTCGCTGCTTCAATGCAATTATCCGCACCCAGTCCGCCAGCCAGAATCACGTTGTCCAGATTCTGTCCTGCAAGGAGTGACCAATCAAACCGTTGCCCGCTACCGCCCTGGCCGTTGTCGAACAGGTAGTTATCAACGTGGTTTAAATCACGGGCTGGCAAAGTATCTTTCACGCTCAGCGCTTTCCAGATTTGTACATTTTCAGGAAGGGCAACGCGCAGTCCGTCGATATAGGCCTGGTCTTCATCGCCATGCAGCTGTACGGCATTGAGCGAGAACTTCTCCACTTTTTGCAGCACTTCCGAAAGCGGCGTATTGCGGAAAACCCCTGCGTATTTCAGCGGTGCAGCGGCGATAACCGTTGCAGCGGTTTCATCGCTGACAAAGCGGGGTGATGAAGGAACAAAAATCAGCCCGCCAAAAATGGCACCGGCTTCATAGGCGGCGCGGGAATCTTGCGCCCGCGTTAGTCCACAGACTTTATTGTTCCCTAAGGTGACGCGACGAACCGCAGCATTGAGATCGTCTTCGCCCATTAAGGCGGAGCCAATCAGGAAGCCGTTGGCAAAATGGCTCAGTTCACGAATCTGGCCGTAGTTGCTGATGCCTGACTCACTAATCACCGTCACGCCGTGACCTAAACGCGGCGCTAACTGGCGCGTACGGTTCAAATCAATCGACAAATCACGCAGGTCGCGGTTATTGATACCGACGACTTTTGCACCCAGAACGATGGCTCGCTCCAGCTCTTCTTCGTTACTGACTTCAGTCAATACGCCCATATTCAGGCTGTGCGCGACCGCCGCGAGCTGGCGATATTGCTCATCATCAAGCACAGAAAGCATCAGCAGACAGGCATCGGCCTGGTAAAAACGCGCCAGATGAATCTGATACGAGTCGATAATAAAGTCTTTGCACAGCACTGGCTGCGTGACAATGTCACTTACGATCGGTAGGAAATCAAAACTGCCCTGAAAATACTTTTCATCGGTTAAGACTGAAATCGCAGAAGCGTAGTGTTTATAAACGTTTGCAATACGCGCCGGGTCAAAATCATCACGAATCACGCCTTTGGATGGAGAGGCTTTTTTGCACTCCAGAATGAAAGCGGTTCGGGCACCTTGCAGTGCGTGATAAAAATTACGTGTCGCCGGTACAATGTTGTTCTGGAAACTTGCCAGGGGTTGTTGTTGCTTGCGTGCTTCAACCCATATCGCCTTATCAATGACGATCTTCTTTAATACGGTTTCCTGCATGACTTATCCTCTTCCTGCCAGCGCTGTTACCCGGTCATACGCAGCACCGCTGCGCAGTACTTCCAGCACTCGTTGTGCGTTTGCTTTGAGATCTTCTTGCCCGTGAAGACGCATTAACATGGCGACGTTTGCCGCTACCGCAGACTCATGAGCCGTCTCTCCTTTACCTTGTAACAGGCGGGTGAGAATGTCACGGTTTTCTTCCGGTGTGCCGCCTGCAAGCTCGTCCTGGTGATAGGCGGGCAGGCCGAAATCGCTGGCTTCAAGCTGGTAACTTTTAATCTCGCCTTCGTTCAGTTCTGCCACTTGCGTGGTGGCATGCAAAGACACCTCGTCCATTCCACCGCTGTGTACTACCGCCGCACGTTTGTATCCCAATACGCGCAGGGTTTCGGCAATTGGCAGCACCAGTTCCGCGCTATAAACACCAATCAGCGCCATTTGCGGGTGAGCCGGGTTAATCAGCGGCCCGAGTACGTTAAACAATGTGCGTGTTTTTAACTGCTGGCGCACAGGCATCGCGTGGCGGAAACCGGTGTGATATTTCGGCGCGAACAGGAAACAGACACCTAAATCATCCAGCGCTTTGCGCGATGCGTCAGCACTCATTTCCAGGTTAATACCAAAAGCGGCCAGTAAATCTGACGAACCTGATTTACTGGAAACGCTGCGGTTGCCGTGTTTGGCAACTTTCATGCCCACTGCTGCTGCCACAAAGGCACTGGCGGTTGAAATATTGATGCTGTTACTGCCGTCACCCCCAGTGCCAACGATATCGGCAAACGGGTAGTCCGGGCTTGGGAATGGCGCAGCCGCTTCAAGCATCGCTGTTGCCGCCCCAGCAATTTCGTTTGGATGCTCACCTCGCACTTTCATACTTACCAGCGCAGCGGCCAGTTGTTCTGGCTTCAGCTCGCCGCGCACAATCGCAGCGAACAGCTGGTGGCTCTCTTCCCGGCTCAGGGTTTGCGCTTTATACAGTTTGTCGAGAATCGGTTGCAGCGTGTTGGCTTGTTTTAACTTCAACAGCGCCCAGTCGAGCGTTTGTTCGAGCAGACGCGCGCCGTGGGTAGTCAGGATGGATTCAGGGTGGAACTGGAAACCACATACGCGGTCAGCGTCGTGGCGAACCGCCATCACCATGCCATCGAAATGGGCGTTAATCGTCAAGCCTGCCGGAATGTTGCTGCCAACCAATGAATGATAACGGGCAACTGGCAGCGGATTTGGCAGACCAGCAAACATCGCTTCGCCATCATGAGAAATAATCGAGGCTTTGCCATGCAGGATTTCACCCGCCTGGCCAACGTACCCGCCGTAGGCTTCAACAATCGCCTGGTGGCCGAGGCAGATACCGATAATCGGCAATTTGCCGCGCAGGCGAGTCAGTAACTCTGGCATGCAGCCTGCTTCACTTGGCGCGCCAGGGCCTGGGGAAAGCATCAACACCGGGTTATCCATGGTTTCCAGGCGTTCAATTAACGTTTGCGCCGGAACATGGTTGCGATAGATAACGACATTGTGTCCGTTGGCGCGCAACTGATCGGCCAGGTTATAAGTGAACGAGTCGATGTTATCGAGCAGCAGAATGTCAGCCATCAGAAAATCTCCTGTGCGTGATGCGCGGTGGCAATGGCGCGCAGTACAGCGCGGGCTTTATTGCGGGTTTCATCGGCTTCGGACTGCGGGACGGAGTCCAGCACCACGCCAGCGCCTGCCTGAACGGTGGCAATACCGTTTTCAACGTAGGCAGAGCGGATAACGATGCAGGTGTCTAAATCACCGTGCGCGGTGAAGTAACCGACCGCGCCGCCGTAACTGCAACGGCGCACGCCTTCGGCTTTGGCAATCAACTGCATCGCACGAACCTTTGGCGCACCGCTCAACGTGCCCATATTCATGCAGGCGCGGTAAGCATGCAGCACATCGAGATCTTTATGCAGCTCGCCTACAACACGGGAAACCAGGTGCATCACAAACGAATAACGGTCGACTTTCGTCAGGTCGGCTACGTAACGGCTGCCAGGAGTGCAAATGCGTGCCAGGTCGTTACGGGCGAGATCTACCAGCATTAAATGCTCGGACATCTCTTTATGGTCAGTACGCATTTCCAGCTCTATGCGGCTGTCGAGGTCACGATCCAGCGTTCCATCTGCGCGGCGACCGCGTGGGCGAGTTCCGGCAATCGGGTAGATTTCAATCTGGCGGGAATCCGCGTCGTATTTCAACGAGCTTTCCGGGGATGCGCCAAATAAGGTGAAATCATTGTCCTGCATAAAGAACATATACGGGCTTGGGTTGCTCTTTTTCAGCGTCTGGTACGCAGCCAGTGGAGAAGGGCAAGGGAGTGAGAAGCGACGCGATGGCACGACCTGGAAAATCTCACCGATGCGGATCGCTTTTTGCATTTTGCGCACCACATCGCCAAATTCTTCATCGCTCTGGTTGCACTCGCAGGCCATGCGTTCCACTTTTTGCACCGGCAGCGCAGAAGGCTCTTGCTGCATTTGCTTGCTCAATTGCGCCGTGCGCTGAATTAAACGCTGTTTTTCTGAAGCTGACGGAGTGAACAGGCTCGCCTGGATACGGGTATGTTTTTTCTGATGGTCAATGACCAGCAGCGTTTCAGCTAAATAGAAACAGTAATCAGGGCAGTTGTTGTCTTGCTTGAGAGTAGGTAAGTCTTCAAATCCCGCAACCAGGTCGTAGGCAAACAAACCGCCGAAGAACATCGCCTCGCGTTCGTTTTCCGGCACCGTGACCAGTTGCTGCATGATGCGGAAGGCATCAAATACCGACAGTGAACACAGACGCGCATCTTCATCCAGCAGGGAACTCACCGCCGGGAAGCGCAGGACACGGCCTTGCGGAGAATGTTGGTTCTCAACTCCAGCAGGAAGTGCTGCATCAAGCAAAGGGAGTAATGAAGCACCGTTCTCAGATAGAGATTGAATCGTGACGGTGTCACCTAAAGCGGTAATCCGTAGCGCGCTGTCAACTAACAGCAGGCTTTTCAAATCATCTTTGCTGTCGATATCGGCTGATTCGAGCAACAAGGTCGCGGGGCGCGCGCCGCATAGCTGGTGGAAAACCGCTGTTGGGTTATCACGATATGGCGCGTCACCGATGAGTAATTCGAGCGCTGGTTTTTGTGTTTGCATTTTCTGCTCTCATATTTTGTTCAAAAAAAAGCCCGCTCTGGGCGGGCCTGGTATCTGGGCTGAATGACAGCCATAGCGATTACACTGCCCGTTATCAGGAAGTACGCCACCAGCTGTGCATGAGGATGTTCGCTTTCATTTTCAGATACCTTTATCGTGTGAACTTGCGTACTAGTTAACTAGTTCGATGAATCAAAGTCAATAGCGATTTTTAGTTATTGCCGAATATCGTTATTATGAGCGGCGTTTTCTTTTTATTAACACACCCGGAGCCATTTTGAGCGAACCCACACTAGCGGTGATTTACGACTTACATAGCCATACCACCGCGTCAGATGGCTTGTTAACGCCCGAAGCGCTGGTGAAGCGTGCAGTAGAAATGCGAGTGGGTATTCTGGCAATCACTGACCATGACACAGTAGCCGGAATTGGCGCTGCAAGGGAAGCGGTATCACGCCTGCAACTGCCCCTGCGCGTGATCAGCGGTGTGGAGATTTCCACCGTCTGGGAAAATCATGAAATCCATATCGTTGGATTGGGTGTTGATGAACATCATCCCGTTCTGACAGAATTTTTAGCGCAGCAAAGCGAGCGCCGTGTTCAACGTGCGGCCTTGATCGCAGAACGGCTTGAAAAAGCCCATATCCCTGGTGCGCTGGAAGGCGCAATGCGCCATGCCAACGGCGGAGAAGTCACCCGTGGGCATTTCGCGCGTTATCTGGTGGAGTGCGGGAAAGCCAATACCATGGCTGATGTGTTTAAGAAATATCTTGCAAAAGGGAAAACGGGTTACGTTCCGCCACAGTGGTGTACAATAGAACAAGCTATTGATGTCATTCATCATTCTGGTGGGCAAGCGGTTCTGGCGCATCCAGGCCGGTATGACCTGACCGCTAAATGGCTAAAAAGATTGCTGGCGCAGTTTGCCGAAAGTGGTGGCGATGCCATGGAAGTCGCCCAGTGTCAGCAAGCCCCAAATGAGCGTACCCAGCTTGCCAGCTATGCAAAACAGTTTAATTTGCTGGCGTCGCAAGGCTCAGATTTCCATATGCCGTGTGCGTGGATTGAGCTTGGGCGCAAGCTCTGGCTGCCCGGTGGCGTCGAGCCGGTCTGGCAGAATTGGGAGAAAAGTTATAGCGAAAAAGAGAGGGCAGTATGAGTCAATTTTTCTATATTCATCCAGATAACCCGCAACAGCGCCTGATTAACCAGGCGGTAGAAATTGTTCGCAAAGGCGGCGTCATTGTTTATCCCACCGATTCGGGTTATGCGCTGGGGTGTAAACTGGAAGATAAGTCGGCGATGGAGCGCATTTGCCGTATTCGCCAGTTACCTGACGGGCACAATTTCACCCTGATGTGTCGCGACCTGTCGGAGCTTTCGACCTA
>Ga0160449_1001705_pt1 | contig 10367 bp, 9 predicted proteins | sample HID1975I_E1MG_FD_108216 | JGI IMG/M metagenome (GOLD analysis project Ga0160449, IMG submission 108216) | Enriched soil microbial communities from UW Madison campus, WI, USA - HID1975I_E1 MG | ecosystem: Environmental > Terrestrial > Soil > Unclassified | place: USA: Madison, Wisconsin...
AAAAGGGTAAACGGAAAACCAAGTGGATAGCAACAGGGTTGCCTATAAAGGGCAATAAGAAGAGAGCAGAGGGGATGCTGCAAGATGCACGAAAGAACTTTGAAATTCCTTCTGAGTCCGTTGAGGAGGAAGTAGCGCTACCTGTTGTAGAAGAAGCAGCAACTGATGAACAACGTCCAGCCGGCATTCTGTTCGCAGATTTCATGTTGGAGTGGCTTGAAGTGATGAAGTATCAGGTTGAAGTGACTACTCATGCGGCTTATTCCTTTAATATGAAGGGCAAAATTGTTCCTTATTTCAAAGAAAAGGGAATCTTGCTGGAGGAACTACAAGCGAAGCATTTGCAAGATTTCTATCGGTTTGTCCAGAACAATTACAAAATTACTACCCACACTGTTCAGAAGTATCATGCCAATATTCGTCAGGCATTGCAACACGCTTTTCGGATGGACATGATTCCTTCTAATCCGGCAGACAAGGTTGATCGGCCTAAGAAGCAACAGTTTGTCGGAAGTTATTACAATATTGAGGAACTTAATCAGCCATTTTAAGTCGTAAAAGATGATCCTGTGGAATTGGGCGTGTATTTAGCCGCGTTTTACGGCATCAGACGAAGCGAAATTGTCGGATTGAAGTGGAGCGCTATCGACTTTCAGCATCAAACGATTTCCATACGCCATACCGTCATTCCCGTATCCTATGAAGGAAAGCGATTACATCTACGTGAACAAACTGGGAGATCGAATCAAGCCGGGATATATCACGCAACATTTTCCGATTGTTCTTAAAAACCACGAGCTTAGGCATATTCGTTTCCACGATCTTCGCCACAGTTGTGCGAGTTTGTTGCTTGCAAATGGTGTAAGCCTGAAAGAAATTCAGGAATGGCTCGGGCATAGTCATTACTCCACGACGGCTAACATTTATGCTCACCTGGATTACAGCTCCAAGGTTTCGTCAGCGCAAGTCATGAGCAGCATGTTGCAAATTCCAATCAAACAAAAAGCTCCTGAACCGTCACAAGGACAAGTTCAAGAGCTCGTACATTCGTAAGGTGGTGCGGTCAAGAGGACTCGAACCTCCACGGTATTGCTACCACTGGCACCTGAAGCCAGCGCGTCTGCCAATTCCGCCATGACCGCACATTTTGCCTCAACCTGTACCTCGAATAAAGGAGAGAACTACAGGAGAGAACTTGAAACAGCATTACCGATAAAACCGCATAACAGCACGGGTTTTGAGGAATTAAAACCGACTTCCGCACAAGTACCTGAACCGTGCGTGTCTGCCAATTCCGCCATGACCGCATGTGTTGCTTGTTGTTTGGCGTCAACGTTCAACATCTTACCACAATATCTGTGATTAGGTCAAGCATTTCTTCGACTTTCGAGAAACCGTCAGGAAATTCGCCCTGACGGTCCTTCAAATCTTGCACCTTACTCACCGATTAATTTTGAGGGTAACCTGAAACGCTTATGGGACAGCCTCTGCAATTAAGGATTATTCATTCTCCATCGTGCCGATGTCGATGACGAACCTATACCGAACATCCGAGGCCAGTATGCGCTCCCAGGCTTCATCAATCTGCGAGGCGGAGATGATCTCGATTTCCGGAACAATGCGGTGTTCAGCGCAAAAATCCAGCATCTCCTGCGTTTCGCGAATTCCGCCGATCGTCGACCCCGCGAAAGAGCGACGATAAGGAATTAGCGAGAAAACTTGAACCGGAAGAGGCTCCGACGGCGCGCCGACGTTAACCAAAGTACCGTCTAGCGCAAGCAGCGACAGATAGGCGTTAATATCGATTTTGGCGCTTACGGTATTGATGATAAGGTCGAATGAATTCGCCAGCTTCTTAAACGTCTCCGCATCGCTAGTGGCATAATAATGACTTGCTCCCAGCTTTAAGCCGTCTTCTTTTTTCTTCAACGTTTGCGATAAAACGGTAACTTCCGCTCCCATCGCATGCGCGAGCTTCACCGCCATATGCCCAAGTCCGCCTAGCCCAATAACAGCCACTTTCTTCCCGGGAGCGGCTCCCCAATGGCGGAGCGGCGAATAGGTTGTGATACCGGCGCACAGCAACGGGGCAGCGGCATCAAGCGCAATGCCGTCGGGTATTTTAACAACGAAGTCCTCCGTCACCACAATATGCGTAGAATAACCGCCTTGCGTATATTGGCCATACCTGTCGATCGCTGCATAGGTTCCCGTATTTCCGCTTTCGCAGTACTGTTCTTCTCCATTTTGACAGGGCTCGCATTGTCTGCAGGAATCCACCATACAGCCTACCCCGACTCGATCGCCGACCGCATATCGGGTAACGTCCGCCCCCACTTGGGCGACGATCCCCGCGATTTCGTGTCCCGGTACGAGCGGGTAGTCGACCGGTCCCCAATCGCCGCGAGCCGTATGAATATCGGAGTGGCAAATTCCCGCATACTTGATCTCAATAAGGACATCATGCGGCTTAAGGTCTCTGCGCTCGATTGTCGTCAGCTTAAACGGACCTTCCGGACTAAAAACAGCGCGTGCATTTACAGCGATCATCCTTTTACCTCCTGAAAGTTGAGTTTTATTGGACTTACCTTGAAAGCTGTCTACCAGCTAAAATCCGGGAATTTCTTGCAACTATAGTTACAAAACCGAAAACTAAAGATAATATCCCTACTAACACGACGTATGGCGTACCCATTTGCGCTATGAACAATCCGCCTACGGGCGCGCCAACGGTTACCCCTAAATTAGCAGACGTCAAAAATAATCCGTTAGCGAAATCAGGCGCCTTAGGAGCGGCGGACATCATTAAATATTGATTCATATTCGCCCCGATCCCCGCCAATATCCCCCAGACCAAAGTAATAATCGCCATCGGCCAGCTAAGCTGTCCTGTAAAAAATAATAGAATATACACAGCCCCCAATGCAAAAGGGAACAGAAAGACGAACTTCATCGCCTGCTTGGCAAGCAGCTTCCCGGCAATTACGTTGCCAATCATATTGGCCGCGCCGAAGACGAACAACAGTATACTAATCCAATTGGCTGGCATATGAGTAACCGTCTTGAGATACTCTGCAAGGTAACTATATACTCCGAATATAGCAGAATTGATGAAAATAATAGCCGCAACGGAAAGCCAGGTTAACGACTTCCTCAAGATGGATAATTGCTCTCCGTATGCGACTCTCTCCACGACGGGCAAGGAGGGAACGAATAACGCTGTAGCTATGAAAACCAGGATATTTACAGCGGCAAAGAAGGCCAATGCCATCTGTAAGGAAACGGCGCTCGCAATAAAACTGGCAATTGGCACCCCGACGACCATCCCGGCCGATACGCCTATAAAGACTTTGGCAACTGCTCTTGGAGCCTCCTCCTTCCGAACAGAAGCCGCCGCAACTGTTAATGCCAATGAACAGTATACCGGATGAAAAAAGGCGGGAATTACGCGAGCGGCTAATGCCACCCAAAAGCTGGAGGTGAATACGGCCACCATATTTCCCAGCACGAAAACGCCCAGCACAAGCAGCATGACCTTCTTCCGGTCGATCCCTGAAAGCAGTAAGGGCAAGATCGGGCCAGAAAGAGCCACCGCAAGAGCAAACGCGCTCACCAGCCATCCGGCTTGAGACACGCTCACCTCGAAGCGCTCCGCAATGGACGGCAATAAACCGATAATCCCCATCTCTGTATTTAAGATCCCGAAGACTCCTAACGTTAGTATCCCTATTAGTAAACGATTTTGCTTTGGCAATGCAACACCTCTTCCAAGATGAAATAATCAAATATGCTTGCTTAATCAACGGGTGTTTATTATTATAGGGCTGTAGAAGTTGTATGCAATAGTTAAAAACACGGATTGTGTTGAGATATCAACATTTGAGCAGAAAATGTTCATTATCTTCAGAAGATTGGGGGCTTACAGTGGCTAAAACGGATCGGCGAGTGCTTAAAACGCAAGAAGCTTTGAAGCAGGCCGTAATCGGATTGATGGGCGAAAAAAAATTCGACGAAATCACCATCCAGGACATTGCGGATCGCGCAAACTTAAATCGCGGCACCATCTACCTTCATTATCAAGACAAATTCGATCTGCTGGACAAACTCATAGAAGTGCATTTTAACGAATTGGGGGAAATGGATAAATGGGCATGCGAGTTGGATTGGAAAGAAGCTCTTGTGCCTTATTTTGAATATTTTCAAAAAAATTATTTATTCTTTTCCACGATGCTGGCCAGCAAAGAAGCTCCGTCTTCGTTTAGATCCCAGCTTCTCGCTTCCTTCATGGACGGCTTCAGAGGCGAAATCGACAGAGACAGCGGCCGTAATACGAGCTTAAACGAAGAGGTCATTTTGCAGTTTGCCGGCAACGCTTATGTAGGGATTATTGAATGGTGGATTAAAAACGGCATGCCGTATCCTCCCCAAGTCATCGCCGAACAAGCTGGCGCGTTGCTGGAGAGAAGTCTTTGAGCGGGTATGATATAACTTTCAGGAGAAAATGGGATTTGGAAGAGGTATCCGAATTCGAACCGTTCATTTAGAGGATGGGAAAACATCTTTTTTCAATCCAAAGATGTTTTCCCATCCCTTTATCTACAATCATTCTTTCAAGCTAGTATCGCGCCGTACTGTTTCCACGTACCTGGTGTACCTAACGTCGTGCAGATATATCCCGAATAGCCGCCCGCGGTGACGTTTTGGATCGTTATGCGATCGCCGACGGCCCATTTCCCTGCAGTAGGAGGCGAATCGGAGCCTTCGACGACAAGGTTGGCCGGATAATAAGTTCCCTTGATTTGATCCACGTTTACATCGATAAATTTCATACCGGCGCCATTCGATGAAGCTACGATGTAAGGATTATTCACCGTTCCTGTAAAGACATACGATCCCTCCCCGGGATTGCCTATTATCGTATCTTGAACGATGAGCTGGTCGATCTCGTTTAATAGATTTGCAACGTAGAAGAAATAAGCCGTGTTGTAATTACGAATCACGTTGCCGTTAAAGTTCGTAAGGCCCCCCATTCCCGTCTCGATCGCGATGGCGATGCCGTTGATTTTGTTTCCTTCGATGTGAAGCTCGTCCAATCTCATGGCCGAGATGGCGGTTCCCGACTTGACGGGAGAATAGATGGTATTGCCGGTAATATACAACTTACCTGTTCCCCAGTCTTGAGACAGCGATTTGGTATATTGTATGGCGGTAGAAATTTTCTTCGACCGCACTTGGTTATTGGTCACATGGATAAATGAAGCGGCTGCCTTTTCCTCGCTGTTGGTCGTATCCTTTAAGTAGATAAGTTCTGCGATTGGCTGTCCGCCTGGCGGATTTCTGTCATTCACGATCGTATTGCCCTCGATTCGAATCGTATACGGCGCGATATAAGCATTCGTATCCCATTCCAAGCAAATCATTTGATTATTGGGCTCATTTAAGTCTAATACCTGGTTATTATTTTGATTCAAATATTTCACTGCAAAATCAAAGCTGTTGTTCACGATCGATACATTGGATCCGTTTAGAATTTTAACGCCATTCATAAACATTTCCTTAAATACGTTATCCGCAATATGAATATACTCGCAATCAAAATTCGATAAAAATCCGTAATAGGTTGGCAAAGACTGCTGACCGCCCACGGTAGTGATTCCGCCATCTCTCTTGCCGTCGACAATATTGCCTACGACCGAGACGCCCCTGGCATTAACGGCAATTGCGGCATACGCAGCGCCCCGGATCGTATTGCCAACGATCGCGATGTTAGAATTTCTGGCCGGAGCCTCATCCAAATCGCATGCGATAGCTCTGCCGCCCATATCGCTTAATACGTTGTTCGCGACAGTCACATTTTCCACATGCGTTCCGCCAGGCGTGTCATCCTCGCCGTACCAATTATCGAAACAAATCCCATTCATCGACTTCTCTAAATAGTTATTCGTAACCACGACATCTTTGCATTTGGATACGTAAACATTGCCTGAACCTAATCCGTTATAAGTAAAATAGCAATTGGTTATGACCACGTTCCTGCATCCGTAGACTGCGAGCGTAACGCCCTGCCCTTCCATGACCCCGCGAACCGGAAAAGGATTGCCAACTCCGTATACTCCCTCAATCCAGAGGTTATCGATTGTAACATTCACTTTGTCCTTCGCGGATATTAAGTTTACGCCATCCGGATTCGTCGACATAAATATTTTGGAGGCCCGGGTGCCTTCGATGCGGGAATTATCCTGCAAAAACACATAATCCGTTATTCTGTAGGAGGAAGGGGAGAAATAAAGGTGAGAATACGAATCAATCGCCAATTGAATGGCCGCCGTGTCGTCCGTCGTACCGTCGCCTTTCGCCCCGAACCATTTGACATGGGCAGGTCCGTCAAAAATCCGCCTGAATCTGGCGCCCGAAGTCGATACGAGGATGATCCCTGTATTGTCTGCTGAAGTCGTATCGGTATTATCGTAATAAAAAGGACCTTCCTGGTCGCGATCTTTCACATAATAGACATGATCGATTTCCGGCGATGTTAGCGCTCTCAATTGTGCGATCGTAACCATCTTGCAGCAATCTGCTAATTCCTCGCTGCGCTTGTCCTCCTCTGCACTTACAGTAGGCAGATTTCCCCCTAACGATCCCAAGAGCCATGCGCCTGCCGTGACCGCGCCTACCGCCCCAATCCCGCCTAGCAATTTCCTTCTGCTAATTAATTCTCCTCCTGTACCCTGACTTCCCTCTTGTTCGAATAACCGTTGATCCTGATTGTCTTTTCTCATCTAACATCCTCCTTATTGTTCATTTTTCAATTTGCATTCAGGGGCGCTGCATTAATCTCTCCAATAACCGAGTGCTGCTTACGATGCACCATAATGGAGAGCAGCACGCTGAATTCGAACAAAACGATTAACGGAATAATAACGAGAAAATCCGAAACGATATCCGGAGGCGTAATAATCGTTGCAATCACGACCAAGACCAAATAGGCGATTCGCCTGAATTTCTTTAGCGTCTTGGGATTCAACAACTTTATTCGCGTCAAGAACATAACCATAATCGGCAATTCAAACAACAGGGAGATAGGCAGCAAAAGATTAAACATGAAGCTCAAATATTGGCCTATCCCGTAGGTTTCTTGCAGCCCCATCTCTTTTGATAAACGGGATGCGAAGTAAAACGCCATCGGAAACACGATATAATAGGCAAAAGCCAATCCCAGCACAAAGAAAATCACTCCGAAGGGAATGTATTTCATGGTTGCTTTCTGCTCCGAGCGGTGCAGGCCGGGCTTCACGAATGCCCATACGTGATACATAATGATTGGCAAGGATACGATCAGCCCAATGAGCAGGGCGAATTTCATCCATATCCCGATCGCGTCCCAAGGTGAAAATGCGTTCATCTTCATCCCGTTGGCCGGGGGTTGAGCCAGCAGAAATTGAAACATAGGTTTGGCTAAAAACATTCCCCCGATCACAGTTAGGGTAAAGCAAGCGCATATCCAGATCAGACGCCTGCGCAATTCATTCATATGCGCCAACAAAGTTAAGGTCTTTTTCTCAATACCCGGCATCTTGATGAACTCGCTCCCCTCCCCATCGTACGAAAAGGAACCTGCTATTTCTCGATTTGCGGTATTTCTTTGCTCTCAGACTTAAGTTCATTGTCCGATGCAAGATCCTTGGCACCGTTCTTAAACTCCTTCAGCGTTCGGCCGAATGCCTTTCCCAATTCGGGCAATTTACTTGGACCGAACAAAAGCAAGGCCACGAAGATGATGATGATCAAACCTGTCGTCCCAATTCCCGCCATGAAGCTTCCTCCTTTCCCATTGAATATCCGGTTTTCAGCGATCAAACGCGATCATTGGGGCATCACCGCCTTTCCCGACAGCGCCACCTTAAAATTCAGTTCTCGACAGGGAGCGGTCAAACTCAGCGCATTCGCGCTCAGGCTTCCGCTCCACTCCGCTGCCTGACCATCCATGCTTAACGCTTCTACCGCTTGTATGACGTACTCGTCTTTCGTAAATAGATTTATGATCATTTCCTTGATTCCGGCAGGCAGGTGAAGCTCCACGTCAATTGAAAGCTGCGAACTTCTTTCCACGCGGAACGAAAGTTCTCCGTAAAATGTAGCCATTCCTCTGACTTGCACGGCTTTACCCACATCCAACCAATCCGCAGGAATACAGGGCAGAAGCTGAAGCTTATTTCCCTCCAATACATAGAGGGAGTTCAATATCATCTCCATGATCCGGCCATTCCCGCTGCCGTTCGGCTGCCACGGAGACAGCCATTGCAATTGCGGGCTAAATCGTTCATGCACGTGCATCGTATCCAGCGTCGTGGAAAAAGCCATCGTCGCATAGAAATAGCGCAGCGCTTTTTCCCTCTCGCCCCGTAAGCTCCAGACGCGGTGCCATATCTTTTCCGTATTGTTCACGTAATAAAGATCAATTGGCGCCCCGGCCCATGTCTTCTGCAGCTCCCCCAGCTCCGTATCCTCCATCTCCGGCAACTTAACGGCAAACAAATCGCTCATGGCATAGCGCTTGCGCATCACGTATTCGATCTCCGGAACGATCTCATCTGAAGGAGCGATAAGTCCGGTGTCCATTAAATAGGTCGGACCGTCGATCGCATAGACCGCTGCCCGGATATCGGGCTTCGTGTACACTTCGTTGGATATCCACCTAACGTGCCCCTCCTCGGGCAGCTCGTAGGTTGCTTGCTGCACGGAAGCTAGAATGCATTGCTTGTAATCGTTAGCCTCGGCGATATACCGGGCGGCAGCCGGATGGTCGATATCGGCCAAAGCCGCAGCCATGAGGTCCAAGCCCTGCCACGTCGCCGCATTAGATAAGAAGAAATAGCCGCTATCCGGCCAATCATGAACGCGCCCTTTGGGCAGCAAACCGTAGTGGGCCACTTTCGTGCCGTCTGCTTCGTACTTTTTTGTGGCATTGCGCTCTTGACTGACCCAGTCGCAGGCTTTAAGAATGATGGACAGATTGGCTTCCAACCATTCCCGATCTTTGGTCATCGAATAATAATCCGCCAGCAATCCGAGCACCGAGCCCGTCTCGCACATCCAGAATATATGCGCGCGGAACGAACCTTCCGGCGACAGGATGTCCCCCTCCGGGCCGATACTGCCGGCTTGCGTGCTTAAGAAGTATTGCATCGTTTTCTTGACGGTATCCGTGGCGCCTAACCGGCTAAGTATCCGTAAATAGTTGGACACTTCCCACGTGTACACGACCGTATAGTCATTAAAGCCCCCTTGCCCCGGAAGTGCCGATCCGTCGTTCTGCTGGGCGATCAGCTGCAGTGTATTCGTCTTGGCCGTATCGAATATCGACTGAATCACCTGTTCAGGAACTTGAATGCCTGCCATTCCCGATAAGGCATTTCTCCAGATTTCCTGGCTTTGCCGAATCGCGGATGGCTCATCAAGGAAGCGGTCATTCCCGCTTGCTTCCGGATTGCCCCTCTTGTGAACAAACGTGTCGAAAATCTCGATCTGGATTTGCTTGGTCTCGCCTGGAGCGAGATGCATTTGGAATTGGAGGACGTTCCGGTAATCGCCGGCTTCCGCTGCAACCTCCACGTGGGAGGTCGGATCTGCTTTGTAACGAAGGATCGTTTCACCCTCCCCACCGATCAAGCAACCGGACGTTTCGTTGGTCGCACGCTGCGCTAAAGGCATTCCGCTAAACCAAGCCTCAGCCCTACTTTCGTAGGGCACGTAGTCCTCGTTTACATGGCGATAGAAATCGCGATGGCTAGCCTCGACGTTCAGGAAGTACCACTCGCCTGTTCTCGCTTGTGTCGGATGCAGGTTCGTTACCGTCAAAAATTGATAGATGCGCAGGCCTCCATCCGAAGCTTTTAACGTTAAGCTGGTCAGGTTATGGTCAAAATCCGCTTGCTTGATCGAAGAATGCAGAATCGGCTCCTGGGGCGCCAATAACGATTGCTCGACGTTCCGAAAATCGAAAAATCGCGGCTTTGCTCCCTGCTCTTCGCCGATAAAGAAACCGTGTCCGCGCCGTAAATCTCCTCTGCGGCCAAGTGCATCCTTAATCAACAAGGTGAAATCCGGCCGAACTTCAACCAAAGTGTCCGACAGGGGAGGATGAATATAGATGCGTTTGGATCGAGTTCGCGGAAACAAGCCTGAAATGCGGTTCCAGTTGGGTTCGGTTTGACGAGATTCTATCATTTCTTTATGCAGCTCCTTCTACGATTTAACTAGCGGCAAGGATACTTTCCGTCCGCTCGCTAGGGATTCGTCGATGGCGAAACACGCCTCCATCGTTTGCATCGCATCGAAGAAATCGCAGCGCGACCGGGTCTTCCCTC
>Ga0160449_1001713_pt1 | contig 10329 bp, 8 predicted proteins | sample HID1975I_E1MG_FD_108216 | JGI IMG/M metagenome (GOLD analysis project Ga0160449, IMG submission 108216) | Enriched soil microbial communities from UW Madison campus, WI, USA - HID1975I_E1 MG | ecosystem: Environmental > Terrestrial > Soil > Unclassified | place: USA: Madison, Wisconsin...
AAGAATAATGCCAACGAGTGGGGGATCCCAGATATTCCTAATTAGAAAAATCGGCTGCTACTATACGACGCCTTCAAGGCGTCGATTCGTTGTGTTGTAAGGAAGGGACACGTTTGCCGCCATGGGTGGTAAACCGGTTGCCGCCTAGTAGGGCAGAGTCCTGGCCCGGTATGCGTTCCAATGAAAAAACCACACCTGCTTTCCGGCCTTGCCGATGCATTTCCTGCCCAGTGGCGGGACGAAATCCGCGCTGAACTCGCGGATGACGAAACCTTATTGGCCTGGGTTGAAATTGACCTGGATCAGCGGCTGAAGTTCCAGCCTGGGCTGGTCGCAGCCACCGATCGCCGCCTGCTGGCCCGCAATTCCGCCGACAACGGCTGGGAATCCTGGGTCTATGGGCCGCAACTGTCGCTAAGTCTCACCGATCATGCGGGCGCCGCCGTGCTGGAATTGCACGACGATGCCGCGCGCCTGGCGGTCTGGCGCTTCACCCTGGCCCGCAATCCGGCCGCGCTGCGCCTGTTGGCGCAGTTCGAATCGCAGCAGGCGATCCGGCTGTCCGGCCAAGCGGAAGAAGCGCCGCAAGAGCGCAACTGCACCGTCTGCAATAACGTCATTCCCGCGGGCGAAGAGGAATGCCCTACCTGCAACCAGGAACTGGCCGGGCCGTCGTCCACCTGGGCGCTGTTGCGCTTGTGGCGATTCGCCCGACCGTATCGCGGCCCCTTGCTGGCGGGGTTTTTGCTGACCTTGCTGGGCACGGCCGCCACCCTGGTGCCGCCGTACCTGACCATGCCGTTGATGGACGAGGTGCTGATTCCGTTCCAGAACGGCGCGCCGATCAACTACGACAAGGTCCGCCTGTATTTAAGCGGTTTGCTGGCGTCCGCCTTGCTGGCATGGGGGCTGGGCTGGGCACGGACCTACATCCTGGCCTGGGTCAGCGAACGCATCGGCGCCGACCTGCGCACCGCCACCTATGAGCACTTGCAGCAGTTGTCGCTGGAATATTTCGGCGGCAAGCGCACGGGCGACCTGATCTCTCGCATCGGCAGCGAGACCGATCGCATTTGCGTGTTCCTGTCGCTGCATCTGCTGGACTTCGCCACCGACATCCTGATGATCGTCATGACGGCGGTGATCCTGGTGACGATCAACCCCTGGCTGGCGCTGGTTACGCTGGTGCCGCTGCCGTTCATCATCTGGATGATCCACGCGGTGCGCGACCGTCTGCGCCATGGCTTTGAAAAGGTCGACCGCATCTGGTCCGAGATCACCAACGTGCTGGCCGACACGATTCCCGGCATACGCGTGGTCAAGGCGTTTGCCCAGGAAAAGCGCGAGGTTGCGCGGTTTCGCGAAGCCAATAACCGCAACCTGGAAGTCAACGACCGCGTGAACACCACCTGGTCCTTGTTTTCGCCCACGGTGACGCTGCTGACCGAAGTGGGTTTGCTGGTGGTGTGGATATTCGGTATCTGGCAGGTGTCGCAAAACCAGATCACGGTGGGCGTGCTGGCGGCGTTCCTGGCGTATATCGGGCGTTTTTACATGCGCCTGGATTCGATGAGCCGCATTGTCTCGGTCACGCAGAAAGCGGCCGCCGGCGCCAAGCGCATTTTCGATGTGCTGGACCATGTGTCCAGCGTGCCCGAGCCGCAAAAGCCCGCCACGCTGCCGCACATCAATGGCCGCATTGAACTGCGCGACGTGGGCTTTCGGTATGGCAACCGCCAGGTGATCCGAGGGCTGGACCTGACCATCGAGCCGGGCGAAATGATCGGCCTGGTGGGGCACAGCGGTTCGGGCAAGAGCACGCTGATCAACCTGATCTGCCGCTTCTACGATGTGTCCGAAGGCGCGGTGCTGGTGGACGGCATCGACATCCGTTCGGTGCGCGTGGCCGACTATCGGCGCAATATCGGACTGGTGCTGCAAGAGCCTTTCCTGTTCTTCGGCACCATTGCCGAGAACATCGCTTATGGCAAGCCCGACGCCACCCGCGACGAAATCGTGGCGGCGGCGCGCGCGGCGCACGCGCATGAATTCATCCTGCGCCTGCCGCATGGCTACGATTCGCTGGTGGGCGAGCGCGGCCAGGCCTTGTCGGGCGGCGAACGCCAGCGCATCTCGATCGCGCGCGCGCTGCTGATCGACCCGCGCATCCTGATCCTGGACGAAGCCACGTCGTCGGTGGACACCACCACCGAAAAGGAAATCCAGAAGGCGCTCGACAACCTGGTGCGGGGCCGCACCACCATCGCCATCGCGCACCGCTTGAGCACGCTGCGCAAGGCGGACCGGCTGGTCGTGCTGGACCGTGGCCAGATCGTGGAGCAGGGTCCGCACGAAGAATTGATGGCCCGCGAGGGCGCCTACTATCGCCTCTACCAGGCGCAGGCGCGCCAGGCGGAAGCCGACGCGCAGGCGTCGGGCAGCGAAGACATGGCCGCCGTGGCCTGACGTGGAATCGGGATTTTCGTCATGACCTTGCCTTCTTCGTTGCCTATCTTTGATCTGCGCCGCAATGCCTTCGGGCGTCTGGAATTCATCTCCGCTGACGGCGAGACGCACGAAGGGGTCATCCCCGTGCGCGCTTTCCCGATCAGTGAAGCCGGCCGAGGCCTGTCGCTGGTGACCAGCGACGGCCATGAACTGTTGTGGATCGAACACCTGTCCGACGTCCCGGCGCCGCAGCGCGCCTTGATCGAGGAAGAACTGGCCGGGCGCGAATTCATGCCGGAAATCCAAAAGCTGAGCAGCGTGTCCACCTACGCCACGCCCAGCACCTGGAAGGTCGAGACGGATCGCGGCCCAACGTCGTTCACGCTGCGCGGCGAGGAAGACATCCGCCGCCTGAGCCCGCAGACGCTGTTGATTGCCGACAGCCACGGCATCTTCTATCTGGTGCGCGACATCCTGTCCCTGGACAAGCACAGCCGCAAGCTGCTGGACCGCTTCCTGTAGGTGGCACGCGCGATAGGGGTACGCGCGTTACGCGCTCCCTTTGAACGGCGTGTGCGATTCCAATTCACCCAGGTAGTCCGTGACGGCCGACGTCTCTTCATCCAGGAAATTCTGGATGGCGTCGGCAAAGCCCGGATGCGCCACCCAATGCGCCGACCACGTCGGCGTGGGCAGCAAGCCGCGCGCCATCTTGTGTTCACCTTGCGCGCCGCCTTCAAAGCGCTTGATGCCATGCGCGATGCAATACGCGATGGATTGCATATAGCAGGTCTCGAAATGCAGCCCCGGCACGTATTCCGTCGCGCCCCAATAGCGGCCGTACAGCGCGTCGTCGCCCGCCAGATTCAAGGCCACCGCCACGGGTTCGCCGTCACGTTCGGCCAGCACCAGCACGAAGGCGTCCGGCTGTTCGCGATGCGCGCGCTCGAAGAAATCGCGGTTCAGATACGGCGGGTTGCCGTGGTTGAAGTACGTGCGGCAATAGCAGTCGTAGAAGAAGCCGAGTTCAGCGGGGCCGATCTGGGTGCCGCGTAGCCAGCGGAACGACACGCCGGCGGCGGCGACCTTCTTGCGGTCCTGCCGGATCTTCTTGCGCTTGTCGTGGCTCATCATTGCCAGGAAGGCGTCGAAATCCGCGTAGCCGGGGTTGGTCCAATGAAACTGCACGCTCTCGCGCACCATGAACCCCGCCTCGCGCAGCACGCGCATATCGGCGTCCGACGGAAACAGCACGTGCAGCGACGACACCTTGATTTCCTCGGCGAAGGCAACCAGGCCGCGCACGAGCGTGGCGCGGTCTTCGTCGTTGGACGCCAGCAGGCGCGGCCCCGTGACCGGCGTAAACGGAATGGCCGACAGCAGTTTGGGGTAGTAGCGCATGCCGTGGCGCTGGAAGGCGTCGGCCCAGGCGTAGTCGAACACATACTCGCCGCGCGAATGGGACTTCAGGTAAAGCGGCACGGCCGCCGCCAGCGCATCATCGCGCCATAGCGCCAGGTAATGTGGCGCCCATCCCGATGTCGGCGCGGCACATTGCGTTTCGTGCAGGGCGCACAGGAATGCATGCCGCAAAAAGGGTTGATCACCGGCCAAGGCGTCCCAGGCATGGGCGTCGATGCGGGACAGGTCGGTTTCAATGGTCAGGCGCAGGGAATCCATGCGTGAATGATAAAGTCATCGACAGCGCACGGGTTTGAAACCGTGGGCTTTTTCAGGGTTTGCGGTGGCACGCGCCACCTGGGATTGAAATCACCATGGACAGCAACACAATGCCCGCCGCGCCGCGCGGGCACGTCGACGACTGCTTGCGCGGACAGGCGCTGGCGGCGCTGGCCGCGCGGGAATGGCCAGAGAAAATGGCGGCCGTGCGAGGTATCTCGGATAGCGCCGTGCTGGACTGCCAGCGGGAATTCGTGGCCCCCGCCAGCTTGCCCGGCCGGCCGCAACGTCCTGAACTGGTCGCGCCCGCCCAGGTCAAGCATCGTTCCATGGCCACGGTCGAGGGTCGCGCGGCGCTGCTGCACGCGTTGGCCCACATTGAGTTCAACGCGGTCAATCTGGCACTGGACATTCTGTGGCGATTTGCCGGCATGCCTGACGCCTTCTATCGCGACTGGCTGCGGGTTGCGCGCGAAGAGGCCTACCACTTCGATCTGCTGCGCCAGCGGCTGGCCGCCTTGGGGTATGCCTATGGCGACTTCCCGGCGCACAACGGTTTGTGGGATATGGCCGAGCGCACCCGCGGCGACCTGCTTGCGCGGCTGGCGCTGGTGCCGCGCACGCTGGAGGCGCGCGGGCTGGATGCCTCGCCCATGATCCGCAATAAATTGGCGGGGGCGGGCGACGCGGAAAGCGCGGCCATCGTCGACATCATTCTGCGTGACGAGATCGGGCATGTCGCCATCGGCAACCAATGGTTCAAGCACCTGTGCGCGCAAGCGGGCAAGGAGCCCGTGGCGTGCTACGCCGAATTGGCGCAACGCTATGACGCACCCCGGCTGCGCGGCCCGTTCAACCTGGAAGCGCGCCGCGCCGCCGGGTTCGACGACGCCGAACTCGCCGCGTTGCAAGCCGATCAGCCGGAACTGAATACCCGATGACTCCCATCACCATTGATGCGCTGCTGACGGGTACCGTGCGCCCGCTGGGTGATTCCGGCCGAGACAGCGGTATCGACAAGCATCCCGTGGCCGAGCGCCGGTGGCTAGGCGCCGAAGGCCTGGGCGGCGACGAACAAGCCGACCGCCGCTTTCATGGCGGCCCGGAAAAGGCGCTGCACCACTACGCCCGCGACCACTACCCAACTTGGCGCGCCGAGCTGGGCGCGCGTGCCGTGCTGGATGCCCCGGGGGCGTTCGGCGAGAACATTTCAACCACCGGGCTGACCGAGGCGGCTGTCTGCGTGGGCGACGTCTTTGGCGTCGGCACGGCGCTGATCCAGGTGTCGCAGGCACGCCAACCGTGCTGGAAGCTGGATCACCGATTCGGCCAACGTGGCATGGCGGCGCGCGTGCAAGCAAGCGGCATGACCGGCTGGTACTACCGGGTGCTGCAAGAAGGCTGGCTGTGCGTGGGCGATACGCTGGCCCTGCACGAACGGCCGCAGCCGCAGTGGCCCTTGTCCCGCGTGCAAGACGTCCTGAACCGCCGCGTGCTGGATACGGACGTGCTGCACGCGCTGGCGACAATGCCCGAGCTGTCGCCGAATTGGCGCGCGCTGTTTGAGAAGCGCGCGCAGGCGGGGCAGGTGGAAGATTGGACCCGACGACTGGAAGGCGACGCCGCGCTTTCAGCACCCAAGGAACGTTGAACATGAAGCATCCAGGCATGAAACTCCCAGGAATGAAACCCCCGTATCGCGCTGGAAAGCCGTTCCTGGCCCTGGCGCTTTGCAGCGCCGCGCTGGCATGGCCGGTGGCGTCTCAGGCCGCTGACGCCTATGCCACCTGCCTGTCGCAGTTGCGCGGCCCGGCGCAGAAAGCGGGCGTGTCCGCATCCACCTTCGATACGCATACGGCCGGGTTGTCGCCCGATATGGCGGTCATTGATCTGCTGGATGCGCAGCCCGAGTTCAAGACGCCCATCTGGGACTACATGGCGGGCCTGGTGGACGACGAGCGGGTGGCGGACGGCCAGGCGGGCATGGCGCGTTGGCAAGCGGAGCTGGCGCGCGCGGCGTCGCGCTACAACGTCGACCCGGCCACTATCGCGGCGGTGTGGGGCGTGGAAAGCAATTTCGGCCGCACGCTGGGTGGCCGGCCCTTGTTGACGTCCTTGTCCACGCTGTCGTGCTTTGGCCGCAGGCAAGGGTATTTCCGGGGCGAATTCTTCGCCACCTTGAAAATCATCCAGGACGAGCACATCGCACCGGAACGGCTGGTGGGGTCCTGGGCGGGCGCCTTCGGCCAAACGCAATTCATGCCCTCCACCTATCTGCGGCTGGCGGTTGATTTCGATGGCGATGGTCGCCGCGACCTGGTCGATAGCGTGCCCGACGCCCTGGCGTCCACCGCCAACTTCCTGAAACGCGCGGGCTGGAATCCGCAATTGGCCTGGGGCTATGAAGTGCGCCTTCCCGCCGGGCTGGATACGGCGGGCGCCGGGCGCAAGAACAAGCGTCCGATGTCGGCATGGGCCAGGCAGGGCGTGACGCGCGTGGACGGACAAGCCTTGCCCGGAGGCGATACGCCGGCCGGCCTGTTGCTGCCGGCGGGCAGGAAAGGGCCTGCCTTCTTGGTAACGCGCAATTTCGACGCGCTGTATTCCTACAACGCCGCCGAAAGCTACGCGCTGGCCATCGCCCATCTGTCTGATCGGCTGCGCGGCGGCGGGCCGCTGGTACAAGCCTGGCCGACGGACGACCCGGGCCTGTCCCGGGCGGAACGGCGCGAATTGCAACGCCTCTTGATCGCCAAAGGCTATGAGCTGGGTGAACCCGATGGCATGGTCGGCACCCGCACGCGCCAGGCCTTGCAGGCCGCGCAGCGCGAGCTGGGCTTGCCCGCGGACGGAAGGGCTGGGCAGAAGGCGCTACAGGCGCTGCGGGCCTCGGCCTCGGCCCCAACCTCGGCCACGCCACGTTGATAGGTCCCCAGTCGCCAGATTTACAAGTTTTGCAAAGATCCCGCGCCAGGTAACCACCCTGACATGCGCGCCGCCAGCCGGGGCCCTATACTGGTTTTCCCACTTTTCAGGAGCACTGCGATGAGCCTGTTGGATACCTTGGCCTCGATGGCCGGCGGCGGTCAGCAAGGAGGCTCGGCGACGTTGCTGCCGGCGCTGATCGAGCAATTGAACAAGTACCCGGGCGGCCTCAGCGGCCTGATCGCCAGCTTCCAGAAAGGCGGCTTGAGCGAAGTGATGGCGTCGTGGGTCGGCCCGGGCCAGAACTTGCCCGTCAGCGCCGACCAGTTGGGTTCCGTGCTGGACCCTGGCGTGGTCAACGAGCTGTCCGCCAAGACCGGACAGGACACCGATTCTGTGCTGGCTTCGCTGTCTTCGCTGCTGCCGCAATTGGTGGACAAGGCCACGCCGGAAGGCGAGGTGCAGCCCGGCCAACAGTTCAACCCGACCGATCTGCTGGCGTCGCTGTCCGGCATGTTCGGCAACCGCGGCTAAGGGCGGCACGGGGTTTTTTCCTGACGTACGGTCTGCTTACCTCCTCCTCGCGCCGGCGCCTGCTTCAGGCGCTGGCGCTTGGTGCATTGGCGCCTTTGGTCGCCTGCGCGCCGCCCCTGTCCTTGAACGCCACCTTCCTGCAACTGTGGCGCAGCCACCTGGACTTGAGCCCCGACGACTGGCGTGTGCGTTTGTCGGCCTACCGCCGCTTGGGATGCCGCGAGATCTTCCTGCAATGGGTGGGCCTGGAAGGCGGCCGGCCTGACGATTGGATGGCGTCCGACGCCGTCCTGCGCATGATCTTTGACGAGGCCGAGCACCAGGGCCTGGGCGTGCATGTGGGCCTGCCCTACGACCAGCGCTGGTGGGACGTGCTGGCCAAGCCGGATCAAGCGGCGCTGACTGCCTATCTGGAACAGACGCGGGCACGCGGCGTGGCCTATATGCAGGCCGCGCCCTGGCCCAAGCGCCGCGCCTTTCGTGGTTGGTATGTGCCTTACGAGCTTGAGCAATACAACTGGGCATCCGCCGAACGGCAGGCGCTGTTGATGCCCTGGCTGGATGCCTACTCACGCACGGCTCAGGCCACCAGCCCGGGTGTGCCCTGCATATCCACCTACTATTCCCGCCTGCCCGGCGAAGGCTCGTTGACGAAGTTGTGGAGCAGCATCCTGGACCGGGTGCGCATTCACCCCATGATCCAGGACGGCGTGGGCGTGGCCGGCTTGGCCAACTACCAGTCGCTTGCCCCCTTGCACGACATGCTGCTGGCGCGACGCGCCTCGTTCGACTTGATCCTGGAACTGTTTGAGGAACTGCCTTCGAGCAGTACGGACGGGTCCACCTTCAAGGCGCGCTCGGCGGATTTCGATCGCGTCAAACAGCAATGGGAAGTGGCGCGCGGCTATGGCGCCAAGCGGGTGGTGGCGTTTGCGATAGACCCTTGGGTGATCGACAACACGCCCGAGGCGCGGGCACTGATGCAGGCCTGGTTGGCGGCGCGCGTTTGATGCCTGGGGGCAGGGCGGTGGCACCCGCCCGCCTTCAGTACAGCCGTCAGTACAGCCCTCAGTACGACAGGGTCAGGTTGATGAACAGGCCGCGCGCCCGGTCGGCCGAGCCACCGCCGATGTTGAAGCGGTACTGCGTGGTCAGGTCCAGATAAGAGCGTGGCGCGTTGTAGTGGTCTTCGCGGAACCAGTAACGCACGTTGAAGCCGGGCCCGGCGCCCAGCGACCACGACGAGCCATTGCCTAGCTGGTCGACGCTGAATGACTCGCCCTGGATGTTGGCGGACGCGCGGTTCTTGTTCCACAGCCAGTCGGCGCCCACCACCGCATAGGGAAAGAGCACCAGCCGGTCGCTGATGGCGTCCAGTCGATAGCTGCGGCCCACGCGCACTTCGCCGGCGCCGAACGCCTGGTCGCGCTTCATGCGGCCAGAGATCTTGTCGCTGTCTTCGCCCGTGACGTTGTCGCGCAACCAGAATTTTGCGGGCATGTCCTGCCAGGAATAACCCGCCTGCAGATAGCCTTCCATCGTGAACCAGTCAGGCCGGTCGATGCGCAGCGTCGTGCCTTCGTACAGGCCGTAGGTGACGTAGGCCAGCCAGGCGCCGTTGTCGGCGGTGGTTTCGTAGTGCGGCGATTGATTCGTCTGGTTCAAGGCGCAGCGCAATGCTTCGGGGGCCGGGCTGAAGGTGCCACGGCGGGTGGCGGTGCCCAGGTTGAACTGGCGTTCGATGCCGAACGTCAGCCCTACTTCGGTGGATGGCGTGAAGCGCATGCCCAGCGATCCGATCGTGGTGGGAAAGCCGGCGATGCCTTCGTTGCGGGTCTCGGCCACATCGATGCTGCCCCCGCAGGGGTCGGCCACGGTCTGGCCCGTGGTGGTACCGCCCTTGTCATAAAGCGTGTTGGAAACGCGCCCATACAGTTCGAAGGTCTGCGTGGCGGAGTTCATGAAATCCGCGGGCCGCCAGAAGATCTCGGTGGTGCTGAAGATGGCGTCGCCCGGCACGGTGATGGCGGCGCCACCCAGGCCCGACGATGCCGGCCGCGCGCCACGATAGCCGGCGGAAACGTAGCCGCCCCATTCACGCGACAGTTCACCGATGCCGCTGCGGGTGTCATAGCGCTGTTGCGGCGTCAGGGCCAGCTTGCCGGCATCGGCCTCGTCAATGGCCTGCTTCAAGTTGTTGACCGCGCCGCGCTTGTCGCCCGCGCCGGCGCGCGCGTAGCCTTCGTCCAGAATCACGGTGGGCGGCGCTTTGCCAGTGGCGCGCGCGGCCTCGAAATCCCGCAGCGCAAGCGTGGGCTGCCTCATGCGTTGATACAGATAGCCCCGCTGCATCAGCAGCGTGGGGTCGTCGGGCTGGGCCGCCAGCGCTTTGCTCATGCGTTGTTCCGCCTCAACCAATTCGGCACCCTTGCCGGCCGCCAGCGTGGTCGTCAACAGGCGCTGGTAGTCCTGGTTGTTGGGGTCTTGTGCCACTGCCTTGCGGGCCTGGGCGATGGCTTCGGCGTACGCTTCCCGCGCGTAGGCGGAGTAGGCCAGCGCGGCAGGGCCGCCATTGCCGGCGGTGTCGGACGGCAGCAATTGGCAAACGGCGCCGGCAGGCGTGTCGCGGCAGTCCTGCACGGGCGCGGGGTAATTGCCTAGCGTCAAGGTGGCAGGCACGGCGGGGCGGGAGCGCGCGCGTTTTATCCGTGCATTGGCTGCGTCGTCCTGTTGGCCCAAAGG
>Ga0160449_1001720_pt1 | contig 10300 bp, 8 predicted proteins | sample HID1975I_E1MG_FD_108216 | JGI IMG/M metagenome (GOLD analysis project Ga0160449, IMG submission 108216) | Enriched soil microbial communities from UW Madison campus, WI, USA - HID1975I_E1 MG | ecosystem: Environmental > Terrestrial > Soil > Unclassified | place: USA: Madison, Wisconsin...
AGACCTTTCTGCCCGTCGATGCTCGACACCGTCGCCCCGCAGATGATCAAGGTCGATCACCCGGCGCCGTTCATGACCTTCACCTTCGAAGTGGCTGAAGAGTGGAAAACCCGCGTACCGGAGGTGGTCCACGAGGACGGCACTTCGCGTGCCCAGGTGCTCAAGCGCGAATACAACCCGCGTTACTACGACATGATGAAGGCGCTGGAAAACCTGACCGGCAACGGCGTGTCGCTGAACACTTCGCTGAACCGTCGGGGTGAACCGATGATCTGCTCGCCGACCGATGCCCTGAACATGTTCTTCGGCTCGGACCTGCAGTACCTGATCATGGAAGACATCCTGGTAGTGAAGGACGGCGCGGCCGCGTATGACCAGCCGCTCTGAACCGCGCATCCTGCAGTTCTGCCATGGCTATGACGGGCCGTTTCTGGACTGTGCCCGTCAGTACGCCAGCCTGTTTCAGGGGCGTGGCTACCAGGTCACCACGGTGTTTCTCACCGGCGCCGCCGACCCGCAAGTCGCGGCCGGCTGCGCGTCGGACGAGGTGCTGTTCCTGGAGTTCAGCTCCAAGGCCGTGCGTGGGCTGAAGCTTGGCGCCATCCGTGCTTTGCGGCGGATTGCGGCTGAGCGCCATTTCAGTTTCTGCATCGCCCACCGGTTCAAGCCGATTTATGTCGCCTTGTTGGGCACCGGCCTGCCGGTGATCGGTGTGCACCACGCCTTTGGCGACTATCAGCGCAAAGGGCGGCGGCTGTTTGCCAACCTGTTCAGCAAGCGCCTGAGCCTGCTCGGCGTTTCCGACGCGGTGCGGGACGACATGCGCCGCTGCCTGCCCGCATGGCCGGCTGAACGTATCCAGACCCTGTACAACCGTATCGACATCGAGGCCCTGCAGGCTGCATTGGTGCCTCGGGATGCAGCGCGCGAGGCTCTTGGCCTCGACCCTCAGGCGTGGATCGTCGGCAACGTCGGCCGCCTGCACCCAGACAAAGACCAGGCCACGCTGTTGCGCGGTTTTGCCCAGGCGCTGCCGGGGCTGCCTGCTGGCGCGCGCCTGGCGATACTGGGCAAAGGCCGCCTGGAAGCCGAGCTCAAGGCACTGGCTGCCGAGCTGGGTATCGCCGCGCAAGTGGACTTCCTCGGCCAGGTGCCGGATGCCCGCCGTTATTTCACCGCGTTCGATGTGTTCGCCTTGAGTTCGGACCACGAGCCGTTCGGCATGGTCCTGCTTGAAGCCATGGTGGCGGGCGTACCGGTGCTGGCCACGGCCTGCGGCGGTGCCCGCGAAGTGGTCGAAGGTGTGGGTGTGCTGTTCCCGCTCGGTGACGCTGGGCAGCTGGCCCAAGGCCTGAAGCACATGGCCACGCTGGATGAGCAGCAGCGCGAAGCGTGCGCCGAGCACATGCTGCAACGCCTGCACCAGCGCTTTTCTGACCCGGCGGTGCGCGAGGCCTTCTGGCAGTTGCCGCAGGTGCGTGCCCTGGTGGCGCAGGCGTGATGCTCAATCATATCCAAGCCTTCCGCGAACGCGGTTGGCAAGTCATCGACGCCAACGCGTATGCCGAAGCTTGGGCACGTTTTGGCGGCAGCGTGGCTACGCACCCGCTGGTGGTCGAGCAGTTGGCCGAGCTGGCGCAAATTCCCGTGCGCTACCTGGGGTGGCTGCAAGGCGGCGAGCTGAAGGCAGCGATCCCGACGTGGGGGCGCCACCTGGCGCTGTCCAAGGACGTGCTCAAGCGTGCGGGCAAGAAAGGCCTGTTCGACCTCGGCAACGCCGAGATCATCCTGCCGGCCGCCGCCGATGCTGGCGCGCCACTGCGCCATGCCGCGCGTTACCTGTCCCAGCTGAACCAGGGCCGCTTCACCGGGCTCAAGGCGCAGACCGAGCAGTTGGCCATGGCCCGTGCCCACGAGGACCTGTCGAAGAAGTTTCGCTACAACCAGCGCCGCGAGTTGCGTTTGCTGGAAGAAGCGGGCGGGGTGGTGCGGCCGATCAGTGACTTTGACGCCGGCCAGATTGCCGCCATGTACCGTGACCTGTTCCAGCGTCGCTGGGGCTTCCCGGCCACGGGTGCCGAGCGCATTGACGAGGTGCTCGAGCGTTTGCGCGAGCTGTTGATCGGTTCGGTGCTGTTGCTCGACGACAAGCCCATCGCGATTCAGTTGGTGTATCGCGTCGAAGCGCCTGAGTGGATCAGCGTCGAGTACGTCAATGGCGGTGTCGACCCGGAAACCAAGGCGTTCAGCCCCGGGAGCGTGCTGAGCTTCCTGAATACCCAGGCGGCCTGGGAAGACGCCCGGGCGCGTAACAAACCCCTGCGGTTCTCGTTCGGTCGCGCCGACCGCGAGTACAAGGACCGCTGGTGCAACCCCGTGCCGGTGTTCCAGGCGTGAGCCGCAAGCAGCAGTTGCTCAAGCGCCACCGGCGCAACAAGCGCCTGGGCCTGCTTGCAGGCCTGCTCGCGCTGATCGGGCTGGGTGTATTCACCTGGTGGTGGCTGCCGCTGTTGTTGCTGCCGCTGGTGTGGGCCGCCCACGAGGCCTGGTTCGCGGACCACCTGTTCTACGCGCCCACCGAGGACTATGCCTACAACTTCGGTGAGCAGGCCCGCGCAGCCTCGGCCAGCCTGCAAAACGGCCTGTTGAAGGCCGACGCAGCGCTGCAAGGCGACGAAACCCTGGTCCTGGAACTGCGGGTAAAGAGCACCTGGTTGGGGCGGTTTCTCGACCCGCGGGTGGAGCTGTTGGCGGATGAGCTGACGGACCGGCAGGCGTTCGAGCGCGGTGTCGACGGGGTTCGCTTCCTCAACCTGACCGGCCTGGCCGCGCCGCTCCAGGCCGGTAAGCTGCGTATGCGTGGCCGCCATTGCCGGCTGCAGGGCGAACCGCGCCTGTGGATAACCCCCAGCGTCGAGTTGCAGCGCCGTCGCGTGATGGTCATTGCGCCCCATGCCGATGACGCTGAGCTGGCAGCTTATGGCCTGTACAGCCAAGCCGACGAAACCTGGGTGGTCACCCTGACTGCCGGCGAAATCGAAGCCGAGCACTATCAACAGATGGGCCTGGGCAAAGCCGAGGCGGCGCGGCTCAAAGGCCGTTTGCGTGCCTGGGACAGCATTGCCGTGCCGCGCTGGGCGGGCGTGCCGGAATCGCGCTGTGTGCAGTTGGGCTACTTCTGCCTGCAACTGCCGGCCATGCAGGCCGCGCCGGATGTGCCGGCCGCTTCACGCGAAGCCGACATGGCCGATATCCGCCCGTTCCGCCAGTTCAACCCATTCGCGCTGCCCGCCGACAGTGATGGTGCGCCGACCTGGCACAACCTGCTGGCTGACCTGCGCGCGTTGCTGGCCATGGCCAAGCCCGAAGTGCTGGTCATGCCGCACCCGCAACTCGACCCGCACCCCGACCATATCTGTGCCCAGGCGGCCGTGCTGGAAGCCTTGCAGGGCCTGGAGTGGCAGCCGCAAACGCTGCTGTGCTATGCCAACCACCTGCATGACAACGACCGCTGGCCAATGGGTGACAGCGGCGACGGTGTGGCCTTGCCGCCGCAACTGAGTGCCGACCAGCCGTGGGCGCCGTGCGCGCTGGTGCTGGGCCTGCCGACCCAACACGACAAGGCCATGGCCCTGGGCATGATGCACGACCTGCAGCCCCCGGCGCCGTTCAAGCGCCGCCTGCGCCGCCTGTTGCAACGCTGGCTGGCCGGGCGCCGGCCGTCGCCCTATGGCGAGAACGAATTCTTCCGCAAGGCCGTGCGCCGACATGAACTGTTCTGGCGGCGTGAGCTGTAGGCGCGCCCCCTGGTTGACCGCGATGGCGCTGAGCGCCCAAGGAACGCAATGAAAGTCTTATTTCTGGTGCAGAAGGAACAGCGGGCGATTCTCGACCGCCTGTACGATGGCGTCGCGGCCAACTGCGAATGTGACCTGCGCTGGCTGACCAGTGAAGACCAGCGTAACCTGCGCCGCTACTTCAAGCGTGAAGTGCAGGTGGAGCGTTATGACCGCATCGTGTTCTTCCTGCGCTTCAAGCAGGAGATCCGCCAGGTGGCGTTCATCCAGACGGTGCCTAACCTGGTCATCCTCGAGCACGACGCCTACCAGAACTACATCCCCTGCAAGTACACCGGCAAGTTCAGCGCGCATTACCGCAAGCTGCCGTGGGCGCGGGTGATCAGCTCGGGCTACATGGTCAGTGAGCGCCTGCGCCAGGAAGGCTTTGACGCGGTATTCGTGCCCAAAGGCTACGATGAGCACCTGCTGACCGACCAAGGGCGTGAGCGCGACATCGAACTGGCGTTCGTGGGCAGCACCAACAGCGTTGCCTACAGTGGACGCAAGGCGCTGCTGGACGAGCTGGGGCGGGTCGAGAACCTGGTAGTGACCCGTACCAAGTCGGGCGAGGACTACTGCAACACGCTCAACCGTATTCGTTTCTTCGTCAGTGCCGACGTCGGCATGGGCGAGTACATGATCAAAAACTTCGAAGCCATGGCCTGTGGCTGTGTGTTGCTGGCGTTCGACCAGGGCGAGGAAGAAAATCGCGCCCTGGGCCTGCAAGACATGCACAACGTGGTGTTCTACGACAGCATTCCGACCCTCCAGGAAAAGCTTGGCCGTTTGCGGGCCGACCCTGCGCTGGCACAGCGGATTGCAGAAAATGGCCGCCATCTGGCGGTTTCCCGTTTCAGTTTCGGTGAAGTTGGACGTAGCATCGTCGACCACATGCGCCCTGCGCTCAGGCCTCATCCGCCGTTGTCTGCCTGGCAGCGGCTACGCCTGAAGCTGGGTATTTAAAAAGAGCTTTCGTGCCTACGGAGCGGGCGCTGGAAGTCGATTGTCGCAATGCGGAGGGAGTCCGGTGCGCTTTTCAAATGAGAGTGACGTCACGCTGGTCGTGACAAGTTGTGGGCGGTTCGATCTGCTCAAAGATACCCTTGAGAGTTTCGATCGCTACAACACCGCGCCCATTCGCGAAGTCTTCATCACCGAAGATTCAGGTGACGAGGCCGTGCATGGGGCAGTGCCGGAGCACTGGAAACCGCACTGCACGGTGTTCGTCAATCGGCCAAAACTGGGCCAGCTGCCGTCGATCGACCTGGCTTATAGCCACGTCAAGACGCCCTACATCTTCCACTGCGAGGATGACTGGCATTTCTATCGGCAGGGCTTTGTCGAAGATTCCCGAGCCATCCTGGAGGTCAGCCCCAACCTGCTGCAGGTCTGGCTGCGCAGCCATGCCCACGACCTGGCCGTGCACAGCCCCTACATCCACCTGGGCGATCGCCAGGTGATCGCGGGCGTGCCGTGTTATCCGTTGCTGTCCGAGAAGGCCGACTGGCAAGCATTTTCGCTCAACCCCGGTCTGCGTCGTCTGAGCGATTATCAGCGCTGTGCACCATTTGCCGCCTATGCTGGAGAAAAGGCGCTTTCCCGTCGCTATTCAGAGTTAAATCTGACAGCGGTCACCTTGGAGGGTGATGCAGTATTGCACACAGGATTTGGTAATCACGTGACCTTGCCGGTAGAAGTAGAGCGCAAGGCCAAACGTCGTCAACGTGATCGAATAAAGCTGGCATTGACGCTGGTGGCGGGTGCCGTAATCGGCATGGGTATCACCATTTTTGTTCAATGAAGTCGCAGTCCCACCTGACTTGAGCGGGAGAGGGGCGCTAACCCCATGAACATCGTCAATATGATGTGGGCAGGCGGTTCGCCGTACATGTCCATCCACAAGGTTCATCGACAGGTGCTGTCTCATGCGGGCCCGGATGCCAGGATCAGCAACTGGCTGCTATTAGGCAGCGGGCTTTGCTGTGGGCTCGGTTCGACCCGGGAGTGGCACATGCCACCGCGTGCGCTCAAGGGCCGGCACCTGTGGCGCCTGCTGCGCCCGTGGCTGCGCATGCGGCTGCGCAAGGCGCTGGCCGAGGCCCAGGCCGAAATCGTGCTGCTCGATGGTGTCGGCGTCGCCCGGCTGGTGCTGCCGCTGTTGCAGCAGATTCCCAACGTACGCGCCAAGGTGCTGTTCCATGGCAAGACACGGCTGACGGCAAGCGACATCCGCTTGTTGCGCACGCTGCCCGCCGATCGCCTGAGCATTGCGGCGGTTTCCCATACGCTTGCCGAAGCCCTTGAACGTGATCTCGGCAGGCCCGTACAGACCCTGCGCATGGCGCTGGACCCACGGGCGTTCGTCGAGCCGCTGTTGAGCCGCGAGCAGGCCCGGCAAGCGCTGGCGTTGCAGCCCGGCAATGGGCAGGTGTTGGGTGCAGTGGGGCGGCTGGTCGAAAGCAAAGGCTTTGAAATGCTGATCGAGGCGTTTGCCAAGGCCGCTATCCACAAGCCTGATCTGCAACTCGCAATCATCGGTGAAGGCCCCTTGCATGCCGTGCTGCAAGCGCGCATCGACGAGTTGGGCCTGGCCAGGCGTGTGCACCTGTGCGGTCACCGTGAAGACCTACAGCAGCTCTACCGCGCGTTTGACTGGCTACTGGTGCCTTCGCGGTCAGAAGGCTTGGGGTTGGTCGTGCAAGAGGCGGTGATGGCCGATGTGCCGGTGGTCTGCAGCGACCTGTTGGTCTTCCGTGAGCAGTTGCTGGATACCGGTGGCTACCTGCCAATTGCTGACCAGTCAGCCTGGGCCGCGGCGATAGAACGCTGCAGCGTGCCCGGCGCCACGGCGCTGGCTGCCCGGCAACGCCAGGCATTGGCGCCGGAGCAGGCCTGGCAGGCTTTCCAGAACGGTTCGCAAAGCCTGCTGCGCGGTTAAGTGTCAGCGGGCCAGCAGGGCGGCCTCGAAGTCGGCGAGGGGGAACCGGTCACCCAGGTTCTCCCGCTGAATGTAGTTCACCATGTGCTGCACGTTGCGTCGAATCATGCGTGCAGACAGCGGCGGGCGCAGGAAGCGCATGTCGGCCACGTCGATCAAGCCCAGGCGCTGGTCGGGGGTGACCACGACATTGCCCAGGTGCAACGAGCGGAAGTAGACACCGCTGCGGTGCAGTTGGCGGATCAACTCGATCAACCGCGGCAGGTAAGTGTCCCAGCTGAAGCCAGCGTCGCGCGACATTTGCAGCAGCGTGCGCCCAGGCAGCGGGCGGTACAGCACCGCCGTCCTGCCGGGCAGGTCAAGCTTGTGCTGGCTGATCACCTCAAGGGTAGGAATACCCAATTGCGCCAGGCGCGCGGCGTTATCGACGAAGCGCTGGGAGTAGGGGCGCAACAGCGCAGATGAAATCAGTCGCTTACGACGAAAAACCTTGAGGAAATTACCATTCTCGAGCAGGTAGACTTTGGCGCCATGGCTGTCTGCCTCTAGCACCTGTGCGCCTAGTGTCAGCTGATCGAATTCGACCTGGGTGAGCCGGGAGCATTGCATGAATAGGGCCTTGTCGTCTGGCGAGCAAAATGACCGGCAATAATGCCGAAAATAATGCGGTAGCACCATGGATGGTGTCTTTGATTCATCGGGGGAAAGGATGTTGTATGAAAAAAACTGGGCGCGCGCCTGGTTAGGATTGGGTCTGGTCTGGTTCTTGGCGGCGATTGCGCTGGCGCCCAGCAATAAGCTGTACCAGCAAGGGCTGGTGCTGTTCTTGTGGTTGCCGACGTTGCTGTTGGCGTGGTCTGCCCGGCAGGTGCTGGCTGAGGCTTGGCGGCGCCAGCCGGCCTTGTGGGCGAGCGTGCTGCTGTTGCTGGCCTGGAGCGGGATCAGTTTGGCCTGGTCGCCGTCCGAGGAACCCGGGCGGGAAATTAAGCGGCTGATTTATATCCTGGTGTTTCTGATGGCATTCCCGCTGTTGGCGCAGCGCGGTCAGCAGCGAATTCGCCACTTGTTGGCGTTTGGCAGCGGCTTGCTGGGCCTCGCTGCGCTGATCTCGATCATCAACTTCTATGGGGTGCAGGGCAACCCGCTGCCGGTACGGCTGGGGGGTATCGGCGAGATTTCGCACCCGATCCTGGGCGCTTATGTGATTGGCGCTGCCGCGCTGCTGCTGCTTTACCAACCGCCGCGTCATCGCGGCCTGCAGTTGGCCTGGCTGGTGGCGCTGGCCTGCCTGGGGGCCTTCGCGGTGCTTAGCCAGAGCCGTGGCGCGGTGCTGGCCCTGGTCATCACTGTGGTGCTGGCGCCGCTGTGGTTCCGCGACCGCCACAGCCGGCTGTTCGCCATCCTCGCCATGATCGCCACCGCTGCAGCCTTCTACACCCTGTTCGGCCTGATCGCCGAGCGCGGTTCATCGTACCGCCCGGAGATTTTCCATGCGGTGCTGAACATGATCGCCGCCCACCCTTGGACTGGGCTGGGGCTGGGCGCGGCGTACGATGTGAACGCCGTTGGCCTGCACTTCGACCATACCCACAACATGTTTACCCACGTTGCCGTGGAAATGGGCCTGCCCGGCATGCTGCTGTGGGTGGCCGTGTGGCTGTACACCCTGGCTGAAATTGTTCGGGCACGCGGCACGCTGTTCGGCAAGATCCTGCTGTGCTTCTGGGTTTACTCGACCCTGGCCATGCAGTTCGATGCCGCCAGCCTTACCGGTACGCCGCGTGCAGAGTGGTTCATCAGCTGGCTGCCGGTCGGCCTGGCCATGATGTTGCCTTGGGGGCGTGCCGAAAATGACGCCTGTGGTAAAATTTCCGGTTCAACCTGAACAGCGAGCTCGATGATGGCCGAAACACCGCGAACCGCGGAGCATACCTCCAGCCTGAAGATCTACTTCCGGCTGCTGAGCTACGTGAAACCCTATGCCGGCATTTTCCTGCTGAGCATCGTCGGTTTCGTGATCTTCGCCTCGACCCAGCCGATGCTGGCCGGGATCCTCAAGTATTTCGTCGATGGCCTGAGCAATCCGCAAGCGGTGTTGTTCCCTACCGTGCCCTACCTGCGCGACCTGCAGCTGCTGCAGGCGGTGCCGCTGCTGATTATTCTGATCGCGGCCTGGCAGGGGCTGGGCTCGTTTCTGGGCAACTACTTCCTGGCCAAGGTTTCCCTGTGCCTGGTGCATGACCTGCGTGTCGAGTTGTTCAACAAGCTGCTGGTGCTGCCCAACCGCTACTTCGACAACCACAACTCGGGGCACCTGATTTCGCGCATCACCTTCAACGTGACCATGGTCACCGGCGCTGCGACCGACGCGATCAAGGTCGTGATCCGCGAAGGCCTGACGGTGGTCTTCCTGTTCGCCTACCTGTTGTGGATGAACTGGCACCTGACCTTGGTAATGGTTGCCATCCTGCCGGTGATTGCGGTGATGGTGAGCGTTGCCAGCAAGAAATTCCGCAAGCAGAGCAAAAAGATCCAGGTGGCCATGGGCGACGTGACCCACGTCGCCTCCGAGACCATCCAGGGCTATCGCGTGGTGCGCAGCTTCGGCGGCGAGGCTTACGAACAGCAGCGTTTTGGCCGCGCGAGCCAAAGCAATACCGACAAGCAACTGCGCATGACCAAGACCGGCTCGCTGTACACGCCGATGCTGCAGTTGGTGATCTACACCGCCATGGCGGCCTTGATGTTCCTGGTGCTGTACCTCCGTGGTGACTCGACCGCCGGTGACCTGGTGGCCTACATCACCGCGGCTGGCCTGCTGCCGAAACCGATCCGCCAACTGTCCGAAGTCAGCTCGACCATCCAGAAGGGCCTCGCCGGCGCAGAAAGCATCTTCGAACAGCTCGACGAAGAGCCTGAGGTAGACACGGGCACCCTTGAGAAGGCGCAGGTAGAAGGCCGTCTGGAAGTGCGTAACCTCAGCTTCACCTACCCCGGCACCGACCGTGAGGTGCTGAGCGATATCAGCTTTGTCGCTGAACCGGGGCAGATGATTGCCTTGGTAGGCCGCTCCGGCAGCGGCAAGTCGACCCTGGCGGCGTTGATTCCGCGCTTCTATCACCACGACAAAGGGCAGATTCTGCTCGATGGCGAGGAGATCGAGAACTATCGCCTGCGCAATTTGCGTCGCCATGTGTCCCAGGTCACCCAGCATGTCACCTTGTTCAACGACACGGTCGCCAACAACATCGCCTACGGCGACCTGGCCGGTGCACCGCGCGAGGACATCGAGGCGGCGGCTGCCGATGCCTATGCCAAGGAGTTCGTCGACAAGCTGCCGAAAGGCTTCGATACCGAGGTTGGCGAGAACGGCGTGTTGCTGTCCGGCGGCCAGCGCCAGCGCCTGGCGATTGCCCGTGCATTGCTCAAGGACGCGCCACTGCTGATCCTCGACGAGGCGACCTCGGCCCTGGACACCGAATCCGAGCGGCACATCCAGGCCGCCCTGGACCACGTGATGCAA
>Ga0160449_1001723_pt1 | contig 10295 bp, 9 predicted proteins | sample HID1975I_E1MG_FD_108216 | JGI IMG/M metagenome (GOLD analysis project Ga0160449, IMG submission 108216) | Enriched soil microbial communities from UW Madison campus, WI, USA - HID1975I_E1 MG | ecosystem: Environmental > Terrestrial > Soil > Unclassified | place: USA: Madison, Wisconsin...
AGAAAAAGTCGTAAACGACCCGAAGAAAAAGAAAGACCTTGAAGAAGCCAGCATTATCGCTATTTATAGTTTTGACAAAGACATTCTTTCTGTAAACAATTCAAACAGTAAAATTTCTGCAAACAAAAAGACCGTTTTTTTAAAACAAAGTATGTACAGTGTTCTTAAAAAATCGACCCTCATGAATAATACCATCCAATTAAAGCCTTAATTATGAAGCATTTTTACACTCTATTTTTATTATTTGCCACGTATTTGACTTTTGGTCAGATCAATACATCCAAATACGATTATTTTGTACAATTCAACGGAAGTCAGCTTTCTAAAAAAGTGAGTGTTTCAGAAGTTCTAAATCATCCGCTGGTAAGCAAATACAGCAGTAAAAAGCCAGACTTTGATTTCAGTAAATATACTTCGCTGATACATTTAGATCAGAAAATAACAATCCATGGAAGTTTCATGGATAGTATTCCGTATTACCAAGTTACTATTCCCATAAAAAGTAAAGAGGCACTTAGACAATTTTTAATCAAAGAATTTAAGATCGACAACAGCAATGATTCGATTGCGGGAATTGAAGATTTCGGAAATTATTCTGTTTTTACGCCAAAAGGTAAAAAGAGATCTATGGTTTGGAATGATAACTATCTTGTCGTATTAGAATTAACGAAACGATTTTCTAAAAATGTTTATGATTTACAGCCACAAGTTGTAACCGATTCTATTTATTCTGACGAAAGTTATGCAGATCCTGCAGCTGTTCCAGAAAATGAAGTACAAATTGTTGAGGCACCAATAGTAATTGATGCATCTGCAGCGATGGAAAACTCGGCTCAAGAAGAATATTTGTACGATGGAAATCCTTATGAAGAATATACTTTGCAGCAGGCAGAATTTGATCGAAATCTTGCTCAAAAGCAAAGTGAAATTATAAATGAATTATTTGAAAATGGTTTTACGGCGCCAAGTTCATCCAAAATAAACGAGTCGGCAGATATTTCGTCTTGGGTAGATTATGGCGGAGCAATTTCGAGTTTGTACTCGGCATACAGTTATCCGACGGCTATATTTGGCGGTTATGATAAATTCCTGCCGATGCAGAAAAATTTCGGAAATTTTATAAAAGGAATTAATGTTGATTTCTATTTTGATAATGACAATGCAAGAATCGAAGAAGTTATTGAATATTCTAAAGAGATTGCAGCCGTCGTGAATAAAATAAGCGATAGAAAAATCAATAAAAATATTTTTAATTATTTCCCGTCTGAAAAGCCATTGGCTTTCGCATCGTATCATATTAATACAAAAGCAGCTTTAGAAAGTTTTCCGTCTTTAACTTCCGAAATATTCCAGAATCCAAAATTTGGAAAAGAAGATATTACAATAATTACAGATTTGATTACGACAATTGTTGATGAAGAAGCCACGGCGAAACTTTTTGACGGTGATTTAAGCGCGTTTTTGTACGGAATGAAAGATGTTGAGGTAATGACCAAAAAATACGGTTACGACGAAAATTATGAAGAAACGGTGACGGAAGAAAAAGTAAAAAAATCAATTCCGTTATTTTCTGTAATTTTTACTTCTACGCATCCAACATTTGGAGACAAACTTTTGCAATTGGGCGTACGCAAAAAAGTATTAAGTCAAAACGGGAATCATTATCAAATTGTCGGAACAAAAGAGTATGGTGATATTTTTATCCTGAAAGACAAAGATGTTGTCGTTGTTGCCAATACAATGGATTATTTTAATAATGGAAGAGGATCTTTTGTAAAAGAAACAAAGAAAGATTTGAGTAAAAATTACATCTTCGGAAAACTGAATATTGCACAAACCGTGAATGCATTTGGCAAAAATGCAAAAGAATCAGATTTGGTTCGATTCAATAAAATTTCGGCTCAGTTTTCGGACATTACAACAGAATCGCCTAAGAAACTAATCGATAATAAATTGAAATTTATATTCAAATTAAACGCTCTAAAATCTGATAAAAACATCATTTTACAAACATTAGATTTGGCAGACGAAATGACTTCGAAATAATCTTGGTTATAAAAATTCAAAAGCCCGAAAATCTAATTTTCGGGCTTTTTTATAGCATAAAGTGATTTTTTTATGTGATCGAAGCGTCATAGATTTCTTTGATTGTTTTGCCCAGTACAGCATTAAAATCATCATCAGACTGTTCGGCAGAAAGTCCTTCGGATAATGCTCTTGAAAAACTGGCAATCAATCCGTGGTTTTGAGCGAGTTTTTCATTGGCTTCTTCTCTCGAATATCCGCCAGACAAAGCTACAACACGAACCACATGCGAATTCGATATCAGCTCTTTATAAAAATCATTTATTGTCGGGATCGAAAGTTTCAGCATTACTTTTACCTCTTTGTCTAAAGAATTAAGCTGTTTTATGATTTCTTGTTTTAGAATTGCTTCAGATTTTTCTTTATCAGCACTGTAAATATCAATTTCAGGTTCAATAATCGGAATAAGCCCTTTATTAAAGATTTGTAAACCTACTCTAAATTGCTGTTCTACAATATCGCGAATTCCATCAGGATTTGCTTCTTTAATAACCGAGCGCATTTTGGTTCCAAAAATATTTCGTTCCACAGCTCTTGTCAGTAAGTCATCTAAATTTGGAATTGGTTTCATCAATTGTACTCCGCTGGCAAGATCAGTAAGTCCTTTGTCTACTTTTAAAAACGGAACTATATTTTTTTTCTCCCACAAATAATCAGCAGTCCATTGACCGTCGATTTTACGGTCCATAGTATTTTCAAATAAAATCGCACCGAGAATATAGTCACTTTCAAAAGCAGGGCTTTTAATAATCCTCGTTCTCATTTCATGTACAAGTGTGTACATTTCTTCATCATTTGAGTAGCTGCTTTCCTCAACGCCATATTGCGATAATGCTTTTGGTGTACTACCACCGCTTTGATCTAATGCCGCGATAAATCCTTTTCCGGAATGCATGCGATTTAATTGGTCTTCATTCACATTTTCCATAATAATGAAATTTTAATTTGTAATAAATACCTGTTAAATTAAGCAATTTTTATCGTATTTCTTGCTTTAAAGTCTGAGATTTCTCAAAGCCCGATTTTATCATTGACTTTATCGTAAACTTCTTTTACTTTTTTTGGAGGATCAAATCGGTAGCCTACAGAAAATCTTAAAGTAGCAATATTATCATTTAGTCGTGGATCGACTTTTTCGTCTTGAGCAAAACCTACTGTATTAAGACTTGCAAAAGCAAAGAAACGATCATTATTATAAGCCAGTTTTAAATTAAAATCTGCTTGATATAAGGCAGAAGTATCTCCGTCAACATCATTGATCCCGGCACCCAAAGCAATTCCAGCACCAATTAAAACGCGGTCGCTGATTACAAAGTTATAGAAATAAGAAGGTGCTAAAGTAAACACATAGAAATCTCCAGGAGAAGAATCTAGAGTATTTAAGTCTAAATTGGTGTAATAAAAGGAGAAAGTCGGAATAAAACTTCCAGAACTCTTAGTCTGCCATTCGTTTTGACTCACTAATGTTTTAAAAGAGAATTTATCATTGAAAATATAAGATGTCGATCCGCCAATTTTCGTAGTACGCATATTGGGAAGCTGTGTATTTATATTATTGTCGCTGATATAAAATCCTTTTTGATTAATAAAAGTAAACGACTGCATCCATTTTTTATAATAAAAACGGGTATTGAAATTAAAATTCTTGGAATGAGAATCGCCTTTGTTGCCACCCAAAAATTTAGGAGCGAAACCGAGGCTAACATCAATAATTTTATAATTTAAATTAAAACCAATCTGCTCCCTTCTGTTCGGAATTAAATTGACATATATTTTCGGTTCCTGACCATCCGAAGCAATCTGGAAACTATTTGAAGTATCTAAATAATAAATACTGACAGTAATTTTATCTTCATAAGATTTAAAATACGGATTATGCAACGAATCGTTTTGAGCAAAACAACCCAAAATGCTGGCAAAAAACGATATGTAAATCAGTTTTAATTTCATATTTATAATAACAATTACTGCAATATCTAGAGAGCTCCAGCGGAGCGATAGATTATTTTAAATTGACATCATCAAAAAGATATTCATTTTTGAAATCAATATTAAACAATTTTAAAAACGCAATATATTCTTCTCTGAATGTTTTTGTTTTGTGATGCTCTTCTTGATTTTCAATGTATTTAATAACATTGGTCAATTGCGAATGTCCATATGAAAAAGCACCAAAACCTGTCTGCCATTCAAATTTTCCATTTATCCATCTTTGTTCATTTATGAATTTGGATGAATTTGTTTTTATAACCCTCACTAAATCCGATAATGATACATGTGGTTTTATTCCAACTAAGATATGAATATGATCTGGCATTCCGTTAATTGCAATCAGTTTTTGTTTTTGATTGGCAATAATTCCTGAAATATATTTATAAATTTCATCTTTTTTATTTGGGGAAATTAAATTTTGCCTTCCTTTTACAGCAAATACAATTTGAATATATAGCTGAGAATAGGTGTTTGCCATGATTATAATTATTAATTGGTAAAGCTAATTAATAATTTTATTTTGTAGGATAAATATTTCTTATTGTCAATATAAAATATGTCGTGTTGTTATATATTTCGCTCCGCTGGAGCTTATTTCGAGGTGGATAAATTATTGCTATAAATATGTCGCTCCGCTGGAGCTTTATCGAGGGTATATGAATTGTTGCTATAAATATTTCGCTCCTCCAGAGCTTTTCAACTAATATAAATAATCAAACTCTAGTCCGAAAGGAGCGAAATATCTATTGTAGTTTAATATTTCCCCTTCATTGGATTCTTTTATATCCAAATATAAGTTTAGCAAAAGTCCAGTCCCAGAGTGACGACATATTTATAGAGAAATTATAAGATTTTGATCAAAAGCTCCAGCGGAGCGAAATAAATTTGTTAAACAGTAAAGTCGCTTTACCACGAAACAGATGAATTCTTTTTAAAATATTTCCGCTATGTTAGATCTTTTATATCCAAATATAAATTATCAAAAACCAGTCCCAGAGGGACGACATATTTATAGCAAAAATTACAAGATATTGTTCAATAGCTCCAGCGGAGCGAAACAAAATTAGGGGTATGAATTTATCTAAAACATTAAACCCAATCAATAGGATTTTCCAATACATTAAGCAATTTTTCTTCCTCGCTTCCTGCTTCTGGATGATGATCATAAACCCATTGAACATGCGGAGGAAGACTCATTAATATACTTTCAATTCTTCCGTTGGTTTTTAATCCGAATAAAGTGCCCTTGTCGTGTACCAAATTAAACTCCACATAACGGCCGCGACGGATTTCCTGCCAGTTTCTGTTTTCTGGAGTATATTCTAAATTTTTTCTCTTTTCCACAATCGGAACATAAGCTTCAAGGAAACTATTACCAACTTCGGTTACGAAATTGTACCAATCTTCCATCGACATTTGCTCATTTGCTTTACAATAATCAAAAAACAAACCGCCAAGTCCGCGGGCTTCATTTCTGTGCGCGTTCCAAAAATACGAATCGCATTGTTTTTTATATTTTGGATAAAACTCTGGATTGTGTTTGTCGCAGGCTGTTTTACACGTTTGATGAAAGTGTTTTGCATCTTCTTCAAACAAATAATACGGTGTTAAATCCTGTCCGCCGCCAAACCATTGTTGAATTACTTTTCCAGACTCATCATACATTTCGAAATATCGCCAATTGGCGTGGACAGTAGGAACCATAGGGCTTTTCGGGTGAATGACCAAACTTAATCCACAGGCAAAGAAATCTGCTTCACCAACGCCGAACATTTTCTGCATTGTTTCCGGAAGCTTTCCGTGAACAGCTGAAATGTTTACACCGCCTTTTTCGAAAACTCCCGAGCCTTCGGGACCGTTTTCAATAACGCGAGTTCTTCCGCCGCCGCCTTCTGGACGTTTCCAAAGATCTTCACGGAATTTTGCAGTTCCGTCAACAGCTTCTAATCCAGCGCAGATTTGGTCTTGTAAATTTTGTATGTATGCGTAAAATTTATCTTTCATTGTAATTATTTTTTGGCTTTCGCCGAAGCAATTTTAGTATTTATTCCAAAAGAAAAAACTTTGCTTTCCTGCTGAATATATTGGTAAATAGCTAAAGCCTTATCTTCAAAATTATAATTTTCGACTTTTGAAAGTTCGAGCAAGATATCTGCAAACTGTTCCAACTGTTCCCAATCAAAATGAAGGCGCATCAATAATGTTGTCAAATCTTCATTAGAATAATCAATCAAACTTTTAAAGTTCAATCCGAATTCTTTCAGTTGATTTTCCAGATCTGATTTTTGCAAGTCATTTAGAGGATAAGGTACATAAACAAGAGTTCTCAATGTTTTTAGGACATTGTCGATTCTTATTTTTTCTTCGTCTCTTAATCCTTTGTTTAGCATGGTTTTATTTATTTCCTGCAAGGTTTCCAAAACCTTGTAGATATTCATTTTGAGATTACAAATCCTACACCTACAAGGTTTTGGAAACCTTGCAGGAAAGTAAACTGAAACTGAAACCTGCGACTGAAAACTAATTAATTTCCGTATTCCTTCACCGCGTCTATAAACGCTTTTGCGTGATCTACAGGGATATTAGGTAAAATTCCGTGACCTAAATTTACAATATATTTATCTTTTCCAAATTCGTCGATCATTTCGTGAACCATTTTCTTGATAGTCGGAATTGGAGAAAGTAATCTTGACGGATCAAAGTTTCCTTGCAAAGTAATGTTACCACCTGACAAATAACGAGCATTTCTAGCCGAACAAGTCCAGTCAACTCCTAATGCAGAAGCTTTACTTTTACCCATTTCGCCAAGAGCAAACCAACATCCTTTTCCGAAAACAATAACTGGTGTAATTTCAGCTAAAGCATCAACGATCTGATTGATATATTTCCATGAAAACTCTTGATAATCAACAGGAGAAAGCATTCCTCCCCAAGAATCAAAAATCTGGACAGCATTAACTCCAGATTTTACTTTTTCTTTTAAGTATAAAATTGTCGTGTCTGTAATTTTTTGCAATAATGTATGTGCTGCAACTGGATTTGAAAAACAAAAACCTTTTGCTGTATCAAAGCTTTTAGAGCCTTTTCCTTCAACAGCATAACAGAAAATTGTCCATGGCGAACCAGCGAAACCAATTAAAGGCACTTCGTCGTTCAGCATTTCCTTAGTCAATTTAACAGCATCAAAAACATAACCCAAAGTTTCATTTACATCAGGAACAATAACTTGATTTACCTGTTCCATCGTACGGATTGGGTTTGGAATAATTGGTCCCAAATTGTCCTTTAATTCTACGTGAATTCCCATTGCACGAGGAACAACTAAAATATCCGAAAACAAAATCGCTGCGTCTGGAGCAATTCTGCGAATTGGCTGTACTGTAATTTCGGCAGCAAGTTCTGGAGTTTCACATCTCGTGAAAAAATCATATTTATCACGTAAAGCTCTAAATTCAGGTAAATATCTTCCTGCCTGGCGCATCATCCATACTGGCGGACGTTGAACTGTTTCTCCTTTTAATGCTTTTAAAAATAGGTCGTTTTTTAACATTTTTTTCTTGCTTTAGGCTTTAAGCTTTAGGCTTTAAGCTGTTTTAACTATGATTTTTTGCTTCTGGCTTTATCGCCTAAAGCTTATTGCTTTAATTATTTATATTCGTGAATTACGTCTTCAATTACATCTTCAATTGTTGGCTGATCTGCAACGATGATATTCTTTGTTGTTTTTGACAAAGCTTCTGCCGTTGTATCGCCAATGCAGAAACAGATTTCTTTTTTAATTGTATTCTCTTTCAAATAACTTTCAACGCCAGACGGACTAAAAAATAAGATTGCATCAACAGCTGTCTTTATTTTTTGAGGCTGTAAAGAGGTGTCGTAAACCTGAATTTCGTTGAGTTCTATTCCAGCTTCTTTTAAGGCGTTTGGTAAAGTATCTCTTCTAAGATTACCGCTGAAAAAAGTATAACTTTCATTTCTGTAAATTAAAGTGATAATTTCGGCCAAATCAGAGGCGTAACCTGTGTAAGCCACAACATTAAAGCCATTATCGCTTAAAAGCGTTTTGGTTTTAAGGCCAACGCAATACACATTTTTTTTCTTTAACTGCTCGGAGTCGGAATGAGATAAAACGCTGTGAACAGCATTCTGACTCGTGAAAATTAAACTTTCGTTGAGGTTTTTAAATTCGAAAGGTTTGTTTTCGGTTTTAATGAAATCGGCTTCGATTAGATCAAAGCCGGCTTTTTTCAACTCTTCTTTTTGAAGAGGAGATAATATTTTAGTAGATAATATCTGAATTGATTTCGCCATTATTTTTTCAGGGATTCTTTAATCTTTTGCATTAATTCCGTTCCGCCATTATTCAAAATCTCCTGTGCCGAATGAAAACCTAATTTTTTCCATTCTGAAATATCGACTGTTTTATTGATTTCTAATTTTTGTTTTCCGTCAATAGAAAGTAAAACACCTTGAAAATGCAAAGTATCTTCATCTTCGTTGTAAGTTACCAAAGCTCCAATTGGAGCAGTACAGCCTCCTTCGAGTGTTCTTAAAAACTGACGTTCGATATAAGTGCAGATTTCAGTTTCGATATGATTTAACTGCGAAAGTGCATCAAGCGTATAATTATCATTTTCCATTGCTACAACAAGCATTGCTCCTTGTGCCGGCGCGGGAATCATCCAATCTAAATTAATGTAGTTTTCAGGTTTTAAGTTAATTCGTTCTAAACCTGCAGCAGCAAAAACAGCTCCGTCCCAATCATTGGCTTGAAGTTTCTGCATACGGGTATTCACGTTTCCGCGTAAATCAACTACATTATGGTTCGGGTATTTATTAAACCATTGCGCCTGGCGTCGTAAACTTCCAGTTGCAATCGTGCTGGGTTTATCTCCAAAATCAGCATTTCCTTTGTGAACCAAAATGTCTAAAACATTTGCTCTTTCTAAAACAGCCGCTTGAACAATTCCTTTTGGTAAAGCCGTTGGAACATCTTTCATAGAGTGCACCGCAATATCAACATCGCCATTGATCATAGCAATGTCCAGCGTTTTTGTAAAAATTCCTGTTATACCAAGTTCATAAAGCGGTTTATCCAGAATAATATCGCCTTGAGATTTTACAGCAACAATTGAGGTTTTATAACCCAAATCGTTTAATTTCTTTTCGACAGTATGTGCCTGCCAAAGTGCTAATTCGCTGTCACGAGTTCCAATTCTGATTGTTTTTTCAGCCATGTTATGTTTCTTGAACCATATAAGTTATATAAGTAAATTTAAGTAGTTTGGGTAAAACACAGTTTTAAATGAACTTATATAACTTATATGGTTTAAAATTTTATTTAAGATGCTTTTATTTTGAAGACTTTCTCGATCCATTCGATGCTTTCATCGACCATGGTATCGTCGTCTTTTAAATGATTTGCGAAATGAGTAGTGATTTTCTGGATGATTCTGTTGCTTATGATTTCAGCTTGTGCTTCATTAAAATCAGCGATTTTTTTACTTTGGAAATCCAATTCAGAAGCTTTGATCGCATTCAATTTGTCTTTTAAAGCATTGATGGTCGGCGCAAATTTTCGGCCTTTCATCCAAACAACAAATTCTTCTTTGATTTCTTCGATGATAGCTTCCGCAGCAGGAATGTGTAATTTTCTGTTTTCCAATGTTTCATCTGTCAATTGCGACAAATAATCCATGTGAATTAAAGTTACGCCTTCTAATTCCTCCACGTTTTCGTTAACGTTTTTCGGAATAGATAAATCTAGAATCAATAGCGGTTTTTTAAGATTTAAAATCGCTTTGTCAACTGTTGGGTTTTGAGCACCAGTTGCTACAACAACAACGTCTGCCTTTTGAAGTTCTAAATGTAATTCAGAATAATCTTTAACAATCAAATTTAGTTTTCCAGCCAATTTCTCAGCTTTGTCTTTAGTTCGGTTGATTAAAGTAATATGTTCGTTTTTAGTATGTTTTACTAAATTCTCACAAGTATTTCTCCCGATTTTTCCTGTTCCGAAAAGTAAAATATTTTTATTGCTGATATCCTCAACATTTTTAAGAATGTATTGAACCGAAGCAAAAGAAACAGAAGTAGCGCCAGAGCTAATTTCGGTTTCAGTTTTAATTCTTTTACTTGCCTGAATCACCGCGTTAACCAATCTTTCCATAAAAGCATTGGCTAAGCCCATTGATTTTGAATGGATAAAAGAAGTTTTG
>Ga0160449_1001732_pt1 | contig 10237 bp, 9 predicted proteins | sample HID1975I_E1MG_FD_108216 | JGI IMG/M metagenome (GOLD analysis project Ga0160449, IMG submission 108216) | Enriched soil microbial communities from UW Madison campus, WI, USA - HID1975I_E1 MG | ecosystem: Environmental > Terrestrial > Soil > Unclassified | place: USA: Madison, Wisconsin...
CTGGGCGTGACCGTGCAGGAAGTGAATCAGGACCTGGCCAATTCGTTCAAGCTGGATTCGCCGTCCGGCGCGCTGGTGTCCAGCGTGGAGAAAGACAGCGCCGCGGCCAAGGCGGGCTTGCAGCCCGGCGACGTGGTCAGGCAGATCAACGGCAAGACCATTGTGTCTTCCGGCGACCTGGCATCGATGATCACGCTGGCGTCGCCCGGCGAAAAGATCAAGCTGGACATCTGGCGCGCCGGGGCCCCGAAGGAAGTCGTCGCCACGCTGGGCGGCATTCCCAAGGACAAGACACAAGCGTCGGCCGGGGACCAGGAAGTGCAACGCGGCCAACTGGGCTTGGCGCTGCGCCCCCTGAGCCCGCAGGAACAGCAGGCGTCAGGCACCGAAGGATTGCTGATCGAGCGCTCCGCGGGGCCGGCCGCCAAGGCGGGCATTGAACCGGGTGATGTGCTGCTGTCGCTCAATGGCGTGCCGGTGCACAACATCGGGCAAGTGAAGGAAGCGCTGTCCAAGGCGGGCAAGACCGTTGCCCTGCTGGTACAGCGCGGCGAAGACAAGATCTTCGTGCCGGTGCAGATCGGCTAAGCCCCCTGCCCTGCCGGCTTCCCGGGTTTACTCCGCGTCGGGCTGCTTGCCCGGCGCGGCGTCCGCGAAAGCCGGCAGTTCGCGGCAAGCGGCGTCGATGCGCATCACGTTCGGCATGGCCGACAGATCGCAGTCAAAACGCTGTGCATTGGCCACCTGCGGCACCAGGCACAGGTCGGCGATGGTCGGCGTGTCGCCGTGGCAGAAGCGGCCCGTGGCGCTGGAACGCGCCAACTGCGCTTCCAGGGCTTCCAGGCCTTGTTCCACCCAGTGCTTGTACCAGGCGGTCTTCGCGGCTTCGTCCACGCCCAGCTTGTGCTTCAGGTACTTCAGCACCCGCAGGTTGTTCAACGGATGCGTGTCGCACGCAATGCCCAACGCCAGATCGCGCACCCGCGCGCGGCCAATCGCATCGGACGGCAACAGCGGCGTCTGAGGATGCGTTTCTTCCAGATATTCGATGATGGCAAGCGATTGGCCGATAACGGCCTCGCCGTCGATCAGGGTCGGCACCAGCGCCGTCGGATTCAGCTTGCGGTAGCCGTCCGACAACTGTTGGCCGCCATCCTTCAGCAGATGCACGGGCAGGTATTCGTACGTCAGCCCTTTCAGGTTCAGGGCGATGCGCACGCGATACGCAGCCGAGCTGCGGAAATAGCTGTACAACTGCATGAAGTCTCCTTGATGTTTTTCCCGGCGCCGCGCACAAGCGGCGCCTGCCTATTCCAGCGATTCCGTCTGCGCGGCCTTGCGCGACAAGCCCTTGGGCAACGGAAAGGCCACATTCTCTTCCAGGCCGGGCATGGTGCGCACCGACACCGCGCCCAATTCCTTGACGCGGTCGATGACTTGCTGCACCAGGATCTCGGGCGCGGACGCGCCCGCCGTCACGCCGATGCGCTTGCGGTCCACCAGCCAGGCCGGGTCGATGGAATGCGCGCCGTCGATCAGGTAGGACGCCACGCCCTTGCGCTCGGCCACTTCGCGCAGGCGATTGGAGTTCGAGCTGTTCGGGCTGCCGACGACCAACACCAGGTCGCACTCGGGCGCCATCACCTTGACCGCGTCCTGGCGGTTCTGGGTGGCATAGCAGATGTCGCTTTTCTTGGGTTCGACAATGCTGGGAAAGCGCGCCTTCAGTGCCTGCGACACCGCCGCCGCGTCATCCACCGACAGGGTGGTCTGCGTGACGTAGGCCAGGTTTTCAGCGTCGTTTACCTCTAGACCCGCGACGTCTTCCACGGTTTCAACCAGGTACATGCCGCCTTGCGCCTGCCCCAGCGTGCCCTCGACTTCGGGATGGCCCTTGTGGCCGATCATGATGATCTCGCGGCCGGCGGCACGCATGCGAGCCACTTCGATATGAACCTTGGTCACCAGCGGACAAGTGGCGTCAAACACCTGCAGCCCGCGCGATTCGGCTTCCGCCCGCACCGCCTTGGACACGCCGTGGGCCGAGAACACGACGATGGCGCCCGCGGGCGCGTCGTCCAGTTCGTCGATGAAGATCGCGCCCTTGGCGCGCAGGTCTTCCACCACATAGCGGTTGTGGACGATCTCATGGCGCACGTAGATCGGGGCGCCATGCAGTTCGATCGCGCGCTCGACGATGTCGATAGCGCGGTCCACGCCGGCACAGAAGCCGCGCGGCTGGGCCAGCACGACTTCGGCGTCGGAGGCGGTAACGGCCTTGCTCATCAGAGAACTCCCAGCAGCGCCACGTCCAGTTGCAAGCGGACGCCCGCAAGCGGATGGTTGAAGTCGAAAAGCGCCGACTCATCGTTGATTTCTTTCAGCACGCCCGAATAGCGCCCGCCGTTGGGCGCGGTGAATTCCACCAGATCACCCGGCTCGAACGTCGCATCGGCGCCCGCGTGCTCGGCAAGCATCGCGCGCGTGACCCGTTGGATCAGTTCAGGATTGCGATCGCCATAGGCGTCCGCCGGCTCCAGCGTGACGCTGAACTTTTCGCCTTCGGCGTGACCGATCAGCGCGGCTTCCAGCCCGGGCGCCCACTGTCCGCTGCCCATTTGCAGCGTGCCCGGACGGCCGTCGAAAGTGTTGGTGAACACCGAATCCTTGCCAGGACCGGATGCAAGCGTGATTCGGTAATGCAGCGTCAGGTAGGAATCCTGACGGACAAAAACGTTCACTTCGTTAGAGGCGATGCTCAAGATCTGCCACCGTATGGATATTGGATAAACCCTGATTTTAGAGCCTCTTATGAAATTGTCTGTCCGGCTGGCAAAACACGAGCGTCCCCGCGAACGATTGTTGCGTCACGGCGCCAGCGCGCTCCAGGATGCGGAGCTGCTGGCGCTGGGCCTGCGCACCGGCATTCCTGGCCTTAACGTGGTGGATTTGTCCAACCGCTTGCTTGAACGCTTTTCCGGCCTGCGCGGCCTGCTGGGGGCCACCCCCGAGGAGCTCATGAACGTCCCCGGGCTGGGCGCCGCCAAGGCCTGCACGCTTGCCGCCTTGCTGGAACTGGCCCGGCGGGCCATCGAAGAAGACATGACCCGTCCCCATTCCCTGCGCCACCCCGCCCAAGTGAAACAATATTGCATGACCGCGCTGGGCCATCGACACGTGGAGCACTGCATTGCGCTCTACCTGGACAACCAGTTGCGCGTGATCGCCACCGGCGAACTGGCACGCGGCACGCTGTCGCAGGCGTCGGTTTATCCGCGCGAGGTCGTGCGCGAGGCGCTGCGCCACCACGCCGCCGCGCTGATCGTCGCGCACAACCACCCTTCGGGCCTGGCCGAGCCCAGCGCGGCGGACCGCGGCTTCACGCAGCAATTGAAACAGGCGTTGGCGCTGGTGGACGTAAAACTGGTGGACCACCTGATCGTCGCGGGCGCGTCCGTCATCTCCATGGCCGAGCTGGGCGGCGTCTAGCCCGGAACCGCCCCGCCACGCGCCGCGCGGCGCGCCGGAATTCGTTAGACTACCGCCCGAAATTGCTTTAGGCTTTAACCTATTCCGGCGCGGCCAGCACCGCTTGGTCAACCCCTACCGGCCAGCACCGATAGCCCGCCTTCGGCCAGACCCTTTCTGCCAGACACGAAACGCCTTCTGATGAAACGCTTGTGGGACATTTCCCCGCCCGTCTCCACGGCGTCGCCCGTTTTCCCCGGCGACACGCCGTATCGCCAGCAATGGAAGTGGTCGCTTACGCCCGGCTGTCCGGTCAATGTCAGTGAGATAACGCTGTCGCCGCATATCGGCGCGCACGCGGATGCCCCACTGCACTATCAGAATGGCGCCGCCGCCATCGGCGCGGTGTCGCTGGAACCTTTTCTTGGCCCCTGTCGCGTCATCCACGCCATTGATTGCGGCCCGCTCATCACCACGGACCACCTGGCCCACGCGGCCCTGAACCTGCCGCCGCGCGTGCTCGTGCGCACCGCCAAGCATGCGGCGCAAGACTGGTGGACCGACGACTTCTCGGCCTACGCGCCCCAAACGATCGAATGGCTGGCCGAACGCGGCGTCATGCTGATCGGCTTGGATACCGCCAGCATCGATCCCGCGTCCAGCAAGACCCTGGACAGCCACCACACGATCTTGCGGCACGACATGCGGGTACTGGAAAATCTGGTACTTGATGACGTGCCCGAGGGCGATTACGAATTGATCGCCCTGCCGTTGGCGCTGGTCCAGGCCGATGCCAGCCCGGTTCGCGCCGTCTTGCGCGAACTGTAGGCTGGTCCGCTGGCCCCCGGGCGGGCGCCCTCAACCGGCCCCGCCCGTCTTGAAAGACGCACGATCATGAATATCACCCTTGATCACACCGTGGCGCTTGCCTGCGCCCGCACACGCTCGCCCGGCTGGCGCGCGCTGCCCGCCTCGGCCCGCCGCGCCGCGCCCCCCTGCCACGGAGGCCAAGCATGAGCTGCCCGCACCGCCCCGAAGACATCGTCCACCAGGAAAAAGCGCAACTGGATTTCACGCGCGACATGACCTATGGCGATTACCTGCATCTGGATGAAGTACTTGGCGCGCAGCACCCGCTGTCGCCCGAGCACAACGAGATGCTCTTCATCATCCAGCATCAGACCAGCGAACTCTGGATGAAGCTGATGCTGCACGAACTGCGCGCGGCCATCGCCAACGTGGCGGCCGACCGGTTGCAACCCGCCTTCAAGATGCTGGCTCGCGTCAGCAAGATCATGGAGCAACTGGTTCATGCCTGGGATGTGCTTGCCACCATGACGCCGCCGGAATATTCGGCGCTGCGCCCGTACCTGGCGCGTTCCAGCGGGTTCCAGAGCTACCAGTACCGCCAGATCGAATTCCTGCTGGGCAACAAGAACGCGGCCATGTTGAAACCGCACGCGCATCGCGAAGACCTGCTGGCCCAGGTGCGCAGCGCCTACGACGCGCCCTCGCTGTACGACGAGTCGCTGCGGTTGCTGGCGCGGCACGGCGTGGACGTACCCGCAGATCGGCTGGAGCGCGACTGGACGCAGCAGTACGTATCGTCGGAAGGCGTGGAAGCCGCCTGGCTGACCGTCTACCGCGACACCGACCGCTACTGGGACCTGTATCAATTGGGCGAAAAGCTCACCGACCTGGAAGACGCCTTCCGCTTGTGGCGATTCCGCCACGTGACGACCGTGGAACGGGTCATCGGCTTCAAGCGCGGCACCGGCGGCACGTCCGGCGTGGACTACCTGCGCCGGATGCTTGATGTGGTGCTGTTCCCGGAAATCTGGAAACTGCGCACGGAACTTTGAGCCTGCCCCCAATTTCCAGCCTGGCAGCGCGCTGGCGTGCCGACCGTTTTACGCTGGCGTCTCGGGAAAAACCCGTGCTAGAATTTGGGGTTACTTTTTGGATACGTGGCTGGAATCCTTGCGTGGGCGTTCTGTGATGCATGGCATAAGTGCGTGCGTGACATAACTGAACGGCATAACGCGTCCTGGCTGGCGACCCTACAACTTGAAAAAGACTCCTTAGCGAGTCCTAGGATAAGCACCATGAAAGAAGGCATTCACCCCGAATACCGCGAAGTCGTTTTCGCCGATCTGCAAACGGGCAACAAGTTCATCACTCGTTCGACCGTGCACACGCGCGAAACCGTTGAAATCGACGGCAAGACGTACCCGCTCTTCAAGTGCGACGTGACCTCCGAATCGCACCCGTTCTACACCGGCGCCCAAACGCGTATCGTCGAAACCGGCCGTGTGGAAAAGTTCCGCGCCCGCTTCGCCCGTACGGCCGGCACCGTCAAGTCCGCTTCCTGATCCTGTTGCTCCTGCGGGAGTCACAGCAAAAAGGCAGCCTTCGGGCTGCTTTTTTTTCCCCCCTAGCCGGCTTTTTACAGGTTGGGGGCTGGCGCAACCAGATCACTCGGTTACATTAACGCCCGTGTCCCCACTTTCTTTTTCCACTCCCGCCCGGCTTACTTCCGTGGCGACCGCAAAGCTCCCCAGACTGATTCTGCTGGGCTTGGCCCTGGCCTATGTCGTGGCTGGCCTGTTCATGCGCGATCCGTGGAAAACAGACGATGCGGTTGGCCTGGCGACGATGATCACGGCGATCCGCGAAGGCGGCATCACCTGGTTGCTGCCCCAGGTGGGCCTGCTGGCCCACGCCGAGGAAGGCCCGCTGATTACCTGGGTGGGCGCCATCTGCATCTGGCTGTTCGGCCCCTTCATCGGCGACATCACCGCCGGCCGCCTGCCCAATCTGCTGTGGTTCGGCATTACCGCCGCAAGCGTCTGGTACGGCACTTACTTGCTGGGTCGCCGCAGCGAAGCGCAACCGCTGGCCCTGCCCTTTGGCGGAGAGCCCGAGCCGCGCGACTACGGCCGCATGCTGGCCGACGCCGCCCTGCTGCTGTTGCTGGCCACCGTCGGCATCCTGCAACGCACCCATGAAACAACGGTCGTGCCCGCCATCATGGCCTGCCAGGCGCTGGCTTTCTACTCGTTGGCGCGCAGTGTCGACCGACCCTTCACCGGCACCACCACCCTGGGTATCGCGCTGGCCGCCAGTTTCCTGACGCGCGGCTGGGTGGGCGCCACGCCCATCATGATCGGCGCGCTGCTGGCCTTCTACCCGCGCAGCCAGTTATGGAAATGCAAACGTTGGCTGCCGTGGGCGGTGCTGGTCACCGTGGTGCTGATCCTGGCCTGGTGGATCCCGGCCAGCGAGAGCAGCGAGTATTGGATTCGCAACTGGAAGACGTGGAACCTGTCGTCCTTCGCCCTGCCGTCCTGGCACGACGTGGGCCGTACCCTGCGCGATCTGCCCTGGTATCTGTGGCCAACCTGGCCGTTGGCCCTGTTGGCCGCGTGGCGTTGGCGCGACTGGATCTACGCACCGCACATCTGGCTGCCGCTGATGCTGCTGGTTTGCGCGGCCGCGGTGCTGTTTGCCCTGGAAGAAGCCACCGATTCTGAATATGTGTTGCTGGCGGTGCCGTGCGCGGTGCTGGGCGCGTTCTCGTTGCCGACCCTGCGCCGTGGCGTCGTCAACACGCTGGATTGGTTTGCCGTCATGTGTTTTTCGCTGACGGCCGCGACCGCGTGGTTGGGCTGGGTAGCCCTGCACTTCAACTGGCCGGCACAGATCTCCCGCAACATCGCCCGCCAGACGACCGGCTACGAGCCCGTCATCTCTTGGGGCGCCTTTACCCTGGCGGTGATCTTCACCGTGGCGTGGATCGCATTGGTGGTGTGGCGCCTGCGCGTGCGGCCGCAAGCCCTGTGGCGCGGCACCGTGTTGTCCGCCGGCGGATTGACCGTGACGTGGATCCTGCTGGTGCTGCTGTGGCAACCCGCCGTGGACTACGCGCGCAGCTACCGCACCGTGTCGGGCCAACTGGCCCAGGCGCTGGCTCAACACACCCGACCCGGCGAATGCGTGCGCGGCTTGAGCCTGGGCAGCGGCCAACGCGCCTCGTTCCTGATCTTCAATAATCTGAGCTTCACTTTCGACGCAAAGTGCACGCTGATCCTTCAACAGACCAACAACCAGAGTCTGCGCGACAACACCGCCGCCTATAGCGACGGCGCCGACGTGCTGTGGCAAGGCGGCCGCCGCGCCGACCGCCAGGAAGTGTTCCGACTACTGCGAGTCGGCCCTAACCGATGACCCCCGCAAACGCGGCGCCGATATCTTTCGGCGCCACCCTGCGCGGCATCGCCAAGCAGGCCTGGCCAGTGCTGATCAGCCAGTGGGCCGGCATTTCGTTCGGCGTGCTGGACACCGCCATGACGGGCCACTCCAGCGCCAGCGACCTGGCCGCCATGGCGCTGTCAGCATCCATCTACATCACCGTTTTCGTGGGCCTGATGGGCGTGGTGCATGCCCTGATCCCGATCCTGGCCCAGCATTACGGCGCCGGCAATAACGACGAAGTCGGCCGCAGTTGGGGCCAAGGCGTCTGGCTGGCGCTGGGACTGTCCGTCGTGGGCGCGGTGCTGATGCTGTTCCCGGACGTGTGGCTGTCGATGTCGGGGGATGTGGCCCCTGGCGTGCGCGAACGGATCGGGTCGTATCTGCAGGCGTTGGTACTGGCGCTACCCGCCGCGCTGGTATTTCGAACCATCTACGCGCTGGGCACCTCGGTATCGCGCCCAAAGCTCGTCATGGCGATCAATCTGTCGGCCATCGCCTTCAAGGCATTCTTCAATTGGCTGCTTATCTACGGCAACCTGGGCCTGCCCGCCATGGGCGCCACCGGCGCGGGGCTGGCGACCGCGATCGTCTCGTGGATGAGTCTGGGGCTGGGTCTCTGGGTCATCACGCATGACCGTTTTTACCGGCGCTTCAACCTGCGCGTCGGCAAGCCCGATTGGAAGACACTGAAGGAATTGCTGCGCCTGGGTGTACCGATGGGCGGCTCCTACCTGGTGGAAGTGTCGGCCTTTACCTTCATGGCCCTGCTGGTGGCGCGTGAAGGCACGTATGTGACCGGCGGGCACCAGATCATGTCGAACCTGGCCGCCCTGTGCTACATGATGCCCATGGCGTTGGGCGTAGCAACCGCCGCGCTGACCGCGCAGGCCATCGGCGCGGGCAATCTTGCGCACGCGCACCGCACCGGCATGGCCGGGCTGGCGCTGGGCCTGATCGGCGCGCTGCTGACCTCCGCCGTGCTGCTGGCGGGCCGCCCGTTGATCCTGGCCGCGTACACGGACGACATTGGCGTGGCCGCCGTGGCGACGACGCTGCTGGCCGTGTTGCCGCTGTTTCACCTGTTCGATTCCATGCAGTGCATCAACTCGTACCTGCTGCGCGCGTACAAGGTAGCGGTGGTTCCGCTGCTGTTGCAGGTGGTGGCGCTGGCGGGCGTGGGTCTGGTCGGCGGCTGGTGGTTCGGTTTCGGCCCAGGCCGTGGCGGCCTGGACGGTATTCGCAACGTATTGCTGCCCGGCTCGCCCGAAGGCGCCGGCAGCATGTGGCTGATGGCGATGGTGGGCTTGGCCCTGTCCGCCATCCTGCTGCACATCTGGTACCGGCGCATCGTGCGGACGCTGGCAAGATAAAAAAAAGCAGCCAGACGGCTGCTTTTTTTATTGCACCGGACGCGACGGTGTCAGACCACCTTCGGACGCTTGTCGATCACGCGGCGCGCCTTGCCGGTCAGCGTGCGTTCCACATGGCCCGCATCCGACACCTGGATGCGCGCGCTGACGCCGATGTGCGTCTTCACCGCATGCTGCAACTGCTTGCCCAGGTTGTTGCGCTCGGCATCCGACAGGCCAGAGAATTCCGCGCGCACTTCGGTCAGGATCTCAAGCTCGTCCATATTGCCGGTGCGCGACAGCACCAACTGGTAATGCGGCGCCAGTTGCGCAATCTTCAGCACCAGCTCTTCCACTTGCGTCGGGAACATGTTCACGCCCCGCACAATCAGCATGTCGTCGCTGCGGCCGGTAATCTTGCCGATGCGGCGCATGCTGCGCGCGGTCGCCGGCAACAGGCGGGTCAGGTCGCGCGTGCGGTAGCGGATGATGGGCATCGCTTCCTTGGTCAACGACGTGAACACCAGTTCGCCCGGTTCGCCATCGGCCACGGGCTCGCCGGTGTCCGGGTTGATGATCTCGGCGTAGAAGTGGTCTTCCCAGACGACCGGGCCGTCCTTGGTTTCCACGCATTCGCTGGCCACGCCCGGCCCCATCACTTCCGACAAGCCATAGATGTCGACGGCGTCGATGCCTGCCTCGGCCTCGATGTCGGCACGCATCTGCCCCGTCCACGGCTCGGCGCCAAAGATGCCGATACGCAGCGAGCTTTGACGCGGATCAATGCCCTGGCGACGCTGTTCTTCGAGAATATTGCAGAAATAGGAGGGGGTGACCATGATGATGTCCGGACGGAAATCATTGATCAGCTGCACCTGCTTTTCAGTTTGCCCGCCCGACATCGGGATGACCGTGCAACCCAGGCGCTCGGCGCCGTAATGCGCGCCCAGGCCGCCCGTGAAGAGGCCGTAGCCGTAGGCGATGTGCACGGTGTCGCCGGGCTTGCCGCCGGCCGCGCGGATCGAGCGCGCCACCAGGTTGGCCCAGTTGTCCAGGTCGCTCTTGGTGTAGCCCACCACCGTCGGCTTGCCCGTCGTACCGCTGGACGCATGGATGCGCGAAATGCGCTCGCGCGGCACCGCGAACATGCCAAACGGATAGTTGTC
>Ga0160449_1001734_pt1 | contig 10229 bp, 7 predicted proteins | sample HID1975I_E1MG_FD_108216 | JGI IMG/M metagenome (GOLD analysis project Ga0160449, IMG submission 108216) | Enriched soil microbial communities from UW Madison campus, WI, USA - HID1975I_E1 MG | ecosystem: Environmental > Terrestrial > Soil > Unclassified | place: USA: Madison, Wisconsin...
GAATAGCTCAGTTGGTAGAGCACGACCTTGCCAAGGTCGGGGTCGCGAGTTCGAGTCTCGTTTCCCGCTCCAGTTTTCTAAACTATGGCGTCATGACGGTGTAGTTGTTTGATGTAAAAGCTTCACCTGCGGGAATAGCTCAGTTGGTAGAGCACGACCTTGCCAAGGTCGGGGTCGCGAGTTCGAGTCTCGTTTCCCGCTCCAATACAAAAACGCCACTCTTTCGAGTGGCTTTTTTTTGTCTTCGCGGCGCGACTTTCCTTTGCCGGCAAGCGCGGGCTGAGGCGCTTGCCGGCCTGGCTTTGGCCTCAGCGGTAACTCACGGTAAAGCTCAGGTTCCCTTCTGCGCTACCTGGCTTAACGCTGGGATCCGTCTGGTAATAGCGCGCCTGAAAATGAACTTGCATATTGCCAAGGCTCAATCGCGTCATGGGCAGGTCTTGTTGCAGCCTGACTGGCGTACCGTCGGCATGCAACAGCTGGATCCCGATGCCTTGGGCGGTGGCGCGGGTATTCAGGCTGAACAGTCCCTGATCGGGCTCGATCGGCGTGGAGCCATGTGTGCCATCGAAGTGAAGGTAGGCAGTCGCGGTGCTGCCAGAGGGGTCGTCTTCACAGTCGTTCAGGTTGATGTGAAACGCAACGGCAGGGGTGGTGGAGTGCTCGCCCGTGAATGCACTCAGGTCATGGCTGCCGAGGTCGACAGGGTCTGCACTCACCGCATCGGGCTTCAAGGTGCACTGCGCGCTGGTCACGGTCCCGTGCACGTGGGCGCGCATCACCCTTCCGACATCGCTGTAGGTCCCGCTCAATATCTGTTGGCCGCCGAAATTGTTGGGGCCAGGAGGGATGGTGCCGGTTTTGACCAGCGTGTACATCGCCCGCAGGCGCTGCATGTTGATACCCAGAGGGCCGGTGCGATGGTCGCTGTAACCCTCATAGGGAACCGAGTGCCAGGTGACCGGCTTCCAGTGGTTCTGGGCGCCTCCGGTATAGGGATTGTCCAGGCGCACATGCAAGCCGACGCCAGGGATGCTGGTTTGCAGTATCCGACCGTTGAGGTCTTCGCCGCCTACAGGTGGCAGCGTCCCGGGAAACAGTGGCGCTGTATTGGTCACCTGCGTGGTCAGGTATTCGATGGCGTTGATGTTGTGGCAGATCAGGTTCAGGCCGGCATCGTTGCCGACGTTGTGGCGCACGTCGAGCGGGCCGATCACGGTGCCAACCGGGGCATCGCGAGGTACCCAGAAATCGCCCAGGGAAATGTTGTGCACCAGTTCCCCGGCAGGGGTGCCATCCCAGTCACAAATGGCCAGCACCGGTGTGCTGCAGCCCAGGGTGAGCATCAGGATGGCCAGTCTGGCTGGAGTGGATCGTTTCATGCTGCAAGCATCCTAAGAGTGGTTGGCGGTCAAGTGCAGCTCAGCGTCTGCATGCGGTAGCCCTGCGTGTTTGGTATCTGGGCAGGGTCGATGTCGAGGTGGCAGGTCTGTGGCTGTTCACCCCACTGCAGATGCAGTTGCTGGGGAGCGTCATCCACCGCGATCAAGGCCTGGCCGGCCTGGCCGACGACTGCCAGCGATCGACCCTGGGCGTCACTGACCTGGGCGCCGAATGGCAGCGGCTGGCCATTGGCATTCCTGCAACGCAGCACCCTGGTCGGCAGCGGTGCGGGCTCAGCGGCTGCGAACCTGAACGGCAATGCCGTGCTCAACGCGCAAGACAGCCAGCTGATCGGGGCGGGTGACGGCTTGCGGATCTTCGGTGATGCTGACTTCGCCGACCCCACGCAGGTGAATCTGGTGGGCACTCGGGTAGAGGGGCAGGACGGTTCGGCGATCGTGGTGGGCGGCAGCCTCACCTCGGCCAAGGCGAACATCGTGGTGGGCCCAGGCTCAAGCCTGGTCGGCAGCAACGGCAGGCTGCTCGACGTGGTCGGCAACTCCAGCGCGACGATGACCGTCGACAACAGCCAACTGGTCGGTGATGTGCGAGTCGAGGAAGGCTCCAGTGCCAGCCTGACGTTGGACAACCATGCCAGCCTGACAGGGCGCCTGGAAAACGTCGAGGCATTGGCTATCAACAACCAGGCGCGGTGGAACATGGTCGAGGACAGCCAGGTCGGGAACCTGTCCATGAACGGTGGTTCGGTGCGTTTCGGCGAGGCGGACCAGTACCAGCGCCTTACCCTCGGTAGCCTGTCGGGTAATGGCACCTTCATCATGGATGCCGACTTCAGCACGGGCGAGACCGATTTCCTCGACGTCACCGGCAATGCCACCGGCGAGCACAGCGTGCTGGTCGGCAGCAGCGGTGCCGAGCCGGATGCTGCCAACGATCTGCACTTGATTCACACCGGCGGGGGTGATGCGCAGTTCTCGCTGCTCAACGGTTCGGTTGACCTGGGCGCGTTTTCCTACGAGCTGGTCCAGCGTGGGGATGACTGGTTCCTCGACGGCACGCGCAAGATCAGCCCAGGCACGGCCTCGGTGCTGGCACTGTTCAATACTGCGCCAACCGTTTGGTATGGCGAACTCACCACCTTGCGTGGGCGCATGGGTGAGTTGCGGCTGGATGAGCGCAAGTCAGGCGCCTGGATGCGCGCGTATGGCAACAAGTACAACGTCTCGGAAGGTGCCGGCAGTGCCTACCAGCAAACTCAGCATGGCTTCTCGCTGGGTGCTGACGCGCCACTGCCGATCGGCGATGGCCAATGGCTGGTGGGGGTCATGGCGGGGCACAGCAAGTCCGACCTGAACATTGCCCGCGGCGCCTCGGCCGAGGTCAAGAGCTACTACTTGGGCGGTTATGCGACCTGGCTGGATGCGCAGAGTGGCTACTACTTCGATGGTGTGGTCAAGGTCAACCGCTTCGACAATACCTCTGACGTGACCATGAGTGACGGCAAGCGCGCCAAGGGCGACTACGACAACCTGGGGGTGGGTGCCTCGGTTGAATTCGGTCGGCATATCGGCCTGGGCAATGGTTACTTCATCGAGCCCTACACCCAGTGGTCGGCCGTGAACATCCAGGGCAAGGATTATCATCTGGACAACGGCCTGCGCGCGGAGGGGGAAGACACCCGGTCCTTGTTGGGCAAGGCGGGGGCCACACTGGGGCGCAACTTCGACCTGGGGGAGGGGCGGTACGTGCAACCTTATGTGCGGTTGGCCTACGCCCATGAGTTTGTCGGAGACAATGATGTGAAGGTCAATGGCCACCGTTTTGACAATGACTTGTCGGGCTCGCGGGGGGAACTGGGAACAGGCATTGCAGTATCGCTGAATGACCGGTTGCAGTTGCACGCTGATTTCGACTACAGCAACGGCGAACACATCGAACAGCCTTGGGGGGCAAACGTCGGCGTGCATTACAGCTGGTAGAACCGGTGCAAAGGGTAGGCATGAGCCTACCCTTTTTTTTGCTCATTTGATTGGAGAGCGCATCATGGCGGAGCAAGAGAAGACGATACTTCTAAAGCCACCCACTGTAGCGGGAATGCTCGAGGATATTCCCGGAGGTGAGCCGAATTTGCTTCCAGTCGCCTTGGTGCGCGCTCCTTTGAGGGTGGATGTGCCCATCTGGGAAGTTGGCGAAACTCCGACCCCGGAAAAGTGGCAAAAATTGATCCTTTTCTGGGATGAGCAACTGGTCGGCGAGAAGATCTGGGAAGAGGAAATCAGGCCTGAGGATTTATTCATCGATGTGCCCTTGCGCTTTCTGCGAGAGGGGAGGGCCAGCGTCAGATATGAGGTGAAGGTCTGGAGTTCGAATAATGCGGAGTCCGAAACCCTGGTGTTGACCATCGACAAGACAGCCCCCTGGTTGGGAGGGGACGAAGGCGCACTGTCCTTCCCTGATCTTGGCAGCGAGCGTTTGACCAAGGAGTACCTGGAGGCCCATGGCGACGTACTGGCTGCCTTGGCGCCCGACTATGACGAGCCAGGCGCCGGTGATACGTTGATCTACTACTGGGACACGACCCCCCTCGAGAGACATGAGGCTGGAAGACGTGTGCTTGATCTTGTCGATATTGGCCAACCCTTGTTGATCGAATATTCGGGTGACTTGATCCGTGAACGAGGCGATGGAACGTTCTACGCGTACTACGCCGTGGAAGACCGTGCGGGTAACCTTAGCCGCGACTCCAGGCAGGTGACGGTGGAGGTAGCCGTCCAGCCATTGCCGCGGGTGTTGGAATGGCTCGATGTGCCTGAGGCCTCAGGCTCGCAGCAGCTGAAAGTACTGGCGTTGGAGCGTGCCAAGGTTTCCGTCGAAATGGTCATTCCGGATGAAGCAGTGATCCTCCCGGGAGAGCCATTTACGGTCCGGTGGGGGGAGCCTGAGCTGCCGTTCAGTTTGGCGATGAACGGCGTGCCGAATGTGCGCAGTTACTCTGTACCCATACGTAATGTCGTGGCCATGAACGACAAGACTTTGTCGATCTACTACGAAGTCGATACGCCGGAAGGCTTGCAGCGATCCGTTGAGCGCAAGGTCGAAGTGACGCCTGTACCGCGGCAAAGGATGACGACCGCGCAACTGGCAAAGCACCCGTCGGGCAGCACGTTTTACCTGGGCCAGCATACGCGGGATCCGGCCGTTACCTTGGCACCCTGGTTGCACATCGGCACCGAGCAAATGCTCAACATCATGCTCGAAGGGGTCACTGCAAGCGGTCCTAAAATTCACCCGGTGTTACTCAACCATGCCGTGACGGCCGATGAGGTTACGGGGGGCATCGGCTGGCAAGGTGATGTGACCGTGCCACTCGATGTTCTGCGCCAGCTCAAGGTTGGCGAGGATTTCTATATCAAGGTTTCGGCCAGTTTCGATCAGGGCGAGACCTGGCCTGCGCAGCCCAATTTTCCCATGCTGGTGCTGAAACTGGCGAACTGAACGCTGTTTAGCGTTGTGCAGAGGCGACCTGGCGAATGGTGGGTTCGCTCATTGCACCGAAATCGTTGATGGTGGTGAAGGTCAGCTGTGCAGGTACCTGGTGAGTGAGTTGCAGCAATGGGTAGGTTTGGCGGCCTTTGGGAATTGCCATTGCACGGGCCTCCAGGCGCTCGGTACTACCAGCCTGGGTCAGTTCGAGACGGCCGAATGTGTAGTGGTAAGGGGTAGGGTTGTCGACGACCAGGTGCGGCTTGCCGTCGATCTGCTGCAACGACCAGGTCATTGCCTGTGCTTGCTCATCGGCCCTGCCTTTGAGCTCGCTGGGGCGATAGAAAAGCTTGATGCGGGTGCGCAGGGCGAAGGTCAATGCGTTTGGGGCATTCTCTTCGGTTTGGGGGATCTCCTGGACATTGAAATAGAACAGGGTTTCGCGGTCCGTCGGCAAGTCATTGGGCAGGCGATTGATCTGTACCGTCTGTTCGCTACCTGGTTCCAGTTGCGTCAGGGCCGGCGAGGCGATCAGAGGGACGGCAGTGGTGGTGTCATCGGTTTCGGTGTTTACCCATATTTGTGCTGCGTAGGGGCGCTTGCTGGGGTTTGCGACAATCACCGAGGCGCTCTGCCGATCACTGACATGGATGATGCGGGTGGAGCTGATGGTCAAGGCGGCTTGGGCGCTGGGCAGAACGGCGAATAGGCAGATGCAGGCTGCCATCAGGCGTGGCCAGGCGCGAAAAGGAGAGACAGAAGGCATGGAAATACCTGGGTTGATTCGGTTGTCGATGCAAGGGGGGACCAGGCGCACAATGCGTCACGCCTGGAAAGGTGTGTTACCTGATTTCGACTTCGTAGACGACTCGGGTGTAGGCATCGCCGGGAGTGACGGGCACCGCAGAAGACTCATACGCGGCGTAGAAGATCATTTCGGTGGGTTTGGTATCGTCCAGTGCATAGGCTGCCGACTCTGCGTCAGGTGCGAGATTGGTAAAGGACTTGTCCTGAATCGCCAGGCCCAAGCCCCCTGCACCCGCGGGAGCCAAGCCATAAAGATTGGTACCTTGCTGGCCGTAGATAGGCTTGAAGGTGACGTACCCCGATTCACCAGACTTGATCGTGCAGGTGCCTGGGTCTACACGCAAGGCAAAGGGAACCAGCCGCGATTTGGTGCCCGGGGTGGTGAAATATTCAGGGTGGTGGCTGCCCACCACGATACGGGACAGCTCAACGCCGCCATTGCCTGGTTCAACGATGGTAATCGGGCAGGTGCCACCTGGGGTGATGCTGCCCACAAAATTGATGTCGCCAGTATTGGCGAGTGCTGCAGTGCTGAACAAACTGAGGGCAAGCGCCGCGAAAGTCTTCTTCATAGGATTTCACCTTGCGAAGGTTGGGAATTGCTCGCCGAAGTTGTTGTGCAACGGTTGGGCGAGGCCGGCGCCCAGAGTACGGATGAGGCCTATGTCGATCTGTAGGGTAAGTTATCGAGTTGGAGGGAAAAACGGGACAAGCAGGAAGTGCGCCCAACTGCGCCGGAAGGGGACTATGCCTGTCCGCGCACCTGCGCGCGAACAGGCAGGCACATCAATGGGGATTGTTTTGATTTTTTGACATGAGCAACTGTTTCTCGCCCTGCCAGTCGAAGGGTTCGCCGTTTTGCTCAGCTTCGTAACGCCGCTCTTCCAATTGCTGGTACAGGTCGAGTTCTTCGTCGGGCATGTAGTGCAGGCAGTCGCCGCCGAAGAACCACAGCAAGTCCCGTGGCACCAGGTGAGCAATCTGCGGGTAACGTTGGATCACCTGGCAGATCAGGTCCTGGCCAAGGTACTGGCTCTCGAGCGGGTCCTTCGGCAGCGACTGAAGCAACTCGTCAAAACGTTCCACGAACAGTACGTGGCTCTCTTCCGGTATTTGTTCGGCTTCGCCTAGCGCCCCCAGAATGGTGCGCAGGTGATGGAGCAGGTGCAGGTGATACTCCAGGTGGGGGGTGGCCATGGGAAGGTCCTCGACGTCGTGAAAGCGGGGGCGAAGTATACGCTCGATTGGCGAGGATCGGGGGCAAGTAGACGTCGCAGTGCTTTGAGCCGCTGGGCATGGAGGGACCTGACATTTCTGCCAGTTCCGCGCCACGTCGATTTTGTGCACTGTTGCGTCAACCCTCCTTGCAACCAAGAGTAGATCCCCATGAATGACCAGAACCAGAAGGCGCCTGAGTACGCTGATAGTCTGAAGGGATGGAGCGGGTCCGTGAGCTGCGGTCTGCTGCAATTGAACGATGCCCTGAAGAAGGCATATGAGCAAACGCCAAACAAAGTGCTTAGCTTCCAGACGGTTATCACGCCAGGGATAGCGTGGTTCTTTTTCCGTGGGGGCGTCGGAGCGCCCTTGCTGGCATTCGGTTCGGGTGTCCTCCAGGACGCTGAAGCGTCGCTGAGCCGTGTGGTGTCGAGTGAAATCCACCTGGTGCTGGGTAAAGTGGAAGGGGGCAAGGTAAGGCAAGTCCAACGGCTGGATAGGTATGAAGGCAAGGCCACCCTCGGTGTGGATTTTCTTCTGCCCGAAAGTGCGGGTACCTATCGTGCTGACGGCGCCGTTGTTCTCGATTGGACACATTCACCCCGCTATCACTTCACTCGCGACGGCGATGATGACCCCATCATGGCAAACCGATTCGTTGAAGGCCTGAAATCGACAGATGAGCCCTTTGGTATGCTCGCGCGCCCCACTTACGCCTCAGAAATGCTGGCAGGTGCGCGTATCAAGCTGCAGGTCGACTGGGCCTCGGCCGCGCATAGGAACGTCTGGGCTTATTTCGCTTTCGCAAATCAACCGGCGGGCATGATCCCTGTCCCACCCTTGCGTGCCGCAGACAGTCAAGCAACCGACACGAATGCACCATGGGAGGTGATAACCCTCATAGACATGGCAAAAGTACCAGGAAAGGGAGACCTTTCGAATCTGTACAACATGCCCTATTTGATGTATCCGTACCCCCGCCTTAAAGCGGTGTCCATGGAGGAACTTGAGCCTACCCTGGTTGAAGTGAAACACGTACCTGCCTTGGTCGCAGAGCAATCAGTCGCCGATCAGGCTGAAACAACTGGGTCGTATTACGGTATCAATCCGCTCATCACCATAGTTGAACGGGGCGGGCCACGTATGTCGCTGCAGCTAGAGGGGGACGCCTCGAACTCGATTGCGTTGCGTGGGGGAGGCAAGGGACGGCTTGAGCAGGATGATGGTCGCTGGTTTTACGTGGCTCCCCCCGTTGCGAGTTCCGCTGTTGACCTCGATCCTGAAAGCAAGACCCTGGAAGCGGCTGCATTGAAGAACTCCCTGGAAAGTTTGTTGGATGTAGACGTTATCTGGCGCCAGGTATTGTTCACCTCCTACACAGCTGCGTACGTTGTCGTCAATACATTGCAAACCCACTACTTCCGTATGCACAAGGTAGAGGGGCAGTTGCAGTTGGGTATGTATTATGTGGACAAGTCCAATAATGAGCAGGTCGTCGACCCCGCCATAATCCAATGGCAGACATTGGCAGGTACGGGTCGTGTCTCACCTGACGGGCTGTTCACACCGGGTCTGTCGCTCGGGGGAGCCACGGTAGTCCTGGCCATCGAACCGGACGAGAGGAGGTGGTACTGGGCGGTCATGATCATTCCCCCTCTTGACGTCGATGAGTTGTTGCAGTTGCAGTGAATATTTCGCCCCCAACGCCTTCGCCGCTCGACGTGCCAAGGCGTTGGCGATGGTGCTGCGATTACCGAACCTTGCCCGCCACTGGCAGTAGCGTTTCCTTGTCGAAGGCATCGACATCGATGACCATTCGCCGTGCTCGTTCGGCTTCGTGCAGTTGCTGCGCCTGATCAGCTGTGAGCACCCCTGCTTGCGCGGCTGCATCGATGGCCGCGAGCCCTGGCACAGGGTTTGATTTGCCCTCCTTGACGGCTTGATGCAGTGCCTTGCTCAGTGGGGCCGCTTCGGACAGCAAGTCGTTGGCGCGTTGCAGGGCAGCGACCGGGTCGTCTTGTGCTTGTGGCCTGAAGCACCCCGCCAACAGTTCCTCTAGCGCTGGATCGCCCTTGCTGCGGCCAATGAGTTCGGCGATCTCGGCGTCCAGCTCATCGCTCGGCCCGGTGTGGCGACGACCAAACGGGAATACCAGCACCCGAAGTGCGCAGCCGACAAAACGGTTGGGGAAGTTATCCAGCAAACGGTCCAGGGCACGCTCTGCCTGGCCCAAGCTCTCTTCCATGGCCCATCGCAGCAACGGCCGCATATGCTCGGGGGAACCCACGTCGTGGTAGCGCTTGAGCGCGGCCGAGCCTAAGTACAAGTAGCTGAGCACGTCACCCAGTCGCGCGCTCAGGCGCTCACGCCGTTTCAGCGCGCCACCGAGCAGCATCATCGACAGGTCTGCCAGCAGGGCGAAAGCGGATGCCTGCCGGTTTAGCGCGCGGAAATAGCCCTGGCTCAGGGCATCACCCGGCACTTTCTCCAAACGGCCCAGCCCTAGCCCGAATATGAGCGTGCTGCAGGCGTTACCGGCAACGAACATGATGTGCTTCATCAACAGTTCATCAAACTCACGAAGTGCCTGGTCGCAGTCTTCACGCCCGGCAAGAGCCATTTCCTTGAGCACGAACGGGTGGCAGCGGATCGCGCCCTGGCCGAAGATCATCAGGTTGCGCGAGAGAATGTTGGCCCCTTCGACGGTAATGAAGATCGGCGCACCTTGCCAGTTGCGGCCCAGGTAGTTGTTCGGGCCCATGATGATGCCTTTGCCACCGTGCACGTCCATGGCGTGCTGGATGCATTCGCGGCCACGTTCGGTCAGGTGGTACTTGAGGATCGCCGACAGCACCGACGGTTTTTCACCCAGGTCCACGGCCTTGGCGGTCAGCAAGCGGGCGCTGTCCATCAGCCAGGCGTTGCCGCCGATGCGCGCCAGGGATTCCTGTATGCCTTCGAAAGCCGCCAGCGGCACGTTGAACTGCTCGCGGATGTTGGCGTACTGACCGGTGACCAGGCTGGTGTACTTGGCCGCGCCCGTGCCCACGGCGGGCAAGGAGATCGAGCGGCCCACCGACAGGCAGTTCATCAGCATCATCCAGCCTTTGCCGAGCATGGCCTGGCCGCCGATGAGGAAGTCCAGCGGCACGAATACGTCCTTGCCGCTGTTGGGGCCGTTCATGAACGCCGCGCCCAGCGGCAGGTGACGCTTGCCGATCTCCACGCCGGGGGTGTCGGTGGGAATCAGCGCCAGGCTGATGCCCAGTTCTTCTTCTTCGCCGAGCAGATGGTCCGGGTCGTAGGCCTTGAACGCC
>Ga0160449_1001738_pt1 | contig 10212 bp, 7 predicted proteins | sample HID1975I_E1MG_FD_108216 | JGI IMG/M metagenome (GOLD analysis project Ga0160449, IMG submission 108216) | Enriched soil microbial communities from UW Madison campus, WI, USA - HID1975I_E1 MG | ecosystem: Environmental > Terrestrial > Soil > Unclassified | place: USA: Madison, Wisconsin...
AACCCGCCAGGCAACCCCAAGGCGCGCTTCATGACCGGCGCCGATCGCCCGGGTGACCCGGTGGCTTGGCAGGAAAACGCCACCAAGCACGCCGACTCCTGGTGGCTGCACTGGCAGAGCTGGCTGAGCGAACGTGCCGGGGAGCTGAAAAAAGCGCCAACCCGCCTGGGCAACCGCGCTTATGCCGCTGGCGAAGCCGCACCAGGCACCTACGTTCACGAGCGCTGAGTTGCGTTGCCGTGGCCGCCATGAGCGCGCCACGGCGCTTTTTTCACGACAGAGTCGAACGCATGCTGGAACCCTACATCTTCAGGACCGTCGAACTGGACGACCAGTCCATTCGCACCGCCGTCCGCCCGGGCAAGCCACACCTGACACCGTTGCTGATCTTCAACGGCATCGGCGCCAACCTGGAGCTGGTGTTCCCGTTCATCGAGGCGCTGGACCCGGACCTGGAGGTCATCGCCTTCGACGTGCCCGGTGTGGGTGGTTCATCCACCCCGCGTCACCCCTATCGCTTCCCAGGGCTGGCCAAGCTCACGGCGCGCATGCTCGATTACCTGGACTACGGCCAGGTCAGCGCCATCGGCGTGTCCTGGGGCGGCGCCCTGGCCCAGCAGTTTGCCCACGACTACCCGGAGCGCTGCAAGAAACTGGTACTGGCCGCCACTGCCGCCGGCGCAGTGATGGTGCCGGGCAAACCTAAAGTCTTGTGGATGATGGCGAGCCCCAGGCGCTACGTGCAGCCCTCCCATGTGATCCGCATCGCACCGCTGATCTACGGCGGCGCCTTCCGCCGCGACCCGGACCTGGCCATGCACCATGCGTCCAAGGTGCGCTCCGGGGGCAAGCTGGGCTATTACTGGCAGCTGTTCGCCGGCCTGGGCTGGACCAGCATCCACTGGCTGCACAAGATCCACCAGCCAACGCTGGTGCTGGCCGGTGACGACGACCCGCTGATCCCGCTGATCAACATGCGCCTGCTGGCCTGGCGGATTCCCAATGCCCAGCTACACATAATCGACGACGGCCACCTGTTCCTGATTACCCGGGCCGAGGCCGTCGCACCGATCATCATGAAGTTTCTCCAGGAAGAACGTCAGCGCGCGGTCATGCATCCGCGCCCCGCCTCTGGCGGTTGATTGTCGCTGCCCAAGCATCGGGTAAGACGAGGGAGTGTTGCCATGACAGAAAAACCGGGCAAAGGAACGAAAACGCTTCCCGCCACCAGCATGAACGTGCAGAACGCCATACTCGGCCTACGCGGGCGCGACCTGGTGTCGACCCTGCGCAGGGTTGGCCGCCATGGCTTGACCAACCCGCTGCACACGGCACGGCACCTTTTGGCGTTCGGCAGCCAGCTGGGCCGCGTGATGCTGGGCGACACGCCCTACCAGCCCAACCCTCGCGATGGCCGCTTCAGCGACCCGACCTGGAGCCAGAACCCGTTTTATCGCCGTGGCCTGCAGGCCTATCTGGCCTGGCAGAAGCAGACGCGCCAGTGGATCGACGAAAGTCACCTGGACGACGATGACCGCGCCCGTGCGCACTTTCTGTTTGGCATGATCAATGACGCCTTGGCACCAAGCAACTCGCTGCTCAACCCGCTGGCGGTCAAAGAACTGCTGAACACCGGCGGGCAAAGCCTGGTGCGTGGCGTGGCCCACTTGCTCGACGACCTGCGCCACAACGACGGCCTGCCGCGCCAGGTGGACGAACGTGCCTTCGAGGTGGGTGGCAGCCTGGCGGCAACGCCCGGCGCGGTGGTGTTTCGCAACGAGCTGTTGGAGCTGATCCAGTACAAGCCGATGAGCGAAAAACAGCACGCCAGGCCCTTGCTGGTGGTGCCGCCACAAATCAACAAGTTCTATATCTTCGACATGCAGGCGCACAACAGCTTCGTCCAGTACATGCTCAAGAGCGGCCTGCAGGTGTTCATGATCAGTTGGCGCAACCCCGACCCGCGCCACCGCGAATGGGGCCTGTCCTCCTACGTACAGGCCCTGGAAGAAGCGCTGAACGCCTGCCGCAGCATCAGCGGCAACCGCAACCCCAACCTGATGGGTGCCTGCGCCGGCGGCCTGACCATGGCCGCACTGCAGGGCCACCTGCAGGCCAAGCATCAGTTGCGCAAGATCCGCAGCGCCACCTACCTGGTGAGCCTGCTCGACAGCAAGTTCGACAGCCCGGCCAGCCTGTTCGCCGACGAGCAGACGGTAGAGGCCGCCAAGCGCCGATCCTATCAACGGGGCGTGCTGGACGGCGGCGAAGTTGCCAGGATTTTCGCCTGGATGCGCCCCAACGACCTGATCTGGAACTACTGGGTCAACAACTACCTGTTGGGCAAAGCCCCACCCGCGTTCGACATCCTGTACTGGAACGCCGACAACACACGCCTGCCCGCAGCACTGCACGGGGACTTGCTGGACTTTTTCAAGCACAACCCGCTCACCCACCCGGCAGGCCTCGAAGTGTGCGGCACGCCCATCGACCTCAAGCAGGTCGACCTGGGCAGCTTTACCGTGGCCGGCAGCAACGACCACATCACGCCATGGGACGCCGTGTACCGCTCGGCCTTGCTGCTCGGTGGCGACCGGCGTTTCGTGCTGGCCAACAGCGGGCACATCCAGAGCATCATCAACCCGCCGGGCAACCCCAAGGCCTACTACCTGGAGAACCCCAAGCTGTCCGGCGACCCGCGCGCCTGGTTCTACGAGGCCAAGCGCAGCGACGGCAGTTGGTGGCCCTTGTGGCTGGAATGGATCACACCGCGCTCCGGCCCGCTCAAGGCTCCCCGTACCGAGCTGGGCAACAGTACCTATCCACCGCTCGGCCCGGCGCCAGGCACCTATGTCCTGACCCGATGAGCCCTACGACTGGATGAAGACCCGCGACCGTATCCTCGAATGCGCCCTGCAACTGTTCAACCAGCAGGGCGAACCGAACGTATCCACCCTGGAGATTGCCAACGAACTGGGTATCAGCCCGGGCAACCTGTACTACCACTTCCATGGCAAGGAGCCCTTGGTGCTGGGCCTTTTCGAGCGCTTCGAAGAAGCGCTGATGCCCCTGCTCGACCCGCCCCTGGACGTGCGCCTGGACGCCGAGGACTACTGGCTGTTCCTGCACCTTATCGTCGAGCACATGGCCCAGTACCGCTTTCTGTTCCAGGACCTGTCCAACCTCACCGGCCGCCTGCCCAAGCTGGCGCGCGGCATGCGCAGCCTGATCAATGCACTCAAGCGTACGCTGGCGGCGTTGCTCGCCAGCCTCAAGGGCCAGGGGTTGGTAGAGAGTGAGACCCAGGCGCTGGGGCAACTGGTGGAGCAGATCACAATGACGCTGCTGTTCTCGCTGGATTACCAGCGGGTGCTGGGACGCGAGGCGGACGTGGGAATTGTGGTGTACCAGGTGATGATGCTGGTGGCGCCGCATCTGCAGCCACAGGCGCGGGCGGCGGCGGAGCAGTTGGCGGTGCGCTATCTGGAGGGGTAGGCCCGCGCTGTCGGCGCCGGGGCCTTCGCGGGCATGCCCGCTCCCACAGGGCCTGCGCTGACCTGCTGATCGGCGCTGTACCTGTGGGAGCGGGCAAGCCCGCGAAGAAGGCGACGCGGTATCAGATCAGGGTACCGGTGCCGTTTGGTGCCGACGGTGCGCTGCTGGCCGGGGCGGCTACAGGTGCCGGTGCTGCGGTAGCGGCCGGGGCGGCACTGGCCGCTGGCGCTGCAGGTTTGGCGGCCGCCGGTTTGGCCGGTGCTTTCTTCACCGCAGGTTTCTTCGCTGCCGCTGGCTTGGGCGCTGCCGGTTTTGCCGCCGGCTTGGCAGCTGCAGGTTTGGCCGCAGGCTTTGCTGCAGGTTTGGCCGCTGCCGTTTTAGCTGCAGGTTTGGCCGCCGCCGTTTTAGCAGCAGGCTTGGCCGCCGCTGCCTTGGCCAGTGGCTTGGCCGCTGCCTTGCTCGCAGCCGGCTTGGACGCCGCAGCGCGCGACGAAATCGGCGTAACCGAAGCACCGGTCAGCTTCTCGATCTGCTTGGTCAGGCTGTCCACCTGCTGGTGCAGGGCCTTGATCTCGTTGCGGCTCGGCACGCCCAGGCGCGAGATGGCGCTGTTCAGGCGCTTGTCGAAGGCCTCTTCGAGTTCGCTCCACTTGCCCATCGCAAGGTCCTTCACGCCAGACACGCGCGAAGTGGTCGACGACTTGGCGGTTTCGGCTACATCTTCAGCCGTCTTCTTCGCCTGCTTCTCGGCCTTCTCGCCATCTTTCACCAACGAGTCGAACAGCTTCGGGCCGTCCTGGTCGACTTTCGAATAGATACCCAGCCCCGCCAGCCAGATCTTGCGGGAGTACTTCTCGATCCCGCCGACCCAGGAGCTGCCTTCTTTTTCGGTGTTCTTCTTGCCAGCCATCCTGCTCTCCTTATGGTTTGTGCGCGACGCGCTCAAGCAGCTCATGCAACTGTTCAAGCTTGACCGACAACGCCTCAACGTCATGTTTAGACGGAATACCCAGGCGATTCAAGGCGCGACCGACCCGTGCGTCGAAAGCTTTTTCGATCTTGTCGAGTTGAATTTCTACCTTCCCGCGTACGCGGCTCACTTCTTCAGCGGCTTCGTCAAGCTGGTGGTTGGCGGCATCGAGCTCTTTGTCGATGCGTTTCTTGCCGCGCTTCTCGACGCCTTCGCCGGCCTTGACCAGCTCCTGGAAGTAGTCAGAGCCTTCCTGACCGACGCGGGCGTAGGCGCCGATACCGGCCAGCCAGATCTTGCGCGCATAGCCGCGCACCTCGCCAAGCGTGCCCAGGGCTTCGTCTTTTTTCTTCACAATCACTTTGGCCATGCTGTGTACCTCATGCTCATGAGTGGTGGAAAACCGCCCATGGAGGTTGGGCTTGAGCATTAAGGTAGGGAAGAAAATTAGAAACCTCACCCTAAGGTCGTCGTTGTCGCATCTATATACCGCAAGCACCGTTGGCCATAGCGCTAGCGTCGCAGGCTTCACCTCACGGACATCGACGCCATGACTGCTGTAGCAAACCCACCGAGGCTGACGTTCAAGCAAAGCGTGGCAGCCTGTTTCTCCAAACGACCCAGCCTGCGGGACGTTCTATCAAAAGAAGCATTCCACACTTTCAGCGACCGGTATCCATGGTTGCAACGCAACCACCCTCACATCACATCGCTCGATCCTTTCGTCATCCTGCATGCACCGGCCAGCACAGGTGATCTCCCACGTCAGAGCGGGCTGCTGGACGAGCTTCTCAGGCAGTTTCTGGCCAAGGAACGTGTGCAACCAAGCGCCGCAGACAAGCTGAGCATCAGCCCACCCCATGAGTTTCAAATTCAGGAGCAAGGCCCGGACAAAATCCGCCAACCCGAAATCATCCCGGACCTGACGAAGCTCAACGATGACTTCGATACAGTGCTTGGTGCGTTGATACCTGCCTTCCAGCAAGCCCAGATCGGCTTCTGGAACGGGCTCGACGAAGACAGCCAAGCCTCGCGCATGCTCTGGCTGGAACACACCATCAAGGCCGCATTGCTCGAGAACCTCCCTCGCCAAGGCCTGGCAGATGATGAAAAAGCTGCAATGTACGCCTTGCTCGACGGGGCATTCGACAGCCTGGCTGTCGAGGCGATACAAGTCACGCTCGGAACGGATGGCGAAGCACGCACCGTCACCCTGCCGGATCTGTTGCTCATCACCACAAGTGGTACCCGCAACCTGGTTCTGCAATGCAAACCCTGCGGTTCGGTTCACCGCCATGTCGACCTGCCCAGCTTTGCCACCGCGCTGCAACGGCAGCTAGCACAAAGCTATCGCTTCGAAGCGTTGTCCTGGGCGCACACACCGGTGATCGGACGCCCTTTCGCCTTCCAGGCCAGGCAACTGCTGAACGGTATCCTGGACGACATCGGGCGCTTGCGTATTGGTGGCCTGGCAACCGTCGACGAGCTGGAGCGACAACTGCGTCAGGTGAGCGACCCGTCAGCTCACTTCTTCGACCTGCCTTCGCAGGAACGAACTGCACCCGCTGTCCGCCCACCGCGATGGCTGCTAAATGCCAGCGCTGAGGACCGCTACGCCTATCACACTGCACTGCTCGATCTGGCGGCGAACCAAGGTCGGTCGAAGGGCTGTACATCGCTGGGCGATGTCGAAGATATCCGTGATTACGCCGCTCGCCGCTTGCGTGAGACCCTGCAGACCAGCTACCCAGACAAGACGGTACACGACCCGAACGAGGTGCACATCCGCATTTCCCAGGCCATCATCGGCGCTGGCACGCAAGGGCAGTCACTGTTCTTGCACACGGTGCCCCTGACCGACTTGGCAATTTCACGCCTGCGGCTGGACGCTGGAGAGGTAATGAGCGGGATGAATTTCGAGGACGGCTCGCCTGTGACAGACTGGCTGAGCATTGACCAGATCAGGGGCCTGATTCATCAGGTCGACATCGGCGGTCACTACCCCTCCTACCTGAAGGACCAAGTCAACACCCAACCGCGCAGGGCCGAGCGAATCCGACAGCATGCCAAAGAATGGCGTTACGCCCTTCGGTTCAGCACCCTGAAGGCCAAGATCGAGCAACAGCTTGGCGAAACGGCAAGCCAGGCAATGCTCAGGTTCTGCCAGGGCATGGACAATGGCGCGGACCTTCTGCGCATCGCCCCTCTGGCGTTCCTTTGCGCGCCTGGCGCTTCGGCAAGCAATGTGGCACACGGGATGTTCATCATCGAAATTCCGGCAAGCGGCAGTTGGGTCTTGTACCGCCCGTTCTATGCCGACAGGGCGTTGCAGGAATTTCCGACCCTCGAATTGCTGATGGACGCAGTCCGCAGCAGGGGCGCACTACAAGAGAGCGTACTGGCCTGGCTCGACGATGACGCGCGTCCGATTTACCAGAACGACGGGTTCAAGCACCCGCACCTGCACCCGAACATTACCGCGCTGACGCACCTGCTCAATGTGCCGGTCGAGCTGCTGGACGGCCTTTTGCAACGCCTCAGACGCCCGGTCCAAGTCTTGTTCCAGGCGTGGATGGATGATCTGGACACCCACCTGTTCAACGCCCGCATCGACACTATGTTATTGGCCTCAGCCAGCAATAGCGTATCCAATGCCCAGGAAGTGCGGGCTTTGGTGAAGGAGGCTGCCTGGGCGATCTTCAATACAGTCACCCAGCTCTGGCATGGCCCGATGACCACCCTGGCGTGGCTGGTCGTGGCGCTGTCGGCGGCCAAGGAAGACGTGGAGGCGCTGATCAAGCGCAGCGGTGACAACAAGATCGTCGCCGCCATAGACCTGCTCACCAACCTGGCCTTGCTCCTTGCCCACCGCCCGGCAACGCCACCTGCCAACAGCGAAGCGGCCGTTACGTTGCGTTTTTCAGGCCCTGCACCGAAGGAAGAATCCCCGCCCCCAGCGCTCGAGCAGCCACAGGAGAAACCCTGGCAGGCCCCCGTCGAGGCGCCGCAGCCCACGCGGGTGCGTGTAGAAAGCTGGCATGACGAGCAGCGCCTGAGCAACCTGTCGGTACAGGAGCGCCAGTCACTGGCCCAACTGCAAGCCTCGCAGCCACTCGAAGGGCACGCGCCACTGACAAGGGGGCGTTTGCGTGGGTTGTTCAATATCGCCGGCCGTTACTACGTCAAACTGGGCGATGACGTCTATGAGGTCATCGAGACCTGGAACGGCATGCAGATCATCGGCCCAGAGCCGAGCAGCAGCGAATGGGTGTCCCAATGGGATGGCGCCCCGGACGGCTACCATATCGTTGGTCGTGAACGCCCAAAAGGCCCGTGGTTGGCGCGCTGGCATGGCCAATGGACTTTGAATCTGACCCTCTTTGGCGGCATGCCAAGGAACAGGCTATCCATCAACGCGGAAAACCGCCAGCGGTTCGTCACGTTGAGCGCAACCGCCACGGCTAACCAACAAGCGCTGAATCAGATGGCCCCCCTGATGGAACGCAGCCACGTGCAACTGCAGGCTTATGACGACCTCGCGCTGGAGTACAGCATGGCTGTCGATGCACTACCTGCACATGAGCGTTCTACACCGCCGCCAGCCTTGCAGCTTCAGAGGCAGGCACTCAAAGCCCAGCGCCTACGGCACTTACCGGAAATCAGGGCATCCGCGCTCTACCTGGAACGGCAAAGCACGCTGCTACACGGGAATATCGAAACATTCAAGGAGATGGCCGAACCACGGTTCAGCAAATTCGACACCCGAGCCCCGAGCCGACGCCGATACGGCAACTGGTACGGTGCAGCCATCGAAAACGACATGCTGCTGTGCCGCCGCTTGCTGGAGCAGGTCGACCACCAGGCACTGAGCACACAGTCCATCGGGCTGCCCCGCGTTCCAGAGACTGCCGAGCAAATACAACAATACCTCGATTATCGCGAACGGGTACGCGATTCCAGCCAGGCCAGCCGCCGCCTGCTTGTCGTCAGCCAGCGGCTGGACCGGACCCTGGCGCAAGTACTGCCGGACCCCAAGATCGATTTTGCCGACAAAGCCACGAAACTCGCCCAGACCATTCGACGCAGGACGTATTCGACACTGGTCATTCGGGCCCAGCTGCTCAGTGACCTGGCCTACCTCGCCGTGGACAAGACTCGGCTCTCTGCGGACACGGCCGAGCATTTGCTTGCGATGCGCGCGCCGCTCAGCGGCATCGAATTCAGCCGTACGATCTGGAGCCACGACGGTCTGGAAGCCACCGAAGAAACGGCCCAGGTCAAAGCCGAACTGCTTGAGGATATCCTTCAGAAATACCGTACGGTGCTGGACCGCGCCCAATACATGAAGACACTGGACTCGCCTGCGCTGGTCGCTGACGTGCTGGACGAATATATACGCGAACTGTCCACCATTACCCAGATCACGGAGCAGCAACTGAGCGCGACCTTGACCAATCTCGACAGCGGCATCAGTCCCCCCCCGCCAACGCCCTATCATCGCCCCGCAACGATCAGGCGCCGGGTCATCCGTGTTGACCGAGGTCGACCGCTGTTGGTGGAAATCGACCAAGTGGGCAATCGGGCCATCCAGCGCAGTGCATTCAATCAGGAGCCTGCGGGCAGTTTCGCGCAACGCGACGGGGTATGGCATGCCGTGCCTGAGCAAGCGCGGCCGGCCCAGCACGACCGGGCACAGCTGCGCCAGCGAGCAAGCCGCCTGCTGGCAGAGGTGGATGGGAAACTTGCCTTCGCCGCTCACTATGCCGATGAGCCCAACAGCCTGGCCGACTTTCTGGAATGGCCGGCAGGTGACATGCGCGAAGTGCAGCAGCAACTGACCGAGCTGAACAATCCACTGGATTCCAGCTTGGTCGACCTCCTTCGGGCAGCAGTGGACCGCGTCAATCACGAAAGGCTTCGGCTGCTCACCGACGCGTATCTGAACACCCGCCATCCCGACGGCAAGGCCCTTCGCTTCCTGGCTGAGCAGAAGCGGGTACGGATCAGGCAGACCGTGATTCGCCGGCAGCTACGTCACGCCAATGATTACCTCGACGTCTACGAGATTCGCGATGTGCAAGCGCCACAGCGGTTACTGTGGGAGGCGCATTTTCACTATCCCAGCCTGGAAGCGAGGGGGCATGACTTCGTCAAGGGCCACCTCAAATTCTGGGATGCAGGCGTAAGGGGCCGCAAGGCCCTGCTTGAGCAAGCCGCAAGCGCACGGGAGCGCATCGCGATCTACCGCGGCGACCTGCGCCTGGAGCAGGTGATTGGCATCATTCCCTTCCCGGCGGACGCCCCGCAATAGCCAGAGAGCGGCCCTGCCTCAGGCCAGGGCCTTGTCCAGCGCCCGCTCGATCTCGCCCTTGATGGTGCCGCTCATCATCGACAGCATCATGCCCAGTTTCAATTCGACACGGATGCTGTCGTCGCCAATGTGCACACTGCCATTGGCGCCACTGCGCGCAACGTCCACGCGGTCACCGTTCCAGGTGGCCTTGAGGTCGTACTCACGGCTGAGCTTGTCGACCAGCGCTTCGGCCTTGGCGCGGGCGGCATCACGGCCGAGGGAGTGTTTGCGTTCGACGCTGATCTGGGTCATGCGGGCGTTCCTGAAGATGTAGACATAATCAGCATTATGCCCGCCCCTGCCCACTGGCACACCCCGCCAAGACAAATCCGCCCGTTCGCCCTAGAATGGCGGTAATTTTTTCCGGTGAAGCGATATGAACGACCAGCGCAAA
>Ga0160449_1001739_pt1 | contig 10205 bp, 8 predicted proteins | sample HID1975I_E1MG_FD_108216 | JGI IMG/M metagenome (GOLD analysis project Ga0160449, IMG submission 108216) | Enriched soil microbial communities from UW Madison campus, WI, USA - HID1975I_E1 MG | ecosystem: Environmental > Terrestrial > Soil > Unclassified | place: USA: Madison, Wisconsin...
GCTTGGGGTCAAGCTGTTCCATCGGACGACACGTCTGACGCGCCTCACGGCGGACGGCGAAGCCTATCTGGCTGCCTGCACGTCGGCCCTTGATGAGATCACTGCCGCCCAGGCCGCGCTGTCCTCCAACAACCGCGTGCTAAGCGGCCGAATCCACATCGACATGCCTGTCGCCTTCGGCCGCCGCGTGTTGCTGCCCATCCTGGTCGACATCATGCGCCCGCACCCGGGGCTTAGCCTGAGCCTGACATTCAGCGATGCCACCAGCGATTTGCTGCAGGACGACGTCGATATCGCCATCCGTTTCGGCGCCTTGAAAAACACCAGCCATCTGGTGGCGCGGCACCTGGCCACTCAGGACCGAGTCATTTGTGCATCGCCCGCCTACCTGCGCGCCAGGGGCGAGCCCCTCACACTGGCCGACGTGCGCCGGCACCGCTGCATCGTAGGCAGCCTGAAAGGCCCCCCCTTGATCTGGACGGTTCTCGAAGACGGCGTCGAGCAACGCTTTACGCCGCCCGCCACCCATCAACTGACGGACGGAGAAGCGATGGTCGACGCTGCCGTCAACGGACTGGGGATCGGGCAATTCGCCCTATCGCTGGTGCGCGAGCATCTCGCGGCGGGTCGCTTGAAGCCGATACTGCAAAGCTATTCCAGCGCCGGCGTCGCCATCCACGCAGTGTGGCCGAAGCGGGCGCAACTCAGCCCCCGGGTGCGATATGTCGTTGACGAGCTGGTGCGCTATGCCGCTAACGGCCGATTCAACTGAATACCCAGTTCAAGGGATAGCCGGACACGCGCCGCGCCATCACAATCTAGAATCGGGCGATTCTGCCTTTTTCCCTTTCCCGTCTATGTCCGCCTCTCCGCTTGCCCCCGAACTCACGCTGCCCGCCCCCGTGCTGATGGTGGAGGACGAACCGCTGGTCTGCCGGCGGATCGAAGGCCTGTTGCTGCAACTGGGCTACCAGCCCGACGCGCTGATCTTCGCGGGATCCCTGGCCGAGGCCCGCGCCTGCCTGGCCAGCCAGCCCGTTGCGCTGGCGCTGGTGGACCTGGGCTTGCCCGACGGCAGCGGCATCGACCTGATTGCCGAGATGCACGCCGCCGACCCGGGCCTGGCCATCCTGGTCATCTCGGCCTGGTGTACCGAAGACGCGATTCTGGCGGCGTTGCGCGCCGGCGCCACGGGCTACGTGCTGAAAGAACGGGACGACATGGAAGTGGCGCTGTCGCTGCGCAGCGTGCTGCGGGGTGGCGCGCCGATCGACCCGTTCGTGGCACGGCGCATCATCGACGAGTTGCGGCCACGGCCCACGGAGCAGACCGGCACGGCAAGCGGTGAGATACTTAGCCCCCGCGAAAGCCAGATCCTGCGTCTGGTGGCCGAAGGTCTGGCCAACCGCGAAATCGCCGAACAACTGTTCCTGTCGCGCTACACCGTTGAATGCCATATCAAGCACATCTACCGCAAGCTGGCCGTTTCCTCGCGCACGCGGGCGGTACACGCCGCGCGCTCGCGTGGTTTGCTGGACTGAGATGGCTGCTTGCCTGCTGGCTGGCGCTGTGCGCGGCGCCCGCCTTGGCCGTAGAGGCAAGCGCGGCCACCGCACCAGAGTCGTGCGCGGTGCAGGTGATGTCCATCACGGCCGCGCAGGCCGCCGCCGACGGCAGCCGGCCTGACACGGGCGATTGGGCGCCGGTCACGCTGCCCGACGACTGGAACAAGCGCTGGCCCGGCTACAGCGGATCCGTCTGGTATCGCATCGACTGGCAGCGGCCCTGCCCGGGCCCGGTTGGCTTGACCTTGGAATCCGTGGTGATGGCGGGCGAAGTGTTCGTCAATAACTCCCTGATCTGGAGCGACCCGCAACTGAGCGAACCGCTGTCGCGCAGTTGGAACATGCCGCGCACCTGGCGCCTGCCCGATGCCATCGTGCGCGACGGCATGAACACCCTGTGGGTGCGCGTGGTGGGCGTGGCGCAGCAGACGCCCGGGCTGGGTATCGTGCGCCTGGGCACCCCGCAAGCGATGCAGGCCAGGCAGGAAGAAATCTGGTGGCTCAACCGCTCGCTATACACGGTGAACCTGGTGGTTTCCGCCGTGCTGGGCGGCCTGTTCTTCTGCATCTGGGTGGTGCGGCGTGAACAGACTACGTATGGCTGGTATGCCCTGATGTCGCTGTTCTGGGTGCTGTTCATCAGCAATGTGCTGCTGACCAGCCCCTGGCCGCTACCCGACACCTTGTCGCTGGCGCGCGCCAACGCCATGGCGCTGGTGCTGTACGTGGCCTGCTTCTGCCTGTTCACCTGGCGCTTTGGCAAACAATCGCTGCCGCGCACCGAGCGCGCGCTGTGGGGTCTGAGCGCCGCGCTGCTGGCCATGCTGGCCTTCACGCCAGACAGCGCGCTGGCCACCGTGCAATCAATTGGCGTGCTGACCCCCGCCGCCATTTTCATCATCAACTGCTTGCAGTTCCCGGTACACGCCTGGCGCACCCGCCGTCCAGAGCACCTCATGCTGGCCGCCTGCCTGCTGATTTTTTGCGTGGTGATGGTGCACGACCTGATGGTGATGATGAAGCTCATCTCGTCCGGTCAGACCTATACGCCGTACTCAAGCGTGGTGGTCACGCTGTGCATGTCCGCCATTCTGGGCTTGCGCCATGCGCGCAACGTGCGGCAGATAGAACGCTTCAACCAGGAATTGGCGGACGGCATCTTTCAGGCGCGCAGCGAACTGGCCACCACGCTGGAACGCGAACACACGCTGGCGGTGGCCAATACCCGCCTGCACGAGCGCTTGCAGATTGCGCATGACCTGCATGACGGGCTGGGTGGATCGCTGGTGCGGATGATGGCCATGGTGGAACAGGCCGACAAGCCCTTGCAGGGCCAGCAGTTCCTGTCCATGTTGAAGCTGCTGCGCGACGACTTGCGCCAGACCATCGACAGCGGATCCAGCAGCGGCGTCACCGTGCCCGCGACCCCGCTGGAATGGGCCGCGCCGCTGCGTCATCGCTTCGTGCAGGTGTTCGATGAATTGGGCCTGGATTCCCACTGGCAGTTTCCGCCGCAATGGCGCACACCGCCCTCTTCCCTGGAATGCCTGGCGCTGACCCGCCTGCTGGAAGAAGCGTTGACCAATGTGGTCAAGCACAGCCGCGCCCGCCGCGTGCAGGTGCAACTGCTGCTGCCCGACGCTGACCGCCTGGAACTACGCGTTGAAGACGATGGCGCGGGCTTTGATGTGGCGGCGGTACGGCAAGCCGGCGTCAGCGTGGGCATGCGCAGCATGCATGCCCGCATCGCTCGCGTACATGGCACCCTTGACATCGCGTCCGCGCCCGGCCGCACCGTACTAAGCGCCGTGCTGCCGTTGCGCGCAGACAAAGGCCAGCTTGTTGCCCTCGGGGTCGCGGCAATAGGCGGCGTAGAAGTCGGGCGCGTATCGGGCTCGTAAGCCCGGAGCCCCTTCGTCGATGCCACCCCGCGCCAGGGCTTCGGTCCAGCATTGGCGCACCACCGCTTCGTCTGGCGCTTCAAAGCTGACCTGGCAGCCGTTGCCCCAGGTGGCGGGCAAGCCGTTGAACGGCGGCGCCACCACGAACGTGGGCCAACGCTGCTCGCCCACGCCCCAGATCACGCCCTCGGGGCCGGCGTCTTCGATGGTGTTGCGCCGCCGCAGGCCCAGTGGGGCCAGTACGGCGTCGTAAAACGCCACCAGCCGCGGCCACTGGCGTGCGCCGATCTGAATGTGCGTATACATGCGTGCATCCTCCTGAATCAGGCATGGCAGTTGCTGCAAGGCGGGCGAAGCCGCGCATGTCGCGCGGCGCCAACCAGCAAGGGTCGCCAATCATGAACGAATCCAAGCCCGCCCCCGCTCCGAACCCGCCGCCCTCACCCCATGTGGACCGCGCCGAAGTGGGCGCCACCGGCCAGCCCGTGGCAGACGGCCCGCCACAAGGGGAAGTGAACCCAGACCCCGCCACGAATTCCGGTTATCCGGCCGGGGGTGAGCAAGCGCAGGCAGGCCGCGACGCTTTCGGGCGGTCGGAAAAGCAGGTGAAAGAGCAAGTGAACGAGCCCGCAAAAGCCCGCCCCCAACACCCGCCCGGCAAGCCTGGCGCCTAGCTCCTGCCACATTGCGCTTACGCCGCCGGCTCCAGACGGACTTTCAACCATCCGGGCTGGCGGGTATCGAACGCCTTGAACGCATCAAGAGCTTTCACTTTTTGCTCTTCGACGTGCCGGATCGGTTGTCGACCGGTTTGGCGTCCGGCGTGGACCGGCCCGGATCCCACACATCTTCCGGGTCCATGCCGGGGGGAAACTGTCGGCCCGCGCCCGCGCGGTTGGGGTCCGCCGGGCGGCCGGCCAGTGTGCGTTCATCCTTCGGCACCGGCTTGTGCGCGGCGTCGGCGGGGTCATCCTGGTGTGAATGCGGTTTGGTGCTCAGTTTGGTGCTCATTGTTGGCTCCTGTGGACGGTGGCAGGCGCGAGGGCCGCGTCGCATGTCCGAACCCGCAGCAAACCCTGTGCCTGGGCGTGTCGCGCAGCAGGAAACGCAGCCGCAATGCGCAGCCCTCCAGGCCCTCCCTAACCCTCTCCTTGTGCCCACTTCCGGCTGTATCATCCTAGGCACCGCAGCCCTATCGCCCAGCTAAATCCCCATGTCCAACACTCCCTTCGTGCCCGACAACAAACCGGGCGTCGCCGTCAGTGATTTGCACTTTCCCGTTGTGGGGCTGGGTGCCTCGGCAGGTGGCATCGAAGCGTTGCGGGATTTCTTTTCCCATACTCCCAACAACCCGATGATGGCCTTCGTGGTCATCGTGCATTTATCGCCCGACCACGAAAGCGTGCTGGACAGGATCCTGCAAGCCGCGACCGGCATGCCGGTGGTGCAGGTGACGCATCCGCAGCGCGTCCAGTGCAACCACGTGTATGTCATTCCGCCCGCCTCGGTGCTGGCCATGAATGACGGCTATTTAAGCGTCAAGCCGGCGCAACCGTCGCAGGGCAGTCGTGTTGCCATCGACGAGTTTTTCCGCACGCTGGCCGATGTACACACCACGCGCGCGGTCGGGATCGTGCTGACGGGTGGCGGGTCGGACGGGTCGCTGGGGCTGGCGCGCATCAAGGAGCAAGGTGGGGTCACGTTCGCGCAGCAGCCCGAAGACGCCGAACACGACGCCATGCCGCGCAGCGCCATCGCCACGGGCATGGTCGACATCATCCTGCCGATAGCGGCCATGCCCGAGCGGCTCAAGCAGATTGCCGACAATATGTCGGCAATGCACGTGCCGCGCCTGGCGAAGGACGACGCGCAAGCGGCGGGTGCATCCACCCAGGGCACGGATCCCGACAAAGAAGACCGCATCGCGCTGCGCGACATCCTCACCGTGCTGCGCGCCCGCACGGCGCATGACTTTCGCCACTACAAGACCGCAACGGTCTTGCGGCGCATCGAACGCCGCATGCAGGTCAAGGGCGTGTCCACCCTGAGGGCGTATTGGCAGTTGCTGCAAGACCAGGCAGAGGAAACGCCACTGCTGCTGTCCGACATGCTGATCGGCGTGACGCAGTTCTTTCGCGACAAGGACGCCTTCTCGTCACTGGAGAATTTTGCCCTGGGCAAGCTGTTCGAGCGGCATCAGAAGAACCCCGGCAGCCCCCTGCGTGCCTGGGTGGCGGGCTGCTCCACGGGCGAAGAGGCGTATTCCTTGGCCGTGCTGCTGAGCGCGCGCGCGGACGCGCTGAAGGTGAACCAGAAGATACAGGTGTTCGCCACGGATATCGACGAAGCGGCCCTGGCCGTGGGCCGCGCCGGCAGCTACCCCACGGCGATCGAAACCGATGTTCCGAAGCCCCTGCTGGAAGGCTATTTCTCGCGGCAAGACCACGAATACCGCATCAAGAAGGAGGTGCGCGAGCGCGTCCTGTTCGCCGTCCACAACATCTTGCGCGACCCGCCCTTTTCGAAGCTGGACCTGGTCAGTTGCCGCAACTTGTTGATCTACCTGGACCGTGACGTCCAGCAAGACGTGCTGAAGATGTTCCACTTTGCCCTCAAGCCGGGCGGCTACCTGTTCCTGGGCAGTTCGGAATCGGCCGACGCCTGCCCGCGCCTGTTCCAGGTGGTCGACAAGCGCAATCGCATCTACGTGGCCAAGGAAACGCCAACCCAGCTTCGCAATGTGCCCGCCTTGCCGGCCGCCCATGCCTTTGAACGCCCCAGCGCCGCCCCGGCCACTATGGCGCGCAACCGCCACAACAAGATTTCATACGCCGAGGTCCATCAGCGCGCGCTGGAAATGTACGCGCCGCCCAGCGTCATCGTGGACGCGGAAAGCGACATCGTGCACATGTCCGAACGCGCGGGCCGGTTCCTGCGCCACGCGGGCGGCGAACCCTCGCGCAGCCTGCCGTCGCTGGTCCACCCCGAACTGCGCATGGAATTGCGCACCGCGATGTTCCAGGCGCTGCATACCCGCAAGAGCGTCGAGGCGCGCCGCGTGAAGATGAAGATCGGCGAGCGCCAGACCTACGTCAACATGGTGGTGCGGCCGTTTCGCCACGAGGAAACGTCCAACGACTACATGCTGGTGCTGTTCGACGAAGTGGAAGACGTGATGAGCCCGGAAGGCGTGGCGCCCACCGTGGGCGCCTCGGCCGTGCTGACGCAATTGGAAGCCGAGCTGCAAGGCACGAAGGACCAGTTGCAAACGACCATCGAGCAGTCGCAAACGTCCACCGAAGAACTGAAGGCGTCCAACGAAGAGTTGCAGGCCATCAATGAAGAACTGCGCTCGGCCACGGAAGAGCTGGAAACGGGCAAGGAAGAATTGCAGTCGGTGAATGAAGAACTGATCACAGTGAATGCCGAGCTCAAGGCCAAGGTGGACGAAACGGCCAAGATCAATGACGACCTGCAAAACCTGATTGCGTCCACCGACATCGCCACGCTGTTTGTCGACCGCAAGATGCACATCCAATGGTTCACGCCGCGCGCGGCCGACGTGTTCAACGTCATCACCAGCGACGCGGGCCGGTCCTTGCTTGACATCACGCATCGGCTTGACTACCCCGACCTGGCGCGCGACGCGGCCGGCGTGTTTGAATCGCTGCGCGCCGTGGAACGCGAGGTGCGCAGCGATGCCGACCGCTGGTACCTGGCGCGGCTGCTGCCCTACCGCAGCGCCGAACACCGCATCGAAGGCGCGGTGCTGACCTTCATCGACATCACCGACCGGCGCAAGGCGGAAGACCGCGTCCGCCTGGGCGAAGCGCACCTGAAACTGATGACCGAAAGCGCGCGCGACTTCGGCATCCTGACGCTGGACCACGACGGCGTGATCACCAACTGGAACATCGGCGCCGAGACCATGTTCGGCTATACCCGCGCAGAAGCGGTCGGCAAGTCGTTTTCCATCATCTTCACCGACGCCGACATCCAGGCCGGCCGGCCGCAAGCGGAACTGGAACGCGCCCGGCAGATCGGCTATGCCCCCGACGAACGCTGGCATCGGCGCAAGGACGGCGGCCTGATCTTCTGCACGGGCGGCGTCAATCGCATGGACGACCCGAACATACGCGGCTTTGCAAAAATCGTGCGCGACGTCACCGACCTGAAGCTGCGCGACGCCGAACAAGAGTCACGCCTGGACCGCGCCCGCGCCGACAACGTGCTGAAAGACGAGTTCTTCGCCATGGTGTCGCACGAGCTGAAGCACCCGCTCAACCTGATCCAGTTGAACGCCGAACTGCTGGCGCGCACCCCGGCCGTGCGCAATTCGCCCGCCGCCGCGCGCTCGGCCGACCTGATCCAGCGATCCGTCAAAGGCCAGGCGCGCATTATCGACGACCTGTTGGATCTGTCGCGCGTGCGTACCGGAAAACTGGCGTTGAACCAGTCGATTTTTGACGTCACCGCCATCACCACCAATATTCTTGACGTGCTGCGCCCGGTGGCCAACGCGGCCGGCCTGACGCTGCACAGCGAGTTTGACGCCAACCAGGCCATCCACCTGAACGCCGACCCGCTGCGGGTTGAACAGATCATCTGGAACCTGCTGAACAACGGCATCAAGTTCACGCCGCCCGGCGGCACGGTCACGCTGAAGCTGGCGGTGGAAGACGCGCGCATGCGGCTGGATGTGATCGACACCGGCCATGGCATCGACCCCAAGTTCCTGGGCAAGGTGTTCGACATGTTCAGCCAGGCGGACGTGCGCCAGCGCAACCTGGCCAGCCCCGGGCTGGGCATCGGCCTGGCGGTCGCAAGCGAACTGGTCAAGGCGCACGGCGGCACCATACAAGCCCATTCCGATGGCCAGGGCCAGGGCGCGCGCTTCACCGTGCGCATGGCCTTGGCGCACGCGCAGCAGGAGGAACAGCAGTTGCCGCTGCCCGGCGAAAGCCCGTTGAAGGGCATGAAGGTGCTGATCGTCGATGACTCCGAAGACATACTTCACATCATGCGCGAGCTGCTCGACATGGAAGAGGCCAGCGTCACCGCGGTGGGTAGCGGCCGGGAAGCGCTGGAGGCGCTTGAGGCTTCCGCGTTCGATCTGCTGCTGTCCGATATCGGCATGCCCGGCATGGATGGCTATGCCCTGATTCGCGCCGTACGCGAAAAGTATCCCGACCTGGCCATGCCCGCCATCGCGCTGACCGGCTTCGGGTCCAAGGACGACATGAACCAGGCGCTACAGGCGGGCTACACCGCGCACATCAGCAAGCCGGTGTCGCTGGACAACCTGCTGGAAATCGTGCGGCGGCTGCGCGGCCAGGCTTGAGGGTCAAACAGGGGTGACGGCGCTTGCCGTCAGTCCGCCTGCCGCAGGCCCGCCAGCACCTGAAAGGCGCGCGCCACATCGTCCGGAATGTCCTTGGCCAACACCTCTTGCTGCCAGTCGGACTTGGGCGGCCAGGACACCCCCAGCAACGCCAACTGCTTCTGGTTATGGCCGCCGCCCGCGGTCTGCCATCGCTGCAGCCATTCGTTGGTGACTCGCATACGGCTCACCTTCAAAAGGAATGGGCCGCTATCGCAGCCTGATCGCCACCACCCATGGGGTGTCTGATGCGGGGCCTTCAGCACGTGCCGTGCCCAAGCCGAGCGGCAGGGGGTTCCGCCACGCTAGGCCTCGTAGTACTGACACACTATTGCAGGAGCCCTCCTCTGCGCTCATACTTTTTACTCAGATCAACCGGGGGGAATCCTCATGAAAAACGACATCCATGATCAGGGTGCGCAGGCCGCCCGGAACGGATGGAGCCTGTTCGATTGCCCCTACTTGCGGGCCCATGAAATGCCAGGCCATACAGGTGAGCCCATCGCGCAATGGAGCGCAAAAGTGGCGGCTTGGGAAGCGGGCTGGAAAGCCGAAGTGGAAAGCTGGCTGGGTCGCTCCCGCCCGCCCGCGATCACGCGCGACGACACACAGGCCCTGCATTGAAGGCATAGCGTGACGCCGCTGCCCTTGCGGTAGTGGGTTGCCAGAGGACGATCCCCCCGTTCAGGTCCGGAAATTGCTACGCACTCCCTCAAGTGCGGGGCGAACGCTGGTTCGCCTCCTTCGGAACAGTGGAGGGAGATCTGATCATGGCTCAGAAGACCAACACGCAGGATCGGCAAGCGGCCATCGCGTGTGACCTTGGCGTTCAAGAAGGCTTCAATTCGGGGCTTGAGCTTGAAAGCCGGATCGCATTCCTGGAAGACTATTTATCGACAACGGGTAAATCCGGCTATGTGCTGGGTATCAGCGGCGGCGTGGATTCCACGGTAGCGGGAAGAATGGCGCAGCTTGCCACCGAGCGCCTGCGCCTGAAAGGACACCGCGCATTCTTCGTGGCGGTGCGCCTGCCCTATGGGCAACAACACGACGAAGAAGACGCCAGCCGCGCGCTGGACTTCATCCGCGCGGACCATGTGATGCAGGTCGACATCAAACCCGCCGTGGACGCCCAGCGCGATTCGCTGGCGGCGGCGGGCCTGATCTTCAGCGACCAGGCAGCCGAGGACTTCGTGGCCGGCAACATCAAGGCGCGCCAGCGCATGGTGACGCAGTACGCGATCGCGGGCGCGATGGACTGCCTGGTCATCGGCACGGACCAGGCGGCCGAAGCCTTGATGGGATTTTTTACCAAGCATGGCGACGGCGCGGCCGACCTGCTGCCGCTACGCGGCTTGA
>Ga0160449_1001745_pt1 | contig 10188 bp, 10 predicted proteins | sample HID1975I_E1MG_FD_108216 | JGI IMG/M metagenome (GOLD analysis project Ga0160449, IMG submission 108216) | Enriched soil microbial communities from UW Madison campus, WI, USA - HID1975I_E1 MG | ecosystem: Environmental > Terrestrial > Soil > Unclassified | place: USA: Madison, Wisconsin...
AGATGATGGCCATTTTGACGCGGATCAAGCCTGAACGGCGCATTCCGACGATTGGTTAATCGTCTCGCTTTGTTGCAGATCGATCCAGGCCTGCAAATTTGCCCCGCGCATGCCCTGGCGCCACATCAACCACGTGACCGCCTGATCGAAGGGTGCCTGCAGCCGGTGGACCCGCACCCGGTCGCGCCCAGGCAGGCTGTCGAGCATGGACTGCGCCATCATGGCCACGCCCGCGCCGGCAATCACGCAGGCCAGCATGCTCTGGTACGACTCGATCTCCATCACCCGCCCCATCGGCGTATGAGCGTGGGCGTACCAGGCCTCAAGGCGCATCCGGTACGAGCAGCCCTGGCGGAAGGTGAACACCGCTTTGCCTGCCACGTCTTTTGCCGTGTGCACGGGCGGGTGTTCGGGGCTGGTGATCAACACCAGCTGTTCGTCGCACAGCGGCACACCGTCCAGCCCGGCCAGGCTCGGCGGGCCATCCACCAAGGCCGCGTCCAGGCCATGGCTGAGCAAGCCCTCGAACAGCTCACCGCTGGGCGCTGCACGCACCTGCAGGTTCACCGCCGGGTACGCCTGGTGATAACGCGCCAGCAACGCCGGCAGGTGGGTGGCTGCGGTGCTGTACATGGTGCCCAGCACAAACTCCCCAGCCGGCTGGCCACCTTGCACGGCCGCCATCGCCTCGTCACGTAGCGCCGACAAGCGATTGGCGTAGTCCAGCAGCACCTTGCCCGCGGGCGACAATTGCAGGCGCTGGCGCTCGCGCAGAAACAGCTCCACGCCCAATTGCTCTTCGAGCTGGCGCAGGCGCGTCGACAGGTTCGACGGCACCCGATGCAGGCGCTCGGCGGCGCGTGTGACCGAACCTTCCTCGGCCACCGCCTGGAAGATGCGCAGTTGGCTGAACTCCATACCTTTCTCCAAAACAGAACAACTTCATCATCATTATTCAATTTTATTGAACGCGAAAGCCCCCTAACCTGCCATCCATCGCTTACCAACGTGCAGGAGCCCTCCCATGTCGCCCCGTATACAACTGCTGGCCAGCGCCGTGGCGCTGATGATGGCCATGGGCATCGGCCGCTTCGCCCTGACCCCACAACTGCCGCAACTGATCGCCGAAGGCCAGTTCGACCTCACGGCCGCCGGGCTGGTCGCGGCGGCCAATTACCTGGGTTACTTCATCGGTGCGGTGGATGGCATGTTCGCCCGCAAGCCTGCCCAGGTACGCCTGCGCCTGCAGGGTGGCCTGTGGCTGTGCGTGCTGTTGACCTTGGCCTCGTGGGCCGCCGATGGCTTCTGGAGCCACCTGCTGTTGCGCTTCGGTACCGGCGTGGCCAGCGCCTGGGTATTGGTGATGATCACCAGCCTCAGCCAGCAGGTTGCCAACGCACACCATCAACCCCGCTTGGGCGCTTTGGTGTTTGCCGGGCCGGGCCTGGGGATCGCCGTTACCGGGCTGCTGGCACTGGTTGCGCATGGGCTGGGGCTGGGTTCGGCAGCGCTGTGGCTGATCTACGCGGTGGCGGCACTGATGATGCTGTTGGCCGTACGGCCCTGGTTGCCGCAGGCGCAAGCGCAAACGGTGCACCCGGCCACTGCGCAGCCCGGTAGGGTAGGCAATGCTGGGATTGCGCGCCTTGGGCTGGTCTATGCCTTGTACGGCGTTGGTTACATCCTGCCGGCCACCTTCTTGTCACAGATGGCCAACCAGCAGTTTCACGGCCAGTGGATGGCCGACCTGTTCTGGCCGGCCTTTGGCCTGGCAGCCGCGCTGGGCGTGCTGCTGGTGAGCGTGCGCCGGGCCGGCCGGACCTCTGCCTGGCTGACCGCCACCCTGTGGCTGCAAGGGCTCGGCGTGCTGGCATGCCTGATGGGCGGTGGCCTTGGCTTGGGGTTGGGTGTGGTGCTGTGCGGCGCGCCGTTCCTGGCCTGCATGCAGCTAGTGATGCAGCGCTCGCGGGAGCTGGCGCCGCACGCGACGCAGCGTAATGCCGGGCTGCTCACTGCGTGCTTTGCGCTCGGGCAACTCAGCGGGCCGTTGTTGGCGGCAGTCAGCAACCACTACTCGGGGAGCCTGCAACTGGCGTTGCTGCTGGCTGCGAGCGGGTTGGCAGTGGCCGGGGTGTTGGTGCTGACTGCAGCCCATGCCAACCCCAGCTGCCTGGCGGCCCCTTCAACCACTGCGCAATCCGTGTAGGAGCAGCCTTGCGCTGCGAAGAGGCCAGTCGCAACAACGTAGATGCTCGCTGCTGCCACTGGCCTCTTCGCAGCGCAAGGCTGCTCCTACAGGGGTTTCGGTTGACGGTCAGTGAAGCCTAGGGCAGCGGCTATCACCCCACCCATTTGCGCAATTGCTGCTTCACCCAAGGCTCTGCGCTCACCAGCACTACGCCAAGCAACACCATCACCGCGCCAAGTACAAAGTTCACGCTCAGCGGCTCATCCAGCAGCAGCACGCCGAACGTGACGCCGAACAGCGGCGTGATGAACGAAAACACCGCGAGGTTCGACGCCAGGTATTTGCGTAACAACCAGAACCAGGTCAGGTAGCTGACAAACGACACCACGATCCCTTGGAACAGCACACTGCCCACTGCCAAAGGCGTCAGCGACACCGCGCCGATCTGGCCGCTGAGCAAGGCAATCAGCAGCAACCCGGCAAAGCCCACCGCCAACTGATAGAAGAGGGTCAAGGTCGCCGGCGCTTCCGAAAGCCGGGAACAGCGCACCACCACCGTCGTCGCACCCCAGGCCAGCCCCGCCACAACGCCAAAGGCATCGCCCAGCAACGTGCGGCTGTCCATTTCTTCAAACGACATGCCACCGGCAAACGCAGTGGCAATCCCGCCGAAGGCCAGCAAGATCCCCAACCACTGCAGCAGCCGCAGCCGCTCACTGGGCAGCATGAAGTGCAGGCCCAACGCCGTGAAAACGGGTGCCGTGTAGAGGAAGACCGACATGTGCGCTGCCGACGTCAGCTTCAACCCTTCAGCGATGAACAGGAATTCGACACCAAACAACCCACCCGCCAACAGCCCGGCGCGCCAAGTGCTGCCCACCTGCTCCCAACCACCGCGCCAGCAGATCATCAGGCCCACCAGCACGGCGGCGATGCAGTTGCGCAAGGCGGCCTGCATGACCGGAGCGATGTCGACGGCAGCCGTCTTGATCAGCACTTGCTGGCAGCCCCAAATCAGGCATAACCCAAGCATGACCTGGAAAGCGAAGGCGTCGGGGTTCTTCCGGGCCGCGCTCATCGGCGGGCCTTTGGGGTAATCATTGGCATGGGATCAGCTCGGCAGTCTTCAAAGACTGCCGATTATCGGGTTTACAGGCCCACCCGTGCCACCCTCAAAACGACCTCAAGCAATCTGTGCCTTCGATGACACCTGCTCAAAGGTCGCTTCATCCAACGCATCGGCTTGTTCATCCAAGACCTGACGCGGGTGCTCGAAGCCCGGAATGCTGCTGTCGATCAGGCTCAACAGGCGCGAACCGCGTTCGCTGAGGACGAAGTTTTCGCCGTTGCCCCCCTCTTCATCAGGACGACTTTCGATGAAGCCTCGCTCGAACAGCAGTTTTTCGTATTCGCAGGCCCGGGTCTTCAAGTGGTCCAGATCGCCTATCGGCTGGCCTTTGGCGGCTAGCGCCGCGGCGTGCTGCTCGGCGTAGGGGCGTGGCGTAAAGCTGTGACCGGCGCTGTTCTGCACTTCATGCAGCAAGCGTTCGATCAAGTCCCAGTCGTAGGTGGTGCTCATGGCGGCAGGCTCCTGCTGTGGACGGAAGGGGTACACAGGTTGGGACCTGCCTGCGGCGGGTCGTGTTCAGAAAAAAACAGAAACCATTTGATGCGCTAGCCCCGTGTGATTTATAAACTACATTCACCCAATGAAGAAGATCGAATCCAGCAGTTTCAGACATTGGGTGCATGGGCTCCGGGACGAAATGGCGCGTATCCGGATCATTGCTCGTATTAACCGTTTGATGGAAGGCCTGCCTGGTGACGTCTTGGCAGTTGGCCACGGCGTGAGTGAACTCCGAATTCACCATGGTCCGGGCTACCGGGTGTACTTTCACCAAGCAGGCGATACGTTGGTAATACTGCTTTGCGGCGGGGACAAGAGCAGCCAGCGGCGGGACATCAAAGCGGCTCACGAAATCCTGCGTTCCTGGAGGATGCAAAATGACTGAAACATTTTTTGAGTTCGATGCGGCCGATTACCTGACCACACCGCAAGCCATTGCTCAATTCATGTCCGATGCGCTGGAGACGGGTGATGCCAGCTACGTGGCCAAAGCCGTTGGCGTAGTGGCTCGTGCAAAAGGGATGAGCGATCTGGCGAAAGAAACCGGCTTGTCTCGTGAGCAACTTTACCGGTCGTTCAGCGAACACGGCAATCCGACCCTTAAATCGTTCCTCGCAGTCATGAAGGCGTTGGGTATAGACATGACGGCAAAACCTCACCTTGCACACTAACTGTTGGTTATCTTGCACCTGCGGGTTATCGAGCCCGCCGGTCGTCCAGGCTGAACTTCAAGGCATGTACCGCCCTCCATCGCGCATAGCCAACGCAAGAGGTAGAAAGGATGAAATCGCTGCTGCGCATCACCTGTGCAACCGCCTTGCTCTGCGCCCTGCCCGCTTGGGCCTGTACGCCGGAGGAGGCCACCCAGAAGCGCGAAGAACTGGCCGGGCTGGTCAGCCAGCTGACCGAACAGAACCCGCAGAAGGCCAAGGAGATCAACGATGAGCTCCAGGGTATGGAGCTGGGGACGGCGAGCAAGGACCTGCCGGACAAGTGCCAGCTGATCGATACGCGAATCAAGGAATTGAAGACAGCGGAGAAAAAAGCGGAGTGACGCAGAGGCGGTAAAGGCCCTATCGCCGGCAAGGCGGCGATAGGGCTGCAGACGGCTTACTCAGCCGCTGGCGTGCGCTTTTTCAGCGGCGCCATGCCGTCGGAGCTGGCCAGTGGCGCGTTGGCCTTTGGCTTAGCGGTCGGCTTGCGCTTGGCCCCAGCTTTCTTGTCACCCGACTTCTTCTCGACCTTTTTCTTTTTGGTACCGGCAGCCTTGCCCGAAGCCTTGACCTTTTTAGGCCCGTTGTAGGTGCCTTTGACTTCCTTGATCACCCGGCGCTCGAACTGCTGCTTGAGGTAGCGTTCGACACTCGACATCAAGTTCCAGTCGTTGTGGGTGATCAACGAGATCGCCAGGCCTTCGCCCCCCGCACGGCCGGTCCGGCCAATACGGTGCACGTACTCGTCACCGCTGCGTGGCATGTCAAAGTTGATCACCACGTCCAGGCCGTCGATGTCCAGGCCACGGGCGGCGACGTCGGTTGCCACCAGCACGTTGGAGCTGCCCTGCTTGAAGCGTTCAATGGCCAGCTTGCGGTCTTTCTGGTCCTTCTCACCGTGCAGGACGAAGGCCTTCACGTCCTTGGCCACCAGGTGACCATAGATGCGATCGGCCAGGGCACGGGTGTTGGTGAAGATGATCGCCTTCTGGTAGGTCTCGTTTTCCAGCAACCATTGGACGATCTTCTCTTTGTGCTGGTCGTGGTCAGCCATGATGATCTGCTGACGGGTGCCTTCGGCCAGCTGCGAGACGCTGTTGAGCATCAGGTGCTCAGGGTCTTTCAACACCTTGCCGATGATGTCGCGCAGGGCCGCGCCGCCTGTGGTGGCGGAGAACAGCAGGGTCTGCTCACGGTTCTCACACTCCTTGCACAGGCGCTCCATGTCTTCGGCAAAGCCCATGTCGAGCATGCGGTCGGCTTCATCGAGGATCATGACCTTGACGTGGGACAGGTCCAGGTTGCCGGCGTTGAGTTGCTCGAGCAGGCGGCCCGGGGTGCCGATCAGCACGTCCGGCACCTTGCGCAGCATGGCGGCCTGTTCCTTGAAGTCCTCACCGCCGGTAACCAGGCCGGCCTTGATGTAGGTGAACTGGGAGAACAGTTGCACCTGCTTGAGGGTCTGTTGTGCCAGCTCACGGGTGGGCAGCAGGATCAGCGCACGGATTTCCACGCGCGGGCCGCTCAGGTCGACCAGGCGATTGAGCATTGGCAGGACGAATGCCGCGGTCTTGCCGCTGCCGGTCTGCGCGGTCACACGCAGGTCACGCCCTTGCAGGGCCAGGGGGATGGCCGCTGCCTGCACCGGGGTCGGCTCGACAAATTTAAGCTCGGCCACGGCTTTAAGCAGGCGTTCGTGCAGGGCGAATTGGGAAAACACGGAGGTAACCTCAGGCAAGTGCGGGAAATTCAGTTGCATAGGGTAACGTTTTCTGCCGCCATAGCCGAATTTCTTTTGGCAACTTTATCGGCATCCGCGCTCTAATGGCGCTTCGTTTGGCAATACAGACTGTTCAAAACCCCATGGATATCCAACGAATCTGGCGTGACTCCCTCGACCTCTGGGGCACCCTCGATCAACATCCCATGCTCCACGCCGCCATCGGCCTGGCCGTCCTGCTGCTGATTTCTTTAGTCGTCGGCCGCCTTTCGCGCTTCCTGATGCTGCACGGCACCCGCCTGCTGGCGCGCCAACAGGCGCTGAAATGGCTGGATGACCTGCGCCACAACAAAGTGCTGCACCGGCTGGCCCAGACCACACCGTCGCTGGTGCTGCAGTTTGGCCTGAAGCTGGTGCCAGAGCTGTCCGACACGGCGCAGCACTTCCTCGGCAACGTTGCCCTGGCCTTTACCCTGCTGTTCATGACCATGGCCCTGTCGTGCCTGCTGGATGCCTTGCTCGACATCTACGCGCGCACCGAGCATGCCCGCACCCGCTCGATCAAGGGCTATGTGCAACTGGCCAAGATGATGCTGTGGATCTTCGCCTCCATCGTCATCGTCGCCACGCTTATCGACCGCTCGCCGTTGCTGCTGCTGTCGGGCCTGGGTGCCATGTCGGCGGTGCTGCTGTTGGTCTACAAGGACACCCTGCTGTCGTTCGTTGCCAGCGTGCAATTGACCAGTAACGACATGCTGCATGTGGGTGACTGGATCGAAATGCCCCAGGTCGGTGCCGATGGCGATGTAGTGGACATCACCTTGCACACGGTGAAGGTGCAGAACTTCGACAAGACCATCGTCTCGATCCCGACCTGGCGCTTGATGAGCGAATCGTTCCGCAACTACCGCGGCATGCAGCAGTCAGGCGGCCGGCGCATCAAGCGCAGCCTGTTCATCGACGCGGCGGGTGTGCGTTTTCTGACCCGCGAAGAGGAACAGCGCCTGACCCAGGTGCGCCTGCTGGGCGACTACCTGGCTGGCAAGCGCCAGGAGCTGCAAACCTGGAACGAAGCGCTGGGGCCGGTGGCCGAGCTGTCCGCCAACCGCCGCAAGCTGACCAATATCGGCACCTTCCGCGCGTTTGCGCTGGCTTACCTGAAGAACCACCCCAATGTGCATCAGGGCATGACCTGCATGGTCCGGCAGATGCAGACCGGCGCCGAGGGTGTGCCGCTGGAGATCTACTGCTTCACCACCACCACGGTGTGGGCGGAGTACGAGCGGATTCAGGGGGATATCTTCGATTATCTGCTGGCGGTGTTGCCGGAGTTTGGCTTGAGCTTGTATCAGCAGCCGAGTGGCAATGACATGCGGGTGGGGTTGAGCGGGCGAGTGTCGCACCGGTTGGAAGAGATGAGCGAGGCTTGAGATCGCCGGGGCTGCTTTGCAGCCCATTCGCAGCACAAGGCTGCTCCTACAGGAGGTACTCGCTCCCTGTAGGAGCAGCCTTGTGCTGCGAATGGGGCGCAAAGCGCCCACGAATCACCCCGCATACCCCAGCAGGTACAACAACCCGGTCAGGGTCACCAACGAAGCCACGGTCGACAACAGGATCGTCCGCGAAATCAACCCCGCCTCGCGGTTGTAGTACTCCGCCAGCATGTACGGCCCGGTCCCGGTCGGCAGCGCCGCCAGCAGCACCGCCGAAGCCGCCCACATGCTCGGCAGGCTGAACACCTTGTACGCCAGCACCCAGGTCAGGGCCGGCTGCCCAACCAGTTTCAATCCCACCAACGGCCACGGGCTGGCTTGCGCACCCGCGCGCTTTTCTGCCAGGAATGCGCCCAGCGATATCAAGGCGCACGGCGTGGTGGCCAACGCCAGCATGTCGAGAAAATGCAACACCGGCTCGGCCAGGCCCAACCCGCTCATGGCCCACCCCGCCCCTACCACCGGCGAAATCACCAGCGGGTTCTTCGCCAGCGCCTTGCTCACCACCAGCATCGCCCGGCCGACCTGCCGCTCTTCCTGCAACCCGACCTCAATAAAGGTCAGCGAAATGGCGAACACCAGGCACACCACGATCAACGACGAGATCAGCGCCGGCTGCAAGCCCGCCTGGCCGAACAGCAACAGGCACAGCGGGATGCCGATGTAGCCGGTGTTGGCATACCCCGCACTGAGCCCGTCGATGCTCGCCGCGACCAGGCTATGGCCGCTGTACAGCCGCCACGCCAGCGTGATCACGAACATGGCCAGGGCGCCCGTGCCAAACGCCACGATGAAGCCTGGGTGCCAGATCTCGCTCCAGGTCGCAGTGGCGGTGACCTTGAACAGCAAGGCCGGCAGGCAGAGCCAGACCACCATCTTGTTGATTTCGGCAGCGGCCTTGTCGCCGAGCTTGTTGGCGCGACGGCACAGGTAACCGACCAGGATGAGGGCAAAAATCGGCGCGACGATGACAAAGAGGGTATGCATATCAGGCCTTGCGGGTCAGCGCAGCATCAGTGCGGCTACCCAACCGGCTCATCCACACCGACGCCAGAATCACCGCGCCGCCAATAAGCAACCGCCCCAGTGGCTCGTGCTGGTTCCAGATCAACAGGTTGAGCAACAGCCCCACCGGCACATGCAGGTTGTTCATCACGGCCAGCGTCGCCCCGGAAACCAGGCACGCGCCCTTGTTCCACCAGTACAGGCCCAGCGCGGTCGGGCACAACCCGAGGAACAACAGCACGAGCCATTGCACATCGGTGCTTGGCAGGTGCTGGGCATTGCCGAACAGCAAAAACGCCGGCAGCACGACGATCAAGGCCCCGAGGTAGAAGTAGCCGAAGCGCTTGTAGTGCGGCAGGTCGCTGGGGTTTCGGGCGATCAGGTGACGGTACAGCACCTGGCCGGCGGCATAGGTGAAGTTGGCCAGTTGCAGCAGCAGGAAGCCGATGAAGAACTCACCACTGATGCTGTCGAAACGAATCACCGCGGCTCCCGCCACGGCCACCAGCGCGGCCAGCAACGCCCATGGGTTGAAACGCCGGTTCAAGGCATCTTCGATCAGGGTCACGTGCAACGGCGTGAGGATGGTGAACAGCAGCACTTCCGGCACGGTGAGCACGCGAAAGCTCAGGTACAGGCAGACATAGGTAATGCCATATTGCAGCGCACCGATCAGCAGCATCGAACGCATGAAGCGCGGCTCGACCTGGCGCCAGCGGGTCAGCGGCAAGAACACCAGGCCCGCCAGCAGCACCCGCGCGAGCACGGCAAAGTAGCTGTCGACGTGCCCGGCCAGGTACTCGCCGATCAGGCTGAAGGAAAACGCCTGAATCAGCGCGACGATAATCAGGTAGCCCATGGTTGCCTCTCGTGGATCAAGGCGGCGACCTTAGCGGGTTGCGCCGCGTGAGTTCAACCATGAGAAGTGTGGGGGCTGTGCCGGCCCTTTCGCGGGCAAGCCCGCTCCCACAGGTACACCACGGGCCTTGAGAACAGTGAGTGACACAAGCAACCGAGAAATCCAAGGCATAAAAAAGCCCGGCCATCAGGCCGGGCAGGTACACCCAAAGGAGCAAAAACAGGTGTCAGGGTTGGGAATTCGTTGACGCTCAGGCCACCGCAGCCAGCTTGGCCTTGGCCTGGTTGATGCCCTTCTCGTGGAAGTCGCCGCTCATGTTCAGGCCTTCGGCATGGATGAAATTCACATCGTGAATGCCGATGAACGCCATCACCTGGCGCAGGTAGGGTTCCTGGTGGTCGCTGGTGGCGCCGGCATGAATGCCACCGCGGGCGGTCAGGACGATGGCGCGCTTGCCAGTCAGCAGGCCCTGCGGGCCGGTCGGGGTGTACTTGAAGGTGATGCCGGCGCGCAGCACGTGGTCCAGCCAGGCCTTGAGGGTGCTGGGGATGGTGAAGTTGTACATCGGCGCAGCCATCACCAG
>Ga0160449_1001746_pt1 | contig 10183 bp, 8 predicted proteins | sample HID1975I_E1MG_FD_108216 | JGI IMG/M metagenome (GOLD analysis project Ga0160449, IMG submission 108216) | Enriched soil microbial communities from UW Madison campus, WI, USA - HID1975I_E1 MG | ecosystem: Environmental > Terrestrial > Soil > Unclassified | place: USA: Madison, Wisconsin...
CGCAAGCCTGAATGATACGCAGCGGTAGTTCAGTCGGTTAGAATACCGGCCTGTCACGCCGGGGGTCGCGGGTTCGAGTCCCGTCCGCTGCGCCATCTTAGCCTCAAGGCCCCTTGAACGCCTTGAAGCACGAAAAAAGCGACCTTCGGGTCGCTTTTTTTGTTTCTACGGCTGGAAACTCCCGGCTTTACCCAGATTTACACCAACCTGACAGACTCTTCACCGACCAGTGGTTCCTGTGCCTGCCTGCTGTGTTGCACAATAGGCACCTTCTCGACTTACCCGGAATTCGCAATGACCAGATCTTCCGTCTTTGGTGCGCTCGGGCTGGCCCTGGTGCTGGCGGGGGTGGCCGGTTGTTCCTCGAAAAAAACCGCCGTGTACGAGCACGAGAACTTCGATGACTCGGGTACCTTCTCGCGCAGTTTTCCGGTGAGCGATGCCGGCTCCTGCGAGGCCGCCCGGCGTGCCTTGCTCAGCCAGGGCTACATCATCACCAACAGCGGCGCCAACCAGGTGGTGGGCAACAAGAGCTTCCAGCAGAACAGCGAGAACCACCTGCAGATCAGCTTCAACGTGACCTGCGCGCCGGATGTGAGCGACGAGCAGCGTTCGACCATGTTCGCCAACGCCCTGCAGGACCGTTACGCGCTGAAAAAGTCCAACACCTCCGCCAGCCTTGGCGTTGGCGTGCTGGGTTCGGTATCGATGCCGATCGGCTCCAGCGACGACTCGATGGTCAAGGTGGCCAGCGAAACGGTGACGGCGGCGCAGTTCTATGACCGGTATTTCGCCCTGGTAGAGAGCTACCTGCCCAAGCCCAAGCCGAAGAAGGTCGAAGAGGCCAAGGTCGAGGTGCCCAAGGTGCAGAAACCCGCGGTGGAACTGGGGCTGCCGGAGCAGGCAGCTGCGAACCCGGTGGCACCTGCCCCGGCTCCGGAAGCCGTACCTGTGGCGCAAGTTGCACCAGCGGCTGCGGCCGTTGCTCCGGCCAGTGAAGCAGCAGCGGCACCGGTGGTGAATGACAGCCAGGGCTCGCAGCCTGTCGCGCCGCCGGCCGAAGCGGCGCCGATTCAGGTGCAGCCCGAAGCCCAGCCTGCCGAGGCCGCATCGCCTTCCCTTTGACTGTTTGCCCGTACCGGCCTCTTCGCGGGTTTACCCGCGAAGAGGCCGGTACGGGCTGTAAACATTCCCTGTTACAGACACCCCGCGATAACTTCCTGAACACCTGCTACGTTTACCACTCATAAGCTTGTCATCATCTCTTCATCCCACCTGCCTAGGCTGAAGGTGATACCTACGAAGACAAAAATGAGTAAAGAGGAAGCAGGGCAATGGACGAATACCAGGAAGAACTACTCGAAACCCAGGCTTATGAACTGGACACCCCGGAACCGGCTGAAGACGCTACCGAGCTTTAGCCCGCCCGCCGCTGGCTGCGGCGGAACTCCCCCGGCGTAAGGCCCGTCCAGCGCTTGAACGCGCGCTGGAAGGCCTCGGCCGAAGCAAATCCCAACAGATAGGCAATCTCGCCAAAGGCCAGCTCCGTGTCACGGATATAGGTCTCGGCCAGGTCGCGCCGCGTTTCATTGAGCAAGTCGCGAAAGCGCGTGCCTTCCTCGGCCAGCTTGCGGCGCAGGGTCCAGGTGGGCAACTGCAAGTGCAGCGCCACTTCTTCCAGGTCCGGTTCACGGCCGCCATTGAGCAGCGGGCCCAGCAGATGAGTAATGCGCTCACCCAGGCTGCGCACCCGCGTAAGCTGTTGCATTTGCGCCTCACACAGCTGCAGCAGATGCTGCCAGGTGCTCGGGCAGTGCCTGGGGTTGGCCAGCTGCAGTGTGGCGCGGCTCAGACGCAGCTGGTTGCCCTCGGCCGCGAACTGTACGGGTGCGCTGCACAGCGGCTGATAGCGCGCCGCATAGGTGGGCGCGGAAAATTCGATGTCCAGGCGCTCGGCCTGCACCGTTGTGCCAGCCAGATCGGCCAGCTGCGCCAGCCAGCCGGCAAGCAGTGAATCGACCACGAAGCGGTTGTAGGCGTTGTAGGGGCTGATGGAGTAGAAGCGCAGCCAGGCGCCCTGGGCATCTTCCTCGAAGCTGGAATGGCCACGGTAGTTGGCCGCGTACAGTGGCTCGAAGCGCAGCAGGGTGCGCGCCGCATCGCCCAGGGTCGGCGCCTGGGCGGCGGTGACCCCAGCCAGGCCGGCATGCGCCAGTCGGCTCAGGCGCCCCATGTGCAGGCCCAGCGCGGCCTCACCGCACAGCTCGATGGCGGCGTGGCCCAGGTGCATGTAACGGGGGATCGACAAGCGCGCACCGGCTTCGGCCAGGCGCGGCGCGTCCAGGCCATAGCGCAGCAGCAGCGGCTCAGGGTCGTGGCCCAGCTCGCGCAGGGCCTCGGTCAGCGGCTGGACAAAGCCAATCGACAGGTCGCCCAGGCGCACGGGGGGACGGGCCATGGGCTTACAACCACAGGTTCAGCAGGCGGGCACCAGGGCTGGGGTGGCCGGCCAGCAGCTCACCCGCCTGGTGGGCAAAACCCTGGCCGTCGCTGCCCTGTTCCCAGAACTGCCCGCGCATGAACACGCTCATGCTGCTGACGCTGGCGCCGGCCGCCTCAGTCAGGCGCTGCCAGGCGAGCTGTTCGCTCACTTCGCCACGCTGCAAGGCCAGCCCGGCGCTGGCACTCTGATGACGGTTGCCGCGCCATGGCGCTTGCCAGCTGCCCTTGCCGCTGAGGAACACCGGGTTGGCGATCAGTTGTACCCCTTGTTGTGCCAGTTGCTGGTGGTTTTCCGGATACCAGCTGTCGCTACCCACCAGCACACCCAGGCGCCCGGCAGGGGTTTGCACCACCTGCAACGGATGCTGGCGACCATCGTGGACGTAGCGGCGGATTTCGCTGTCGGGGAACTGCTGACGCTGGGGCTGGCCCAGCAGCGAGCCGTCACCGGCAAACACCATGCTGCTGTTGAACAATGGGCCACTGCCGGCGTGCAGAACCCCCTGTTTCACGTAGGGTTCTGGCAGCACGATGGAGCCGGCCACCAGCGTGACACCGAATTCCTTGGCCAGGCCGCCGAACAACTGTTGGTAGTCCGCGGCCATTTGATCGGCCTTCATGCGCAGGTGCGCATCGGTGCGCCAGTCGTCGCCATTGGCACCAAGCATTGCCAGGCCGTAGCGCAGCGGGTTGCTTAGCTCCAGCCATTGCAGGGCTTCGCGGCTTTGCGTGACTTGATATAGCTCGTTCTTCTCACCGCGTGCCCATAACCAGGTACCAATGTGCTCCGGCAGCACCACTACCGTGTGCGGGCCTATCAGCCCTTGGGCACGGGCTTGCTCCAGGTAGGCCGCTAGCTTGCGGTGCAAGCGTTGCAGGTTCTGGTAGTCGCCCGGGTACAGCAGCGGCTCGACGCCAAGCAGGTTGCCGTGCTCGCCGGGCACGCCGTGGTTGAGTGCCAATTCGATACGCAGGTCGGACAGGTAGTGCCCTTCCGGGCGCTGCTGGGTCCAGAAGCCGTAGCCGCAAAGGGCGGCAATCATCACCAGCGCCAAGGCGCTTGCCAGGAGTTTTCGCATGAGGCTTTGGTTTTATCTAAAACTGAGGCATCAACTTATCATACATGCGGTAGTGAAAAAAGGGCGGCGTCTGTTCTCCTGGCTTGATTTGAAAGCAGGGGTTGAAACATATGTTTATATGCTGTGGCGACGTGAGTTTCCACTGGCGCTTGTGAAGCTTCTGATATTAGCGGTTTCATCTTTCGGGTCTAGCGCTTTTTTTAATAATGTCTTGGCCGTGAGAACAATGTGAGAGTTGATGAGCTTCGCGTCTTGCACTAATGGCTTGGGGGAGAAAGTGTAAAAATCTCTGGTCGGCCTACCCTCGCCATCAAGAGATTTTGCCGCGAGCTGTAAATACTGGTTTCTAATAATTGTTCTACCCGGAGGTGTGGTTTTCAGCTCGTGGAAGTCGGTGATGAAGCGTTGGTTTTTTGTATATTCTTGGTATTGATTTTTCAGGACTGGTACGGTAGTCGTTCGATTTTTATCTGTAAAAACGTCGTATACCGCATGGTTTTCTATTTTTTTGGTGGTTACGTGAAATTTAGCGTCTTCAGGGCCTTTGAAGGAAATCTTGGTCTTTGAGGTTTGTATGTAGGTAACGGATTGAATATGGGAATTGGATATTGGGGCGTGGCCGGTCGGGTCGCTATAGTTAATGGGGTCGCCTGAGCAGAACGTGTAAGGATTCAGGCCACCTTTCAGAAAGGGACTTAGGTCATCAGTTGAGTGGAATCGCATCAATCGGGAATTATAAATACGATAGCTGCGGGGCACATAGTCACCCAGCACCCTGTCAAAGTACTCACCATTGAAGCCGAGCAGTGAATAGAGTTCTGTGCAAAAACCATAAGGCGTATACGCATGGCTATGGTTTGCATTGGCCTGCGCGGTGCCGAAGGTGGAGCCTTTTATATCGGATGTAAGCAGGGTAGAGGCCGTACCTTTGACGTTGCGCTCTGCCAGCGTAATGTCACCCATGCGAAACAGGCTGCAAGGCTCGTCACCCTGCAGCCTGGTAAGGAGTTTGTCATCTTGGTAGAAGAAGAGAGAGCGCTTTGGCGACCTATTCATGTCTGGTGCTCGTAGCCTGAGGGAGACGTTGATTTGTCTCCATTATGAAAACTCCGGCCAATCCTTCAACTGGCAAAAATGATAGGGCGTCGCGTTCACCAGGATCAGTAACTTGTCAGTTTCGATCATTGAGCCAATTCAAACAGCTGTTTAATGTCGCTGACAGACAAACGACGGGCCCCGCCGACCAGTGAGGTGCCCGCATACCGTGATCACGCCACCAGGGGACCTTCCATGGCCGCCGACCGCTACCCGCACCTGCTCGCTCCGCTCGACCTGGGCTTCACCACTTTGCGCAACCGCACCTTGATGGGCTCGATGCACACCGGCCTCGAAGAGCGCCCTGGCGGCTTCGAGCGCATGGCCGCGTACTTTGCCGAGCGCGCTCGCGGCGGCGTCGGCCTGATGGTCACTGGCGGCATTGCGCCAAACGATGAAGGCGGGGTGTATTCCGGCGCGGCCAAGCTCAGCACCGAGGAAGAAGCCGACAAGCACCGCATCGTCACCGAAGCCGTGCACGCCGCCGGTGGCAAGGTGTGCCTGCAAATCCTGCATGCCGGGCGCTACGCCTACAGCCCACGGCAGGTAGCCCCTAGCGCAATCCAGGCGCCGATCAACCCGTTCAAGCCCAAAGAGCTGGACGAGGAGGGCATCGAGAAACAGATCGCCGACTTCGTCAATTGCGCGGCGCTGGCCAAGCGCGCCGGCTACGACGGCGTCGAGATCATGGGTTCGGAAGGCTACTTCATCAATCAGTTCCTGGCTGCCCATACCAACCACCGCACCGACCGCTGGGGCGGCAGCTACGAAAACCGCATGCGCCTGGCGGTGGAAATCGTCAGTCGGGTGCGCGGGGCGGTAGGGCCGAATTTCATCATCATCTTCCGCCTGTCGATGCTCGACCTGGTCGAGGGTGGCAGCACCTGGGACGAGATCGAGCTGCTGGCCAAGGCCATCGAGCAGGCCGGCGCGACCTTGATCAACACCGGCATCGGCTGGCACGAAGCGCGTATCCCGACCATTGCCACCAAGGTGCCGCGTGCGGCATTCAGCAAGGTCACCGCCAAGCTGCGTGGCGTGGTTAGCATTCCGTTGATCACCACCAACCGTATCAATACGCCGGAAGTGGCTGAAGCCGTATTGGCCGAAGGCGATGCCGACATGATCTCGATGGCCCGGCCGTTCCTGGCCGACCCGGACTTCGTCAACAAGGCAGCGGCTGGCCGCGCCGACGAGATCAATACCTGCATCGGCTGCAACCAGGCCTGCCTGGACCATACTTTTGGCGGCAAGCTGACCAGCTGCCTGGTCAACCCGCGTGCCTGCCACGAAACCGAGCTCAACTACCTGCCAGTACGGGCAGTGAAGCGCATTGCCGTGGTTGGCGCCGGCCCCGCCGGTTTGGCTGCGGCCACCGTGGCAGCCGAGCGTGGCCATGCGGTGACGCTGTTTGACGCCGCCAGCGAAATCGGCGGCCAGTTCAACGTGGCCAAGCGGGTGCCGGGCAAGGAGGAGTTCTTCGAAACCCTGCGCTATTTCCGCAACAAGGTGAAAAGCACGGGCGTGGACCTGCGCCTGAATACCCGTGTCGACGTACAGGCGCTGGTGAGCGGCGGCTACGACGAAATCATCCTGGCCACTGGCATCGCACCGCGTACCCCGGCCATCCCAGGTGTCGAGCATGCCAAGGTGCTCAGCTACCTGGACGTGCTGCTTGAGCGCAAGCCGGTGGGCAAGGCGGTTGCGGTGATTGGTGCGGGTGGCATCGGTTTCGATGTGTCCGAGTACCTGGTGCACCAGGGCGTGGCCACCAGCCAGGACCGTGAGGCGTTCTGGAAGGAGTGGGGCATCGATACCCATCTTGAGGCGCGTGGTGGCGTGGCCGGGGTCAAGGCCGAGCCGCATGCCCCGGCGCGCCAGGTCTACCTGTTGCAGCGCAAGAAGTCCAAGGTGGGTGATGGCCTGGGCAAGACGACCGGCTGGATTCACCGCACCGGGTTGAAGAACAAGCGGGTGCAGATGCTGAACAGCGTCGAGTACCTGGGTATCGACGATGCCGGTTTGCACATTCGCGTGGCGGACGGCGAGCCGCAGGTGCTGCCGGTGGACAACGTGGTGATCTGCGCCGGGCAGGACCCGCTGCGTGAGCTGCAGGACGGCCTGGTGGCGGCGGGGCAGTCGGTGCACCTTATTGGCGGGGCCGATGTGGCGGCCGAGCTGGATGCCAAACGGGCGATCAACCAAGGTTCAAGGTTGGCGGCGGAACTCTGAGATTGCTGGGGCTGCTTTGCAGCCCTTCGCGGGCTTGCCCGCTCCCACAGGGATAGCGCACGCCTGAAGCCAGCGCCAAACCTGTGGGAGCGGGCAAGCCCGCGAACGGCCGCACAGCGGCCCCAGGATTTCGCTGGTAAACTCGCACGATGCTTTTCGACTTCCCTCAAGCGCCCCTGCAACCCCTGAGCCTGCCTTGGCTGGCGACTGCCAATGTCGAGGCCGCCATCCTGCGGCTGGACCTGATCGACCCGCTGGTCAGCGGCAACAAGTGGTTCAAGCTTCGCCATCACCTGCAGCAAGCCAGCGTCAGCAAAGCCCCGGGCCTGATCAGCCTCGGCGGCAACCACTCCAACCACCTGCACGCCCTGGCCGCCGCCGGCAAGCGCTTCGGCTTCGCCACCGCCGGCCTGCTGCGGGGTCACGCTCAGGAAACACCTACGGTGCGTGACCTTCAGGCGCTGGGCATGGAGCTGCACTGGCTGGGCTACGGCGGCTACCGCGCGCGCAACGAACCCGGATTCTGGGGGCCCTGGCAGGCACGCTACCCCGGCTGGCATTGCATTCCTGAAGGCGGCGGCGGGCCGGCCGGTGCGCAGGGCTGTGCCCTGATCGTGGAACAGGCACGCGCGCAGATCACGGCACTGGGCTGGCCGGGCTACGATGCCTGGTGGCTGGCTGCCGGAACAGGTACTACCTTGGCCGGCCTGGTACTGGCCGAGGCGGGTGCACATGCCGTCCATGGCGCGCTGGCTGTGCCCAGGGATCATGGTGTGCCGGACGCGGTGGCAGCATTGGCCGGTGCGCACGGTTTCCAGCTCCACGACGCTTGCCGTGACGGTTTCGGCAAATTCGACGATGAGCTGCTGGCCTTCGTTGCCGAGTGCGAGTTGCACAGCGGTGTACCGCTTGAAGCCCTCTACACCGGCAAGGCCCTGCTGGCCTTGCGTGATCAGGTCGAGGCCGGGCTGTTCGCGCCCGGCACCCGCCTGATCGTCGTGCATACCGGTGGCCTGCAGGGCCGGCGAGGTTACTTGTAGGGCAGCATGCGCAGCAGCGTGTTGTCACGCTGCACATAGTGGTGGTACAGCCCGGCCACCGCGTGCAGGCCGATCAGCCAGTAGCCCCAGCTGCCCACGCGTTCGTGCCAGCCTTTGATGAACTTGGCCTGGTCCGGGTCCGGACCGATCAGGTGCGGCAGCTCCAGGCCGAAGAACGGCACCGGTTTGTCGGCGGCGCTGAGGATCAGCCAGCCGGCCAGCGGCATGCCGATCATCAGCAGGTACAGCGCCAGGTGCATCAGGTGCGCAAGGCCGGTCTGCCAGGCCGGCGGCTTGGGCACGATGGGCGGGGTAGGGCGGCTGAGGCGCATGGCCAGGCGCAGCCAGACCAGCACGAACACGCTGAGCCCGAGCATGAAGTGCAGGTCCTTCATCAGGTTGCGCTCGGCACTGTCCTTGGGGAACAGGCCGCGCAATTCGATCAGTGCATAGACAGCGGCCAGCAGCACCAGCATCAGCCAATGCAGGGCAATGGACAGGCGCGCGTAATGGGTCGTGGGGGTGGATGAAACCATGATCGGTCCTCGTCATCAGGTCAAAATGGCGCTCTTGCTGGCGCTCAGGTACCACTGTAGTGGTTACCAGAAACAAATCTTTGCGCTAGGTCTGTGAAAAATGTGTTGCCTGCGCTGAAAATGGCCAACTTTCAGCCACCAGGAACACCCGCTCCACCTCCTGCCAGGCACCCTCGGCATCAGGCTCCAACCTCACCAGCAACTGCGCCGGCGCCTGCCGCTCCAGCACATGCAACCAGGCCGCAAACTGCTCCACCGTCCAGCCTTCGCCTGGCTCGACCCGCGCAGGTGCCAGCCAGGCATGCCGCTGCAAGGGCTGCCAATGCTCCCCCTCTGCCATGACCCAGTCCCGCCGGCGCACCCAGCGCCCGCGCAAGTGCTGCGGGTTGGCGCCCGCAGGTGGTTCGGCATGCCCAGGCCACGGATAGAACAGGTAGCCACCCAGCCACACGTGTGCCTGCACCTGCTCAACCCCCAACCGCGCCAACAGCTCGCGGCTGTGCGCGCCGTTCGACATGGGCAACTGGTGGCCCGTCAGGTGCGCAAGTTTGCTCCCCAGCCGGTCATGGCACCCAGGCCCCAGCCAGGCATGCGGGTCGTGCCCGGCGTCTTGCGGCCCCAGGTACAACTTGATCGCCAGCTCAAGGTGGTGCACACCGTCGCGGTCGCGCAGCACTACGTCCAGTTCGCCCAGGGTGTGGCCACCGTCACGGATTGCCAGGTTGGCCGCCAGCAGCTCGATGCCGGGTGCCTGGCCCAGGGCAAATTGCCACAGCCGTTCGTAGTAAAGCCCCAGCCGCCGGCTGCCGAGCTTTGCCAGCCACTCGCGCAACGGGCGATCGTCGGCATCCAGCGCCCGCAACCAGCCCTCCAGGCGCTGCGGCTGCTCCGCCCAGAGGCTGCCCGTCAGCGGGTGGCGCTGGGGGCAGGGCGGGGCGCTGAGCAGGGGCGGCGACAGCAGGGCCCAGGCCAGGTCGCGCACGGCGGGGCGGCGTAGCTGCCGGGGCAGGTCGTTGAGCAGGGCGAATGGCATCATCCAGCGAGCATAGCCGGTTTGCCGCTGCCCGGTGGTTTCGCCCATAATCGGTCCATCGTCACCCGTCGCAGAGCCCCGCAGGAGCCCCATGGAGCAATTTCGCAATATCGGTATCATCGGTCGCCTTGGCAGCTCGCAGGTGCTCGACACCATTCGCCGACTGAAAAAATTCCTCCTCGAGCGCCACTTGCATGTGATTCTCGAAGACACCATTGCCGAAGTACTGCCCGGCCATGGCCTGCAAACCTCCACCCGCAAGCTGCTGGGCGAGGTCTGTGACCTGGTCATCGTGGTCGGCGGTGACGGCAGCCTGCTGGGCGCCGCCCGTGCACTGGCCCGGCACAACATTCCGGTGCTGGGCATCAACCGTGGCAATTTGGGCTTCCTCACCGACATCCGCCCCGACGAGCTGGAAGAGAAAGTTGCCGAAGTGCTCGACGGCCACTACCTGGTGGAAAACCGCTTCCTGCTGCAGGCCGAGGTGCGTCGCCACCACGAAGCGATTGGCCAGGGTGATGCGCTGAACGACGTGGTGCTGCACCCGGGCAAGTCCACGCGCATGATCGAGTTCGAAATCTACATCGATGGCCAGTTCGTCTGCAGCCAGAAGGCCGACGGGCTGATCGTCGCCACCCCCACCGGTTCCACCGCCTACGCGCTGTC
>Ga0160449_1001751_pt1 | contig 10131 bp, 10 predicted proteins | sample HID1975I_E1MG_FD_108216 | JGI IMG/M metagenome (GOLD analysis project Ga0160449, IMG submission 108216) | Enriched soil microbial communities from UW Madison campus, WI, USA - HID1975I_E1 MG | ecosystem: Environmental > Terrestrial > Soil > Unclassified | place: USA: Madison, Wisconsin...
ATAATAAAGTAATGGCAATGAGTTTCTATCCAAAAGAAGCTTATGGTTTATACAGAAAATATTCGACAAAAGCTATTGCTCATACGATTAAAACATATTCAGAATTTACAGTTCCTTATCCTTATCCGGTTGCGCAATCTGTGGAAGCTTCCAACGGAATGGAATATCCGATGATCTGTTTCAACTTTGGAAGAACAGAAAAAGACGGAACCTATTCTGAAGGCACAAAAAACGGAATGATCGGTGTGATTATTCATGAAGTTGGGCACAACTTTTTCCCAATGATCATCAATTCAGACGAAAGACAATGGAGCTGGATGGATGAAGGTTTAAATACTTTCACCGAATATTTAACGGAAGAAAAATGGGATAATAAATTCCCTTCAAAACGTGGCCCGGCCTGGACGATTGTTGATTATATGAAACTTCCGAAAGATCAATTGGAGCCGATTATGAGTAATTCTGAAAACATTATTCAGTTTGGTCCGAATGCTTATTCAAAACCTGCAACAGGATTGAATATTCTTCGTGAAACGATTATGGGAAGAGAACTTTTCGACAAAGCTTTTAAAACATATTCTAAAAGATGGGCTTTTAAACATCCTGAGCCTGCAGATTTTTTCAGAACAATGGAGGATGCAAGCGGTGAAGATCTAGACTGGTTCTGGAGAGGATGGTTTTACGGAACAGATCCGGTAGATATCGCAATCGATAAAGTGACCATTGCAAATCCTGATTTCAATACTGTAAAAGAAGCTAACGAAACGAAATATAATGTTGAAAAACCTTTGCAGAATGAGTTTGAGGATATTTCAAAAATCAGAAATAAAGAAGATAAAACAATTGCATTTGAAGTAGAAAGAGATAAAGATCTGCAAGATTTTTATTACCGTTATGACCGTGGCCAGGAAAAGGTAGATACCAAAAAAGAGTACAGCTTCAAAACTGAAGGCAGTGTAGCTTTGGATAAAAAAGAACAGGAAAAATTAAAAAATATCACAGCCTATCAAATTGATTTTGTAAACAAAGGAGGTTTGGTAATGCCTGTTATTTTGGAATTTACCTTTGAAGACGGTTCAAAATTAAAAGATAAATCGTCAGCTCAAATCTGGAGACATAATGAAAAGAAAATTTCGAAGACGTTTTATTTTGACAAAAAATTAAAATCAATTCAGCTTGATCCGATGAGAGAAACGGCAGATATTGATACTTCAAATAATTTCTGGAGCAATGACGGAACAAGTTCTGAAACTTCAAAATTCCAGGTTTTCAAAGAAAAACAAAACGGAACAGTAAGAGGAGGCGCCAATGGAAAGGTTAATCCGATGCAGGCTGCAGGAAAGAAAAAGTAAAAAAAAATAGACTGTCTCTTAAAGACAGTCTATTTTTTTAATAGCATTGAAATTAACTACAAAATTGAAAAAGTGGATACAATTGTACTTTTTTCATCAAGTGAATTGGGATTTGTGATTGTAATTCCATACTCACCTGCAGGTTTATCTATTAATGTAATCAAATAAGAACTATTTCCATACTTTTTTGCTGTAAAATTCAAATAGTGTAATTTATTTGTTTTAGTAGTTCCCCAATTATTGGTAGAGGCTACTTCCGCTCTTCTATACTTTTTATTAGAATCAAATTCAAAAATTTTCACAATTGCCATCGGATCTGTATTGTTATCCACAGCTCTAACAATAAACTGAATATTATCCGGCTTTAATTTTGTTTTCGAACAACAGCCTTCAATCTGTAATTTAGCTTTTACACTTCCGAAACCTGTAATTACCATTCCGGCATTCATGGCAGATCGCGTTTGTGTTACATGCTTTTCTAAAAGTTCTGCATCACCACCAGATTTTAAAACCATACATTCTCCAATAAATTCAGGCTCCTGAACACTTTGTGCATAAGAATTTGCACCTAAAAAAGTCATCGCTGCAACTGCAGCAGTAATTAATAATTTTTTCATTCTAAAAGTATTTGTATTTTTTTTTAAAAATAAGCTTTTTCCCAATATCTTAAACATTTTTTTTCTGCCAAAATTTCACATCTTAAAAAAAAATCTGCCAAAAATCTACTTACAGGTGGTTGGCACGCATTTAGAGAATTACAACACAGAAATAATTAAAAAATAAAATATATTATGTCAGTAAACTTTAAACCCTTAGCAGACAGAGTTTTGATCGAGCCGATCGCTGCAGAAACTAAAACAGCTTCTGGTATTATTATCCCAGACACTGCGAAAGAAAAACCTCAAGAAGGTACAGTAGTAGCAGTAGGTCCTGGTAAAAAAGATGAGCCTACAACTGTACAGGTAGGTGACAAAGTTCTTTATGGAAAATATTCAGGTTCTGAATTAAAATTAGACGGAAAAGACTTCTTAATCGTAAAAGAGGCAGATTTACTTGGTGTAATCGGGTAACTGCTTTTTGCTATTGGCTTCTAGCTGATGGCTTAATGCATGAAAATTAGTATGAGAGATTTTAAAAAATTTGAAGTTTGGCAATTAAGTCATCAAATAACTTTAAAAATTTATACTTCAACTAAAACTTTTCCAAAGGAAGAATTTTTTGGATTGACCTCTCAGATCAGAAGATCATTTGCTTCAATAGGATATAATATTTCGGAAGGAAGTGGTAGAAATTCAGATAAAGAATTTGCTAATTTTATCAATATTGCTTTAGGATCATCTAATGAAGCTGAAAACCAATTAATTCTAGCTAAAGATTTAGAATATATCAACGAAATTGATTATCGAGATCTTTTAGAAGAATTAACAGTATTAAAAAAGAAGCTTGTTTCCTTATGGAATAAGCTAAGACAAAATTAAAAACATTAACAATAAACTTGCGAATTGCTAAAGCCAAAAGCCAAAAGCAAATCGCCAAAAGCTAAAATAATATGGCAAAAGAAATAAAATTCGATATCGAGTCAAGAGACGCTTTAAAAAGAGGTGTTGATGCATTGGCTAATGCAGTAAAAGTAACTTTAGGACCAAAAGGTAGAAACGTTGTCATCGAAAAATCTTTCGGTGCACCTCACGTTACTAAAGACGGTGTTTCTGTAGCAAAAGAAATCGAACTTGAAGACAGAGTAGAAAACATGGGAGCGCAAATGGTAAAAGAAGTTGCGTCCAAAACCAATGATATCGCAGGAGATGGTACTACTACCGCTACTGTTTTGGCACAGGCTATCGTAAGAGAAGGTCTTAAAAACGTAGCTGCTGGTGCAAACCCAATGGACTTGAAAAGAGGAATCGACAAAGCAGTAACTGCTGTTGTTGCTAACCTAAAAGAACAGTCTAAAGAAGTTGGAGATTCTACAGAAATGGTGAAGCAAGTAGCTTCAGTTTCTGCAAACAACGACGAAACGATCGGATCTTTGATCGCTGAGGCTTTCGGAAAAGTAGGTAAAGAAGGAGTTATTACTGTAGAAGAAGCTAAAGGTATCGATACAACTGTAGATGTTGTAGAAGGTATGCAGTTCGACAGAGGATATCAGTCGCCTTACTTCGTGACGAATCCTGAGAAAATGTTAACTGAGCTTGAAAACCCATACATTCTTTTGGTTGAGAAAAAAATCTCTTCAATGAAAGAATTACTTCCTGTTCTTGAGCCAATTGCACAAAGCGGAAAATCTTTATTGATTATCTCTGAAGAAGTTGAAGGTGAAGCTTTAGCAACTTTAGTGGTAAACAAATTAAGAGGTTCTCTAAAAATTGCTGCTGTAAAAGCTCCGGGATTTGGTGACAGAAGAAAAGCAATGTTGGAAGATATCGCTATCTTAACTGGCGGACAGGTAATTTCTGAAGAGCAAGGTTTCACAATGGAAAATATCTCTCTGGATATGTTGGGAACTGCTGAGAAAGTATCGATCGACAAAGACAACACAACTGTTGTAAACGGTGGTGGTGAAGAAAGCAAGATCAAAGGCAGAGTAAACCAGATCAAAGCTCAGATGGAAACTACGACTTCTGACTACGACAAAGAAAAACTACAGGAGAGATTGGCTAAATTAGCCGGTGGTGTTGCCGTACTTTATGTAGGTGCAGCTTCTGAAGTTGAAATGAAAGAGAAAAAAGACAGAGTTGACGATGCATTAAACGCTACGAGAGCAGCTGTTGAAGAAGGTATTGTTGCTGGTGGTGGTGTTGCTTTGGTAAGAGCTATTGATGCATTGCAAAACCTTGAAGGAATCAATGCTGATGAAACTACTGGTATTAAAATCGTAAAAAGAGCGATCGAAGAGCCATTGAGACAAATCGTTGCCAACGCAGGAGGTGAAGGTTCTGTAATCGTAGCTAAAGTTGCAGAAGGAACTGCAGATTACGGTTACAACGCTAAAACTGACGAGTATGTAAATATGCTTGAAGCAGGTATCATCGACCCTACGAAAGTAACAAGAGTTGCCCTTGAAAATGCAGCTTCAGTTTCTGGAATGCTATTAACAACAGAGTGTGTAATCACTGAAATTAAGAGCGCAGAACCTGCTATGCCAATGGGAGGTGGAATGCCGGGAATGATGTAACGCAGCGTGTCGCTGAGAAAATATAAATTAAAACCGCTCAGATTTTTTCTGAGCGGTTTTTAAATTATATAACTCTATATATTAATTAATTTAGTCTTTAAAAATACTTAGATATTAGTTCATTCAAATCCATTGCAATGTAATTACTTGGTATAATAGGAACCATTCTTTGTAATCTGCTTTGGGCTTGTTGAACTAAATTTGATTGAAAAATAAATATATATGTATCATTAATTTTAACACTATTTCCTAATATTGAAATCGATCCGTTTACTTTGTCAATTAACTTTTTCCTATTCAAATTTGACAAATTTCTATAATTAAATCGTAATTCAACCAATAACATTTCTAAATTAGAAGAATCTGAAATGGCAAATGTACTATCCATAGTGCTTTGTCTATTTTGACTTTTATTCTGTGCTCTAATCTTTTCAACACAATCTAAATCTATAACATTTACATCTGTAAAAATGGTCGGTATAACTGTAATACTATCATCTTCATTCAATACAATTTCATTATAGTCTTTAACACAACATTGATAGCTTTGTGAAATTACATGCTTTTCAGTCTCTAACTTATTATATTTCATGCTTAAATCCCATATTGATTAATTCTATTGATTGCAATATTAAAAGATTCAAAAATTGGATCAATTTCTTTATTTAAATATTCATAATTATAGGTAAATTTATTTTGTTCTTTTTTCGCAAAATAAAAATTGACGTTTTCCAAAACACCTTCCTTTTCAGAAATGTATCTAATTGCACTAACCATGTCGGGGTTATGGCTTGCCAAAAAGAATTTAACACCAAGCTGTTTATTTAATAAAACAATTATTCTAGCGTATTCTATAATCCATTGTGGATGCAGATTCGACTCAGGCTCATCAATTATGAGTAAAGTCTTATCATTAAGCTTACCATTCTTCAAAAGTAGTTGAAGAATTGAAAAGGCTTTAATTCCTGTAGCAACGTCTAATAAATTAAAAATTGCACCATCCATTCTTTTAAATTTAAATTCATCCGCCATAAAAATACCATCATCAAAGTCTACATCTCCTTTTATAATTTGCGAACTAATAATATCTGTAATGTCATTACGGTTATTAAAACTATTATCTAATAATAAATCATTTAAATCCTCCCAATGTTGATTATGACTATCATCAACTGAAATCATCATCGGTGTATCAATATATATAGCATTTTGTATATTAAATGGAATTGATAGATTAGACTTTTCAAGTGAAACTATAATATCATCATATTCAAAAACTTCAAATCTTTTTGGTAGTTTACTATCAGAAAAAACATTTTCTAATTCTTCTATAAATAATGATGTTGGTCTAGAATTAATTTTACCAATAGCTTCTTTAAATCTATTATTAATTAAATCTTTCAATTTTGCAAAAGAATCTCTTAAATCATTAGTGATGTACTCATCATCTTTTAGTATTTCTTTTATGATTCTATTAAGTCTATTTATTCTAGGTGAAGAAAATGATTCTTCTGAGAATAGACTCTCTGTATGACGATAATAATTTCCGTATAAGTACTCAATCTTTTCCACTAACCCAATCCATTCAAGAAGTTCATCTTCAAGTAAATCGGAAGTGAAAATATTTCTCCTCAAATCAGTTATTTCTTTTCTAATCTCATTTCTAAGATTTCGATCTTTTTGAGTAGTAACAATTTCTTGCTGAAAAATTTCAAGTAAAGTTAAAATATCACTTAAACTTCTACTTAGTTTCTGTTTAACTAATAAATCATAATTAGATACAGTTTTATATAGAAAATACAAAAGCTTGGATAAAGTACTTTTTCCACAGCCGTTTTCTCCAGCAACTAAAGTGATTCCTTCAATTATAATATCTGCCTTATTAATAGCTCTAAATTTCTCAGTATTAACCCTTAAATTAGAATTCATATTTACTCTTTTATTAGTAGTACTTTGCAAATACGAAGCTACAAAAATAAAATCACTACATCTCAATTTGTATTAGGTAAAAAAGAAAAACAAATAACAATTAAATAGATAGAAATTCTATGATTTTAAGTAAATCTATACAATCCCTTTGTGTGGCTTTCATAAAAACAAAATCGTTCATATTCCTGAACGATTTTTCCACTTAAGTTCGAAAATAAAAATATTTTACTCGCCGCTTGTGCCATCATCTCGCTCGTAACCATAAACATAAAAACCGCTCCTATCCGAGCGGTTTTTCCATTTCAACACAAATTCGATATCTACTACTTCCAATCCATCACTTTTCCCTATATTTAAAAACATATTTTCCTACACAGAAAATCAATCAACCAAACCTCAACGTCCTTGAAAACAAAATTATTACTCCTTTCACTTTTCAGTTTTTGTTTAGCCAATGCACAAACCCTGAATTTTAAACATCTTTCGGATATGTCTATGCGCAGAGGAGGGGTAACCAGTGCCATTGCAGGTGACAATATCTATGTGAGCAATGGCTATAAAGATTCGGATGGCAATGCTACTATTATTGAGAAATACAACATTAAAGATAACCGTTGGAGTATCATCAACTCTAGTCTGGTTCCTAAAAGATTTGCCAATTCGGAGACTTACGATAATAAAGTTTATATTTTTAACGGTTGGGGCAACAGCAATCTTGAAATTATAGACCTTGAAACGCATCAAAAAACGAAGGGAGCTGTTAATCATGCCTACACAGGAAATGCAGGCTCTGCCATTCATAACGGAAAAATATATACGTTCGGCGGAAGTGGGCTAAACAATGCTGCAACCACTGTATTTTCTAACAGATTCCAATACTATGATATTGCTTCCAATACCTGGCATCCGTTACCAGATATGCCCACCGCCAGAGAAGCAAGGGGCAAAATAGTGAATGACAAGCTCTATGTAATCGGTGGTTTTAACGGTACGTCATCCCGCCTGGTCAATGTGTATGATCTCAACAAAAATCTTTGGACCGAACAATATACCATGCCTGCTGCGATATCGGGTCATTCACTAGCGGTATCCGGTAATAAGATTTTTATTGCAGGCGGATATAATAATCAAAATTTTCTGGCTTATTTTGATACAGAAACCAACAAGTTACATCGGTTATCATCCAATATGATTCCCAGAAGACATGCTGCAGCGGAAATATATAACAATAAATTATACATCATGGGCGGAAGTACAGCATCCTCAACCAAAACATCTATTAAAAGTATTCAGGTTGCAGATATTAGCGAAGAAGCACTTTCCGCTAAATAAACGAATGAAGATATGTTAACCGCTGTCGCACATTTGCAATCCGTGACTTTTAAATAAAGCTCAAATTATAGATCTACGCTATCCAAAAATATTATAAACCGTTCCAATTTCCAGAGCGGTTTTTTATTAATTTTACAGTCGACAATAAATTATGAGTTATATAGAAACGAAAATTGATGAAGCATTTATTACGACTTTCCTGCTTCCGAGAGAAAAGGTAGTGACAGATTTTTTAATGAATGTTTTGAGTTCGCAATATCAATTCAGAGAAGATGATAAAAAGATAGAGGTAATCAGTTTGTATTATTACGCTGCCAATCCTTTGGCTTTTTTATTTGCTTTGCCCAATTATGAATATTACGCTCCGGATAAAACCACGCAGATTGCAGAATTGCATTTGAAAGATCATTCTTTGGAAGACTATTCCTATTTTGATGTTCAGGAGTTGTGTAAAAAGGTTTTGGATGAAAATAATATCGATTACTCAGCCTATCTCAATCATGACAATCATTTGGATTTTGCAAATTATTGGGAAAATCAAAAAGGTTTGGAAATTGATTTCATCAAAAACTGCTGGAAAAACGCTAAAGAAAACACCCGCTCAAAAATGATCGGATTTTTAGAATCATCAGACAATTCAGCCGGAATATTCGATTTAGATCATGGTTTTGAACTTCCATTTGAAATAGAAATTGATGAATATTTAAAATCCAGAGGTTTTCTAATTAATAAAGAAATTTAAATTTGATAATGTGAACACAATCATGAAACAAATTCTTACCCGCTCCGCAAAGTCTCCCGACTTTAAGGCACAGTAAAACAAAATTCAACGCATGACCAAGCTACAAATTATAACAACCTTAGTCCTATTTCTCTTCCTCATCAACTGCAAAAATCCAGAAACCACAAAATACAAAGTCGGTCAGGAGTGGAATTACAAAACCCGCAAAGGAGAAGAAAACTCTACCCTGAAAATTTAAAAAATTGAAGAATACCCAACACACGGAAAGGTGATTCATATTTCGATTGGCAGATTGAAAGTGGGAAACCCTGATATAGAGAAAGGTTTTGCAAATGAATTCACGCACATTCCAATTTCTGAGAAAGCATTAGATAAAAGTATTACTGAATTAAAAAACGAAAAAGTCAAACTTCCTGACTACATTGACGGCTACGATTACTGGAAAAAAGAATTTGACCAAGGAATTGCCGGAGTATTTTCAATCTCAGTCTCTGAAATTGTGAATGACATGGAAGAAGGAATTGTTACGGGAAATGGTGCTGTGGAGTAAACCTCAAATCGAATTCGTTTGCTAAACCCGATGTCGCAGATTTCTAATCCGTGAATTTCAATTCAGCAAAAATGTTTTCCTTACTATCGTAAAGGCAAAAAACCACGAAAAACGATTTCGATAAAACCTATAATCATTTCAACATAAGTGTCAACTCATTCGTTAAAGTGGTAAACTTCTTCATGATGGCAATCAAGCATTACGTTGGGGCGTTCAAGCATTTCGAAGAAGCGTTCAACCACTTCGAAGAGCCAATAAACCACTTCGAAGAGGTAATCAAGTACTCCGAAGACGCAATCAACCATTCCGAAGAGCCAATCAACCACTCCGTAGAGGCAATCAAGTACAATTCACTATATTTCAGCGCTTTACAGACCTTTTTCAAACTCGATGAATTTCCAGAATATTATTGATAGTAACTTCTAAAAACAATTAAAGCTAAATGCTTTTCTTAAGCACTAATTTCAAGTCTATACCCTTTTCCACGAATCACCACAATTTTGATATTAGGATCTATTTCCAGTTTTTTTCTGAGTTTTGAGATAAACATATCGAGACTTCGCCCAACAATCACCCCGTCATCTTCCCAGATTTCCTTTTGCAGTCGGTTTCTTTCAACGATTTCGTTAGGAGACGATGCAAAAATAAGCAATACACGACTTTCGGTTGCCGTAAGTTCTATTGTTGTATCATTTATGCTGAGCGTTCTGTTTTTAGCATCAAATTGTACAGAGCCCAAAGTGAACAGATGAGTTTGCTGATTTTCGAGCATAACTTTAGGTGATTTTACAGATTTATACCTAAAAAAAATAAAACCGATCAATGCTAAAAATGAGAGACCGCCCAGAAGATATCCACTTTTTGTTATGCTTATTCCTGTTGGTCTGAATTTGATGTTGATCATGTAACATGATTTTGGTTGCCTCCTTCCTATACACGCTACAATATCATCTTTTTTGCTTTTAGATATCGAAAATCCGTAAGCAACACGGGAGCTGCCACAATTCAGTACATTAACAATATAATCATTGGCAAGTGGATCTTTGGCTAA
>Ga0160449_1001755_pt1 | contig 10112 bp, 10 predicted proteins | sample HID1975I_E1MG_FD_108216 | JGI IMG/M metagenome (GOLD analysis project Ga0160449, IMG submission 108216) | Enriched soil microbial communities from UW Madison campus, WI, USA - HID1975I_E1 MG | ecosystem: Environmental > Terrestrial > Soil > Unclassified | place: USA: Madison, Wisconsin...
ACCAAGTGCTTCTTTAACAAGCAGCCATGAGATAGCAGCGAAAGATATCTCGCTACTGCTACTCTGTGCAAGCTGAAGTATAACCGCAAAAACCACAACCGCTACTCCATCATTGAACAAAGATTCCCCGGCAACCTTGGTCTCTAACGACTTATTTACTTTGGCTTCTTTAAGAATACTCATAACAGCTATAGGATCTGTAGGTGAAATGAGCGCACCAAACAACAGGCAGTATATAAAAGGCAATTGAATATTTAAAAACGGCGTGAGGTAAAACAACAGCATACCTACTGCAAAAGTGGAAATAATAACACTTACCGAAGAAAAGGTGATGATAGGCCAACGTTGTTCTCTAAGATCCTTTAAGTTGATATGGATGGCACCGGCAAAAAGCAAGAAATTAAGCATAGCTCCCATGAGCACTTCTGTAAAATCAACATCCTGCAGGAGGTTGGAAAAATGGTTGAAAGCTTTTGGAAAAATATGACCTGTGATAACCATCATTACAGAGGTAAACATGGCAATGACCATGATACCAATGGTAGACGGTAACTTCAGGTAGCGAAGGTTTAAATAAGCAAAAAATGATGCCAGAACAATAAGTACCGAGAACGAATAATATAACTCCATGTAACAGTTTAAAATTGAATTTTCACAATTCGGAAAAATGCAATATAGCCTAAAAAATACTTTAACACCTTAACGTGCCAAAGCATTGCCAACCTCACAACGGTTCCCGATGAAAAAATTTGTCTTAAAGCAATAGCGCCCGTGAAGCGCTATTTGCTTTAAAAACTTTCTCAATGACTCAATGCCTTGTTGCCTCAATGCCTTCCCTTCTCTACTTCTTCATCTTAATCACTTCAGAACCGGCAAGCAGAAACGCACCTGCGCCGTACACTTCCCAACTTTCGGCGCTAAAGTTTTTCTGAGGATCTGCGCCAATAGGTTGCACCCATCCGACACGGCCTTCGTCAGATAGCAAGGTGTTTAAACCTTTCCATGCTTTTTGTACTGCCGGAAGATATTTTTCCTTGTTCAATATACCTTTATTAATACCCCAAGCCAATGCGTAGCAGAAAAACCCTGAACCGCTCCCTTCACCGCCGGGGTAAGAAGCGGGATCAAGTAAACTTGCCCGCCATAGACCGTCTTCCTGCTGAAGCGATATTATTCTATCAGCCATCTCGCGGTATATGGTAAGGTAATACTCCCTGTTCGAGTAGTTTTTTGGCAGCTCTTCGAGTATGCGAACCAGGCCTCCCATCACCCATCCGTTGCCACGTGACCAAAAGACCAGTTTGCCATTTTTTTCACGTTTGCCTTCGCCTTGCTCATTAACGAGGTAGCCCGCATCACGTGCAAAAAGGTGTTCATTTTTATTATAGAGAAGATCATAGGTCTGCCTGAACAAGGAGTCGTTAACTGCAAAATAGGATGGATCTCTTAACGTAACCCCCAATTTAACAAGTGTAGGGGGTGCCATAAATAAGGCATCGCACCACCACCAGGTTATATTGTGCCGTTGAACCTCACGTCCGGGAATAGTTCGCAATTTCTGAACAGTATCAATTGTAGGCTGTATCATTTTACGATCCTTTTTAAGCCGGTACAAATCGACATATGTCTGGCAGATAGCAATATTATCCGCATGGTCGTAATTGGGACTGGTCTTCCAGTTTGTGCGTTCGCCAAGTGCAAGCAGCGAATCGAGTATAACCTTTGATTTAGTGGTTTGGTAAGCCGCTACTACACCGGCATAGAAAGCGCCGTTCGTCCAGTCGGTAGGGGTATGCTTGGGATGCTTTAGCTGCCAGTCTGTTACCTTTAGCATGGTTGCTTTAATGTAATTACGATTAAAAACATCGGTTGTTTGTTCCTGCGATATAGCTGCCGTATGAACAGCGAAAAGCAGAAATAAGCACGCAAAAATTGAAGAATGATTTCTTGTCATCAAATGGCAATAATTAGTCGTTTGTTTTTTCATATTATAAGAACAGTTAGAGTTTATAAATGTCAAGCCGGTGTGTATTTCAAAAGCATACGGCAATTGCAGAAAAGTCTAAAGACCAACATGAGCCGCAGCTTAGAAGCACAACTTTTTCAATAACGATAAAAGAATACACAACATATTCTTCTTTACAAATATGAAATATTATTTTAACAATCTGCCCCTTTATTCGCAGCAATTACCTGGTGCATGCTACATACAGAAACGCCAAAGACAAACAATGGTAAATAAAAAAAGCCGGGCATCGCAGTGGCCCGGCTTTTTTTACATATATCTGATCATTACATTCTCACGATCTTGCCGCTACCTGCGGTCTTGCTGTTGATCGTGCTGGCGTCGCCTTTATAATAAACGTTTCCGCTACCGCTTACTTTGGCATCTATACTTTTATTGGCATTCACCCTTATGTTGCCGCTACCACTTATTTTGGCAAACACGTCGTTGCACCTCACATCGCTGCAATCTATATTTCCGCTGCCGGCAATGGAGGCATCAATATTATTGCATTGGTCGCCATCCAGGTCTATATTTCCGCTACCCGAAATAGCCAGTTTCAACTCGCTGATATTGCCGAAATCAAGGTTAATGTTACCTGAACCAGAGACACTGATTTCAGTACGTCCATTGTTGCTAAAATCGCCTTCCCCGTCTATATTTCCGCTTCCGCTCAGTTTTAGGGAAGTGAGTCTTGTCAGCGACAACTGCACCCTTATTTTGTTCTTTGACTTCAGGTTCATGTTCTTTTTGGCTTTAATCTGCAATACGCCATTCTCTACGTTGGTCTCTATGTATGGTAACAGGTTTTCATCTGCCTCAACAGACACTGAATTAGAATTTCCGTAAGAGATCTGTACGGCTATAGAGCCTGCAGATGACACACCTGTAAAGTCGCTTACAGAGCGTGTTTCTTTTCCGGCATTTCCATTGCCGTTGATGGTTTGCCAGGGTTGGGCAAGAGCGAATATGCTTGCAAAAGCAAGAATTGCAGTCAGTAAAGTTTTCATGATGTTGTGTATTTAAGTTTTATCAGGCAGTTAAACGGAACGATCTGAATTAAGTTACACCTGACGCGAAATTTTGGATGAACGGTCGTTACACAGTAAAGCCGGCAAAAAGAAGATGCTGTACCCCGCTATAACGATTCTACTTATCATTCTTGAGTCGCCCTTAAATACACGGTAAATTTAAATATCACTTTACCTTTTTCAATTCATCATCCTTCTCTTCGTGAGAGATGAACCCGGTAACCTTACCATTCGTGTCCTTTAAAAAGTCCCAGCGAACGCCTGCAACTTTCAAAAAGAATTTGGTATCGCTTTCTGCCATTAGGGACGATTTCGGAAGCCTGTTATTTGGCCCTTCAGCATATAGTTTTCCATCTTCAAAACTAATTGTAATAGGATGCGCCTCGTCGAGTTGGTACACGCCGGCATATTGTTTTAAAATGGCGTCATCCACTTTCACTTCGTGGGGATCTTTCCACTTCGTCCACCTGGTTGAATCAATTGCTGAAGATCTGTCTTCACAACCATCTGTTATCACTTTGATGAGCAAAACATCACCCTGTATTATATAGCTATACTGACCCGGCATATTATTGTCGCAATCGCTTTCTCCCTCAATTTTTGTAACCGTAAGCGAGGTAGCATCGTTAGTGTAAGTCATAGTTTCTATAATGGTACTATCCGCAACTGTGTATAGCGAAACAGTGTCTTTTTTAAAATCAAAGATCACATTTACGAGGCCTTCTATATTCAGTGTAGCCTTCCATCTCGAATTAGCGATTTGTGCATAAGACGACGTAATTGTAAAGGATGCGATAAGAATAACAAGGACTTTTAGCATTAGTAATAATTTTTAGATATGGAAAATTAAGTGTTTAGTTTTGGTGTTGCAACAGGCTGAAAGATATCCGGGCGTACAAGAGTGCGACGCAAGAATGTAAAATAGTAGTAATAAAGACGGGCTCCAAAAAATGCTTTTTATTTATTAGATCCAAACAGTTGCAGGTTAGCATGATGTACTTAGCAGTTGTACTTCCATCAACATCGTTGTGTCACTCACTTGTACTTGCAGATATTCTATTCATCTTTTTCCACATTATAGTCAGGGAAGAGTTGGCTCACAGATCACACGGATACGCACAGATAAAAGACATCTGTGTTCCTTAAAGGAAATTATCTTTCGGATCGGGACTTTTATTATAATTGGGCTCAGTTATTATGTGTATAGTAGCACTCTTAATTGCCTGCATGAGAATAGCAGGATCTGCATCTTCTATCCTTAAACAGTCTGCGATATTATTATTTTCCAATTCCCCAAGTAATCCATCATTTACAAAAACCTTTAACTCATAGTTATTAATAGCATAAATTAAACGGTAAATTTTGTTATATGCTGCATAAGTTTTGTAAACCGAAGTGTCAATTACGAATTTTCTCTTCATATCGCATTTTGCGGTTGTTACTTACCATGTCTGTATTTCATCTTCTGTCATTGATTTAAATTTAATAACGTGTTACTCATTTCAGCGGAGGTCATCATTTTCCTCCATTCAAATAATATTCAACAAGGCGGTCTAATTCTGCTTTGTCTTCATTGTTCATTCCATTTTCCCGCAAGACTTTATTGTTTGTTAGCCCGATTTTTGTGCTTCCTTTGTTCTTTTAAAATTTAAAAACCAAATCAATACAATGAAATACAATATTTTAGGTAACACTGGTTTGAAAGTTTCAGAATTATGCCTCGGTACAATGACGTTCGGAGGCAAAGGTTATTGGACAGCAATCGGGCAACTTCCGCAGGAGCCTGTGGACGAACTGGTAAAAAGATCAGTAGATGCCGGGATCAATTTTATAGATACCGCCAACGTGTATTCTGAAGGTTTATCAGAAGAAATGACGGGCAAAGCCATTAGAAATTTAGGACTGAAAAGAGATGACCTAGTCATTGCAACCAAAGTACGAGGCAAAATGGGTGAAGGACCAAATAGTAGCGGTCTTACCCGCAAACACATTGTACAACAGGCCGAAGAAAGCTTGAAAAGACTCAACATAGATTATATTGATCTGTACCAGATTCATGGTTACGATCCGCTGACACCATTGGAGGAAACACTTCGTGCGCTGGATGACCTCGTCACAAGCGGAAAAGTGCGTTATATAGGTTGCAGTAATCTTGCAGCCTGGCAACTGATGAAAGCCTTGTCTTTCTCAACTTATAATCACGTATCAAAATTTGTTTCATTACAAGCTTATTATACTATTGCCGGCCGTGATCTTGAACGCGAACTTATTCCCCTGTTAAATGACCAAAAGGTTGGATTGATGGTTTGGAGCCCATTGGCAGGCGGATTATTAAGCGGGAAATACACCCGCAATATGCCGGAACCTGAAGGCAGCCGCCGGATCAATTTTGATTTTCCACCGGTAAACAAAGAAAAAGCGTTCGACATTATAGATGTGATGCAACCAATAGCGCAGGAAAAAAGCATTTCGGTCGCCCAGCTTGCGTTGGCGTGGCTGCTGCACCAACCCGCTGTTACGAGTGTAATTATAGGCGCTAAAAAAACAGAACAGCTCGACGACAACCTAAAAGCAATAGATGTAAAACTGACAGCAGAAGAGCTGCAAAAGTTAGACGACATCAGCAAACTGCAATCAGAATACCCCGGATGGATGCTCGAACGACAGGGAGCAGATCGTAAAGCATAATAAGCGTTTACCAATAAAAGAGCCGGAACTAATAAAAGTTCTGGCTCTTTGCATATGTGGTCTGAGATAGCTAAATCAAAAGACTTTTCTTTCAAGCTAAATCGTTTGTCTGATTTGAGTAGCCAAAAGTCTTTCGCGCAGTCAAAAGAAGCAAAAGAGCCTCTAAATTTGTATCACCAATATATCCAATATCTACTGACAAAAACCATTATCCAATTAGAAAAACCACCTTTGTTCTCCATTACTTTTGAAAAACCAAAAAGCTAATTGAAACAAAAATTATTAAGAGGTTGACGCCGGAAAGCGTCAACCTCTTTTTTTGTTGAACAAGTTTTAATTGAAAATGAATTAGCGCAAAACGTGGTAAAAGCCCAATAGAATTAAACCCCGATGAACGTACTGCGACGCAACGATGCTATATCTGTGTTTTACCACCGGGCTCATAAAAAAATAACTCTATTTCAAGTGACTATTTGTTAGCATAGCTTTTCAAAAGAGCACGGCTCTTAGCACCAAACTCTTTCAAATCTTTTTCTTTCCAATTACCGGTACTATCAGCAGATGGCAACAACACAGAGCAGGTTTCGTCTTTGTCTGATACTGACCAGAGAACCCAGCTAATCTTGTTTTTCTCAGCCCAGTTAATCCACTTGTGCCATTCTTCATCATTAACAGGGCCGTTTCCACTTGCCTCCATAGCTGCCGACTCAGAAATAAATATGGGCAGTCCTTTATTAAGAGCGTAGTCTGCCCTGTCTCTAAGCGCTTGCTTATGGGTGGCAGCATAAAAGTGTAACGAATACATGATATTGCTTACGCCAGTTAAAGGATCATCGGCAGCGAGGTGTATATCCTGGTCCCAGTGAGGAGTGCCTGCAAGTATAATATTATCAGGATCATTGGCCCTGATCGTTGCAATAATTTCTTGTGAGTAAGCCTTTACATCGCTCCACGATTCCTGGTCGGGCTCATTGAAAATCTCATAAATAACATTTGGATATTTACCGTAAGTCTTCGACATCTCAGCAAAAAAAGTCTTTGCCTCTTTCAGATTTATATTATGACTATGCCAATCTATAATAACATAAATTCCTTCTTTTATTGCTGCATCTACCACAGACTTAACTTTTGCTACCGACCATTCTGGCTTGTCTATATAACCGTTTTTCGGCTCGACTCCCATAGCTGCTCTTACAACTGTGCATTGCCAGTCTTTATGCAGCCACTCTACGGCCTGCTGATTATAAAACCTTGGCCAGAAATTGTGCCAGCCAAAACTCATTCCGCGCAAAACAACCGCATTTCCTTTTTTATCTACCAGTTTTGTTCCCTCAACCCGTAGTTGTCCGTGCAGTTTTACAGGCTGTGCTTTTGTTGCCACAATGCCTGTTATAAATAATAATGCAACCAGAATGCTTCTATTTCTCATATATTATTTTCTATTTTTAAAGCTCCCAGCTTTATGTAAAAGTTCTTAGATATAGTTGCTCCACTTTTTTTCGTGCCCAGGGCGTTTTTCTCAAAAAAGTAAGACTCGATTTTACGCCGGCATTATTGATAAAACAATTGATCGCAATGCGCTCACCCAATTCCTGCCAGCCATAATGCTCCTGCAGTTGCGTCACAATCTTTTCGAGCGTAAGCCCATGCAGCGGATCTTTATTTGGCTGTTCCATTTATTTCTTTGTCTTCTTTTTTGTGTCCCGGCCGATGTATTTCTTATGTGACATTCTTGCGTCGCACTCTTGTACCGCATATCTCTATTCGGCGGTCCACATTACAGACTTACGCCACGTTTCCAGGGAATAAAATCATCCTGGTTTAGTTGAACAGCTTTTGGAATTATCTCACCGCTTGCCGCTTTTATACAGTATTCAAGTATTTCTTCGCCCATCTCTTCAATGGTTTTCTCGCCATTAATGATACCGCCGGTATCTATATCAATAATATCTTTCATCCGGTTGGCAAGCGAAGAATTGGTGGCAATTTTAATGGTAGGCGCAACTGCATTTCCGGTAGGCGTGCCTAAGCCTGTAGTAAACAAAATAAGTGTAGCGCCTGAGGCAGCCTGGCCCGTGGTGGCTTCCACATCGTTGCCGGGTGTACAGACGAGGCTTAATCCTGGTTTTGCAACAGGTTCGGTATAATCGAGCACATCAACTACGGGAGAAGTGCCTGCTTTTTTTGCCGCACCGGTGCTTTTTATAGCATCTGTTATCAGTCCGTCTTTTATATTTCCCGGAGACGGGTTCATGTGAAAACCTGAACCAACACTATGTGCCTGAGCATCGTAAGCTCTCATCAGCCTTATAAATTTCTGTGCAGAGTCTTCATCCACGCAACGATCTATTAAGTTTTGTTCTGCGCCGCATAATTCAGGAAACTCTGCCAGCAACACTTTACCACCTAAAGCAACCAAAAGATCAGCCGTATATCCCACTGCGGGATTGGCCGAAATGCCGCTGAAACCATCGCTGCCACCACATTTTACCCCAATGCACAATTCGCTTAAAGGGGCAGGTTTACGCTCTATCTTATTAATCTCGGCTAAGCCAAAAAAAGTTTTTTGAATCGCTTCTTTTACCAGCAGTTCTTCGCTTTTGCTCTGCTGTTGCTCGAAGATGTATAAAGGTTTATTAAATGACGGATTTCGTCTTTTAAGGTCAGCCACAAAATCGGCCACCTGCAGGTTCTGGCAGCCTAAGCTTAAAAGCGTAACACCACCCACATTTGGATGATCGGCATAAGAAGCCAATAAGTTGCTTAATGTGGCCGCATCCTGCCTTGTTCCTCCGCAGCCACCGGTATGAGTGATGAATTTAATACCATCCACATTTTTAAATGGACGGTTTGTTGCGACGCTGCTGGCCGGACTAAAATCGAAGATGGTTGAGCTGTCTATCTCTGCACCTTCTTTATATGCCTGCAGCAACTGGTGAGTGAATTGTTTGTATTTGTCGGTAACAGAATAACCCAACTCGTTGTGCAATGCTTCTTTAATTACATCCAGGTTTCTGTTTTCGCAAAAGACCGTCGGGATAAATAACCAATAATTGGCCGTACCTACAACACCATTATCACGGTGATAACCATTAAAGGTTCTGTTTATAAATTTTGAAACGTCGGGTTTTCTCCAGGAATAATTTACATGCCTGTATTTATACGGTTCTGCGGCATGCAAAACATTGCCAGTTGTCATTAAACCGCCGGCAGGAACGTCTTGTTGCGCTTTGCCTACTAAAACCCCGTACATAATTATTTCATCCCCAATGGTGACGGGGTCTATAAAAATCTTATGCTTGGCAGGAATGTCGTTTTGCAGTGTAATAATTCTGTCTTCAAACTCTATCGCATCTCCCTTTAATAATGGTTGCAAGGCAACCAGCACATTATCGGCAGGATCAATTTTTAAGTATCTTTTTTTCTCTTGTACTAACATGATTATTTACCTATTATAATTCAAATATTTGTTCCATCAGCACCCATTTTTCACCGGGTTTACTAAACGGAAGTGCCTGCTGGTATTTCCACATGAGGTTTTCCCACACCGCCACTTTTTCGTTTTGGCTGTCCCTTTCATTTTTCCTGTCAAAGGTAAACTCATCGTCGGTTTCCATAATCATAAATAAGCGGTTTCCGACGAGGTAAACATCCATCACCGTTATTCCGCTGTCTGTAATACTTTTTTTAATTTCAGGGGAGACTCTGGTGTGATGATCTTTGTATTCGGCAATCAATGCCGGATCATCAACCAGGTCAAGTGCTAAACAAAATCTTTGCATATATGATAAATATTATAAAATTAAGATTTGCGCGAACACGAAGGTTTACATGGTAAAAAGACTTCCGCTTTGGCTGCAGCAAAAGGGAAGTCTTTCAAGACAGGAATCAGCCGTGACTTTCGACGGGCTGAATAAAGAGATCGTGTACAAGAGTGCGACGCAAGGATGCTGAACAAACGTCCCTGCTGCCGGGCCCAAAATAACTGTCATTAACGTAAGAAAAATGTTCATAATCATAGAAATAATTCACTCCAAGAGCATAATGAATATTGAGCATTGAACATTGTTCATTGAATATTAAAAAAACAGCTTTGATAATTTGCTTAAATCACACCTATAACTGTTTGATCTTAATGTTTTTAAACCAGGCTTCACTGCCATGATCCTGCAGGGCGATATGCCCTTTTTTGGTTAAACCGTAACCTGCGGCATCTTTCCATTTGCCTTCGTTCTTTCTCTTATTCCAGTCGTCTGAGCCAAATTCATACTCCACTATTTTCTTGCCATTGAGCCAATGTTCTGCGTGATTATTATTGACGACTATGCGAGTAGTATTCCATTCACCTACCGGGTTCGGAGCGGCATCAGGCGCAGGATGCATGGCAT
>Ga0160449_1001757_pt1 | contig 10107 bp, 10 predicted proteins | sample HID1975I_E1MG_FD_108216 | JGI IMG/M metagenome (GOLD analysis project Ga0160449, IMG submission 108216) | Enriched soil microbial communities from UW Madison campus, WI, USA - HID1975I_E1 MG | ecosystem: Environmental > Terrestrial > Soil > Unclassified | place: USA: Madison, Wisconsin...
AATATTTATTTTGGTACCGTTTACATCAATTTCGTCTTTGAGAGCGTGTTTGCCAATGTAAACGACGTTATCTTTTAGCGTCGGCTCAGAAGTTTGAGGAAAGGTGGTAGCATACGTTTTATGCAACACATCGTGCCGGGCACTGGTGAGGCCATTGCTGCCAATGCCGCTATTATATTCGTTTTCATAATTCGCCTGTCCAAAACTGGCGAGGCCGACAATTACATCACCTGGTTGTATCTTGTCGTTCGTGACTAATTTATTCTTTGGCCACCGTGCAGCCATTGTGCCATTGACTGCGATCGTTCTTACTACATCGCCGACATCGGCAGTTTCGCCGCCGAGAAAATGAATATGTACGCCAAACTCTTTTAACCAGTTAAAAACTTCCTGCGTACCGTTTATAATGACTTCGAGCACGTCGCCGGGAATATGCAACTTATTTCTATCGATGGTGGACGAGAACAGCAGGTTATCATAAATACCCACACACAGCAGATCGTCGAGGTTCATTATAATGGCATCCTGTGCAATTCCTTTCCAGATACTGATGTCGCCGGTTTCTTTCCAGTACAGGTAGGCAAGAATGCTTTTGGTGCCTGCGCCATCGGCGTGCATAATGTTTACCCATTGGTCGTCATTTCCTAAATAATCTGCATAAATCTTACAAAAAGCATTAGGAAACAATCCCTGGTCGAGATGCTTTGTTGCAGCATGCACTTCTTCTTTCTGAGCAGAAACACCACGTTGAGAATATAGAGACATTCAATTAGGTTTAAGCCGCAAATGTACGGGAGAAGAGGTGAAAGATGCACGTTGCAGTTTCGGGTTACAGGTAACCGGGCATATGCAACTTGTAACCTGAAACGTGTAACGGCGTTCCGGCTTCTGGCAACTTTCTCTTAGCTTTGCCCGATAATTATGATACAGGTTCATAGAGATTTAGAGCAATTGCCGGCGTTTAAAAAAGCAGTGATCACTATTGGCACTTTTGACGGTGTGCATTCGGGGCACCGGCAAATAATAAAATTGCTGAAAGAAGAGGCAGCAGCAACCGGTGGAGAAACTGTTATTGTTACTTTTCACCCTCACCCGAGAAAGGTGGTTTCGCACGGCAGGGCAGAGGTAAAGGTATTGAATACCTTACAAGAGAAGATCGAGCTGTTAGATAAGATCGGCGTTGAGCACCTCGTCGTCGTTGCTTTTACAGATGATTTTGCCAATCAAAGTGCTGAAGCATACATCGAAAACTTTCTCGTAAAAAGATTTCATCCCCAAACTATTATTATAGGCTATGACCACCGGTTTGGTAAAAACCGCTCCGGAGATTATCATTTGCTCGAAAAACTGGGTGAAAGGTTTAACTACACTGTAAAAGAGATTCCGGAACATGTATTGAACGAAGTAACGATCAGCTCGACTAAAATAAGAGAAGCGCTGCTAAAAAGTGATATAGATACTGCTAATCAATTTTTGGGCTACCCCTACTTTTTTGAAGGTCTGGTGATCGAAGGAAATAATTTGGGAAGAACAATCGGTTATCCGACGGCTAATTTATTTATTGAAGACGAAGAAAAATTGGTACCGGGAAATGGCGTGTATGCTGTGCGGGTCAGCATAGGAACAGAAGAGAAAGTATATAACGGCATGATGAATATTGGCACCCGCCCCACGATTGATGGAACTAAAAGAACGATAGAAGTAAATATTTTTGATTTTGAAAGGGATATTTATGGAGAGAAAATGCGTGTGTTTGTGGCCGGTTACCTGAGAGGCGAAGTGAAGTTCGAAGGATTGGACAAACTGAAAAATCAGTTAGCAAAGGATAAAATAAATGCACAAGGCAAACTCTCCGGTATAATCGATTAGATGTTTTTTCTTCAAATCTATTTGGTTACAATCATTTGATTTTCAATTGAGCATCGTTGTGTCACTCACTTGTACATTTTTTATCTATTGGGCAATGCACAGCGCGATTTACACTATTTGTACTGACGTGTTATTTTTTGGTTGTCTCCACCAGCTTCTCCAATACAAAATGAACGATCGGGCAAAAGGTTGAATTTTTTAAAGTTATTTGAGGCCTTTTTAACAGTACGTCTTCATTTGTGTACGGAAATCTGGCACAATCTCCCGGCCGTTCTTCGTAAATACTGCAATAGTTGTCTTTACCCAAAAAAGGACATGGAGCGCTTTTAGCCACATAATCACCATCAGCATCCAGGTTCAGATAGGTTTCTATGAACTGTCCTTCCTTCATTCGCAAATGTTTGCTGATACGCTTAATATCAGTCGTTTTGAAGCGGGGAGAATAATTTTTGCAACAATTGCCGCATTGTAAGCAGTCTATTTTTTCAAAGGCTTCGGTGTGTAAAGCCGGTAGTTTTTTCAACACCTTATTCTTGTCTGCCCGCTGCAAAAATTGCTTGTACTGCTTTTGATTTGCAGAAGATTGCTTTTGCCACGTCTCCAGGTTTTTTACGGCCATTGTTTGTAATAAAGTGGGCAAAGGTAGTTTTAATAGGTACAACGGGGATAAGCGCAATCGTTAAAAAGAGGGATAAGCGTAGCGATAACGCTCACAAATAACGTCTTATTAATTACGCATTCAGTAATTTGCATACCTGCAATTTAGACTATATGGGTTTTAATTTAGTTTCTTCTTATCAGCCGGCTGGTGATCAGCCTGCTGCTATTCAACAATTGACTGACGGTATTTTTCAGGGTGAACGGTATCAGACCTTGCTCGGCGTAACAGGTAGTGGGAAGACTTTTACCATGGCCAATGTGATACAAAATACACAACGACCTACACTGATACTAACACATAATAAAACCCTTGTAGCGCAGTTATACGGTGAGTTTAAACAGTTTTTTCCTGATAATGCGGTAGGTTATTTTGTAAGTTATTACGATTACTACCAGCCTGAAGCATACATGCCGGTAAATGATACCTACATCGAAAAGGACCAAAGCATCAACGAAGAACTGGACAAACTCAGGTTGCAGGCCACTTCGCAACTGCTTACCGGAAGGCGTGACATTATTGTCGTCGCTTCGGTCAGTTGTATTTATGGTATTGGTAACCCGACAGAATTTGAAAACGGTATTGTTCGTATAAAAGAAGGCCAGGTAGTTTCACGGCAGGGATTTTTACATTCACTCGTCAATAGTTTATACAGCCGCAGCCAGGGCGATTTTACAAGAGGAACTTTCAGGGTAAAAGGTGATACAGTAGATGTTAACCTGCCTTACATGGATTATGGTTACCGCATTACTTTTTTTGGCGATGAAATTGAAACCATTGAAACACTGGAACTGTCAACCGGTAAACGCATCAGTAAGATACCCGATGCAGCTATTTTTCCTGCCAACTTATATATAGCTCCTAAAGACCAGATGCAGCAGGTATTGTATGAAATCCAGGATGAAATGGCCGCGCAGGTCGAATATTTTAAAAACACCGGAAAGTATATAGAGGCCCAAAGGATCAGTGAAAGAGTCAATTATGATATAGAGATGATCCGGGAGCTGGGCTTTTGTAATGGAGTCGAAAACTATTCCCGCTTCTTCGACAGGCGTAAGCCAGGTTCGAGGCCTTTCTGTTTGCTCGATTATTTTCCCAAAGACTTCATTTGTATGATCGATGAGAGCCACCAGACCATACCTCAAATATCAGGTATGTATGGCGGTGACAGAAGCCGTAAACTTACCCTCGTCGAGTATGGTTTCCGGCTTCCAAGCGCTTTAGATAACCGGCCGTTAAACTTCCACGAGTTTGATGGATTGCTCAACCAGACAGTTTTTGTAAGCGCCACTCCCGGGGACTATGAGTTGGAAAAAACAGGTGGCATCGTGGTAGAGCAGGTTGTTCGTCCGACAGGTTTGCTGGAACCGCCGATTGAAATAAGGCCGAGTGTAAACCAGATAGATGATCTTTTGGATGAAATAGATAAGCGTGTAACAAAAGGCGACCGTGTGCTGGTTACCACGCTTACAAAGCGCATGGCTGAAGAAATGGATAAATACCTTGCACGCATTAATATCAAAAGCAAATACATACACAGTGAAGTCGATACATTGGAGCGTGTTGAAATATTACGCCAGTTGCGACTTGGTGAAATTGATGTCTTGGTCGGCGTAAACCTTTTGCGCGAAGGTCTCGATCTTCCCGAAGTTTCTTTGGTGGCTATTTTAGACGCCGATAAAGAAGGTTTTCTAAGGAATGAAAAGAGCCTTACCCAGACTGCCGGTCGTGCCGCCCGTAACGTAGATGGGCTCGTTATTTTCTATGCCGATAAAGTTACCGAAAGTATGCAGCGGACCATTGACGAAACCAATCGGCGTCGCGAAAAACAGGTAGCTCACAATATAGCCAATGGTATAACCCCACAAACCATCAGAAAAAGTATCGAGCAGATAATGAAGCAAACTTCGGTGCTCGATATCAAAGGCGAGCCGGTAAACCAGTATGCCATAGATGATGCAGGTTCGCTCGTAACGAGAGCGGCAGAAGATGAAGCTTTGTACAATACCATTCCAAAGATGGAAAAGGCTATTTCGCAAACAAAAAAACAGATGGAAAAAGCAGCAAAAGATCTCGATTTTATACAGGCCGCCCTGCTGCGCGACCAGATGTTTAAATTGCAAAAGGAGCTTGCAGGAATGAAGGGTTGAAAGAACCAAGTCATTTAGTCAATAAGTCAATGGGGCAATACCTCTGCCTTGGTTTTTTATTTTATGAGCCCGGCAAAGTAATTCTTTGATGTAGCATTCTTGCGTCGCACTCTTGTACTTTTTGAATAGATGGCAGCGCTGTTGATGTTCGAATACCCTTTTTTGGTGTGACAGCGGTCGTTTATAACTCGTGAGACCATCATTTTCGTCGCCGCTCATCTTTCCATACCAGTCTTATGTGTTTGGCTATTGCAATAAAATCTGCACATTTTCCATCGCCCTTACCTGTGTAACCGCCGGATGGCGCACAGAGATAGTTGCAGTTTTCATCTACAGCAGTATTGAAAAAGTCGCAACAAGGCGCAGACATTACAAACACTTTTTGGCCGTTATACTCATACTCATGTATTTCAGCAGGCGGATTCCATACAGGCGTTTGTTGTATGCTGTCTATCTTTTGCCGGATACATATCGGAGTTTTGTATCCAAGACCAGTGCTTACCACAACCTCTGCAGTTGAATCTACTGTCGGAGACGAAGATTGGTTTGTCATTTTCCTGTTACACGATAATAAAACCAGCAGTAGACATAAAAAATAAACAGGCGTCTTCATAACAAAAATATTAGTGATTTTTATGTAAATGACTGATTCCCTTACCAGTATTATACCAAACACATCGTCGCTTATGGCAAGACAGCGATAATCGCTTACGCATCGTTTTGTTGAATAGAGACCAAAAGTACAAGAGTGCGACGCAAGTAAAGCATCATATTAGCAATTGGCCCTGGCTCCAAATAATTCAACTTTCACTTGCAGACTAATGAAAGTGTGTTAAGAATCCTTTCGATAGGTATATATGCCATTTCTTTATAGGTAACCGGTATAAAAAGTTAACGGCTTTCTGAATTATTATTTGCTTAATAAACGCAACAGCATCAACGATTTATAATGAATCAGCTGCCTTATTAGTCGATAAAACCCGCTGCAATTGTCACATATTGTACTCTTTTGGCACATTTTTTAGTAATGCATATGTTAAAAACAATATTTATGAAAATAATGTCTGAATGGTTTGAAGCAGCGATAGATAATGTTAGCAGACCACATAATCGTTCTTCGGTTTTATTATTACTATTACTTGTATTGGTTTTAGGTGCGGGAAGTTTGTATGTGCTCGTAAATTCTCCGGCCTGATCTTTTTGATAGAAGTTGCGGTAGTATTTATTCTTTTATTTTGAATACTCTTCCAACATTTGTCTTTCTTTTTTTGACAGGCTTTCCATGCCGCTTGTATGGATTTTTTCTAATAGTTTGTCCAGCGTTTTTTGTCTGTTCAGACGATTAAGGTTGTACCTGTCTTCAACAGTTAAATTATGGTGTCTTTTAAAAAAGTAGTTGTCTATCAGTAAGGCTTCCGGTTTGTAAATGATGAATAGTATAAATACAATCGCCGGAACGGCAACAATTAAAAGTGTAAAAGCATTTTGAAAGATCAGCGACGGATACAATAAAACAGCCACCAGCATACCCGCAAGTCCGCCGCCTAAATGAGCATCGTGACCAATATTATCAGTGCCTGATCTGATGCCATAAATAGAAACAAGCATATACACCAAACCAAATAACCAGCCCGGTATGGCTGGGAGAAAGAAAAGGCTGATACTCATACCGGGAAATAAAGCAATGGACGAAAAGACTACCGCGAATATGGCTCCCGACGCACCGACAGAACTGTAATCTCCCGAATGGCGATGGATAAACAAGCTGAGAAGATTTCCGCCGATAAGCCCTGAAGTGTAGATCAGCAGGTAATTAAAAGGACCTATGTAGTTTTCAACACCGCCACTAAAGAAAAAAAGGAAGAACATATTAAAGATCAGGTGAGTCCAGCTCACATGCAAAAAGCCGGAAGTAACGAGTCTTTTGTAATCTTTCTGAATGGAAACGGCATCCACCTTAAAAGCATATTTATCAAAGAAATAATGGTCTTTGAAACCCTTGTAAGAAATAATGATGTTAAGTACGATCAGGATTGTGCCGATAGAAAAGAGTGTCATAATAGTTGTATCATCTTCAATTTAGCTAAATATTTTTCAACCCGCATTCTATCTGCAAAGTATAACAGAAAATAAAAAGCCTGTCCTTTGCAAGACAGGCTTTTATAAAAAATAACGATGTTTAGTAATTGATCACCTGCTCTTCCATGGTAACCGGCATCTCTCTGAATTCGTATTGCTGGTTTCGCAACTGTGGTTCAAAGCCCGCTTCCCTGATGGCCTGCTGAATTCCTTTGCTCGTAAAGCGGTGAGGAGCGCCAGCCGCGCTTACCACATTTTCTTCTATCATAATGCTGCCGAAATCGTTTGCCCCGGCGTTTAAACAAATCTGCGCCACCTGCTTGCCAACTGTCAGCCAGCTTGCCTGTATGTTTTTAACATTGGGCAACATCATGCGGCTTACAGCGATCATGCGAATATATTCGTCGGCGGTTGTAAGATTTTGTACACCTCTTATTCTTGCCAGCAACGTATCTACATCCTGGAAGGTCCACGGAATAAACGCCAAAAATCCTTTTGCATGCGCCGGTTTTCTCGACTGTACCTCACGCAGTTTTACCAAATGCTCCATTCTTTCCGCTACGGTTTCTACGTGGCCAAACATCATGGTAGCACTGGTAGTAATGTTCAGTTGGTGTGCTTCGGCCATTATATCGAGCCACTCCTGCGAACCGCATTTGCCTTTGCTGATCAAACGCCGCACCCTGTCAACCAATATTTCTGCTCCCGGACCGGGAAAGCTGTCCATACCTGCTTCCTTCAGCGCCGTCAGCACTTCACGATGCGTACTTTTTTCCAGTTTGGTTATATGGGCCACTTCAGGGGGGCCTAAAGCATGTAGCTTTAGGGTCGGAAACATTTCTTTCAGCTTCCTAAACAAGTCCACATAATATTGAAGACCAAGTCCCGGATGGTGCCCGCCCTGCAGCAGCAATTGTTCGCCGCCGTAGCGAAAAGTTTCTTCTATCTTTTTGCGGTAAGTTTCTATATCTGTTATATAAGCTTCTTCGTGTCCGGGAATTCGATAAAAGTTGCAAAATTTACAATTGGCAATACAAACATTGGTTGTATTCATATTCCGGTCGATGATCCAGGTCACCTTGCCGTGCGGAACCTGTATCTTTCTCAGTTCATCGGCCGCATTCATCAACTCTGCTGTCGGTGCATTTTCAAATAAAAAAACGCCTTCCTCCACACTCAAAAACTCAAAATTCAATGCCTTTTGATACAAATCAGCTAATTGCATGTTCCAAAATATTATAGGTGCAAAAATACAACAGCATTTTTACATCAATTCAGTTTGTTTGTTTTTCTGGCATGGAATTATACTGCCAGGAGCGATGTTTATTGTTCCGGCGAAAGGAATTCTATTACACATTCTTGCAATCGTGATTTGTCGTTTTCTTTTCTTCCAGTGGAAGGAAAGAAAAGGATCACACTAGTACAGCATCAAGAAATCAACGGGTTCATACAGTCTTTAATTTATAACTTCTTATCTTTTATTGATTTTACTATTTGTTTATCCGCAAAGCAGCGAATGTGTTTGCTGTAATTAAACGGAAAATAACAGAATAACAATTAGAAGTTTTGTACATTGAGGCATAGATGAACCAGATACTAAACGCTGACGTGAGTGACACAACAATTGCCATATAAAGCTTCCACTGCCAGGCTGATAAAGATGTTAGTAGCAGTAGTAATACTTATTGCCAGTCACTTTAGGGTGCATGCACAGGAGCCTCCCGATTCTTCTGCAAAATTGATAACCCGGTTTCCTTTTACCGTGCTTTCCGGCGGTGTTATGGTTGTCCGGGCTACCTTAGACAGCTTTCCGGATTCTCTCAATTTTATTTTAGATACCGGCAGCGGAGGTATCTCATTAGATTCCGGAGTCGTAGATCATTATAATTTGCCGGTAACTCCTACTGATCGAATGTTGCGGGGTATCGGCAGCATGAGAAAGATCAGCTATGTGGTCAATAGAACCCTTCGCCTGCCCGGAGTTGATGTCGAGCACCTTGACTTTCACATAAATGACTACAACCTGCTCACGAGTGTGTACGGCGTTAGAGTAGACGGCATTATCGGCTTCAGCTTTTTACGGCGATACCTGGTAAAAATTAATTATGATAATAATACGATCGGCGTGTATGCCCCCGGAGCGGTCAGCTACCCTAAAAGAGGAATGCTTTTAAATTCGACGATCACCGGTATTCCCGTTTTTACTGCAACAGTGGCTGACGGACAAACTTCTACCAGCCGTTTTTATTTTGATACAGGCGCCGGTCTTTGCCTGCTGATGTCGCAAGCTTTTGAAAGGGACAGCGCCATATTTGTTCCGGGTAAAAAAGTGATTCTAACGCAGGCTGAAGGAATTGGTGGCAAAACTCCCATGCGACTCTCTACAGTAAATAGGATCAGGATAGGCCGGTATAAATTTAGAAAAGTACCGGCTCACGTGTTTGACGACGATTTTAATGTCACTTCTTATCCTACTTTAGGAGGCCTGATAGGAAACGACCTGCTGAGAAGATTCAACCTGGTATTGAACTATGCGAAAAATGAGATTCACATGAGTCCCAATAAGCATTTTCGTGATGCATTTGATTATTCTTATACAGGTTTAGGTATTTACCTGGTAGATGATAAGATTGTGGTGGAAGACGTGCTCAAAGGCTCACCTGGTGAAAAAGCAGGGTTACAACCGGGAGATGTGATAATAGCGGTCAATAATAACATTAACGGCAATATTCAGACTTATAAGAATATGCTGATGGAAGTGGGAGCGAAGTTGAAAATTTTAATCCTGCGTGATAATGTACCTCTTGATCTGAAGCTGAAAGTAAAGAGTTTCAGGTGATTTTTAGGTTGCCAGTTGCCGGATACCTGTTACCAGTTACCAGTGTCGGTTTGCTGCATATTGATCGAAAAGTACAAGAGTGCGACGCAAGAATGCTTAATTCATATTCTACTGACGGGTAACAAAATGACATTTAATTTTTTCTACGCTTGCCACCGCAGTTTATAAACCGGCCATTTCTCTTTCATAGCCTTCATCGATCAATAAATTGCGGCCATCGGCTGCGGTGGTTGCCAATACATCGCAGCGGTTGTTGAAAGCATTGTCGGCATGGCCTTTTACCCATACGAAGTTTATATTAAAATCCGTGGCGAGGCTGTAAAAGCGCATCCAAAGGTCTTTGTTCTTTTTGCCGCCAGCGAAGTTTGTCTTTATCCATTTGTCGAGCCACTTAAGCTGTACTGATTTTACAATGTACTGGCTGTCGGTGTAAATGGTGACAGGAATGTTTTTTTTAGTCAGGCTCTCCAGCGCACTGATCACTCCCAATAACTCCATTCGGTTATTGGTCG
>Ga0160449_1001761_pt1 | contig 10101 bp, 9 predicted proteins | sample HID1975I_E1MG_FD_108216 | JGI IMG/M metagenome (GOLD analysis project Ga0160449, IMG submission 108216) | Enriched soil microbial communities from UW Madison campus, WI, USA - HID1975I_E1 MG | ecosystem: Environmental > Terrestrial > Soil > Unclassified | place: USA: Madison, Wisconsin...
CTGATCCGCGTGTCGGTCGGCATTGAAGACGAGGCCGATCTGCTGTTTGATTTCGATCAGGCGCTCAATGCTTGCCTGAAGGGATAATTCGGCAACGGCGTGCCGGGCGTCTTTACGACTGGCGCGCTTCAAGGACTCCGGCTCATGCTTATACAGATTGCAGACGTTTTCACGTCCGACGAGGCGGCTGAACTCCGCCAGCGGCTGGATGCCTCCGAATGGGTGGACGGCAAGGTCACGGCGGGCTACCAGTCCGCCGAGGTCAAGCGCAACCGTCAGTTGCCCGAACAGCATCCGCTGGCGCAGGAACTGGGCAACCTGATCCTGCAACGGCTGGCCACGAACAACCTGTTCATGTCAGCCGCCTTGCCGCGCAAGATCTTCCCGCCCCTGTTTAACCGCTATGAGAGCGGCGAGGCCTTTGGCTACCACGTGGACAACGCGGTGCGGGGCATCACGGGTACGGCCGAGCGCGTGCGCACGGACTTGTCCGCCACGCTGTTTTTCTCGGAACCTGATTCCTATGACGGCGGCGAACTCGTCATCGATGACACCTACGGACCGCGCGCGGTGAAGTTGCCCGCGGGGCACATGGTGTTGTACCCGGGCACCAGCCTGCACAAAGTGAATCCGGTGACGCGCGGTGCGCGCGTCAGTTCGTTTTTCTGGATGCAAAGCCTGGTGCGCGAGGATAGCCAGCGCGCATTGCTGCTGGACATGGACGTGGCCATCCAGCGGCTGAATCAAGACGTGGCGGGCCACGCATCGATCGTCCAACTGACCGGCATTTATCACAATTTGCTGCGCCGCTGGGCGGATGTTTGATTCAGGCTTGAAGTGATTTCCGCGGTGTCGCGCAAACCCCGAAATGCGCGTTTGTGTTTATTGCGAAAACGGCTAAAAGCTAGTATTGGCGCGGGTTGTGGTGAGGTTTTTGCTTGACAGCCGCTCTGCGCCAAGGCCTAATACACCTCTGCGTCGCTGACGGTTTGAAGGCATTTATGCCATCAAATCCTAAGCGGCGCAGCAGTTTAAAAGTTGTGCTTTTGCAGCGCAAGAAAAGTCTATCCACTGTCTGTTCGTCGTTTGTCGGACCTTGCGATTAGTTGGTGGCGTCTCTTCATGACAGCCATGAACCCCACGGTCTCGCCAGACTCCATACCTTGTGAGGGGTACACCTGAATGAACAAAACTGAACTCATCGATCACATCGCCAGCAAGGCCGATATCTCCAAGGCTGCCGCCGGCCGTTCGCTCGACGCCCTGATCGGTGCCGTCAAGACCACGCTGAAGAAAGGCGGTACGGTAACGTTGGTTGGCTTTGGCACGTTTGCCGTGTCGGCTCGCGCTGCTCGCACCGGCCGTAACCCGCGTACGGGCGAAACCATCAAGATCAAGAAGGCCAAGGTGCCGAAGTTCCGTCCGGGCAAAGCCCTGAAGGACGCCGTCAACTAATGGACGGCAAGGCAATCGCCGGGCACCGGCCCCACGCGATTTGCCGACAATGACGCGGTCCGGTATACTCCGGCCCGCGTATTGCTTTTGAGTACCCCGAGTTGGCTGCGAATTGGTCACTGCCTTGAACGAGTCATCCTGTTCAAGCAGCACTGAAAGTGTCAGGATCGGGTGCTTAGCTCAGTTGGTAGAGCGGCGCCCTTACAAGGCGTAGGTCACAGGTTCGACCCCTGTAGCACCCACCAAAAGCAACATTCGCATTTCTGCCAGTTCTTCCTAGCGAAACCCGCACACCTCAACGTGGCGGGTTTTTTGCTTTGGGCGCTGCCCAAGCCTCTTTCGCCTGCCTTCTTTGCGCATGCGCAAGCATTCTTGTACACGTTTTGAGCTTTCTGGTTTGACCCGGTAGGGCAGTGTTACGCTATTCCAGACGAAATAGGACGTGCGAATCATTCGCATTTAAGATATTATGATCGGCTTGTACCGGCTGGCAGATGCCGCTTTTTTTTGGGCGGCGTCTTCGTCTAGCTGGCCGGATAAGTCAATGCACCCTGGCTGATTCATGCCTAGTTTTCAACGCGGTTCGAATTCTTCTTCGCCGTCTTCATTTGGTATACGCGCTGGCGCCGGGCTGGCGGTTGTCGCACTTCATGCGGCTGTGATCGGAGCCATTTTCATGGCGCCCACGAATCGTCCTGAGCTTGAGGAACCCGAGGCCGTCATGGTCAGCTTGGTCGACGCGCCCATTCCGCAGGTCGCCAAGGCTGAACCCACGCCCGAACCGCCGCAGCCGGTGGTTGAGCCTCCGCCCGAACCGCAGCCCGAAATCGAGCCGGAACCCGAGCCCGAACCCGAGCCGGAACTGAAGCCCGAACCGGAACCCGAGCCCGAGCCGGTGGTTGAAAAGCCGCCGATGCCGGCTCCGAAGCCCAAACCCAAACCAAAGCCCAAACCCAAGCCGCAACCCAAGCAGGAAGTCAAACCCGAGCCCAAGCCGGAGACGCCGCCGCCACAGACACCGCCCACGGGCGCGGTCGATGGCGCCCAGGCTTCGGCAAGCCCGCAGCAGGGTCCGCCGCCCGATCAGCCCGTGCTGGTGTCGAGCATCGAATTCCAGGGCGCGCGGCCCATGCCTACCTACCCGATGGCGTCGCGCCGCATGCGGGAAGAGGGGCGGGTGCTGGTGCTGGTGGAGATCAATACGCAGGGCCTGGTGGAACGCGCAACGATCGACACGTCGTCGGGCTTCGCAAGGCTGGATGAATCCGCGCTGACCGCGGCTCGCAAGGCCAAGTTCAAGCCCTATACCCGTAACGGCGTGGCCTATCCCGCCAAAGCCAAAATTCCGTTCGATTTCGTAATGAGGAACTGAGATGTCCAACGCACTGCATGGCGCCACCTTGGTGGCGCAGGCGACGACCAGCCCGGCCGCACCGGCTGCCGCCGCCGCTGCGCCCGCAGCCCAACAAGCCGCCACGGCCGGCGCCGGCGTCGTTCAGCAATCGGCTGATGCGCTGCAAAGCGCCGCCGCCACGCTGCCGTCGCTGCCCGCGCCCGCCCCGGTCGCAACCCCCGACATGGGCTTCCTGCACTTTGTCGCCCAGAGCGATTTCGTGGGCAAGAGCCTGTTCGTCATCCTGATCCTGATGTCGCTGGTGACCTGGTACCTGATCCTGGTCAAGGCCGCCAGCAACGTCAGCATGCGCAAGCGTTCGGCGGACTTCCTGAACAAGTTCTGGAACGCCAGCTCGCTGGAGCAGGTCGAGCACGAGATCAGCACGCATGGCGCGCGCGATCCGTTCTCGCATCTGGCCAGCCACGCGATGCACGCGCAGGCGCACCACAACAAGTTCGGCGCCACCAAGCTGGAAGAGTCGGGCAGCAACTCCGATTTCGTGACGCGCACCATGCGCAAGGTGATCGACGAAGAAACCGCCAAGCTGGAAAACGGCCTGACGGTGCTGGCCTCGGTGGGTTCCACGGCGCCGTTCGTAGGCCTGTTCGGCACGGTGTGGGGCGTGTATCACGCCCTGGTGGGTATCGGCCTGTCCGACGGCGTGACCATCAACCGCATCGCCGGTCCGGTGGGCGAAGCCCTGATCATGACGGGCCTGGGTTTGGCCGTGGCCATTCCCGCGGTGCTGGCGTACAACACCTTCGTGCGCAACAACCGCGTGTTCCTGTCGCGCCTGGACGCCTTTGCCCATGACCTGTTCGCGTTCCTGACCACCGGCCAGCAAGTGATGCTGTCCGACGGCAAGGTGCGCGCCCTGCGCCGCCAGAACGGTAACGGCGCCGCGGTTCAACGCGGGAGCGAATAATGGCCTTTGGCAGCTTCGAGGGAAAAGGATCCGGAAGCCATACGGTTTCCGAGATCAACATGGTGCCCCTGATTGACGTCATGCTGGTGCTGCTGGTGATCTTCATCATCACGGCCCCGCTGCTGGCGCATTCGATCAAGATCAACATGCCCCAGGTGGCCGCCGAGCAGATCGAGGAAGAGCCCAAGACGGTCGACCTGGCCATTGATGCCAGCGGCGCGCTGTTCTGGGACGAAAAGCCGGTCAATATTGACGACCTGCCCAACCGCTTCAAGTCGATCGCCGGCACCAAGCCGCAACCCGAGATCCGCATCCGCGCCGATCAGAACACGCGCTACGAAACGCTGGCCAAGGTGATGGCCGCGGCGCGCCGTTCGGGCATGTCGCGCATCGGGTTCATCACGACACCGCCTTCCAGCGGCGCCGCGACTGGCGAAGCGCCGGCTGGGGCAACCCCGGGCAGCGCCACCCCGGCTCCCGCCGGGGCGCCGTCCGGCGGGTGAACGAATCCAGGGAAGGGGGCGCATTTCGCGCCCCTTTTTTTTCGGATCGCGCTAGAATCGCGGCATGCGAGTTCTGGTAATCGAAGACGACACCACCCTGGGCCATGCGCTCCAGGAATTCCTGGCCGACCAGGGTTATGCGGTCGACTGGCTGACCGAAGGCGACCGAGTGCTGGGCGCCTTGGCTGGCCAGCCTTACGACCTCATGCTGCTCGACCTAAATTTGCCCGGCATGAGCGGGCTTGATGTGCTGCGGCAGTTGCGCCAAGACGGCAATCAAGTCCCCGTGCTGATCCTCACCGCGCGCGACGGCATCGAAGACCGCGTCGCGGGCCTGGACGCCGGCGCCGACGATTACGTCACCAAACCCTTTGAACTGCCCGAGCTGGCGGCGCGCGTGCGTGCCTTCGGCCGGCGGCGCGCGGGCCAGGCGCAACCCCTGATCGAAGTCGGCCCGCTGGTGTTCGACACGGTCGGCCGCGAAGTGCGCGCCAATGGCCAACGGCTGTCCTTGTCGGTGCGCGAGCTTTCCGTGCTGGAAATGCTGATGGCCCGCGTGGGCCGCGTCGTCACCAAGCGCCAGATTGTGAACTCCCTGTCCGCCTGGGATGCCGATTTCAGCGAAAACGCGGTCGAAGTCTATGTCTACCGCCTGCGCAAGCGCTTGGAAGGCACCGGCGCCAGCATCCAGACGGTGCGCGGCTTCGGCTACATGCTGGATGTGGAAACGGCCTGACGGGCCTGGCGCCGCCGGCAGGTTCCGGCTGCGCCCCTCCATCCGCCCAAGCGAGGGTATCGCGTCATGACGCACGAACGCACTCCTTCTGCTCCCACGCCCACTCGCCCCTTGCTCCCCTCCCGCTCGCTTGCCCGGCATCTCGTCATTCGCTTGATGCCCCCGATTCTGCTGCTTGTCCTGTTGGACCTGGCCGCCACATGGGTGATCACGCACAAGATCGACATGTCGCTCTGGATGCTCGAGGATTTCTTCTGGCTGATGGTGGTGGGGCAGATTGCGCTGATTGCGCTGTTTACCTGGGTGGTGGTGCAGGGTGTGCGTTCCGGGCTGCGCTCGGTGAACCATTTGTCCGAGGAAATCCGGCAGCGCTCCATTGACGACATGCAGCCTTTGGAAGTGGCGGGCGTGCCGGTCGAGATCGAACCCCTGGTCACGCACACCAACGACATGCTGCTGCGCCTGGATGCCTCGCTGGCGGCGCAGCGCCGCTTCATCGGCCATGCCGCGCACCAACTGCGTACCCCCTTGTCCGGCCTGAGGCTGGACTCCGAACTTATGCTGGCCCGCCCGTTGCCCGACGATGTCCGAGCGCGGGCCGAACGCATCAAGGCCGTGAGCGACCGCATGATCCGCCTGGGCCAGCAATTGCTGGTGCTGGCGCGCGCCGACCCCAATGCCCGGCCGCAAGACAGCTTTGTGCGCATCGACCTGTGCGAATGGGTGCGGGTGCATGGCGCCGAGTGGTTTCCGCGCGTGCGCGAGGCGCGCTACGAGCTGGACCTGGTGGCCCCGGACGCTCCGATCTGGATCGATGCCGACCCCTTGCTGCTGGCCGAACTGCTCAGCAACCTGATCGACAACGCCTTGCGCTATGGCAACGAAACCGGCCGCATCACACTGATCGTGGGCGCCAACCCGCCGTCGCTGACGGTTGAGGACGACGGCCCCGGTATTCCGCCCGAGGAACGCGACCGCGTCTTCGAAGCGTTTTACCGTTCGCCCACCGCCACGGCCGGCGGCTCGGGCTTGGGGCTGGCCATTGTGCGCGAGATCGCGCACGCCCATGGCGCCTGGTGGAAGCTGACCAGCCGCCCCGACTTCTCCGGAACACGGCTGTCCGTCGTGTTTCCCGGCCCCCGCAAAGGGGCTCAACTTACTCGTCAAGAACTCCGATCATGAGCCAAGCCTCGGCTGGTGTCCCTTCCCCGACCGGCGCCCATGCGGGCGGCGTGCATGCGCCGTCGTCGCGCGCGGCGCTGATCCTGGGTGCCTTGGGCGTTGTGTATGGCGACATCGGCACCAGCCCCTTGTATACGCTGCGGGCCTGCCTGACCGGCTTGAGCGTGCACACCGACCTGGAGCCCGCGCATTTGCTGGGCGTGCTGTCCATCCTGTTCTGGATGCTGATGCTGGTGGTGTCCCTGAAGTACGTCACGCTGGTGCTGCGCGCTGACAACCGGGGCGAAGGCGGCACGTTGGCGCTGCTGGAATTGGCGGTGCGGGCGCGCGAAGGCAAATTGCGCTGGGTGCTGATCGTGCTGGGGATTTTCGGCGCGGCGCTGTTCTATGGCGACAGCATGATTACGCCCGCCATTTCGGTGTTGTCCGCGCTGGAAGGCATCGGCATCGTGTCGCACACACTGGATCGTTGGGTCGTGCCGATAGCGCTGGTGGTGCTGGTGGCGTTGTTCGCTATTCAATCGCATGGCACGGGCTTGATGGGCAAGCTGTTCGGCCCGGTCATGCTGGTGTGGTTCGGCACGCTGGCCGCCTTGGGCGGCTGGCAAATCTGGCAGACCCCGGAAGTGCTGGCGGCCTTGAACCCCATGTGGGGCCTGCGCTTTGTCGTCGAATTTCCGCTGATCAGTTTCGTGCTGCTGGGCGCCGTTGTGCTGGCGCTGACGGGCGCCGAGGCCTTGTACGCCGACATGGGCCACTTCGGTCGGCCCGCCATTCGCGGCGCTTGGTTCAGCATGGTGTTGCCGGCCTTGACGCTGTGCTATTTCGGCCAGGGCGCGCTGTTGCTGCGTAACCCGGAGGCCATCCGCAACCCGTTCTTCCTGATGGCGCCGGACTGGGGCCTGGTGCCCTTGGTGGCGCTGGCCACCATCGCCACCATCGTGGCGTCGCAAGCCGTGATTTCCGGCGCGTACTCCGTCACGCGCCAGGCGGTCCAACTGGGCTTTTGGCCGCGCATGCAGATTCTGCATACGTCCGCCGTGGAAAAGGGCCAGATCTACCTGCCGCAGGTCAACGCGCTGCTGCTGTGCGCGGTGCTGGTGCTGGTGCTGCTGTTCCGCAATTCCGACAATCTGGCCGCGGCCTATGGGTTCGCGGTAACGGGCACGATGCTGACGACGTCGGTGCTCGCCTTCGCCGTGCTGCCACGCGGCTCCACCGGCGTGAAGCGCATGCTGTGGTTTGGCGTGCTGGGCTTTTTGTTGCTGTTTGACGTGCTGCTGTTTTCGGCCAACGTGTTCAAGATTCACGAAGGCGGCTGGTTGCCGCTGCTGGTGGCTATTGTGGTGTTCACGCTGATGATGACGTGGCGTCGCGGACGCCGCCTGCTGTCGGATATGCAGCAACGCGACCGCCAGCCGCTGAAGGAATTCATGGAGCAACTGGAGCAGTACCCGCCATCGCGGGTGCCTGGCACCGCGATCTTCATGACGATGAATTCGGGCAACGTGCCGCCGGCGCTGCTGCATAACCTGAAGCACAACAAGGTGCTGCACGACCATGTGCTGTTCCTGACCATCCTGGTGGCTGACGTGCCGTACATCTCGCCCGAAGAGCGTTTCGTGGTGAACAAGCTGTCATCGTCGAGCTGGACGGCAACGGTGAATTACGGCTTCAAGGAAGATCCGGACGTGCCGGAGGCGTTGCGCCTGGTAGCCGAAGCGTATCCCGAGCTGGATCTGGAGCCGATGCGCACCTCGTATTTCCTGTCGCGCCAAACGGTGGTGGCTGCACGCAAGCCTGCGCTGTTGCGATGGAGGCGTGCCGTGTTTTCCTTCATGGCTCGCAACTCGACGCGCAGCACGAAGTTCTTCAAGATTCCCGCCAACCGCGTGGTGGAAATGGGCATGCAGGTAGAGCTGTAGCGGGCCGATCAGTTCATCGTGCGTCGGCTTCCATGGCGATGCCGGCGCAATAAAAAAACCCCTCGATGTGAATCATCGAGGGGTTTTTTGTTGGCGCTGAAGAATTACTTCTTCTTGGCCGCGTCTTTCAGTTGCGGCAGCGACGTGCCGCTGGACGCCAGCAAACCGGTCTTCACGTAGGTGAAGAGCTTTTCGCGGGTGTCGACGATGTCGAGGTTGCGCATGGTCAGTTGGCCGATGCGGTCGGCCGGCGTGAACGGGGCGTTTTCAACCTTTTCCATCGACAGGCGTTCCGGCGCGTACGTCAGGTTGGCCGATTCGGTGTTCAGCAGCGAATAGTCATTGCCGCGACGCAGTTCGATGGTGACTTCGCCGGTGATGGCGCGGGCAACCCAGCGCTGGGCGGTTTCGCGCAGCATGATGGCTTGCGGGTCGAACCAGCGGCCCTGGTACAGCAGGCGGCCCAGGCGGCGGCCATTGTCGCGGTACTGCTCGATGGTGTCTTCGTTGTGGATGCCGGTGACCAGGCGTTCGTAGGCGATGAACAGCAGCGCCAGGCCCGGGGCCTCGTAGATGCCGCGGCTCTTGGCCTCGATGATGCGGTTTTCGATCTGGTCGCTCATGCCCAGGCCGTGGCGGCCGCCGATGCGGTTGGCTTCCAGCAGCAGTTCAACCGGGTCGCTGTATTCCACGCCGTTCAGGGCGACCGGCTGGCCTTCCTCGAAGCGCACCGTGACTTCTTCGGCCTTCACGGCCACGTCGTCGCGCCAGAACGCCACGCCCATGATGGGCTTGACGATGCGGATGCCGGAATTCAGTTGTTCCAGGTCCTTGGCTTCGTGGGTGGCGCCCAGCAGGTTGGAGTCGGTCGAGTAGGCTTTTTCGGCCGACATCTTGTAGTCGAAGCCGGCTTGGCGCATGTACTCGGACATTTCCGAACGGCCGCCCAGTTCGTCGATGAAGCGCTGGTCGAGCCAGGGCTTGTAGATCTTCAGGTCCGGGTTGGTCAACAGGCCGTAGCGGTAGAAGCGCTCGATGTCGTTGCCCTTGAACGTGCTGCCGTCGCCCCAGATGTTGACGTCGTCTTCCTTCATGGCGGCCACCAGCATCGTGCCGGTGACGGCGCGGCCGATGGGCGTCGTGTTGAAGTAGGTGATGCCGGCGGTCGAGATATGGAATGCGCCCGCTTGCAGGGCGGCGATGCCTTCAGCCACCAACTGCGCGCGGCAGTCGATCAGGCGGGCATTTTCAGCGCCGTAGGCCAGGGCCTTGCGGGGGATCTCGTCGTAGTCGGACTCGTCGGGCTGACCCAGGTTGGCCGTGTAGGCGTAGGGGATGGCGCCGTTGTTGCGCATCCACAGCAGGGCCGCGCTGGTGTCGAGACCGCCGGAAAAGGCGATGCCGACCTTCTGGCCGGTAGGAAGGTTCGGGAGGATAGTGGTCATTGTTTGAGGTGAGACGCCAACAGGACTTTGACAAAAGGCTTTGACAGCAGCAAGCCGCCAAACAAGAAAGGGTGCGGGCATTTTAACTCTTTTGCCTGGGGCGGCCAGATCCGCACCGGTATTCCCCATTCCGCGGCGCCCCACGCGAGCGCTCAGGCCCCCGGCGCGAACAGCTTGGATAAATCCAGTTGCCGGATCAGTTGCCCGGTGGCTGTCGCCAGGCGGGTGGCGGGCCGATGGCGGGCGCTGGCCAGGACTAGATTGTTGGTGATGGTGGGCGAGCCGATGTCACAAAGCGACAAGGCGTGTTCGGCGGCCGGGCCGCGCGCGGCCGAGCGCGGAAGAATGGCGTAAGCGTCGCCTTGCGCGGCCAGTTCCACGATGGTCTGCACGGCGTCCACCTCGGCGGCAACCTTCAGGCGCACGCCCTGCGCGCGGCACACGCTTTCGACCAGGGTGCGGATGGCGTTGGGCAGGCTGGGCAGCACCAGCGGATAGTTGCCCAATTGCGCCACGGTGACGCGCGCGGGCAGC
>Ga0160449_1001762_pt1 | contig 10098 bp, 9 predicted proteins | sample HID1975I_E1MG_FD_108216 | JGI IMG/M metagenome (GOLD analysis project Ga0160449, IMG submission 108216) | Enriched soil microbial communities from UW Madison campus, WI, USA - HID1975I_E1 MG | ecosystem: Environmental > Terrestrial > Soil > Unclassified | place: USA: Madison, Wisconsin...
GGGGACGAACAGCATGCTGCGGCGGGTGCGGGTTTTCCGCTGCTGGGCGATAGGGGCAATCACTGGCATTCCTCCCACGGCAGAGCACAAGCGTCGCTGGCACGAACCAGTAACGTTTCAAGACGTGCGCGAAGAATGCAGTCCAGCGCGCCTTTATCATCCACGTTCAGCTGAACGCCACGCACGTCATAGCGCGTGAGAATTTCCATCAGCGTGGCGCGGATCGCGGCGCCAAACTGCTTTTCAACGCTGCTGTTGATTTGCAGGTCAATTTCCTGGGTATCGAGCGGGATAATGCGAATCATCACATCTCCCGACTCAAGCGTGCCGGCGACGGCGGGGCGGGTAATTTTCATTTTTCACCTGTTTGTAATGCGGGTTCCGGTTGCCTGTCAGCGGCGCTTTCTGATCGCGTGGCAAGCAGGTTTTGCAAATATTCTCGGGTCGCTTCCGGGACGAGGTGCTCAATGGCTGCGAAATCTTTTTTCACCAGCAATTGCCGCACGAGGGAGGCGGAAATGGATACGCCGCGATAGCGCAGGCGCTCAATTTCCACCAGTTCAATGGGCGGGGAGTTGTCGGCTGGCGAGGTCAGGCGTTGACACATATCGGCGTTGTATCCGGCGGTGACTTTGCAGAAGGGTTCGGTGCCAACAAATCGGTGCGTGATACCCAGTGCGGGAGCGAGGTGTTGGCGGAAAATCTGTAAGTCGATTTCGGTGTAGCAGTGGTTAATCACGCTCTGCTCTTTGATGAAGTAGCAGGGGAAAGTGGCGCGAGAAATCATGTACTCCGAGCCACGATGAACCGTGATTTTGGCGATGTCGGCGGTGCCAGCTCGCACCAGTGCAAGGCGGTCTTCGTAAGGGAAGCGCGAGGTGTCTTCTTTCACCATAAATACATGCAGCCAGTCGCATTGTGCGGCCGCTTTTTGAATCAGATAGCGGTGGCCGAGAGTGAACGGGTTGGCGTTCATCACGATGCAGCCGATTTTATTGCCGTCATGGCGCAGTGTGGTGAGGTAACTGGCGTAACGTTGCAGGCGCGTGGCGCTATTTTCCATCAGCACCATGACGCCAGGCACGCTGGCGAGAGTATAAAAGCCGCACTGTTTAAACAGCGCTTCGTTGTGACTTTTGGTGTAGATGAAAAGATGGGTACTTTGTCGCTCAAAGGCTAAATTGATTAATTCAGTTGCGAGCGTCAGGGCTAAACCTTCACCGCGTGCAGATTCACTGATGGCGACACACTTAATGATATTTCCGGCAATTCCCCCGCAGGCAATAAGCTGTTCGTCACGGGTTAGGGTAATAAAGATTTCTACCGTGGTATCGATGCTCAGCGAGTTGGCACGGAGAAAACGCGTAATCTCAGCCATCTTTTTATTTTCTGCGCGTTTAACCCGGGCTAATACGGTATTACTGAACATGAAAATCCTTTTGCCACGCTAATAATTGAGTGGGTGGAAATTTGTTGAAATAAATGTGTTGCCGATTGTCGCAAATGAATAACATTTTGTTTTCAATCATTCCCATCGCGACATTGTTAAGGCTGCTGTGCGAATTTAACGATCGTACGGATAAATTGATTTTTTAATTTTGATATATTTCACAAAGGGTTAAGTGGTTTAAATAGACTTAATGGTTTTTATTTTCTTAATTATTTTCACTGTGAGATGAGTAGCGGTTTTTATTTGTTTAATTGATTTAATGTACGGAATCTGTAACGATTTGAGCCGTTTTGATGGGCGCGTTTGAAAACAAATTGGTTACATTCGCCTGCTATTTAAGGTGCTAATAAAGGAATGGCAATGTTTGGCAAAACCCCCGCGAAAGAGTTTCGATTTCTACGTCACATTGCCTTTCCGCTACGCATTTTTTTATTACTCCTCCTGATTTCCCTTCTGTTAATGGCGGCACTTGGCCAGTATTTATCCGCCAGTTTTGAAGATTATCTGACCAACCATGTGCGTGATATGGCGATGCATCAGGCGAAAATTATTGCGTCTAATGACAGCCTGGTTGAGGCAGTAAAAAATAGAGATAGTCAGCGTCTGTCCGAAATTGTCGGCAAGATGGCAACGGGTTCTGATTTTGATTATGTGGTCATTGGCGACCGCAACTCCATCCGGCTTTATCATCCCAATCCTCAACAAATCGGCCGGCCGATGCAGTGGACAAAACCCGGAGCGCTCGAAAAGGGCGAAAGCTACTTTATTACCGGCAAAGGCTCGATTGGCCTGGCGATGCGTGCCAAAACGCCAATTTTTGACGAGCAGGGGAAAGTCATCGGGGTGGTGTCGCTGGGGTATCTGGTCAGCAAAATAGATAGCTGGCGACTTGATTTTCTCCTGCCGCTGGTTGGGGTGTTTGTCCTGATTCTGGTGATTTTGCTGCTGTTGTCGTGGTTTTTTGCCGCCCATATTCGCAGGCAGATGTTAGGCATGGAACCGCAGCAGATTGCTCAGGTGGTTCGCCAGCAGGAGGCGCTATTCGGCTCGGTATTTGAAGGGTTGATCGCCGTCGATCCCGACGGTGTTATCACGGCGATTAATCGCAATGCGCGTAAAATGCTGGGGTTAAGCTCACCGGGAAGGCAGTGGCTGGCAAAACCTATCGCCGAAGTGGTGCACCCTGCATCCTTTTTCACGGAACACATCGAACAAGAACGGCGAGATGTGCTGTGTACTTTTAACGGTTTGAATGTGATTGCCAATCGCGGGGTGATTTGGTCCGGCGATGAACTGTTAGGCGCGATTATCAGCTTTCGCAGTAAAGATGAAATCAGCGCTCTCAATGCACAATTGACGCAGGTTAAACAATACGTTGATAGCCTGCGTGCGTTAAGGCACGAACACCTTAACTGGATGTCTACGCTCAGTGGTCTGCTGCAAATGAAAGAATACGACCAGGTGCTGGCGATGGTGAAAGGCGAGTCGCAGGCACAGCAGGAATTAATTGATTTCCTGCGCGGTTCCTTTGATGACCGACAGGTCGCGGGGCTGCTGTTCGGTAAGTGGCAGCGTGCCAGGGAGTTGGGACTGATCCTCAACATTACCCCAGGCAGCCAGCTTCGCCATTTGCCGGAAGGGCTGGACAGCACCGAGTTTGCCGCCGTAGTGGGTAATCTGCTGGATAACGCTTTTGAAGCCTGCCTGAATTATCCCGAGAGTGATAAGAGCATTGAGCTTTGGTTAAGTGATGAAGGCAATGAAGTGATTATTGAGGTGGCTGACAGCGGTTGCGGGGTGCCTGAAGCCTTGCGCGAAGTGATTTTTGACCAGGGCGTCAGCACCAAAACTGATGCGCCCGGAGAACACGGCATCGGGCTGTATCTTATTGCCAGCTATGTGGAGCGGTGCGGCGGTATTATTACGATTGAAGATAATGAACCGTCCGGCTCTTTATTTACTGTTTTTATTCCGAAAGTGAAGATCATTTATGGCTCAAGCTCTAACGATTCTGATTGTTGAAGATGAAACTCCACTGGCAGAAATGCATGCCGAGTTTATTCGTCGATTCCACGGTTGTGGGCAGGTGTGGCTGGCGGGGAATTTAGCGCAGGCACGAATGATGATTGAGCGTTTTAAACCTGCACTGATTCTGCTGGATAATTATTTACCCGATGGCAAAGGCATCACGCTTTTGCACGAGCTGACCCAAGCGCGTTTTGCTGGTGGCGTGGTGTTTACCACGGCCGCAAGCGATATGGAAACTGTGGCGGAGGCGGTGCGTGGGGGTGTCTTTGATTATCTGGTGAAGCCGATTGCTTATGAGCGCCTGAGCCAAACGCTCGAACGTTATCAGCAGCGAATGCAATTGCTCGTCAGTCACGATAGCGCAAGCCAACGCCAGATTGACGACATGTTTAATGCTTATGCGCGTGGCGAGCGCAAAGAGGAATTGCCCGCGGGTATTGATGCGTTAACTCTGGCCAAAGTGCAGCTGTTATTTGCTGACCCGGATGCGCGGCATACCGCAGAAACCGTGGCGCAGGAGTTGAAACTGAGTCGTACTACGGCGAGGCGTTATCTTGAGTTTGCCGCAGGGCGACAGCAGATTATGGCGGAGATTGTATATGGAAAAGTAGGACGCCCACAGCGCACATATAGATCGCTGTGAGCGGGTATGCGAACGGGTTTAACCGCCAACAACTGCCGCGGCAGAAGGCACCAGGATTTCGGTGGCAATAATCACCACAATCAGCCCGACAGCAACCGGCACTGAAGTACGTTTCACGACTTCAAATGGTGAGATTTTTGCCATACCTGCCACCGCGACGACCACACCGGATACCGGAGAAATGGTACGGCCAAGGTTTGAGGCTTGCAGCATAGGAATCGCCAGATACGCCGGGTTAATGCCGGAGGAATGAGCCAGTTTCGGGATCATCTCTACAAAGGCATAGAACGGCGCGTTACCGGAACCGGTGGTCATTGCAGCCAGCATGGTCAGCACGACCAGCACCAGCATCAGAATGATGCTTGCGGAACCGAACGACGTCGCAATGGAAATCAGGCTCTGGATAAAGCCAATGGTGCTCAGTCCTTGTGCGAATACGCCTGCGGCAACCAACAGCATGACCACGTTGGCAAAGGCATCAGCCATGCCGCGGTAGCAGACTTCCAGACCGGAGAAGACGGTTTGTGCTTTGAAACTACGGAAGAACTCAATGACCGCAGCAATCAGAATACAGATAACCAAAATGGCGATGATATGCAGCTGCGGGCCCCATTTACCGTCGAAAATCAGCACGCCAATAATTGGCGTAAACGGCAGAATGGCATAGAAAGACGGTGCGGTAGTCTGGATTTCGCTGACATCGAGCATTTCATGGCTGACGTTTTCTTTTTTATCCAGGTAACGTTGCCAGAAGAAGTGGGCAATCGCCATGGCAATAATGGCAGCGATAGAAATTGGCACGGTGGTTTTAAAGGCAAAATCAACCAATGACATTTCCGCAGCTTTCGCGGCTAACACCACGTCGCCTGAAGTCGGGGAGAGGATGATTGCAGCAGGGGAGGCGCAAATTGCAGCCGCCGCACCACGGCTAATACCCACGTTGACCATGACCGGGAACAGGGTCGCCATCAACAACACGCCCAGGCCAGTCGCTGAGGAAACTGCCAGAGACATCAGACACGCCACAAAATAGGCGGCAATCATCAGAATGTACGGTGAGTTAATTAACTTCAGTGGCTTAGAGGCAAGCTTAACCACCATATCGTTAGCGCCGATGTGCGTCATGTACGATGCGAAACCGCAAAGCATCATGATCATCATGCCGAGATCGCCACCACGGCTCATCAGCAGGATTTTGACATATTCGACGATGTCAGTTGCGGTATAGCCGGTGCTTTCAGCGCTGGCAGGTAAAACTTTGTGGCCCATCAAGGCACTAATAATCAGTAAAGTTAAGCCGCCGACGAATAACACGCCGGTAGCGGAGTAGCCTTTGATGATGTAGCGAGCTACACCAACAATAACCACAACCCCAATAAGTAATTCAATAGTTGTCAGCATTAAAGCCCCCTGTTGCGTTCAGGTATCTCAACGCAACGCCATGCCATAAATAAAATAATAAGACGCTTTGCAGTCGTCAGCGAAAACGGTGCCAATCTGCCTGAATCATTGGCGCAGATTTCTGATGAGCATCAAATTTAGTCAGCTTCGTACTGCCGTCATGACACTTTTGTCGACAGCATTGCAATTATGACATTTACTTATTGATTAGCGGTATATATTTATATCGCTTATTGCTTTGTTAATAATCATTTGGAGGGTGTTTAATTAAGATTATATTACGTAATTGTTAATTATTTAGCTAAATGTAAAACAACTAAAAATCCCTTTAAATTAAAAAGCTATGATGCTTATACTGCCGCCTCGCATATTTCAGGGGCAATACCTTGCAATCCACTTTCTGGTCGACAAGCCGTTTACGCTTTTTCAGGAAGCATCTTTTGATGCTGCTGTTGGCGTTTGGCTGGCTGTTTGTCAACAGCCAGGTCGCGGTGGCATCGCACGACTGCCCGGTAGAAATTAGCGCGTCCTCACTTTCTGTTCAGCATAGCGAACATGTGCTGATGAAAAACCAGTGGGATAGGGTGAAAGCAAAAGGAACACTGTGTGATAAGCACTGTATTCCGGACGTGATGCAAAAAGATAATGGCTATAGTTCGTTGGTCGCATTGCCGGTCACTGACACTCTGGCCTTAGTGATCCCTGAATGTCAGGAAGTGGTCACTTCCGTTGCGCTGTTAACCCCACCTGCAACCGGCCCTCCCGCCACAATACGGTTTTGTCGTTTTAGAGAATAACTCCAGCACTGTCTTGGTTCATCCCTTACGGATTTCATCCTTTGACTTTGGTTCTGGAGATTTTTTATGTCTGCTATTTTTGCACGTTCCTTTGCAGCCGCTGCGCTGTCCGTTTTTGCTTTCTTTTCTGTGGCTCACGCCGCTTCCCACGAGATGTCTCATGAGATGTCGATGACTCCGCCTGGGGCCGCCGAAATTTATCACGGTCACGGTGTCATAAAGAAAGTGACCGCCGATTCCATTTCTATCACCCACAAACCTATCGCTGCTCTTAACTGGCCCGCAATGACGATGACCTTCAGCCTGCCTGATGCGGGTTCATTGCCGACGGTGAAAGCAGGTGACACGGTTGATTTCACTTTTAGCCAGCAGGCTGAAGGGTACCAACTCGCCTCCGTTACGCCGACTAAGTAACCGAGGCCGCCATGAAACAACATTCCCTGAGCTTATGGCTCGGCGGGGTGCTGGTTGCTGCGTCTGTCTCTGCCGCTCATGCGGCAGAGTTCAGCCTGCAACAGACCCTGGCCGCGGCCGTTCACTATTCCGCAGAACTTTCTGCTAACCGTAATCAGAGTAATGCCCTGAATGCGATGGCGGATTCTGCTCGTCAGTTACCCGACCCAAAACTGAAATTTGGCATTGAAAACGTCCCGGTACAGGGCAGCAACAGCCACCGTTTTACCCGAGAAGGCATGACCATGCAGCGCATCGGTATCATGCAAGATTACGTCAGCGAGGATAAACGCGACCGCAAAGCAGAAACGATTCTGGCTCAGTCAGCCAGCAGTGTCGCAAAAGCTGAAGTGATTCGCGCGACGCTGCAAAGATCGGCCGTCCAGGCGTGGCTGGATTTAGCGTTGTCACAAAAGGTCCTGACGGCTGCACAAAAACTGGTCGCAGAAACCGAGCGCCAGATTGGCGTGCAAAAAGCCACGGTGGCCAGCGGCAGTTCACCGGCATCCAGCGTCATGGATATTCGTATGACGCTTTTAGATATGCAGGACAAAGTGATCCTCGCACAGCGCGATGTGACGCTGGCTCAGACGCGTTTACTGCAATTAACCGGCGAACAAATTGATAACGCACGTGGCTCGTTACCACGTTATCAGCGCCTGCCTGCGGACCCTGCTGTTCTTGAGCAAAGCGTCGGGCTGCATCCTGAAGTGATTGAAGCGGCGCGCGAGGCTGATGTTGCCAAAGCGCGTTCGGCTCAGTCTGCGGTAGCCGCGAAGCCGAATGTTGGCGTTGAGGTGTACTACGCTCATCGCGCTGATGATTACGACGACATGGCGGGCGTGATGTTTACCGTTGATTTACCGATGTTTAAATCTCAACGCCAGGACAAAGATCTGGCGGCTGATATGTCGCGATCAATGGAGGCTAACGATCAATTGGCTTTAGCGAAACGCGAGCGAGTGGCTCTGGTTCGTACGCTGGTGGCGCAATATCAGGCCGCTCAAACCCTCTGGCAGCGCCAGCAAGAAGAAATTCTACCTCTGCAACGCCAGCGCCTTTCACTGATTGAAGCGCAATACCGCTCCGGGCAATCCACGCTTTCCGATTTGCTCAATGCCCGCCGCACGCTACTTGATACCGAACTGACCGCGAATAGCGCGGAGAAATCCGTGGCTGAAACCTGGGCCGCTATTCGCTATCTGACGCCACAGGATGAAAACCAATAATGAAAACAATAACCAAGCTCTCTTTAGTCGCACTCGCCATTGCGGGCGCACTCGGCGCGGGGTATTACGCGGGCAAGCAAAGCCACGGCACCCTCGCTCCAGCGGCTCAATCTGAACGGAAAGTTCTCTATTGGTATGACCCGATGACGCCCGGTCAGCGTTTTGATAAACCCGGAAAATCACCGTTTATGGATATGGACCTTGTGCCGCGTTACGCGGATGAAGCCACGGAAGAAGGCGGGGTGACAGTAAGCGCTCGCCAACAGCAGAATCTGGGTATTAAAACGGCGCAGGTTGAGAAGAAAGTGCTGGATTATCAGTTTGATGCATTTGCTACGGTTTCAATGGACGAACGCAGCGTGCAGATAATCCCGGCCAGTGCTAATGGCGTGGTTGAGAAGCTGTTTGTCAATGCGCCACAGCAATTCGTTAAGGCGGGTGAGCCGTTGGCTCAATTATGGATACCAGAGTGGACGGCGGCTCAACAGGAGTATCTGGCCGTGCGCCAGTTGGGCGACAGCGCGTTAACGTCTGCCGCGCGTGAACGCCTGCAACTCCAGTTTATGCCTGCGGAGATTATTCGTCTGGTGGAGAAAACGGGAAAGCCGCAGACGCGTGTCACCGTGCGGGCAAAACAGGCGGGTTATATCAATAAGCTGGATACGCGAGAAGGCGCGCAAGTTGCGGCCACCGCGCCGCTATTTGAAATTGCCAGCCTCAAGTCGGTGTGGATTGTGATTGATTACCCGCAAACTCAGGCACAGGTGCTGCAAGTGGGAAGCGAAATTCAGGCTTCATCGGATAGCTGGCCGGGAGAGACTTTCCACGGGCGTGTGAGTGAGTTGCTCCCCAATATGGAAACCACTACGCGCACGCTGAAAGCGCGCATTGTGTTGGAAAATTCGCAAATGAAACTCAAGCCGGGCATGTACCTCAATGTCACGCTGGCGAACTCGCCTGTCCTGCCGCCGGTGTTGGCGATTCCTGAAGAAGCGCTGATTGAAACCGGAAGTGCCAGCCGGGTATTAGTGACACAGAATGACGGCCATTTTAACCCGGTTAACGTGGTGGTGGGTACGGCTCAAAATGGCTGGGTGGAGATTAAACAGGGGCTGAAAGAGGGCGACAAAGTTGTGACTTCCGGGCAGTTCCTGATTGATTCCGAAGCCAGCTTGCGCAGTGCTTTACCAGAGGAAAAAGCGGCATCCTCTACCGCGCAGGAATACGAGGGAGAGGCTGTGGTGAAAGGGATCGCTGATGACGCAATCACGCTTTCGCATAAGCCTATTCCAGCGCTCAAATGGAGTGCAATGACGATGGATTTTGCGTTGAAATCCGCAACGGATGCTAAGGGCATTAAAGTCGGCGATAACGTGATGTTTAGTTTCACCATGGATGACGAAAATGGTGCAGTTATCACTCATCTGATGCCAATGGCGGGGGCGATGAAATGATTGCTACCGTGATTCGTTGGTCACTCAAAAACCGGCTGCTGGTTTTACTGGCGGCAATCATGATGGCGGCGTGGGGGATTTGGTCACTGCAACGCGCGCCGCTTGATGCGCTGCCTGATCTCTCTGATGTGCAGGTGATTATTCGTATCAACTACCCTGGTAAAGCGCCACAAGTCGTTGAAGATCAGGTCACTTATCCGCTCACCACTACCATGCTCTCCGTTCCTGGGGCTAAAACGGTACGTGGTTTTTCGATGTTTGGAGATTCGTATGTCTACATTTTATTTGATGATGGCACCGACCCTTATTGGGCGCGTTCACGGGTGCTCGAATATTTAAGCCAGGTGCAATCGCAGCTTCCCGCAGAGGCCAAAGCGTCGTTGGGGCCAGATGCCACGGGCGTTGGCTGGGTGTATGAATACGCGCTGGTGGACCGAAGCGGGAAACACAGTTTGGCAGATTTACGGGCGCTGCAAGATTGGACGCTTAAGTTCGAGCTAAAAACGGTGCCGAACGTGTCGGAGGTCGCAAGTGTTGGCGGCATGGTGCGGCAATACCAGATAGTGCTCGACCCACAACGGATGCGGGCGCTGAATATCACGCATCAACAGGTGATAGATGCGGTGCAAAGTGCCAACCAGGA
>Ga0160449_1001764_pt1 | contig 10090 bp, 9 predicted proteins | sample HID1975I_E1MG_FD_108216 | JGI IMG/M metagenome (GOLD analysis project Ga0160449, IMG submission 108216) | Enriched soil microbial communities from UW Madison campus, WI, USA - HID1975I_E1 MG | ecosystem: Environmental > Terrestrial > Soil > Unclassified | place: USA: Madison, Wisconsin...
AGACCCGGCTGTTTTTGGCGGCACCGGCTTCCGGGGTGTCCGCAGGGGCGCGTTGGGCGGGGACATTCAGCGCCGGCGCCTCAGGAGCGGGGGGCGGCGCAGGGATCGTCGCTTCCAGGTCGCGAATGAAGCGGCCCGCGTCAGGGCGGCCCGCGTCAGGGCGGCCCGCGTCAGGGCGGCCCGCGCTAGGGCGGCCCGCGTCAGGGCGGCCCGCGTCAGGGACTTGCGCCCAGGCAGGCTGAGCGCAGAGCAATAGCACGCAAACGGAAAAGCGGTGAGCAGTTCGGTGAGCGATTCGGTGAGCGACTCGGGGTGCGAGAAAGAGACGAGAAACTGCAAGCGCCGCAGAGCACCCGCGCGTATCGGGCTGCCGCGTATTCATTCTTATCATTCGATGTTGCCGGTGTGTTGTCGCCCGACGCTACTGGCGCAGGCACTGGCAACTGGCCGGTCACGGGCGAAATCGAACGACTATACGAAGCGCAAAGCGGACAAGCTCTATGAGGACTATGAAAGTCCTATATGACGATTACGAATCCTGCATCATCGCGCCGAGTGGGACATGGCTGGGCCGCCGATGCCGCTATCGCGAACCCACGTCGTCAGCCATCTGTTGACAGGAATCGCCGAACTCTTGCAGCGCCAGGTCTAGCTGCGCCACGATGGCGTCCAGCGACAAGTCATGGTTGTCCGGGTCCATGCAGGCGCCGCTCAACACCGAGCACAGTCGGCTCAATTGCGCATCCCCCGTCATCTGGGCCGCTCCCTTGATGCGGTGTGCCAACTGGCGCAGGGCGGCGCGGTCGTCGCAAGCATGAAGCACGCGCAGGCGTTGCAGGTCGATATCATTGGCCTGGATGAAGGCGTTGGCCAAGGTACGGATGCGTGACGGATCGGCGCCGGTCAGCTCGGTGACGGTGCGGGTGCGGTGTTCATGTCGCAGGGCGGTGGTGTTGAGGGCGGAAATTGTGGGGGCTTCGTTATCACTGAGGAAAGCGCTGCGCCGGGGAGCGCAATAGGCGATTTCTTCGCGGTCTTTTTTCTTCATGGGCTTGCTGACAGGGCCTGTTGCGGGTATGCGTCTCTTGACGATAGTCGCGAAAGCAGGCTGGGCGTGATGGGGATACGTCTGACTCCTGCTCGGGAAAGTTGCGCTTGGGGTACTTTCGTATTATTCCTATTCTCTTATTGGCCTTGGCGCAGCACTATATCGGTCTATCGATATAGTGGCTTCACAATGGCGAAACGCCCATGCAACCCATCCGATGAACAAAACAACTTGCTTGCAGCGGGCGCTATCTCCGGCATGCGAGGCAACGTGTTGCCCGGTGGGTCCCGATGTGGAAGAGGGAAATGCAACAATGTCATCACGATACATTCGCGTGATCGTCGCGGACGACCATCCCGCCGTGGCGCTTGGGGTCAGCTATGAACTAGGGCTGGATCCCGCCATCGATGTGATCGGATGCGCGGAGAATTCCACGGACTTGGTCGCGCGGCTGGAAACGCAACATTGCGACGTCGTGGTGTCCGACTACACCATGCCCGGCGGCAAATACGGAGACGGCCTGGGGCTGATCGCGCTGTTGCGGCGGCGGTATCCCGCGTTGCGCGTCGCCGTGTTGACCATGATCGACAACCCCACGCTGATCCGCGCCTTGCTGGCTTATGAAAACCTCTGCGTGCTGAGCAAGTCGGATTCAACCAGCCACATCATCAACGCCGTGCACGCCATGTACCAGGGCAAGACCTACTACTCGCCCACCATCAAGGACATGATCGTCAACCAGGCTTTTGTGCTGGGGCGTGGCCGGCTGACCAAGCGCGAAGCCGAAATCGTGCGTCTGTTCTGTGCAGGCGCCACAGTGACCGAAATATCCCAGATGTCGCATCGCAGCGTCCAGACGGTCAGCTCGCAGAAACGCAGCGCCATGAGAAAGCTGGGCATCGAACGCGACGCCGACTTGATCAAGTACGGCGCCGACGCGGTGCAAAGCCAATTGGGCGAAGGCGGTTTCCCGGCGCTTCAACGGCCGGACAAGACCGCCTGGAGTTTGGCCTGAACTCCCCGACTTAAAACCCCACGGCCTGACCGTCGCGCCGCGAGTCCGATGCCGCCACGTACCCACCCTGGGGCAGGCGGCATATCAATTGCGCCGAGCCGAATTCCAGGCTGTCGGCGGGTGCCACGGCCACGTTGTGGCCGCGATCGCGCAGCGTTTGCACCACGTCTTCCGGCAGGTGCGATTCCACATTCACCACCGGGCCCTTCTCCACACGGAAGCGGGGCGCGTCGCTCATGGCCTGCGGATTCTGACCAAACGCGGCCAGGCGCGTGACCATCTGCAGATGCCCTTGCGCCTGCATGGACCCGCCCATCACGCCGAACGACATCAAGGGCTGGCCACCGCGCGTGACGAATGCGGGAATGATCGTATGCATGGGCTTCTTGCGCGGCGCCACCTGGTTGGCATGGCCCGGTGTCAGCACGAAGTTCAGGCCGCGGTTGTGCAGGCTGATACCGGTGCCGGGCACCACCACCCCGGAGCCGAAGCCGTGGTAGTTCGATTGGATGAACGACACCATGGTGCCGTTGGCATCGGCCGTGGTCAGGTAGACGGTGCCGCCGGTGGCGGGCGTGCCGGCGGTGGGAACGCTGGCGCGGTCCATGGAAATCAGGCGAGCGCGCTCGGCCAGATAGGCGCGGTCCAGCAGCGCTTTCGCGTCCGTGCGCATGTGGCGCGGGTCGGCCACATGATGATGCAGGTCGGCGAACGCCAGCTTCATTGCTTCGATGCTGACGTGGTAGTAGTCGGCGCTGTCCACGCCCATGCCTTCCAGGTCGAACTGTTCCAGCATGCCCAACGCCATCAGCGCGGAAATGCCCTGGCCGTTCGGCGGGATCTCATGCAATTCAACGTCGCGGAACGATTGCGAAATGGGCGCGACCCATTCGGGGCGGTGTTCGGCCAGGTCGGCGGCACTGAGCGCGCCGCCCGTCTGGCTGGCGAAGTCGGTGATCTTGCGTGCGAGTTCGCCCAGGTAGAAGCTGTCGCCGCCGCTTTCGGCGATGTCGCGCAGGGTCTTGCCCTGGGCGGGAAAACGCCACCATTCGCCCGCTTGCGGCGCGCGGCCTTCCGGCAGAAATGCCTCGGCAAAGCCGGGCTCGTGCGCCAGCTTGGGCGCTTGCGTCGCCCATTGCCGGGCGATGGTGGGCGACACGGGGAAGCCTTCTTCGGCATAGGCAATGGCGGGTTCGAACAGCTTGGCGAAGGGCAGCTTGCCAAAGCGTTCGGACAGCGCCTTCCAGCCGGCCACCTGGCCAGGTACGGTCACCGTGCCCCAGCCGGTGCCGGGCATTGCGTCGCGGCCATTGAAGTACTCGGGCGTCCAGGCGGCCGGCGCGCAGCCGCTGGAGTTCAAACCATGCAGGCGCCCGTCGTGCCAGACAAGCGCGAACATGTCGCCGCCGATGCCGTTCATGACGGGTTCGACGACGGTCAAGGCAATGGCGGTGGCAATGGCGCTATCAACGGCATTGCCACCGGCCAGCAGCATGCGTAGTCCCGCCTGCGCGGCCAGCGGTTGGCTGGTCGCGACCGCATTGGCGGCCAGGACCGGCATTTTTCGGGAAGCGTACGGAAAAGACCAATCGAAGGAGGGGGACATGGATGCTGGGACTCGTAGAAAGGATTACTGCGCCGTGATGCCGGCTTGGTCGATCAACTGCTTGGTGCGCGGAATCTCGGCCTTGATGAAGGCCGCGAATTCCTCGCGGCTGCCGCCACGCGGCTCCGCGCCGGCTTCCGCCAGCTTACCGCGCAATGCCGGGTCGGCCAGCACCTTGTTCACGGCGCGGTTGAGCTTGTCGAGGATGGGCGCGGGCGTGCCTTCGGGCGCCACCAGGCCATACCAGGGGGCGATGTCGTAGCCGGCATACCCTTGTTCCGCGATGGTGGGAATGTCCGGCGCCAAGGCCGAACGCTGCGAATTCGACATGCCCAACGCCAGCAGCGCGCCGCTCTTGGCTTGGGGCAGGCCCGTCATGATGGTGTCGAAGTACATGGACACCTGGCCCGAGAGCAGGGCGGGAATGGCTTCGCCCGCGCCTTTGTAAGGCACGTGCAGGATATCGATGCCGGCAACGGACTTCAGCATCTCACCCGCCAGGTGCGAGGTGGTGCCCGTGCCAAACGACGCATAGGTCAGCTTGCCCGGATTGGCGCGCGCATAGGCGACCATTTCCGGCAGGGTCTTGAACGGCTGCTGCGGATTGGCCAGCAGGATGTTCGGGGTGTAGGCCACCAGGGACACCAGCGCGAAGGCGTCCGGGTCATAGGCCAGGCGCTTCTGCAGGAAGCGATTGGTGACGACGGCGGCCGGGCCGCCCATCAACAAGGTGTAGCCGTCAGGCGCCGAGCGCGCCACCGAGGCGCTGCCGATGGCCGCCGCGGCGCCCGGGCGGGCTTCCACGACGAAGGGTTGGCCCAGTTCATTGGACAGCGCGGCACCCAGTTGGCGCGTGATCAGGTCCGTGGCGGAACCGGCCTGGAAGGGCACGACGATGCGCACGGGATGTTGCGGCCAATCAGTGGCCGGAGCGGCTGCCGAGGCGGCTTGTGCGCCGGCCTGCGTCGCGAAGGCGACGGCGGCCAGACCGGCCAACGTCCGGATGAGACGAAATTTCATGGATTCCCCTTGATCGCGTGTTGAAAGTGACATGCCGCCGGGCGGGTCTGTGCCCGTTCCGGCGCGGACAGCCCGTGGCGGCACCGTCCGGAGGCAATTAGACGGGAGTGGGCGGGCCCGGACTATTGGTGTTTGCATCCATGGATCACTGGATCCAGTTTGTGTTATTTTTGCGTTTATCTATCATGGCGGCTTTCCAAGCCCGGGGACGACGATGCTGCAATTTCAGAAGACAGCGATCAGCGCCGAAGACGAGGCGTACCTGCATTTGCAGCGCGAGATCCGCCTGGGCCGTTACGCCCCTGGCCAGCGCCTGGTGCCTGATGTCGTCGCCACTGAAATCGGTACAAGCCGCATGCCCGTTCGCGGCGCGTTGCGGCGGCTGGCCTCTGAAGGCCTGGTTGAAATTCGCGCCAATCGCGGCGCGGTGGTGCGCGGGCTGAACCAGCAGGAAATGCTGGAAGTGTTTGAAATGCGCTCGGTGCTTGAAGGCCTGGCCATGCGGAACGCGGTGCTGCACATGAACGCCGAACACGTGCGCCGCCTGACCAATATGCTGGAACAACTGGATCAAGGGTCCGGCGACTATCTGGACTGGACGACTGCCCACCGGGAATTTCACGAGTACCTGTGCAGCTTCTGTCAGCAGCCGCGCTTACTGGGGCAGATCTCGGAATTGCACTCCGTGGTGGAACCCTATATGCGCCTGTGGACGGCGCAACCGGGGCGTGTGCTGCGCGTGCGTGAATCGCATCAAGAACTGATCGACGCCTTGCAAACCCGCGACCCGGCGCGTTGCGAGGCGGCAATGCGCCAGCACGTGTTGAACACCGTGCCGGCCTTGCAGGCGTTTTTGGAAAAGAAGGCGTGATCGCGCGGTCGGCGCGAAACTCGCATCCATCGGGCACGACGTTGCCCGCTCACCGAACAGCTTTTCTGGCCGCGCGTCATTCCTGCTTATAGCCGGGAGTAATATGTCGCGTCCGGCAGGCCTTTGGCCGCCGGCAAGAACACGCCCATTCGCGCTCCGTCCTTCTCCACCCCCGTGTCGACAGCGGATTTTCGTCCGCGCCTCCCCTGCGGTGTCTGTAAGCCCTGGCGCGCGCGTGCGGCCAAAAAAGTGACATCGAGGAGAGGCATGTTGGACAAGCAAGAGTCGGGCGGCTGGTATTTCGGCTGGAACATCGTCGGCGCCGCCGCGGTACTTACCCTGTTGACGGTGGGCCTGCGCATGGGCATCGGGCCGTTTTTCCTGCCGATGGCGGACGGCTTGGGTTTTTCGCGCAGCCTGCTGTCGGCCATCGTCGCGGTAGGCATGCTTTGCTATGGCCTGGCCATGCCGCTGGCGGGGTATCTGGTCAGCGTGCGCGGCACGCGCTTTGTGCTGCTGACGGGCACGGCCATTGTGGTGGCGTCGTCGCTGTGGACGGTGTTTGCGCGCGGCCCCATCGAATTCCTGCTGTCCTTCGGCGTGGCGCTGTCGGTCGGCCTGGCCTTCACCAGCCCGGTTGCGCTGACCCCGATCATCAGCCGCTGGTTCACGCGCCAGCGCGGCATGGCGCTGTTCTTCCTGTCCACCGGTTCCATGGCGGGCATCGCGCTGATGACGCCGACGCTAACGTTCGCGATCTCGGCCGTGGGCTGGCAGGAAACGCTGCTGGCGTTTTCCGTGCTGTTCGCCTTGCTGACGGTGCCGGTCGCGCTGTTCGTGATGCGCGATGCGGCGCCCGAGCACACGGACCTGTTGCCGCATCAAATCATTAAAGACAAAGCGCCCGCGAATGCGACCAAAGGCACCGCCACCGCCGCTATCAAAACCCCCGCTCCCAACGTACGCAACGCCTTGCGCACGCTGCCGTTCTGGCAAGTCGCGCTGGGCCTGTTCGCCTGTGGCTACAGCATGAACCTGCTGGGCACGCACGGCATGCCGATGTTGATGGACCACGGCTTTGACGCCACCACCAGTTCGCTGGGCATTGGCCTGATCGGCCTGGTCGCCATCTTCAGCACGCTGGTGCTGGGCCGCATGTCGGACCGGGTTGAACGGCGCAACATCCTGGCCGCCATCTATCTGGTGCGTGGGCTGGGATTCTTTGCGTTGGTCATGGTGGGCGCGCACTGGGAGCTCTACGCCGCGGCCACCATCGGCGGGATCGTGTGGGCGGGCAGCATCGCCTTGTCGTCGGCCATTCTGGCGGACGTCTACGGGATCCGGCTGGTGGGCGTGCTGTACGGGCTGACCTATCTGGGCCACCAGGTTGGCGGCATGATCAGTTCCTGGCTGGGCGGCTGGGCCTACGATACGTTCCACACGCACTGGGTCGCCTTCGGATCGGCGGGCGTGCTGTTGCTGCTGGCGGCGGCAATTTCATTGCGGTTGCCGGGACGCGACCTGGCGCGTGTGCCGGCAACCGTGGGGCGCTGACGTAGTGGGCTTTAACCCTGCGGTCTTTAACCCTGCGGTCTTTAACCCGCCGGTTTTTCCACTCAGCGGTCTTTCAGCAGCGTCACCAGCTCAGGCACATAGCGTTCGCCACCGCCTTGCGTAACGGCCTGGTCGAACGTGTGCTGCACGGCCGCGCCAATTTCACGCACGGCGCCGGCTTCGGCCGCCATGGTGTTGTAGTAGGACAGGTCCTTTTGCGCGTTCGACATGAAAAAGCGCAGCGACGACGGGTCCTGCTCCAGCAGATACGGCTTGATGCGTTCCAGCGCCACGCCACCGCCGCCGCCCTTGCTCAAGACTTCCGCGAACACGGCCGGGTCGATGTCCGAACGCAGCGCGCACGCCGCTGCTTCCGACAGCAGGGCAACCACCCCCAGCGACACATAGTTGTGCAGCAGCTTCATGCGATGCCCGGCGCCAATGGGGCCGGCGTGCGTGATGTTTTCGGCAAAGCAGGCCAGGATGGGCTTGCACTCTTCGAACAGCGCCGCGTCGCCGCCCACCAGCAGATTCAGCCGGCCTTCGGCGGCTTCCTTGGGCGTGCGCGTCATCGGGGCGTCCAGGAAGCGGCCGCCAGAATCGGTCACGGCTTGGGCCACTTTCACGGTGGACGACGGGATGGCCGTCGAGCAATCAATGATGACGGTGCCGGCGCGCAAGCCTTGCAGCACGCCGCCTTCGGACAGCAGCACGGCTTCCACTTGCGGGCTGCCGGTCACGCACAGAATGATCACATCAGACTGGGCCGCCAGCGCGGCGCCGCTTTCCACGCTGGTCGCGCCAGCGGCTTTCAGCGCATCCAGGGGCTGATTGCCCGGATGCTCAAGCACGGTCAGCGTATGACCATGCTTGACCAGATTGCTTGCAATGCCGTGGCCCATGAGGCCGATTCCAACCATGCCGACTTTCGCCATCTTCCACTGCTCCTGCCATGTGTAGGTGTGTTGTGGCGTAAATCTTACTCTTAGATTACTTTCAGCCATCTCATTCCAGCGCATACGATTTCACACCATGACTGATTCCATCCCCGAGGGTTTTGCGCTGTGGCGCCCCAGCAGCCGGTTCATGACGCATCTGGCCGACCTGGGCACCCTGTACCGGCGCGATGCCGACAGCGTGCTGGCCCTGCGCGTGAACGACGCGCATACGAACATGCACGGCATGGCCCATGGCGGCCTGCTTGCCACGCTGGCCGATAGCGCCCTGGGGCACACCATTGCCCAGCAGTTGCAGGTGTCCGTCGTGACGGTGCAGATGTCCGTGGAATACCTGAACGCGGTCAAGCCGGGCGACTGGCTGCAAGCGCACGTGCGCATCGACAAGCAGGGCAGGCGCTTGATCTACGCCAACTGCCTCTTGCAGGTAGACGGGCGCGTCATGCTCAAGGCCAATGCGGTATTCGCCGTGCGCCCGGCGCCCACTCCCGCCTCGGACGGTTGATGGCACAGCTTTGAAACGCCACGAACGCAGCGTTCGAAACATTCAACTTCTCAGGGGTTGAGGGCGCGAACATACTTCTCCGCAAGCAGTTGAAACGGAGACGCTATGCTTCACAACGCCTTGCGCGGCATCAAAGTCGTGGACTTGTCGCGCATACTTGCCGGCCCCTGGTGCACCCAGAACCTGGCTGATCTTGGCGCCGAGGTCATCAAGGTCGAACACCCGGCACGCGGCGACGATACGCGCGGCTGGGGCCCGCCCGACCTGCGATCCGACGAAGGTGGCGCGGCCATGTCCGCCTATTTCATGGCTTGCAACCGGGGCAAGCAATCGGTTGCCATCGACTTCGCCTCGGAAGCGGGCGCGGCGCGCGTGCGTGAACTGGTCGCGCAGGCCGACATCCTGGTCGAGAACTACAAGGCAGGCGGGCTGCGCAAATACGGCTTGGACTATGCGTCGCTTGCGCGCATCAACCCGCGCCTGATCTACCTGTCCATCACCGGCTACGGCCAGTCCGGCCCCATGGCCGACAAGCCCGGCTATGACTACGTGTTCCAGGGCATGGGCGGGCTGATGAGCTACACCGGCCAGCCCGACGGCACGCCCGGCGCCGGCCCGCTGCGCACCGGGGTCGCCGTGGTTGACCTGATGACGGGCATGTACGCCACGTCCGCGGTCTTGGCCGCCCTGCGTCAGCGCGATCAGACGGGGCAGGGCATGCCACTGGATATCTGCCTGCTGGATGTGGCTGTGGCGCTGAACGCCAACCAGGGCGCGAACTACCTGGTGTCCGGCGTGGCGCCCAAGCGCAGCGGCAACGCGCATCCCAACTGCGCGCCCTACGAAGTGTTCGCGTGCGCCGATGGCCATTTGATCCTGGCGATTGGCAACGACACGCAGTTTGCGCGCTTTTGCACCGTGGCCGGGCATCCCGAATGGGCGCTGGATGCGCGCTACGCAACCAATAGCGCCCGGCTGGTTCACCTGGACAGTTTGCGCGCGCTGGTCGCGCAGGCCTTGGCGGCCGCGCCGCGCCGGCACTGGACCGACGCCTTCGACGGCGCGGGCGTGCCATGGGGGCCGATCCATACGCTGGACGAGGTCTACGCGCATCCGCAAGTCCTGCATCGGCAACTCGTCCAGACCGCTACCCACCCCGTGCTGGGCGACATGCGGCTGGTGCGCAACCCGCTGTTGGCCGGCACGCCGGCCGATGCGCTGGGCGCGGCGCCGCCGCTGCTGGGCGAACACACCGACGCCGTGCTGGGTAGTCCGGCCACGATTTGAACCACCCCGAGGAGACAACAATGACATCCATTAAAAAACTGCCGCTTGCGGTTCTGCTGGCGTGCCTGATCACCCCTGGCCTTGCCGCCGCCGAGTACCCCGACAAGCCCATCCGCCTTGTCGTGCCGTATGCCGTGGGCGGCACCACCGACATCATCGCGCGTGTCGTGGGCAACAAGCTGGGCGCGCAGTTGGGCCAGTCGGTCATCATCGAAAACAAGCCGGGCG
>Ga0160449_1001767_pt1 | contig 10082 bp, 8 predicted proteins | sample HID1975I_E1MG_FD_108216 | JGI IMG/M metagenome (GOLD analysis project Ga0160449, IMG submission 108216) | Enriched soil microbial communities from UW Madison campus, WI, USA - HID1975I_E1 MG | ecosystem: Environmental > Terrestrial > Soil > Unclassified | place: USA: Madison, Wisconsin...
GAACAAACCTGTTTACAACCTGCGTCGGTATTTCTATCAGGGCATATTTCTGTTCGTAAGCCGATTCTTGTTTACGCATAACAACCCCGAGGTAAATTGATTTTTCACGCAGGTAAGGAAACTGGGGAATGCTTTCTACCAGCAATGGAATTACATTGCTGCGAACTTCTTCTTCAAAATACTTTTTTACAAATAGCTGTTGTTCGTTATTCAGTTGTTCTTCGGTTATAAGAAAAATATGTTCGTTTTCCAACTGTTCGCTTATTTCATCCCAGATCCGGTTAAATTCGTTTTGCTGTTGCAAAACGATCGTCTGTATATCTTCTAAAATTTTTTGAGGATTCTCTTCGAGATGCATATTCTTTTTCCCTATCAGCGTCATCCGTTTTAAAGTGCCGACGCGTACTCTGAAGAATTCGTCCATGTTATTTGAAAATATACCCAGGAAACGAATCCTTGCTTTTAGTGGCACAGTCGGGTCATTTGCCTCCTGCAACACCCTGGCATTAAAACTTAACCAGCTAATATCTCTTGGTATGAATTTGTGTTTTTTCATCTGTAGTAGCAATGTATCAAAGATAATAACAGAGGCAATGCTCTAATGTTAAGTTTAAATGGGAAGTAATCAGGTTCACCCGGCAGATGATAAAGTCATAGTAGAAGGTCTTTACAGCAGGGGTAATATACGGCACAAGGAAGGAAGAAGAATTTTTATGAGCCAGGCAAAATTATTACTATAAAGCAATCGTTGCAATCCGTGATTGCCTGACTTGTAACAGCAATTAAGCATGTTACTTATCAAACATAGTATTATCTTTTAAGCTGTTTAGCAATATTATTGTAAAACCGTTCTAACAGCCGCATATTCTCTGTTATGATGTCTGCCTGTGCAACCAGGCCATTGCTGTATTGTAAAGATTTTTTGTAATTCGTAATAAGACCATTTGGCAAAATTACCTTAGCCATATAACCACTGTCTGCAGGTGAATTGCTGATGTACTCAATTTTACCGGTTACAGAGCCATACTGTTCAAATGGATAAGCTTGAAATTTTAACAGCACTTCCTGTCCTTGTTTTACTTTTCCAAAGTTATACTGAGGAATGAGCATTTCTGCGAAATAAGAACTGTTGCCCGGCTGCACATAAAACAATGGCTGTCCTGCTTTCATTTCCTGATTTTCCTGGAAGAAGCCGGTAAAAGAAACAGTACCGGAAACAGGAGCTTTTAGCAAATATTTAAATTCCCATGCCTGTATTTGGCTTTTAATTGTCTGTAATGCCTGTATAAAAGTATTTTTCTGTACAATAACCTGGTTTTCCAATTCAACTATTTCTTTTCTTTTCTCATTTTGCAGACTCTCATTAGAAATAATGGAAGCATTGATTTGGGGCAGCGATAATTGCTTGGCAATAAGCTTGCTTTTTTCATTCCGGTATTCTAAAGGAGAAATTACTTTGTCTTTCACTAAAGATTCATTGGCGGTAAAAGTTTCATTGCTTAAAGAAAGATCTTGTTCAAGTAAGCTTTTTTGATTTGTTGCTATGCCATGCAGTTTTTTAAAATTCTGTATATCGGTTAATAACATATTTTTTTTTCGCAAATAAAACCCCCTGTTTAAGAAATCCCGGAATATTATAAATGACTGAATAAAAGTTTGATAAGATGTTTGCAGTTCGCCCAAATCCCCCTCACGGCCTCCCCCAAAGGGGGAGGCGTTCGAAGGGAAATATTTTATAATCTCATCTGTTCTGTTTTGACTAATAAGGGAATCAATCGAGTTTATTTGTTCACCAATTTTTATAACTGATTGGGGATCGGCAATACTTTCCATATAACCCAATATTTGTCCTGCCTTTACTTTTTCATTTTCTTTTACTGTTATCTTCACCAGTTTGCCATCTGTTCGTGTAATTACCTGTTTGGGAGCATTCACACTATTCAGCTTTGCTTTAGCTACCACTATATCGGGATATTTTATATACCAGCTTATTAAAGTAATCAGCGCCAGCAAAAAGAAAAAGTAAACAGTACCCCATCTAACAATGTACGGGGGTTTATTAGAAATGATTTCCTCAATTTCATTTCCATGGTCAGAAAAGGTGTTCTTTATAACGAATACACTTTCTGTAGAATTTTCAATATCCGGAGGTAATATAGTTTTATCAGGTTCCAGGTTCAATTTTTTTTCCCTAAATCCCCTGTGGGAATTTAAACGTTTATGTATAAAAGAATTTAATTTCCAAGTTCTAATTGGTTTTTAACCAGTTCATAATATTTCCCTTTTTTAAAAGTGAGTTCGGTATGAGTTCCCTCTTCAGCAACCGCTCCATTTTCCAGCACAACAATTTTATCTGCATTTTTTACTGTGCTAAGACGGTGAGCTACTATAATAACTGTTTTGCCTGTAAAAAACTGTTGCAAATTTTCTAATATTACTTTTTCGTTATTGGCATCTAATGAGTTGGTGGCTTCGTCGAAAAAAATAAACTGCGGATTTTTATAAACCGCCCTTGCAATTGCTAATCTTTGTCTTTGTCCTCCGCTTATACCATTACCTTCAGCACCAAGCTTTGTATAAAAACCTAATGGTAATGCTTCTATGAAAGGAAGAATGTTAGCCGTTATACAAGCATTTATCAGCCGCTCATTATCCACTTTATCATCAGTAACAGTTATGTTTTTGCGGATGTTGTCATTAAAAATAAAACTATCCTGCATCACAGCGCCGCTTAGGCTTCGCCAATACTTTGGACTGATGGTTTTAAAGTTTGAAGAACCTAAATATATGTCGCCCTTGTAGGTTTCATAGAAACGCAAAAGCAACTTAACGAGGGTTGTTTTGCCACTTCCGCTCATTCCTACAATCGCAGTTACTTTTCCTTGCGGTATTATTAAATGGATACTTTTAAGTACAGGTTCATTACCCGCACCCGGATAAGTAAATGAAAGATTTTTGATATGGATACCATGCTCAGTTGGCAAATAGTGATTGAATTGTTTTTGTACAGGTTCTTCATCTTCTAATGAATGAATATCATTTAAACGTTCCAGAGATATTTTAGCATCCTGCGCCTGCTGGGTAAAACTAATTAACTGCTCAACAGGGCTGTTCAGTTGACCAAGTATGTATTGAATGGCCAGCATCATTCCCAATGTGAGTTTGCCTTCTATCACCAGTTTTGCAACAATGAAAGTTATGAAAATATTTTTGCCCTGGTTAATAAAGAAAGCTCCGATTTGCTGGAATTGGCTAAGTGACAAGTTTTTAAAATTAAGTGTAAACAAACCTGCCTGTAATCCTTCCCATGCCCAGCGGTAAGTGTTTTCAGCATTGTTCAGTTTTATTTCCTGCATGCCATACACCAGTTGCATTGTCGCATTGTTTTCCTTTGAAGCAATTGAAAACCGTTGATAATCTAATCTGCGGCGGTATCTTAAAAAAAACTGTATCCAGAGCAGATATAAAAAACTGCCTCCTGCGAAAATTATAAATATGGTGAGATTGTAACTAAGCAGAACAAAAGAAAAAATGATAAGGTTAATGATAGAGAAGAAAGTATTTAAGGCAGTGCCTGTTAAAAAACTTTCTATGCGGTGATGATCGCTAATACGCTGTATAATGTCACCGGGATGTTTGCTATCGAAAAACTGCAGGGGTAGTTTTAATAGTTTGGCCCAAAAACCTGAAAGTAGTGAAATATTTACCCGGGTACTGATGTGCAGCAAAATCCTGCTACGGATGAACTCAACCACTGTTTGAGAAAACAGCAGCATCAATTGGGCCCCCAAAACAATTTGTATAAAATTGATGTTTTGAGTGTTAATGCCTGTATCAACAATGCTTTGTGTGAGGTAGGGGAAAATGAGTTGTATAACACTGCCAATAAGTAAGCCCAGCAGTATTTGAAAAAAATAGGCTTTGTGTTCTTTTACATAGCTGAATAAATACTCCCAGCCGATCTTCCCATTTTGAGTTTGCTCAGAATCAGAAAAATTCATTTGTTTAAATAAGGGAGTGCTTTCTAACAGAAGCGTAATTCCCTTTCCTGTTTCGTTTTCTGCAGTGGAAACCCAGTGTTTAAGAAATTCATTTTTACTAAGCTTTATTATCCCTTTTGCCGGATCTGCTATTAATAATTTGTTTTTTGTAGAACCCGGTGTAAGTACCACAAAATGATATTGATCCCAATGAAGAATTGCGGGCAAAGGAGCATCGTTAATAAGTTGCTCTATGGTAAGTTTAGCGCCTACTGATTTTAAGCCGATACTCTCTGCTGCATCTGCCAGACCCAGCATGGAAACCCCTTCTTTACCGTATTGCGATTTATTGCGGAGATAATCTAAAGAAATGGAACGCCCATAGTATTTCGATACCATTCGCAAACAGGTGGGGCCACAGTCCATAGCATCTAACTGTTTATATAGAGGAAATTTCAAATTATTTTTGTAAGGATTTTTTTTCGGGTAAAATAAAATGTATCTGGTATGGGGTTTAATATTTTTGGCCGCTTACATTCCGTTTTGAACTTTATTAAATGATAAAACATGGCTTCGTATAAATCCTTGTAAATAATTTTTCCTTCAACCCATTTTATTCTTCCTGGTGTTCCTTCTATAATGATAAAATCGAAAAATGCTCTCAGCTTGCTTTCGGCTGCCGCTTTTTGAACAATGTATGTCATGCTTTGGATGTTATCAGGATAATCAAAAATGGATGCCCCGTTTTGAAGCTCCTGAAATAAAAAATTGCATTCATCAAAGCAAAAATGTTCAGAACTGCAGAACACTTTCTTATAATCTTTGCTTTGCATAAATAAGGTATTCATCTGTTGATTATTTCTATATAAACAGAAAGTACCGGTAATATAGTCGTGACGGCTACTGATTATATCGTGACTATTTAACAATCCGTCTGTCATAAAACTACGAATATCGCCATACACAACATCTATATCTCCATGTCCCCAAAAATCATAGCTCTCAATTATATCAGGAAATAGAAAACCAAAAGACGGTTTAAAATCGCAGAGTTTATAAGAATAGGACATGCATACCTGGAAACCAAGCTTTCTTGTAGCTAACGCTTCCAGTTCTGCTAAACTTTTTTTAAGGATAAAAACATTATTCGGAATGTACTTAGGTTTATCTTGGCAATCCGTTATAATAATAAAATCTATAGTAGGATTAAATTTGCAAGAATGAAGAAAATAAGGGAAATACCAGGGGAATTTCCCAAAATAGCACGTTATTATGCCAATTTTTGATTTCATGCAATATTTCTTTTGTAGATATTTTTTTTGCTAAAACAAATTGCCTCATTCTTTTTCATCTGGGTTAATTGATACTTCTTCTTGTAGCAATCCTTAAACTTAAGTAAATGGTATAAAATGGCCTCAAACTGACTTTTGTAAATAATTCTGCCTTTAATCCATTTTACATTTCCAATAGTGCCTTCAATTAAATTAAAATCAAAATAAGCGTTTAAATAACCTTCTTTTAATTTTCTTTTAACGAAGTGGGTCATGCTTTCAATTCTATAAGGCACTTCGTCAATTGCTACACCAGCCCACAAAGGCACAAACATAAAATTGCATTCATCAAAATTGTAATATTCATTTTTCGAAAAAACGACCTTATAATCTCTACTCTGCATAAATAATTCATTGATTTTCTTTGTATTTCTAAAAATTGTCAAACAGCCGGTCAGATATTCAGGTCTAAAACTAAAAATATCATAACTATCAAATAAGTTGGGGGTAAGAAAATCTCTTAATTGCCCATATATAACATCAATATCTCCCGCACCCCAAAAATCATAACCATCAATATATTTGGAAAAAATAAATCCATAAGTAGGTTTAAAGTCGCAGAGTTTATATGGATCATCAATACAGACAGTAAATCCCAATTTTTTTGATGCTGTCGCTTTTATTTCTTCGAGAGTTTTATATATGATTTTTACATTTTCGGGCTTGTTATTTATTGATGCTTGGTTATCTGTTATTATAAAAAAATCTATTGTTGAATTATATGAACATGAATGAATGAAGTATGGAAAATACCATGGATATGGTCCATACCAGCAGATAAGGATGGCGATACTGTAAAGATTCATAAATTATATTATTATAATTATAAAAGTGTTTACTTTATGTCCTATAGTTCCTATAGTAATGTATATCTGCACCATAAATGTTGACTATAATGCTTTGTAATCTCATGATGATTTGCTCTTCATAATTGCTTCCAGCTGCTTGTTATATTCAGGGTTTAAATAATCACCCATCTACATTCCACAGTAACATATGATTTTGTTCATTTTCTATTTCTGCAAAATCAACAATATAAGAATGCCTATCCAAAAGATCATTGGTGCTCTTGGTGTTTCTATCCAATAGAAATCTTTACACTCCTTAAGGAAGAGATTTTGAATAATCAACCGCTATGTAAAACTTATTATAGGATTTTCCTCAACTGTTCAATCAATACATCTCCATCACTTGGCCTTGCAGCATTTATATTTACAATCTCACCTTTTTTGTTTATAATTAAATAACGCGGTATAGCAAAAGCGCCATCGGATTTAATGCCTGAGACTCTTTTGAGATCGGAAGCAAGATTGGTTCCCGCCAAAATATGAAATCCGCCTAGTTTAAATTTTTCAATTGCTTTAATCCAAGGTTTTTCATATCCTTTTTGATCTACACTTATATATATCCTTTCTATATTATTTGCTAACAAAAAAGAGTCAATATGCTTATTAAAAGAAAATTCAGAAATGCATGGTGCACACCAGGTTGCCCAAATATCAATGTAGAGACTCTTACCTTTAAAAACGTCTGTTGCGATTTGGTCTATTGTTTTAATTCTACGTGTGCTATCTAAAATATTAATCGGTGATAATAAATTGTATTCTTGTGATGGGGCATTTGTTATTTCTCTTGCATAAAGAGCCTTTATAAATGGTAAATAATTACTATTAGGAAAAAGAAGAGCGAATTGCGTAATAACAGAATCATTAAAATATCCTTTTAAGTATATAAAAGTACTGGACATATAATTGGCCCACATATCCTCTCTGTCCTGATCATCTTTAATTAAAGGCAAATGAGCTAATAATCTATCAACAGTAATTGTGGAATCCTTATAAGCAATTATATAAGGTTCTTTATGTAAATCATCCACCCACACAACATTCTTCTCTTTTAATGCCTGATAGAAAAAGTAATTGGTGAAATAAAGCTGAGAAAGGAAAAGAGGTTTTATTTCCGGATCAGTTATTGGCAGTTGCTTAAACAAATTTTCTACAATTGTATTCCTTTTTAAAACATCAATACTATCTGAAGTCTTATTTTTACTGATTAACCTTGATATTACGCGCTCATAGAATAAAAGCTGAAATGTTTTTCTCATAGCGTTATAATATTCTCTGCTTATTTTTTTTTCAGCAAGTAACTGTTTAAAGGATTGAACAGAACTATCCGTAATATCATCAATAAGTTTCTCATAAGTATCAGGATCATAGACAACTGTATTATTCATTAATTTTTTAACAGGTTCATACTTTGCATCAGGAATATAGTTTATTGTGTTAAATAGATTATTTCCATTGGAGTTACTTCCGCTAAATTTTACCCATGTTCTATTTGCGTCACTTAAGTCTATCTGCATATTTGTTGAATCCCCCGGAGTTAATAGAAAAACGGAACGGGAACTAAATTGGTTGTCAACATAAAAATCAATATATAAAAAGGATGGAACACTGATATGCGTATTAATATAATAAAAAGAGTCGCTACTTACTAAATAGGCATTTGTGTGTGTAGTGTCAAATTGATAATTATTATAATAACCATTAATAGGTTCGTAGATTCTAAGCGTAAATGGCTTTGGAGATTTAATTTTTCCACAAATAATTATATTCGTAGATGAATTTGTGCAACTATAGAAAAAAACAATAGTTAAAAACGCGATAATATATTTCATTGTAAAAATGGTCAGGAATTTGAGAAAGGAAGACTGTGAGTTTGCTCTCACAGTCTTAAGTGGCGAATAAAGCAATAATTAATATGTGGTAAAGCAGCCACCACCAATACTACCACAATGGGTTTGTATATCTGCTGAACAAGTACCATAGTCAACAGGCGAAGGGTAATACCATTCTGCACCCCCACCATTACAAATTCCTCTTCTAACGTTGCCACCTTCACTACCCGCCATAATTTTTTTCATTTCAGCCCTGCTCAACTTTCCCTGGATGTTAGCAAGGCTCATTTTTTTTGTTTGCATTTTTAAACTTTTTAGAATTAAGAAAAATTGTTGGTGCCTTAGCTTTTAGCATCAAAGGCTTTGGCTGCCCTGCCACAATACTGCAGTATCATGTAGTTCCGCAAGACTTTTCTCTTAGGGAACTAATCTAAAAGAAAATATTGTATAATCACATGTTCGTACAAGGGGAGTTGATATTCGATTTATGATTATGAGCTGAATTAAAACGTTTTTTCTTACAATTTTTCAACTTAAACATAAAACATTCAAAAACATTTAAAAGTAATCTTATCATCTCTTGATGAAAATCTATTTCTCAGCAATTAATCTGACCTCCACATATATCCATTTTCTACTACTCCATTAATATTCTTTTTTTCAAAAATCATATCCTTATCAGTAAGCTTTAGTACTTTAAGATTCAAAACATCATTTTTAATTTTTAAAGACAAAATATTGGTTTTTGTATAATACTTCCATGATCCTTGTACCACATATCCTATGTTTATAATTAAACTTCCATTTGCAATGAAATTAATAGTTGAAAATGTTTCTGGAGGATGATGTTGGTTGACTATTGAATCTATCTTGAAATCAACATTCCATATATGGCAAAGTACAGGAACAATTTGACCTTCTTTTTTTTTGTTATTCGAGTTTTGTCCAAATAAGAATAATGGCAACATTATGAAAAATAACTGGCCAATGATTTTGTTATTTTGTATCATGTTTTTAAATATTACGTCTTTTTATACCAAGCCTTTTGAGCAATAGACAGAACTGGTAAGCCTGACAATAGGGAAGGCAATGAACTATACTATACCCAATAGCCGCTGCAGTCGTAGGAATATACCGATGCTCCTGTACCAGCCTGGCAGAAACATCCGTTACTCCATGGCATACAATGTCCTGTTGTAGCAGTATAGTCATTCCAACAAGGCTTTCCTACCGAACAACCATCACTTCCAGCCATAATCTTCTTCATTTCTACCCTGCTCAACTTTCCTTGAATGTTTGCAAGACTCATTTTTTTTGTTTTCATTTTGTTTAAATTTAAAAATTAAGAAAAATGTTTTTGCCCGTAGATTTTAGCTTCACAGGCTTTGGCTGCTTCGCTCCCAAACAGAAGTTCAGATAGTTCCGCAAAGCTTTCTTTTGGGGAACTAATCCAGAAGAAAATATTGTAAATCCTCAATGTTGTATGCATCAGGGAGTTGATAGCAATTTATAAGTATGGTTGGAGTAAAGATAATTTCCATTGCCTCGTATCATTTATCAATTGCTTCAATTTTATCGACTTGTTTTAATAACTCTCCATTCATAGGGCATTGGCTGCAAATAAATCGTAACCTTTTATTTTTTTCAACTCACTGTTGGTTGTTATGTATTACAAAAACCAAATACTTTTACATCTTATAGGAAGTATGTTACTTAACTATTGAATCTATCCACTGTTTTACCTTTTCATTTATATAAACACCTATATTTAAATTTATATCCTCAAATTCTTGTTCATTTGAATTACTTCCCTGGTGTACTCCAATAATATAATACTCTCCTCCATCTGCCTTATACCAAATCGGCCCTCCACTATCGCCTGCACATATACAAATAGGGTAGCCAATCATATTTTTTGCCAGGTTAAGTTTAAACAGCGTAGAGGAAGTACTTCTGTTAACTAAAGTATCAGGAGCTGTACTATTAATAGCAAACTTAATACAAGGAAAGCCTGAAATATTAACTGAAAATTTTTCTATATTTCTGCCAAGACCGTTGTCAATAACTTTAAAATGCCCCTGATATAATGATTTA
>Ga0160449_1001770_pt1 | contig 10060 bp, 12 predicted proteins | sample HID1975I_E1MG_FD_108216 | JGI IMG/M metagenome (GOLD analysis project Ga0160449, IMG submission 108216) | Enriched soil microbial communities from UW Madison campus, WI, USA - HID1975I_E1 MG | ecosystem: Environmental > Terrestrial > Soil > Unclassified | place: USA: Madison, Wisconsin...
ACTTAAACTTCGTACTTCGAATGTAAAAGTGGTGCGTTCTATTTTTGAGTCTTTTGAATATAATGTATTACGAATTGATCGTGTTGCATTTGCTGGTTTGACCAAAAAGAATCTTCCTAGAGGGAACTGGCGCTTTTTGACCGACCAAGAGATCATCAATTTGAAAAACGCTAAATAGTTTTTCAAACTTTGAAATTATATAATGAATCCTGTTTTCTTTGAAAATGGGATTTTTTTATTTTAGAAACTAAAGAAATTATGTCCGAAAAGGGTAAATATTGACCTTCCGATAGATTGGTTTTTCTCTTCTACTGTTTCGTAACATGAAAAACCTAGGATGATTTTGATTCCGGGAGGAATGCTGTTTAAAATGTCTCTTTTTTGGTCTTCGAGAAGTAATTTTAAACTTTCTAGTAATTGAAGATTATTTCTTAAGTAGGAAACTACAAGCAGGGCTGAAAAGTTAAGTATTTCTCTGGCAGTTTCGCTTTTGATACCGACTTCGTTTGAAACCATTTCTGAAATTCTTCCTTTTTTGTTGGAGAACAACTCTTTTAGAAAAACATTTCCTTCTAAACGGTAGCAGTCATCAACTGATAAAATTCTGCCTGCGTTAAAGTCAATTTCTTGGTAAAAGGTAGAATCTTCTTTCATCATCGAGGCTATTTCAGAATAAAAATCAGATTCTTCGGCTTTGTTGTAGAGTCCCATTAAAATTGTACCGATCGAGACATCAATTCCTTTTATTAAAAGGGCATCATTTTCAAAATAAAACTTGTTCAGCTTGGAGACAACATTAGATGAAATAAAACGTCTAAGTTCAATTTGTAGGTTTGGGGTCATACGCGTTAACTTATTAAAGAAACATTATTTAAATTTGTTCAAAATAACCGATAAAGTGAGGCTTTTTATCGTTTATTGTGATAAAAATATAAAATAAATTAACATTTCCAAAAAATAAGTTAAAAATTTACATAGATAATAACCTGCTATTAACATAAAAAATGGCTAAACACCTGTAAACACAACCCTTTCGCCCTCAAACACAAAAGACAAAAAAGTTAAGAAAATTTTGATGTTTTTCATAAAAGGCAACGCAGAAGTTTGCAAAATGTTATATAATTAAAATAAAATGTTTCGATATTTCCACATTACGCTTAAAAAAATCCCAAAATAGATGACACAAAACATAAAATTAATAAAGCTCGAAGCAAGGAACCCAAGCAAAGAACCTGTAGCTGCTTTTAGTGCTCGTTTATGATTTTTTGAATCGTAGATTAGTTCACCAACAAGTGCTCCCAAAAAAGGTCCAATAATAACTCCAAAAGGAATTGGCGCCAGAATTCCGATTATTAAACCAATATTTGTTCCCCAAATTCCATAAGAACTTCCTCCAAACTTTTTTGTTCCCTGCGATGGAATTACGTAATCTAATATTGTTATGATTATCATTAAAACAAAAGTGATTCCTAAAACCCAATAATTATTTTCTACTGCTTTGGTAAGATATAATAAAAGCAAACCTACCCAGCAGCTTGACAATCCAGGCAAAACCGGAAGAAAACTGCCAAAAATGCCAATAACCATGCATATAAAACCTAGTATAACCAAAAGTAAATCCATATAATTTGATAAATTTGTTCTTACAAATTACTATTTTATTTTTTGCTATCCAAACTTTAAAATTGTACCTTTAAAAATATGAAGATTCCGCGTAATTGAAAGAATCTCTAAAAAAAATAATCGTATTTTTGTTTATTCATTCAACATTAAAATCTTGAGGCCGTTTTCACTTTTTTTCATCTGTATCATCTTTAATTCTTGTCAATATTTTGAGAAGCAGGTTCCGTCTGAAAAGGAATTACTTCAAAAAGAATTAAAGTCAATTAACTGGAAGGAAGTAGACGAATATCCATCTGTCGCAAATTGTGAAAAAATCGCTGATAAAAAACTTCGCCAGCAGTGCTTTTTTGATGTAATGTCTGATCTTATTGAAGAAAAACTAAACGTTGATACTTTATCTATTTTATATCCAGAATTGGACACCATTGAGGTAAAAGTCACAATTTTTCCAAATGCAACTATGAAGTTTGAGCCCCAGTTTCCTAAAGATTCTGTAGCTTATGATACTATAAAAATTGACAGTATTTTACACGCGCGTTTGGTTGATTTTCCAAAGATAAACCCTGCTATAAAACGTGGTATTCCTGTAAAAACACAATTTATTTTACCCGTAATTTTGAAAGCGAAAGACGAAAAGTAAGTTTGATTGAATGCGAATTATGCGTTTAATTTATTTTTTAAACTGACGATCTTTCCACTCATAGGAGCCAAACAAACTATACAAAGCTACTGTAGAACTAAAAAATGGATATAGTAAACTACTCAATAAAAGGCTTTTAATTCTTGTGCCTTTTAAAAATTGATTCGTTTTTGAAAGCAAAACAAAATCAATCATGAACTTTAAAAAAGCAAATAGAACAAAAAAGGGATAATCTAAAATTAGTAAAATAACTAAGAGAAAAGCAATTACAAAACTCAAATTTCCAACGAAAACAATTAGTCCTAGAAATTTTCCATAATTACTTTTATACGAACTCGTTTTGGCCGCCCAGCGCACTCTTTGATAAAATAATGCTTTCCAAGTTTCTGTAGGTTTTGTATTTATGATTGCTTCTTGAGCTTTTAGGTAATGAACTTCATTTGGAAATTTTTCAATTGCTTTTTGCAATAAAAAAACATCGTCTCCACTAGCAATTTTGTCATTTCCATCAAAACCATTTAAACTTTCAAACAATGATTTGGTGTAGGCAAAATTAGCTCCGTTACACATAAAACCTTTGTTCAAACCAAAACTTCCAATTGTTGCGCCTTGTAAACTTGTCAAATCTAGCTGTTGAAAGTGATGCAGAAATGAATTTTCACAGTCATATGTAACTGCTCCCGCCAGCATCGAAACTTTGTTTTCCTGAATGTAATTATCAAACGTTAAAAGCCAGTTTTCAGGAACAATGCAATCGGCATCTGTCGTAATTACCCAATTCGTCTTTACGCGCAGCATTGCGGTTGTAATCGCATCTTTTTTGGGAGAATTTGAAACCCGAATATTGTTTATTTGTGAAATGTGAAATGTGAAATGTGAGGCTTGAAATTTCTCTTTCGAATTATCATCGATTAAAATTACTTCAAATAAATCTGTTGGATAATTTAGTGTCGAAAAGCTATTTAGAAGTTTTGGCAGGTTTTCTTCTTCATTTCGAAACGGAACGATTATAGTAAAACTTGTATGCGGATTTAAATCTGTTTTTTGATAAATTTTGACTTTTAAAAAACCGTAAATAAGCAACCCAATGTTTACAATATAAATGGCTAATATGGCAAACAAAACCAGTATCATTCTGCAGTTTTCGTTTTAAAATTCAGCACAAAATAACTTCCCAAAACTACTGGAAGTACAACATTTAAAAACCACATTAAAGTGCTTATAAAAATGACAATCCATTCGTTAACACCTAGAATTCCGAAGAAATAAATAGCGACGCTACCCTTTACTGCAAAATCTAGAAACTGAAATGTCGGCAAAGATGAAGCTAAAAAGTATACTGATGTAATCGCCGCCATTAAGGTTAAATAAGGCAGATCGACATCAAAACCTAAAAACAAAAAGTAATATTGGTGCGAAAAAACTAAATATCTTAAAATGCCTAAAAAGATGTTTCTTCTATGAATTGACTTTGGGATTTCGTTGATTTTATGAATTAGTTTTTCAATTGAATATCCTTTGACTTTTATTTTTTTGATTGAAAATAAAATAATCAGAATTAGCAAAAATCCTCCGAACAAGATTAAGACTGTTTGGGTTGTAATAACATTAAACTGTGCATTGAAATAAAGCAAACCAAAAATTCCAAAAATGATCGTTAAAATCATTTGGATTCCGTTGCAGATTAAGTTTAGAAAAACAACTTTTTTAGCTTCCGATTTCGGATAATACAAAGCTTTTCCAGCGTATTCTCCGACTCCGTTTGGTGTAAAAATTCCAGCTGTTAAAGCGGCTAAAACCTGCTTTGTGGCTTCATAAACCGAAATTTGATGAATTACTTTGGCTAGATTCTGCCATTTTAGAATCTCAAAATAGCGATTCAAAACACTCAAAAGTAATATAAACGAAATTCCTAAAACTGACTGATTTTTTCGAAATAAAACAATGAACTTATTCCAGTCTAATTTGTCGTTGTTGGCCAGCTGATTGTAAATAAAATAAAATGCACCGCCAACAATCAAAAGTTTGATTAGAAGAACTAGGAATTGCTTAGCTTTGTGAGGAATTGAAATCATGCCGCAAAAGTAATCAATTTGATAATTAGTAAATGTGGCAATTAGAAAATGTGGCAATTTTCTAAACTTGAAACTTGAAACATCAAACTTGAAACAAAAACTCTCTTGACAAAAGAACGCATCATATTAGGTATTGACCCCGGAACCACAATTATGGGTTTTGGATTGATAAAAGTTATCAATAAAAAAATGGAATTTTTGCAGTTAAACGAACTGCAATTGTCCAAATACGACAATCATTATCAAAAACTAAAAATCATTTTTGAACGAACTATCGAATTAATCGAAACGCATCACCCTGATGAAATTGCAATTGAAGCGCCTTTCTTTGGTAAAAACGTACAATCGATGTTAAAGCTCGGTCGAGCACAAGGTGTTGCAATGGCAGCTGGACTTTCAAGAGATATTCCAATCACTGAATACGAACCTAAAAAGATAAAGATGGCGATTACTGGAAACGGAAATGCCAGTAAAGAACAAGTCGCGAAAATGCTGCAACAGCTTTTAGGTTTAAAAGAATTACCTAAAAACCTCGATTCTACCGACGGTTTGGCAGCGGCAGTTTGTCATCACTTTAATTCAGGAAAAGTCGTAGCAGGAAAAAGTTATTCGGGCTGGGATGCTTTTGTGAAACAAAATGAGGACAAAATTAGAAAATAGTTTACAGTCGCAGTCACAGCTTACGGCTGAGACTGAGACCGAAAACTGAGACTGAAAACTAAAAATGAGCGGTATCTACATTCATATTCCTTTTTGCAAGCAGGCTTGTCATTACTGCGATTTTCACTTTTCGACTTCGATGAAAAAGAAAGATGAAATGGTTTTGGCTTTGTCCAAAGAAATTGGCATGCGTAAAAATGAGTTTGAGAACGATCCCGAATTCTCGGGAATAGAGACAATATATTTCGGAGGTGGAACTCCTTCTGTTTTGACGAATGACGAAATCAATTTTTTAATTTCCGAAGTTTATAAAAACTACAATGTTGTAGAAAATCCAGAGATTACACTTGAAGCTAATCCTGATGATTTGTCTGCAGAGCGAATTTTTGAATTATCTAAAAGTCCGATAAATCGTTTAAGCATTGGAATTCAGTCTTTTTATGAAGAAGATCTGAAAATGATGAACCGTGCTCACAATTCGGCGGAAGCCATAAAATGTTTACAAGAAGCGACAAAATATTTTGATAATATTTCACTCGATTTAATTTATGGAATCCCAGGAATGAGTGATGAAATGTGGAAACAAAATATTGAAACCGCTTTGAGTTTTGGCATTCCGCATATTTCGAGTTATGCTCTGACCGTTGAACCGAAAACGGCTTTGAGCAAATTAATTCAAACTGGAAAAATCGCTGAACCGCAAGATGAAGCCGCTTCAAATCATTTTATGATTTTGGTTGAAACGCTCCAAAAAAATGGATTTATTCATTACGAATTATCGAATTTTGGGAAAGAGAATTATTTTTCCAAAAACAATTCGGCTTATTGGTTAGGAAAAAAATATATCGGAATCGGACCTTCCGCGCATAGTTATGACGGTGAAAAAAGAGGCTGGAATATTGCGAATAATTCTTTGTATTTGAAATCGATTCAGAACAATGAACTTCCGATCGAAACAGAAATTCTGACCATTTCAGATCGTTATAATGAATATATTATGACAGGTTTAAGAACGATTTGGGGCGTTTCTTTAGAAAGAATTGAAAATGAATTTGGTTTGCAATATTTGAATTATCTGAAAAAACAATCTCAAAAATTCTTAAACGACGATTTGCTTTCAATTGAAAACAATATTCTAAAACCAACTCCAAAAGGAAAATTTTTAACGGATGGAATTGCTTCAGATTTATTTTATCTAAATTTGGAAGAGTAAAAAAAATAGCCACAAAGACACTAAGCCACAAAGTTTAAATTAATTTGTGCCTTTGAGCCTTCGTGGCATAAAAAAATAAACTTTGCGAGCAAAAATCAACAACTTCGAAATCGACTTATCAAAACCCATTGATATTTCTATTCCATTAACCAATACAGACGAAAACCCAATTGCCTGGTATATCGAAAAACCAGTTATTGAACCTGTAGTTTTCGGCGATTGGATTGGGAAAGTTTCTAAAGGAAAATCATCTACAAATTTTAATAATATATTCTTCAACCCGCATGGACATGGAACGCACACGGAATGTCTGGGACATATTACAAATGATTTTTACAGCATTAATCAATCACTTAAACAGTTTTTCTTTTTTGCTAAATTGATTACGGTTCAGCCTGAAAAAATTGGAGATGATTTTGTGATTACGAAGGAAAGCATTTCGACTTCGCTCAATGTGACATCGTTCGAGGCTTTGATTATTAGAACAATTCCAAATCAAAAAGAAAAAAAATCAAGAAAATATTCGAATACAAATCCGCCTTATTTGTCTGAAGAAGCTGCCACTTTCATCCGCGAAAGCGAAATTCAACATTTATTGATTGATTTACCAAGCGTTGACAAAGAACATGACGAAGGTAAATTACTGGCTCACAAAGCATTTTGGAATGTAAAAGACACTCATAATCTTAATTCTGATGCACGGTTAAATGCTACAATTACCGAAATGATTTATGTTCCGGACGAAATTGAAGATGGAAATTATATACTAAATCTTCAAATTGCTTCGTTTGAGAATGATGCGAGTCCGAGCAAGCCTTTATTATATAAAATTGTAGATTTTATTCCCGAAATCTCGAGATAGTACTGCAAAAATCTAAAGTCTGAACTCTAAAATCTAAAATTAAAATGATTACTGTCTCAACTGATAAAACCAAACTTGACGTTCCGTTTATACAAAACTTTTTAAAAGACATTTATTGGGCCGCCGGACGAACTATTGAAGAAGTGCAAACTACAATTGATGCTTCGGTTTGTTTTGGAATTTATTTAGATGACAAACAAATTGGTTTTGCAAGAGTAATTACCGATTACGCGGTATTTGCTTATTTAATGGACGTTTTTATAACCGAAGAACAGCGTGGAAAAGGATATTCGTCGATCTTAATTGAAACGATGATGAAGGAACCTCAACTTCAAAATGTCAAAATATGGAGATTAGCCACAACTGACGCTCATTTTTTATACGAGAAATTCGGGTTTACAAAACTCAATCATCCTGAAAAGATGATGGAAAAAATAATCTAATAAACACTAATTTTACTAATTGCCAAGAAACACTTTAATTGGTGTAATTCGTGTTGAATCATAACTGTTTTATAATATGAATTTAGAAACATTTTACGAATATTGTCTTTCAAAAAAAGGTGTCAGCGAACATTTTCCTTTTGACGAAGATACTTTGGTTTTTAAAGTTGGCGGTAAAATGTTTGCCCTATCTTCTTTATCGCAATGGGAAAAAAATGAGCAGTCTGTCAATTTAAAATGCGATCCAGACCGCGCACAGGAACTCAGAGCTGAATATGATGAAATACAACCCGGATTTCACATGAGTAAAGTACACTGGAATACGATTGCTTTAAACGGAAATCTTCCAGACAAATTTGTCAAAGAATTAATCGATCATTCGTATGATTTGGTTTTCAAAAGTTTGACAAAGAAAATTCAGAGTGAAATTATCGAATTAGAAAATTAGGCATTACATTTGTAACGTCAGTAAAAAAACTCAGCAACTTAAAAGCTCAGTAACTTAGCAACTTAAAAAAATGAAAGAACAATTTAAAAAATTTCTGAACGAAGAACAAGATCCAAAAGCGATTGAAAAAATAACTTCGAAACTTACAGATTTATTAATGAAAGGCGAAGAAGTTGGATATATTGCAGTGCAAAAAAAGCCTGCTATTACTGTTTTTCCAGACAGCATTGTATTAACAAACAAGCGTATTATTATCTGTAAGCCTAAAAATTTAGGTCTTTCTATGGATTTTACAGATTATACTTGGGACGATATTGCGAGTACTTTTGTAAAAGAAAACATTTTAGGTTCTGAGTTTTCATTTGGAACCAAAACAGACTTAGCTGTTTCTATTGATTATATTCCAAAAATTCAGGCTAGAAAAATTTATACTTACGCTAAAGAGCAATTGGATTTATTGAAAAATCCAGTTTCTGCTGCTGCACCAGTTCAAGAAGTTGTTGAACCAGAATACGAAGACGAAGCTGAAGAAGTTGAAGAAGTAGAAACAGAAGAAGTAACTAGTTTTGCTGAAATTTTGCCTTCTGCACCAGCTTTTACAGAAACAACTTATGAGCCGCTTCCAACACAGCCAGCTGGAGAACGTAAATTAAGCGATTTATCTAAAGAAGAACTTTTTGATAAATTACAGAACTACAAAAAACTCCTTGACAACGGTTTGATCATGCAGGGAGAATATGACGCTTATAAAAAAGAGATTTTAAGCTATATGTAAGTATTAAAGTCTTAAAGTCAAAAGTCGAAAGTCTTAAAGTTTTTTGACATTGCCTAAATAAAAAAGCCAGAAATAGAGATTCTATTTCTGGCTTTGTCTTTTGGTCAACACTTGGACTTTCAAACTTTTGACTTTATGACTTTCGACTTATAAAGTCGCTTTCTGTTTTTCTACAAATTTATGCGATTGCAATTCGAGTAACTCTTTTGCATTTTTACGTTGTAAATCGTACAGGCTTTTATCTTCGGCAATATCTGCATAAACTTTATCATGCATTTCGGCGCTTGTTTTCACTAGCAGTTCACGTTGGTATTTATTTTGTGCCAAAGTGGCTTTCATTGCTGTTTCGGCTTCTTCATGTTTGAAATCGAATTCACCTTTTGGAGCTAATAATTTGGCAATAATTGGAGAAGTTTCAATTGCTAAAAACAACAGCATTATAAAAAACGATGGAAGCCAAGGCAGTTTATTCAACGCATTTATACGTGCCATTAATCCGTCGAAACCTTCAATGATAGGCTGAGTCTGTGATACTTTTTTATCTAGATCCGCTTGGAGTTTTACGCCTGCTTTTTCTTTTTCGGCAATTTTAGCTTCGTTTGCTGCTTTTAAAGTTTCAAATTCCTTTAAAGAGGCATCGTGTTTTTCTCGTTTTTCTTTATAAACAGGACCTTTTCCTAATTTTTTAGTTCCAGCAGTTCCTTCTGCTTCTGTAATATAAGTAGAATATAAAGCATTTACTTCTTTCTCTTTCTTTACAATATCTGCTTTTAAAGCCGCAATCTCAGCTTTATTTTTATCTAAATCTGTTTTGAAATAAGTTCCAATTTGTTTTTTATTCGCCAACTCCATTTCGTTTTTCTCTTTCAACAAAACAGTATTGATTTCTTTTTCGAATATTTTAATTTCCAAAGGTTTAGAAATTACGATTGCAATGATAACAGCCAATATAATTCGTGGAGTCGCTTGTAGAAATTCGTCTAAAAACCGATCTCTTTTCTTAATTGTAGAAACGATAAATCGGTCTAAATTAAAAATCAGTAAACTCCACACAAATCCGAAAATTAAAGCGGGATAAATAGAATCGAAAACGGTAAAAAGCGCATAAGCACTGGCTAAGAAAGCCATAACTGCCGTAAAAAATACAGTGGCGCCAATACCAACATATTTAGTTTGTTCGCCTTCTGAGCAGTCTTTCAAGAGGTCTCGGTCGACTCCTGAACATAGGATAAAAAATTGTTTTAACATGATTGATGATTTTTGATTGTGATTGATACGGCAAATTTAACGCCAAAAATTTAATTCTCAGATAAATAGTTGA
>Ga0160449_1001773_pt1 | contig 10047 bp, 10 predicted proteins | sample HID1975I_E1MG_FD_108216 | JGI IMG/M metagenome (GOLD analysis project Ga0160449, IMG submission 108216) | Enriched soil microbial communities from UW Madison campus, WI, USA - HID1975I_E1 MG | ecosystem: Environmental > Terrestrial > Soil > Unclassified | place: USA: Madison, Wisconsin...
CTGGCGGGTGCCGTTCCTGCTGTCGATCCTGCTGCTGGCGATTTCGGTGTACATCCGCATGCAGCTCAACGAGTCGCCGGTGTTCATGAAGATGAAGGCCGAGGGCAAGGCATCCAAGGCACCGCTGACCGAGTCGTTCGCCCGTTGGGACAACCTCAAGGTGGTGATCATGTCGCTGCTGGGCGGCACCGCCGGCCAGGCCGTGGTGTGGTACACCGGGCAGTTCTATGCGCTGTTCTTCCTGTTGCAGATGCTCAAGATCGAGCCGCAGACGGCCAACCTGCTGATTGCCGGCTCGTTGCTGATCGGCACGCCGTTCTTCATCATCTTCGGTAGCCTGTCCGACCGCATTGGCCGCAAGAAGATCATCATGGCCGGCTGCATCATCGCTGCGCTGACCTATTTCCCGATCTTCAAGGCGCTGACCGAGTACGGCAACCCGGACGTATTCGTTGCCCAGGAGCAGAACCCGGTCGTGGTAGTGGCTGACCCTGGCCAGTGCGCGTTCCAGTTCGACCCGGTGGGCAAGGCCAAATTCACCAGCTCCTGCGACATCGCCAAGAGCCTGCTGGCCAAGCGCGCCATTCCCTACACCAACCAGGCGGCCGAACCTGGCAGCGTGGCGCAGATTCGCATTGGTGAGCGGGTGCTGCCGAGCTTTGAAGGCAGCAGCATGGCCGCAGCGGACTTCAAGGTGCAGAGTGAGGCGTTTACCGCCACCTTGAGTGGTGCGTTGAAAGAAGCCGGCTACCCGGAAAAGGCCGACCCGGCGAAGATCCACTACCCGATGGTGCTGTTGCTGCTGACCATTTTGGTGATTTACGTGACCATGGTCTACGGCCCGATTGCTGCCTGGCTGGTCGAGCTATTCCCGGCGCGTATCCGCTACACCTCGATGTCGCTGCCTTACCACATCGGTAATGGCTGGTTCGGTGGCTTCCTGCCGACGGTGGCGTTTGCCATGGTGGCGGCTACCGGGGATATCTATTACGGCTTGTGGTACCCGATTGTGATCGCGGTAATGACGGCGGTGCTGGGGATCTTCTTCCTGCCGGAGACCAAGGACCGGGATATCAACCACACCTGAGACTGATGGGGCAGCTGTGCTGGCCTCTTCGCGGGCTCGCCCGCTCCCACAGATACAACACGGATTTCACGGCGTGTGTTGTACCTGTGGGAGCGGGCGAGCCCGCGAAGAGGCCGGTACAGCCCACTAATCAATCGAAGTAGCCGCGCAGGCCAAAGGCATACCCGGTATCCACCTGCGCGGCCTCACCCCGGCTCCAGCGCTTCTTCAGCACGAACTCGAACGCCGGCTCGTACAACCCGTCGCGCACCAGCGCCCCCGCCAGTACCTCCACGTCATACCAGCCATTGTCCAGCTCGATGATCGGCCGCCCCGGCACCTGGTAGCGGGCAATCAGGTCACCCAGGGTCTTGGGCGTGAAGTGCTGCAGGATGCGCCAGGTGTACAGCATCAGCGCACCGTGCTCGACCCGCAAAACATAGCCATTACGCCGGTGCTTCAGGCGGCTGCCAGCTTCGCGCAGGGCCGGGGTATGGCCATCGAGGGTGAACAGAATGCGGTAGGGCAGGTTGTCGACCCCCGCCAGCGGCAGCACGACGCCTTCGCGTACCGCCTTGTCGCCGATGTCACCATGGGTAAACGCGTAGGCGAGGTCGTCCGGTAGCTCATGCTCCTGCTTGAAACGTTCGAGCAACTGGATATCGCCAAGCAGAAAGTAATCGACCAGGTCGTTCAGTACTTCGCTGAATTCGTGGCGCATCTGTTTTCCTTATTGGTGCGCGTGGGGCTGTCTGTGTTTCTGGGCGATCTGGATCAGGTTGCCACAGGTGTCATCGAACACGGCCACGGTGACGGGGCCTAGGTCGGTGGGCGGCTGGGTGAACTGCACACCCGCCGCGCAGAGGCGGGTGTATTCGGCCTGTATATCGCGCACGCCAAACGAGGTGGCGGGGATGCCATCCTGCTTGAGCGCGGCCTTGTACACCTTGGACGCCGGGTGCGCGTCGGGCTCCAGCAACAGCTCGACGCCGTTGGGATCGTTGGGGGAGGTCAGCGTCAGCCAGCGGTGCCGGCCCATGGGGATGTCGTGCCTGGGCTCGAAACCGAGTACGTAGTGGTAGAAGGCCAGGGCCTTGGCCTGGTCGTCGACAAGAATGCTGGTGACCACGATCTTCATAGGCGTACACCGTAATGCTGAGGCCGTTGGGTATCAGTAAAGACGTTCGGGAGTATTTGGCCAGCAGCTGTTCCCGGGCTCGGGCGATCGCTCTACAAAAAAACTGCTCAAGCCATAGGTAAATCCTTCATCACCCGGCCCCCGTCCGCCAGCCAGCGGGGTTAAAGTGTCAGGCATGATCCCTGCGCGCCCAAACCGGCGTCAAAGAGGTGCCCGTGGCTGCCTATACCCTGCGACAACTCAAGTACTTCGTCACCACCGTGGAGGCCGGTAGCGTTGCCGAGGCCTCTCGCCAGCTGTACATCGCCCAGCCGTCCATTTCCACGGCCATCAAGAGCCTGGAAGAAAGTTTCGGCGTGCAGCTGTTCATTCGCCACCATGCCCAGGGTGTGTCGTTGACGCCCAGCGGCAAGCGTTTCTACGCCAAGACCCGATCCCTGCTGCAGATGGCCCACGAGTTCGAGCAGAACGCCCTGGCTGACAACGACACCGTCGCCGGGCAGATCGACATCGGCTGTTTCGAAACCGTGGCACCGTTGTATCTGCCGCGCCTGATCGCCGCCTTCCGCCAGCGTTACCCAGGCGTGGATATCCGCCTGCGCGACGGCGAGCAGCAGGAGCTGATCCAGGGCCTGACGGCCGGTACGTTCGACCTGGCGTTTCTCTACGATCATGACCTGGACGGCACCATCGAAGCCGAGCCGCTGATGCCGCCGCAAAAACCTTACGTGCTGCTGCCAGAAAACCACCGCTTTGCCGGCCAGGCCCAGGTATCGCTGCGTGACCTGTGCCCGGAGCCGATGATCCTGCTGGACGTGGCTCCCAGCCGCACCTACTTCGTCAGCCTGTTCAACGAGATGGGTTTGACGCCGAACATCGTCTTCAGCTCACCGTCGATCGAGATGGTGCGGGGCATGGTCGGGCAGGGTTTCGGTTTTTCGCTGCTGGTGACCCGACCGCATTCGGAATACACCTACGACGGCCAGCGCCTGGCCCTGCTGGATATCGCCGAGCCGGTGGCGCTGTCGGGGCTGGCGGCGGCGTGGTTGAAGCGGGTGCAACTGACCAAGCCTGCACAGTTGTTCGTGGAGTTTTGCCGGGAAGAACTGGCGAAGTTCTGAGGCTGGCACGCCATGCTGCGCAGTCCAGGAGCATGGCGTGCCCGCTGATCAAGGGTTGACCTGATAGCCGCGCCCTTGCAGGCAACCGGTGTAGGCACTGGCATGGGCCTGGGTTTTAGCCTGGTCCTGGCTGCGCCGATCCTGTCGCCGGTCCTGACGCTGGCGCATGCCGCCTACCGATGCACCGGCGGCGGCCGTTTCGCCGGCACGGTTCTGCCGGTATTGCTGTTTGGCATCGTCACTGGCCCGGTCATACAGCTCCTCGTGCTGGTTGCCGCGCACTTGCGCGCCCACGGCACCGGCGGCGGCGCCTGCTGCTGCCCCACGCACCCGGCCACCGACATGGGCTTCGCTGGACGTCGCGGTGCTGTTCGCGGCGTTGGTAGCGACGGTATTGCAATCGTTGATGTCCAGTTGCATCTGCTGGCTGCTCTGGCCCTTGAGCGGCACGACCGACTGCGCCTGGGCTGCGGATGCGGCACACAACAGCACCAGCAGGTAACTCCACGTGAACGTACGCATGGCACACCTCCACCGGGCAGAAAGCCCGTTTCACAGGATAGTCCGTCATCGGTTGGGGATGGCGGATTTGTCTGCATGGTCTACAGGCGTGCTGTACCGGAAACAGCCGAGGCAGTGCAGGGCAGTGCCGCTCGGGGTAGCTGCTTGCCATCTGCCTGAAGGCCTGTCGACCTGTGTTCACGCCTGCGTGGCCTTGCGCAGCGGCACCTCGCGCAGCAGCCAGGACAGTGCGAAAGCCACGCTGGTGATCGCCCCGGCCAGCAGGAACACACCATGCATTGCCCCGGAAAACGCCTGCAGGTAACTGTGCTGCAGGGCCGTGGGCAGGGCATGCACGGCGGCCGGCGAAAGGTTCGCGGCACCCCCGGCACTGGCGGCGAAGTCACTGCCCAGGTCGCCCAGCAAGCTGTGCGAGAACAAGGCGCCGAACAGCGACACACCGATGGCGCCGCCAATCGAGCGGAACAAGGTGGCCCCGGAGGTGGCCACGCCCATGTGGCGCAATTCGACGCTGTTCTGCACGGCCAGGATCAGCACCTGCATGACCATACCCAGGCCGGCCCCCAGCAAGCCCATGTACAGGTTCATCAGCGCCATGGGCGTGTCCAGCTGTAGCCGGCTGAGCAGGCCCAGGGCAATCACTTGCAGCAGGGTGCCGATGATCGGGAACACCCGGTAACGCCCCCAGCGGCTGATCAGCCGCCCAGTAATCGCCGACACCACCAGCAGGCCACCCATCAGTGGCAGCATCTGCAGCCCAGCACTGGTGGGCGTGGCGATCTTCACCACCTGCATGTACAACGGCAGGAAGGTGACGGCGCCGAACAGCGACACCCCGACGATGAAACCGATCAGCCCGGCAAGCACGAAGGTCCGGTGACCGAACAGGTGCAGCGGCATGATTGGCTCGACGGCGCGGCGTTGTTCCAGGACGAAGCCGACCACGCCGATCAGGGCGAACAGCGCAAGGCACAGCATGTCCAGCGACTGCCATGCCAGCAGGCTGCCGCCGAGGCTGGTGATGAGCACCAGGGCAGCCAATGCCACGGTAAGGAAGAACGCGCCGATGTAGTCCACCGTATGCCGTACCAACGCCACGTGCGGGCGGAACACGCTGCCGATCACCAGCAGCGCCAGCAGGCCCAGGGGCAGGTTGATGTAGAAGATCCAGTGCCACGACAGCTGCTCGACCAGAAAACCGCCGATCAGCGGCCCTACCACGGTGGCCAGGCCGAACACGCCACCGAACAGGCCCTGGTAGCGGCCACGTTCGGCAGGCGGGATGACATCACCGATGGCGGCCATCGCCACCACCATCAAGCCGCCGCCACCCAGCCCTTGCAGGGTGCGGAAGGCGATCAGCTGGGCCATGTCCTGTGCTGCGCCACACAAGGCCGAGCCCAGCAGGAACAGCGCGATGGCCACCTGCAGGACACGCTTGCGGCCGAACTGGTCACCGAACTTGCCATACAGCGGTACCACTACCGTGGAGGCCAGCAGGTAAGCGGTGACCACCCACGACAGCCAGCGCAGCCCGCCGAGGTCGCTGACGATGGTTGGCAGTGCGGTCGAGACGATGGTCTGGTCGAGGGCGGCCAGGAACATCACCAACATCAGCGCTGCCAGCAGCAGTGGAATGGAGGTTTGCGCATCCGTTGCGGCGGGGGAGGTATCAGTGGATACAGGTTGCACGGTGCTTACCTCAGCTGGGGGTGGGGTTGGCCTGGGCATGCTGCTGGCCAGCGTCTTGCAGGCCAGCAAGGGCAAAGCGGTAAAGCTGCGCTGCAACGGCCTCGCCGGGCATCTGCAGAATCTCGTGCAGCGCCCCGGAGCCGCCGCGCGGGCCGATCAGCAGCATTGCCCACGGCGCTGTGACGCACAGGATGCAGCGGGTCAGGGCCGGTTCGTCGACGGGGATGGTGCTGACCTCGCTGAACAGCCCCTTGAGCAATGACAGGCGCAGTGGTGCGGCGGCCTGCAGATGCGCCTGGCCGTGAGGGCTGGGCGCGAGGATTTCTGCGGCCAGAACCCGCAAATGCCAGTTGTCCCGATCCTGGGTGGCCTTGTGCACCACCAGTTCCACCAGCACGCGCAGCTTTTCGGCTGGCGCGTGGTTGCCTTGAGTGATGCGCTGCAGGTCGCTGAGGTCGAGGAAGCGTTTGCGGGCCTCGTCAAGCACGGCCAGGTACAGGCCGTTGCGGCTGCCGAAGTGGTAGTTGATCGAGGCCAAGTCGACTTCGGCCTTGGCCGCAACGGCCTTGTTGCTGGTTTCGGCATAGCCGAGCGCGGCGAACAGTTCGCCGGCGGCTTCGAGGATGCGGGTGCGGGTGACGGCGCCGTCCTTGCGGGGTTCGCGGGGGGCTGCGGACATGTTGGGTACTCTGCAAACCAGGAATATGGGCAGAGCGTGGTCGAGTCTTAATTTAAAATCAATTTAAATTTAATTTATACGGCAAACGGCCTATCGCGATTCTTGTAGGAGCAGCCTTGTGCTGCGAAGCGGCCGGTACAGGCCACACATCCGTATGCCTCCAATACCGGCCTCTTCGCAGCACAAGGCTGCTCCTACACGTAACGATCTACTGGTGATTACTGGCCGTTTCCTGCACCCGCCCGGGCTTGTCCAGCGGCAGGTGGTCGAACTCGCGCAAGCCATCCTTGCGGTACGGGTCACCAATCCAGCGTGGTGCCACCACAAATTGCGGGCTCACCAGGCTCTTGGCGGGCTCGAAGCGGTCGTAGCTCAGCCCGGCCAGATCGGACAGGGTATGGATCAGGTGCGAGCTGCTGTAAGGGCGGCTGGCCATTGCCTGCAAGTCGCGTGGGTGCTCGGCCTGCCAGCTAGGCGAGGTCCACAGCAGGAACGGGATGGTGTACATCGGCCGGGTCGGCGCGCCTTCGTTGCGCCCCAGGCGGTCGTGGTTGCCGGAGCTGTACACGTCTTCGCCATGGTCGGACAGGTACAGCAGGAAACCATTGGGGCTGCCGGCCGAGTAACGCTTGATCAGGCTCGATACCACGTAATCGTTGTAGCGCACCGCGTTGTCGTAGAAGTTGTAGGTTTTTACCTGGTCTGGCGTCAGCTTGCCTGGCACGCCCTGGCTGTCGGTGAAGTGCGCGTAGTCGTTCGGGTAGCGGAAGCGATAGTCCATGTGCGTGCCCAGCAGGTGGACGATGATGAACTTGTTCGGCGCAGGGTCTTGCAGGGCCTTCTCGAACGGTGCCAGCACCACGTCATCGTACTGGCTGGCGTTCTGGTTGCGCTGGTTGTTCAGGTATACCGGCGCGTCGGTCTGCTGCGAGAACGTGGTCAACATGGTGTTGCGCTTGGTCATGGTCTGCTGGTTGGTGATCCAGAAGGTCTTGTAGCCTGCCTGTTTCATCAGGTTGATCAGCGACGGGTCGGTGAGGAAACGGTCCGGGTTCTGCTCGTTGCCAAAGGTGAGGATCTGCTGCATCACTTCGATGGTGTACGGGCGCGGCGATACCACGTCGCGGAACACCGTCAACCCCTTGTCGCTGGCGGCCAGCGCGTCGAGGTTGGGCGTGGTGTCGCGGTTGTAGCCATACAGGTGCATGTGCTCGCGGGTGGTGGACTCGCCCAGCACCAGCACCAGCGTGCGTGGCGCCGTACCGCTGCTGTCACTCAGGTTTTGCAGGGGCGGCAACGCGGCGTTTTGCGCCAGTAACTTCTGCATGTTGTCCAGTTGCTGAAGGTATTGACGGTAGCCGACCAGCAGTTGCCAGGGCACTGCGGGCTCCATGCGCTGCTGCACTTTTTCGGCGGCATCGGCGAAGTTGCGCTCCTGTGTCACCATCTGCTTGTAGAACGGGTACACCAGGTTGGCGACCAGCAACAGGGCCACCACCGGCAGGCGGCTGCGCAGGGGCAGGCTGACCGGACGCACGCGCTTCCACAGCAGCACCGCCACCAGCGTGTACAGCAGCAGCGCCAGGCCCAGCCACACGCTGAAGTACTGGCTGAAGTACTCACCGGCTTCGGCGGTGTTGGACTCGAACATCACGAAGATGACGCTTTGCGAGAACTCCTGGCGATAAATGCCGAAGTAGCTCAAGCCCACCAGCGATGCCGCCCACAGCACCAGGCCGATGACGGCCGCCGTGGCGCGGGTGAAGCGGGGCAGCAGCAGCACCGGGGCCAGCCACAGGCTACTGAGGAAGAAAGCATCGCGAAAACCGGCAAAGCCGGTAGTCCCGCTGAACAGCAGCAGCGCCTGGGTAACGCCGGAGAAGTACCAGAAGAACAGCAGCAGCCAGCCCAGGCCGGCCCAGTCCACGCGCGTATGCGCGGCGGGGGATGTAGTGTGTGACACGTATGCCTCGTCGTACCTTGGAGGCCAGCGGATGTGCCCGTGACCTGAAAGGGCGTGACGCTAATCTGCGGCGTGTGAAAATAACGTCAAGGTGGCGAGGAATAGGGGCCGGCGGGTAACCCAGCGCCATGTTTACTGGCGCAATGCGCAGGCCGCACAGGTATGATGTGGTCAGCGAAACCGCACTGACAGGCCCTGTGGACTATGAACCGTCGTAAGAAGATCAAGCAGCTATTGGAGGCGCATGCCAAAAAGGCCAATGCCAAACTGGCGCCGCGCAAGCCCAAGTACATCTGCAAGGCTGACCGCTTGAAGATGGAGGCAGAGGCGTCGGGGGATACCCCTCAGCTGGCCGATTGAAACGGACCGTGTAGGAGCGCCTTGTGTCGCGGTCGGGCCGCAGAGCGGCCCGTGCGATCTATGCATCAATATCGAAATTGTGGGGCCGCTTTGCGGCCCGATCGCGACACAAGGCCGCTCCTACAAGGATCGCGTCGGCTTCAACGGCGGTAGTAACGGTGCTCGTCATGGTGACGTTGGTGCAGGGCACGCTCATGGCGGCGCTCCCAATCACGGCGCCGTTCCCAGTCACGCCGCCGCTCCCAGTCCCGCCGGGCTTGCTCGCGCCGCCACTGCTCACGGCGCCAGTCGCTTCTGTGGTCATGCCAGCGATCGTCGTCGTGCGCCAGCAGCGTGGGCGGCTGTGCATCGGCCACGCTGGCCACCCTCGACCAGGGGTTGCCGGCAGGCTGCAATGGCGACTGAACGGCCGGTGCCGTCGCCACCGGTGCTTTCATTTGAGTTGCCGATGCCGTGCCCACCGCCGCGAACGAGAACAGGCCGAGCAGCACCAACCTTGCGACATGTATTTTCATGAGCGAAGCCAACCTCTGATAACAATTGAGCCATCTGGCCAGCAGGTGTGGGGCGAACCTTGTCTCGCGTGCCGCTACCTTTCTGTGCCTCACCCATAGACCGGCAAACGGGAAAAAGTTCGCTGCAGCAACAACTTGTAGAACTTTTGACGCCTGATTACCCCTGTCCAGACCCAATGCTCATCGGCCTGCGAACACTTCTCGCAGGTGTGCCCGATAACTGTCGAACGCAGCAATCGCCCCCGTCACAACTTCTGCTTCTTCCTCCTCGTCCAGCACCAGGCCATCAAGCCTGGCCACGAACTCGCGCCAGTGCAGTGCACGACCATCGGGGTGCGGCGCCAGGTGGCGGGCACCCTCATTGCCATTCAGGCCCAGGCGCTGGGTCTGCTTGAGCAGGAACGCGGCACCCAGGTTGGAGCCTTCACTGCAATACAGCCACCCCAGGGCCTGGGCCGGGCTGGCACTGACCGGTTGAGGGGGCGTTGGCAGCGGCAGGCCCAGATCGAGCAGGTCTTCCTCGACTGCGGCAAAACGCGACAGCTCAACCAGCCCCGGCAGCCACCGGTTCAGCTGCTCGTCCTGATACAGCGCCAGCAGGCTGCCGTGAAAGCGGTGCTGTACCTGCAGGAAGTGGCCATAACGCTCACGGCACTCGAAAGGCCGCGCCGCCATCACCAGTTCGTCGACGTTGTCATGGTCGCTGCTGCTGGCCGCTTTCAGGCGTTTGCAGCGTCCTGGCGCTGTGAGAGGGAGTGGGGCAGCGGTCATAGGCGTGTCCGTGAGCGAGTAGGCAATGCGCCAATGATGCGTGCCATCCCAGGTAGGCGGCAAGCACAACGCTACTGGTTTACCATGCTTGACGCTTTCACGTTTCCAAGGAGTCAGCCATGAATACCCCGCAGTTCCGCACCCCCACTGTTGCAGACGCCGAGCGCTGCTACGCCATTGAAATCGGCGCCTATGAAGGGGATGAAGCGGCCACGCTGGA
>Ga0160449_1001787_pt1 | contig 9989 bp, 9 predicted proteins | sample HID1975I_E1MG_FD_108216 | JGI IMG/M metagenome (GOLD analysis project Ga0160449, IMG submission 108216) | Enriched soil microbial communities from UW Madison campus, WI, USA - HID1975I_E1 MG | ecosystem: Environmental > Terrestrial > Soil > Unclassified | place: USA: Madison, Wisconsin | collected...
CTCACTACTTCCTCCCGTAATTTAATGCTCACTTTTACTTCATGATTCATGATTTTACCACAGATAGCGAGCATCAATTGCCATATCGTATGTAGCTAACTTAAACGGGTAGGCTTGAGGGTCTAAAGTGCTTTTTGAAGCATATCTGAGACATTGATTTGATTGTAACTGGCCCTTGGGTACTGGCAGAAATGAATTGCAACAGCACGCTACCAGTCTTGACGTAAAAAACCTTAACACATAATGATGTGCCCTTTGAATCCCTTCATCATGTCATCAGGATACCGAGGTGCAGAGAATGCGTAACATAACTTCAACCTAAATTGCTGAAGAAAATGACAATAATGTGCTTGAATTATAATTTTTCAAGATAACCATACACTTTGTCCGCCAAGCCCTATACCATCATGTAGATATCAGGCTACTGGTATAGAATTGACGGATCAATCATGCATATTGCTCTACTAATTTAAACCCTCATAAATGAATGTCTAGCTTCGTATAATGAGGATTGATGGATATTATATCACCACCTTCATCATATAGATAAAACCCACAACCTGATTTCGCTCCGAGAAAGCCCTCTTTTAAGTAAAAATGGAGTAGTGTGAGGGGAAGATCAGATAACGTCAGATCATTATCAACATAATTCTCTTCAATATTATAAACAACATCCAAGCCTACTTTATCCATAATTTCAAAAGGCCCAGCATGTGCGCCCAAGCAGAGTTTATAAATAGCATCAATGTCATCTGGAGTTGACACTCCTGTAGCAACAACTTGAAGGCATTCACGTTTCACGGCAGCCCATACCCTGTTAAATATAAATCCAATGCTTTCTTTCCGTATTGCAAATGGGTAAAATCCATGAGCTCGCATTTGATCCATCAAATGATTAATTACAATCTTATCTGTAAAACCACAACTTCCTATTTCAACAGCATTTTGTACAGGAGGCATATAAAAATGGGTATTGACAAAACGAAGACAACGTTCAGTACTAATATTATCAACAAATTTACTACTTGGATATGAGGAGGAATTACTTGCAAGTATAGCATTCCTTGGAGAAATCCTGTCTAACTCAGAGAAAAGTGACCTTTTTAAATCAATATTTTCTGGAATAGCCTCAATAACAAGCCAAGTATCCTTTACAGCCTCGACCATAGTTTTACTAAACTCAATTTGTCCAATGGTACAAGAGGTTTTTAAAACTAATAATGGTAGTTGTGCTTCAATGAAGCGCATTGCTGAATTTAATGATTCACTTCTAATATCATAAAGTCGAACATGAGCACCATGAGCACACATCATTAATGCTATACGACGACCAAGAGTCCCGGCACCAATTATAGCAATTGGGCTTGAAGATAAATTTTTTGATACAGCACCCGTCATTTTAAATCCTCCATTCAAAAAATATAGAAAAATCACTTATTAAGTATAATTGAGGTCAATATATCGAAATCACATTATTAAATAATCCATCAACAGTTTGCACGATAACTTAATTCAAGCATTACTTGTGATTTTCTTGCAGGATACATGACGATCGATTTTATGCCATAATGACCCGAATTGACTATCAAAATGTTTTGGAGAAAATTCTATTCTGCCTGCACATGGTGTAAAAGTGAATTCGCTAAAATAAAATCCAGAATCAGTAATATGCCAGTCCAATCTACAATAATCAAACTGCTTCGTTAGCTTCATTGATTTCATAGCAACATCTTCAAAATTAGTGGGTTGTGGTAGGTGGAGTTCTAAGTTGGGTGCTCCTACCCTGACATCAATAAAAGCCCAGTTTCTATCATAGACATTAGTGTAGCTTTTTGAGTACTCACTAATATCAGCTTCGATAAACCCAATTTGCCCATCAAAACAGTGTAGTCTTAACATGTTGATCTTGGCGTTACCCATGTTCAATTGTTCATCTGATTCTGAATTTATGAACTTCTCACAAATAATCATTGGTTCAATTGATCTATAGTGTCTCTCACGAGTGATGTAATACATATCACGACTCATATGAAAGCTAATTCTATTCCTTGCAGCAGCGATATCGAAATTACACTTATCTTTGCAAACAATTGCACTGCCACTATCATGGTTGCATTTCAAAACGAATTTATTAGGAAGCAGTGTAAAATCAATGTCATTGAAATTTTTATAAATACCCAACATCGGAACAACATATTTCTCACCAATGTGGCGCGTTACATATTTGTGGGCAAATATTTTATTTGCAAAAATTTTGAAATCAATATTATCATCGTTTAACATTCTATGAATTATTTTTTCATTGAGCGTAGCTGGGATTAATAAATTAGGCTCGCAATGAAATTTTTCTTTGAACTTTTTACTTACAAACTTATGATCACTTATAAAAATTGTTCTTAAAATCTTGAAAAAATATTCGATTTTTTTGTTAAAAAATTTGATTTTGTTCATGATATTGTCAATGAGTTATTTGAAGTGTGAAAACTTTCTCATTAATGAAGAACTCAATAAAGTGATAAATAATAATAAATCTATTCGTGTGATTATACTATACGTTTTCTGTAATATATGCAAAATGGAGAAGCATTAAAATATGTCATTTAATTAGGGTTACAAAAAATATTTTAAAAAATCACTTAATTACTATAAAGACCATCTACAATATCTATTATCACCGAGCTAAACTCCATAAATTTTTTGCACCCTTCTGGATAGCGCCCCCACGAAAAATATTATTTATGTATACTAATCTCTTATTTCGCATTCAATGAGATAATACATCCTTTGTCTCAGCTCAGAAAATAGTTACCCAGATAAGTAATCTGAACAATCCTGTTTGAGGAATGTTCACGTATCGAAACTAAGGAAAATGACACATTTAACAGTTCCTTTGGTCTACAATTTTATTAAATATTGGAATGATCACGTCCTTGTATCTGTGTTTAAGTTTGCTTTTATAGCCGCTGCTACATTAGTATTTAAAGACACCCTATAACTACGAAAATTCTAGTCAGGTTATATAATTAGTCCCTACCACATCACCTCGAGTAAATTCCATGCTAATTTGGCAAAATCATTCACAGCGTATGGGTAAATAATAACTGCTTGTTTACACGAAAAAATCCTAACGTCATAACGGACATCGCCGTGAGAAAAACCATTATAATTTTAACACACTAATGCGATGGACACACTCATGCTATTTTTTAAAATTAATAGGGATGATGCATTTAAACATATGATACTGAATGAAGCCATAAAACAAAGATGAAGAAATCCCTTTCAACAATAATAATATTATTGTTCGCATTCCATCAAGAGTACTTATCTGTTAGTGCATAGAGAGCTGCAGCTGTGTTTACATCTAAAACTCCAAAATTACTGGAAGGCATAAAATGTAACTGAAAAGCTCGGATTAAGTCTTTTGGACCAGCACCTCCATTAATATCATATCCATATTTTGATAATTTATTTAGAAATTGAGACTGTGTAGGTAGTTTACTGCTGAACTGCGCTTGATAGTTTTGATACGCACTTACATCATACCAGGCTCCGATACCATTTTTATAAAGCAAGTCCCATGGAAATTTTGGACCTGGATCTGATTTTCTACCCGGTGATATATCAGAGTGTGCTACTACATTTCTGGGTGGAATATTTTTATTCCTTGAAAGAATATCTTTGCATAGATAAATTAAAGCCTGAATCTGTTCATCTTCATATGGTGGGAATTGATAAACGTTATTTACGACACTGGCAAGATTAACATTCTCAATGCCAATTGAATTATTATTTAAAAATTTAACACCTCTCCAAGAACTAATTCCCGCATGCCATGCAACATTGCTCTCATCAACTAAGTTAAATATTTTTTGTGTGTTGAACCCACTATCAATATAAGATTTTTCGTGTACTGCTGGCACTAAGTAATGTGCGCTTACATTCCCATTTGTCAGGATGGAAGCAGACGGCTTGAAGCCCCCGGCAGTATAATGAAGTACAAGAAATGTTATACTACGCCCTGCTTGTTGTTTATACGCACTTTTGGTGCGATAGGTTACCTTATCTATAGTATACATGCTTGAGCTCCATTATTTTTTATCGCTTTCATCAAAGATAATTGGGTTAGGCGATTTAGCGAAGGATGAATTTAAGGCATGAACTAATGTCGCTAACCCGGTGCTAAAGAGAGTAAGGAATGTTAAAATCTCCTTGAAAGTCAGCGGTAAACTATCTCGCACTGATTCAGGAAGCGATTCATACGTTACAATGACCGCTGAAAAGATGGAGGAAATGACACTTAGAATAAATACTATTTTGAAACTTGCTTTCCCATATTTGATCATTTTAAATCTCCTTGGAGTGAAAGCATCCTTTAGCAGTAAGATAAAGGATGCAAGTTTTCCATAAATCATTATGGTATTTGAGCATCACCTACTTTTAAAAGGTTTAGCAAAGAAGCAAATGATATTTCTGATGACTTAACTTCTGTCATCCCCTCCTCAGGTAGATAGCTAATTTTCAAAAAAAGGATGTCATCTTTTTTTGCATTATTATCATCATCTGTTTTTAGCTTCAGGATAGTTGAAATGAGGTCTTTTAATGTATTAGGTATGCCTCCAGCTTCAGCAAATGCTGGAACTTTTAAGCCTGTAAAATCAGGATATAAACTCACTAACTGACTGAACAGTTTTATCCCGACATCTTGAAGAGGAAAAACGCCAGTAAATCTCTCTTTTGGTTTGTATTTGGATATACCTATATAAAGTTTATCCAAAGAAGTTATCTTAGTGATAACTTTCCTGTTTTTATACTCTATCAGGTAATTAGTAAGTTCTGCGAGGGTACCTATAAAAGCTAATGGCTTGATTGCATCCGTGGGTGCATTGCCACTTGATTCAGCAAACAAAAAATTGTTATTGCTATCTGGAATGGCTTTTTTAAGATCTCCTGAATCAACAATTAAACTGCTGTATTTCCCACTTTTAATTACCGGTGCTGGTATTCGCCACAATCCGATTGGATATTTAGACATATATTCACCTTTAGCTTTTTTTATCAGGAAGTACTGGATTTTTTGCTGCTAGGGCTGATGCTGAAGTCTTAAGTTCGTTCAATTTAGCAATTGAATCATTTATCAGTTTTTGATAAATATCACTGACAGATTGATACTGCTCAGGTGTTATTTTGTCATCTGTCAATTGCTGTAGAGAATTTTCAACTTTTTGAGTAAATGTAGCTATCTGATCTTCATAAAGTTCAGTGATTTCCATTTTAGCCTGTGTTCTGGCTTCTTCAGTAGAGTAAAAAACTTTGTATATATACAGATATTGATAAATTTCTTGATTTTCGAAAAATGATTGAGATTTATAACTATCAGCAACAACCATCGCAAAAAGATGCATTCCGTTACCTAATGCTACTTCCTTATAACTTGAACTGTAGCTTACAGAACTCGCACTTCCGAAACTATCGACAATTCCGCTCAATACATCAAAACATTTGCCAGCAATATAGAGCTGTAAGTTTTCTGATTCTGCAATTGATTCAGTGACTTTCTCCTTATTTGTAACAACTGTGCCATCAGGAGTTTTTCCTCCGCTTGCGCCGAAAACAGCTTTGCTGATAGCATCAATGATCTTTTTAACATTAGACAGCGACCATTCAGAGCTCTGCATGAAATCAGCATTCTTTCCACTAATAAAATCGATCATGTCATAATTGTTATGCTTGTAAAAATCTGTCACGCGATCTGACATATCTTTTTCAGCTGCCGCAGCACGCTGGTTTAACTGATCCTGAATTTTAGCTAAATATTTTCGGTATTCGTCTTCTTTACTTTCCATTTCTTGAATTGATTGACTTCTTCCCATTTTAAATCTCCTCAATCTTTGTATTAGTTATAGGTTTATCTTTGTCATATAATGCTTTTAATTTTCAATTAATATGTTTTTATCAATTCCCATTTCTTAAAAGCAGAAGAATTTATTGTTAATCGCTAATCATGTCTTGTAGTTTTGAGTCCTCATCTCAAAAACTTTCTCTCTAAGACAAAGTAAGTGTTAATATTTAACTCTGATACCTCCAGTCATAATAAATAATAATCAACTTCTCTATAGCATATCTCTTAATGAATTTTTTATTACCCATCTTATAACTTACTGTTTTTCTGGTAAAATGACGTGTATTTCAGCTAGATTTTTTACTAATTTTCAAATTTGTGTACTTTATGTGTCATAACCCTATCATTTGTTATTAGACGCAATATTGTCCATTCTATAGTTAGCCGGCAATCAAGATCGTTAGATGGTTTCAAGTATACTGATTATGTCCATGATGATATCGCCATGCGAAAATCTGATTCACCGAAAATCAGATCATTGCCGTTCTGAAATCTGTAGAAGCTGGCCGAACCGTCAAAAGATGTCTGTAGTGATGCAGCTATTTCTGAAGCCAGCTATTACCACTGGAAGGCGAAATATGGTGGCTGGAAGCCGCTGATGTTAAAATAAGCAAAGATCTTCAGGACGAGAATTGTCGCCTGAACCAGATGTTTGCCGACCTCAGTCTGGAGAACCGTGCGCTCAAAGAAGTTATCGAACAAAAGCTTTAAAACGAGCGATAAAGCAGCTATCTGACAGTAAAGTTTACAATGAGTATACGCGAGGCATGCAGTATGTCATTTCGTTACCAACCGAATACGGGACGCGATGAATCAGTGGTCGAGGTGTTGACAGAGCTAGCCGAACGTTATCCGTGCTATGGCTTTAAGAAGCGTTTTCAGGTGCTTCGCAGGTAGGAGCATGTCTGGAATCACAAGCGCGTGCACCGGATTTACTGTCTGCTGAAACTGAATTTTAGTCGCATGGGTAAACTACGTATGACTGATGCACTCAATCAGAGCTGGTCTATCCATTTTATTCACCACTCGCTGCAGTTTGGTCGACGTTTCGGACCTTCAACGTCGTGGATGATTTTAACCGCGAGGATTTAGCCATCGAAATTGACCTGAATATCAATGGGTCTTCCCTTGTTGTGGTGGCTGAAGGCATGATAACTGTAGGTTTTATCTCCAGAGATCATCATGGACGAGAAGTCACTCTATGCTCACATCCTGAATCTGTCCGCTCCGTGGCAGGTTAAATCCCTTTCTCTTGATGAAAACGCTGGCTCTGTCACCGTTGTTGTCGGGATCGCCAAAAATACACAGCTAGTCTGCCCAACCTGCGGGCAACCTTGCCCTGTTCACGATCACCGCCATCGCAAATGGCGTCATCTTGATACCTGCCAGTTCATGACTGTCGTTGAGGCGAATGTTCCCCGGGTCATGTGCCCAAACCATCGATGCCAGACGTTACCAGTTCCGTGGGCAGGCCCCGGTAGCCGGTATACATTATTGTTTGAATCGTTCGTCCTTTCCTGGCTGAAAATCAGCACCGTTGATGCGGTAAGAAAGCAGCTTAAACTTAGCTGGAATGCTGTTGACGGTATTATGACCCGGGCAGTTAAACGTGGTCTTGCCCGAATAAAAAAACCGCTATCAGCCCGGCATATGAATGTGGACGAAGTTGCATTCAAAAAAGGGCACCGGTACATCACTGTGATATCCGATCGGGAGGGACGAGCGCTGGCACTAACGGATGATCGGGGAACTGAAAGCCTTGCCAGCTATCTTCGTACTCTCACCGACAGCCAATTAGAGGCCGTCAAAACGTTCTCAATGGATATGAATGCCGGATATATCAGGGCAGCACGTATCCATCTTCCGGGAGCCGTAGGGAAAATCGCCTTTGATCGCTTCCATGTGGCAAAGCAGCTGGGTGAAATAGTTGATAAGACACGGCAGAACGAGCATCCCCGACTTCCGGTGGAAAGCCGCCGTCAGGCAAAAGGAACCCGCTTCCTGTGGCAATACAACGATAAATGGATGACAGAGCCCCGGCAGGAAAAACTGGCATGGCTGAGAGAGCAGATGCAACTGACCAGTCAGTGCTGGGTACTGAAAGAACTGGCTAAAGATATCTGGAACCGCCCATGGAGTGACAAACGCCGCACAGACTGGCAGCAATGGATAGCACTGGCGAGAAGTTGCGATGTGCCGGTAATGAGAAATATGGCAGGAACCATCACGAAAAGGTTATACGGGATACTAAACGCAATGCGGTACAGCGTCTCAAATGGCAATGCCGAAGCACTGAACAGCAAAATAAGGTTGTTGAGGATAAAAGCCAGGGGATACCGAAACCGGGAACGTTTTAAGCTGGGTGTAATGTTCCACTACGGTAAACTGGATATGGCATTCTAGACACTTCATTAAATCAACTACAAAACAATAGGTTAACAACATACTTACGAGTGTGAACCATATAACTCTAGCCGTCAGAAATGTGGACGTCAGTTTTAATTTTTATGCTGGAATACTTGGATTTACTCCACGTGCAAAATGGAAGTCTGGGGCATATTTGTCTTTAGGAGAGCTTTGGCTTTGCTTATCTGTCGATGATGTTGCTCCAAAACAGGACTATACACATTACGCATTCACCATCGCAGAAGACGCCATACCAGCATTCAGGATGAAACTGCAAAAATCTGGAGTAGTTGAATGGAAGAACAATCATAGCGAGGGTGAGTCAATTTACTTTTTAGATCCTGATGGACACAAACTTGAAGTTCATTGCGGCAGCCTGAAATCCAGACTGATATCGTGCCAAGAAACTCCGTACGATGGCATGATATTTTTTGAATAGCTGATCGTTGACCCACCATGATCGGGGAAGACCCATATCAATACAGGTAATCCGACGCGAATGCATCTATCGAACATTTTAACCGGACATACCGCACAGAAATACTGGATTTTTATCTGTTCAGAACACTGAACGAAGCACAGTAAATATCGTAACGCTGGCCGAATCTATATAACAGTAAACGTCCCCATGAATACCCTGACGCCGGAAGAATATCGGCTGATGGCTGAGAAACCGGAAATTTCAAGATGTGCGTGGAACTAAAGCTGGAATACTTACAGTTGCTTCCGAATTAAAAATACCCTGTAAGGCAACTGCTTACAGGGTGGGAATGACCATCTCATTACCCCAGAAACGAGCCTAGGCTAACATTATCAATTTCATTGTGGAGTTCTAAAACCGTACCCTACTCCTCCTAGCGTATAAAATTGATTCATTTATTACAATACACTCTGGCTTCGCGAGGTGTATATATCCCTAAGGTAACAATCCCTAAAAATATATTCAAACCCGTTTGTTGTACTTCTGTACGATTAACCTTTTCAGCCCCACCACAAACATTCGCTGCATCAATAGTTTGGGTTTGTCCTATTCCATTTACAAAGAAAGCCTGTTGTGTTTCTAACGTTGGTTTGTCAACCAAGCCGTCATTAACTTTAAAAACTTGTTGAGAACATCCTGTTAGCACTAACGCTGTAATCAATATCAACATTTTCTTCATAAGAACTCCGTTAAAATTTAACAACCCAAAAAAAATCCTCTTTGACGACGACAGACTACAAAAATAGCTTAAAGACAGCTTTTGAAAACTAAATATTTTATAAATACTTACTACAGTTTATTTAGCATAATTAAACTATAACAATTTAAACGACAAAATTTCATATAACTGGATACTATTACATACTAGCACCCCAGGAAAATTATAATTAATAATAAAACATAAAAACCTCCAATAACATCAAGCTTATATCGTTGATTAAATAGATTTTACAAATCTGCATCGATTATAAATTCTAAATTAGAAAAATTGTTTTCGTCATGTAAACTATAATTGCATGTATAAGCGTTTTGCAACTAACTCCATGACTAGCCTATGATCATTAGAATCTGCTACAATTTTTCATCCAATGGAGTACGAGAACTGTGAAATTTTGTCAGGTGTTGACCTTCGGCAACTCCCTGATTACAAGCAAAAATGATCCTACCCACGTAATGTGGACACGGCCCTAAGCGAGGTCC
>Ga0160449_1001797_pt1 | contig 9946 bp, 9 predicted proteins | sample HID1975I_E1MG_FD_108216 | JGI IMG/M metagenome (GOLD analysis project Ga0160449, IMG submission 108216) | Enriched soil microbial communities from UW Madison campus, WI, USA - HID1975I_E1 MG | ecosystem: Environmental > Terrestrial > Soil > Unclassified | place: USA: Madison, Wisconsin | collected...
AAATCAATAGTAAACTCAGGCTCGTAACCTACTTCGAAAGCTACTTCCAACTGCTCTGCATTATGATTAAAATCATTCACAGGCTGTGGAACCGGCTGACCAACTAATCTTAGTTTGTTTTCGTTGATATAGTTATTTAAAGCATCAGAAACTTGTTTGTTGATTTCTTCGAATGCAATCCCTGCTTCATATTGCTTTCTAACCATACTCAAAGGCACTTTCCCTTTTCTGAAACCAGGAACTTGTGCATTTTTAGCATAATTAATCAATTGCTTTTCTACTTTTTCTTTGTAGTCAGATTTCTCCAATGTTACTGTAAGCAATGCACTTACATCATCATGGTTTTTTGCGGTAACCTTCATTATTGATTAAAATTTTAGGTTGCAAAAATATGAATTTTTTATTAAAACAAGACATTCCTTTTGTTATAATACGTTAAAATAAAAAAGACATTACCGAAATAATGTCTTTTATACTATTTAAAATTTGTCTGAGCCAACTTTTAGTGTGTATCAACAGTAATGTCTACATCACTTTCGCCTCCCTGAGTTTGCCCCAACTGGTTGGTAGCAGAAGGATAGTTTTGATTTACAGAAGTAGGCGCATGAATCAATTTAATATTCATTTTTCCTGTAGATTGTGTAGAATTAATAGTCCATTCTGTTTTTAACCCTATTTTGTTTCCATCTGTTCTTACAATGTCGTTTGCAGCTCTCAAGACAACAATATCAGCATTTGCAGGTGCAAAAGTGATAAAATGATGATCTTTTTCTTCTACAATTTCATCTGAAGAGTGATAATGGTCATCATGCTTGATCTGAAAATCCAGTACGGCAGTATAGGTATCTCCCTGATGCAAGTGAAGGTGAGCATCTGCAACTCCGCCAATTACGTTTACCGTTTGAATATCTGCAGCATCGGCTTTATTGGTCAATGTTAAAACCACTTTACCAATCTCGTCATGCTCATGGATATCTTCCGGGATGTCATCATCTCCGTTTCTACATGATAAGATAAAAACTGTAGCTAAAAGTAATAGTGTTATGTTGAATAATTTTTTCATTTTAAATTTAATTTTAAGTATTAATAATTAGAAATTGTATTTCAGAGTAACGATAAAGTTTCTTCCGGATTCCGGCATAAAATATCTCAGTCTGTTAAGATATTCACGATACTCTGTATTAAAAATGTTATTGATTCTGAAATTTAGATTCAGATTTTTAAATAGGTCTGCACCTACAGATGCATTGAATAATGTGTATGCTGAAGGAGGTGTACTGAGGTCGAGTTCTTCATTGAATGTAGTGCCATCTTCAATAAAATCAAGGTTTTGATTTCTGATCGGGAAACGTTTCTGTCTGAACACACTTTCGTTTTCCAAGCGTACATAGAAGTTTTTGGGTGTATTCAGTTTAAACTCAACCGCATTTCTCAGATTAGCCGGCATCATCAAGATCAGAGGCTCATCATGGGTAAGATCATCTCCTTTTAATGCACTAAAACTCGTATTCCATTTTAAATTATCAAGAATATTAAGTTCCGCATCGGCATCAATTCCGAAAATTCTGGCTTTGATCTGCTGATAGCTCCAAACCGGGAAAACGCCTCTGTTTGAAGATTCGATACCCGTTGGCACCTGATTGATAAAACTATCTGAAATCATATAATAAGGATTCACCTCAATATGTAATCCCTTTAAAACATTGAATTTCCCAATCATCGAAAGGTTAGCATTATAAACCGTTTCTTTCTGAATAGATAAATCTCCTTCCTCGATAATTGCAGCAGAATGATGAAGCCCATCAGAGAAAAGTTCCGCAGGGTTCGGAGTTCTGTCTGCTCGTGCGAAGTTTAATTTAAATTCAAAATTATTATCAGGCTTATAATTGAATCCCAAATTGGCAGAAAAATTATGATAATCTAGGATAGGACGCGTCAAAATTCGGCTGTCGACTTCCTGTACAAAGAACTGGGGATAACGACTTGCAAATTTTTCGTTCCAGTCTTTTGCATCATAATATTTGTAAGCATCATATCTGCTGAAATCATATCGCGCCCCGGCTTCTGCATTTAGCGTTGAACTGAATTTATATTTAAATACAGAAAAAGCACCTGCATCATACTTATAATAATCAGGAATTAAACGTCTTGCTTTCGTTGCAGGATTTGGGTAGTTATCCTGAAAACCTGCCGAAAGACCGCTTTCTAAGCTCCAGTTTCCTCTTTCTAAAAGATGGGTAAGACTGGCAGAATGCGTAATCAACCGCAGATCCATCGAAGGAAGTTCATTGAGCTCTCCTCTTCTGATATCAAATTCCTTACGGCGATTCATCTGAAAACTATATTGAAAGCTGAGCTTTCCAAAGTTTTCAAAACGTTTGTAGGCCGACAGTTTTGCAATATGATGCTCAACTTCCTGCTTAGGATTCACAATATCATAACTGAAATTATCAAGATAATAAGGCTGTCCAAATTTGATGGCATTTCTAAAATCTAAATTATTTCCTAAATGCGCACCTTTGAAAATCCCGAATTCCTGATTGATTCCGCTGTATGAAACATCGAAGCCCTGCATAAAACCATGATTTCCAAACGAGAAATTAAAAGAATTCACCTCCGCTCCTGTATTTTGAAGCGTGTGATGTGGAATGTATAAATCTCCCAACTTTTTATAACTCCCGCCAGTTTTTACAAACCACTGGTTAGTCCATGTTTTAGCTACGTTCGCTGATATTTCACCTCCTCTACCATTAGAAATACCGGAAAGTTTTATATTTCCCATAATGGTATCTCTTTTGGGCAAAACTGCAGGTTCCAAAACTACTGCTCCGCCGACAGCATCGCTTCCATACTTCAATGCAGAAGCACCTTTCACGACATCGATGTGCTCAAAATCATTCACATCCACATTGGGAGCATGCTCTACACCCCACTCCTGTTCCGCCATTTTCACGCCATTGTTCACGATTGCAATTCGGCTTCCATACAAACCGTGAATTACAGGTTTTGAGATATTATTACCTGTTTTAAGTGCCGTAACTCCAGATATTTTCGATAATAAATTCCCCAGATTTTCTGTAGAATTTCTTTCGATTTCCGTTTTATCAAGTGTTCGCATAATCACAGAACCTTTCGTTTTGTGGCTTCCGTGTATGGTTACGGTTTCTATATCACCCGTATGGTGCTCTAAAGTAATTGCTAAATGCAAATCTCTGTTGACTCCTACATTTTCAGTATAATCATCACACAGAGCATGTTTAGCAATGAGCTGATAATTTCCTGCAGGAATATTTTTAAATGAAAACTCTCCTTTTTTATTGGTATTTGCTGTAAAATCTCCGATTCGTACCACTGCATTTTCAAGCATGGTTTTATCGTGAAAATCCTGAACAGTTCCCGCTACCGTGTAAGTTTTCTGTGCGTTTGTTATTGCAAATCCGCATAGGATAAGCAGTACACTATATATCAATTTCATTGTAAATAGATTGATTGTGTATGTTTCAAATTACTCATTATTATAAATGAATAACATGAAAAATACATCCGTTAAAAATTTTGAATTGGATTTTTTACTTGAAACTGTAAACCTTTACGTTCAATCTTGAATCATTAAGATTTTATTGAAGTAGTTTAGAATAGCTAAATTCAGCTTAGCTTTTTAAGAGATACCGAAAAAATCTATCTGATTCTCTTAACGAAACTTAACTCCTAAATTTACCTGAACGGTTTTAAAAAAGTCTAGTTTAATTAAAATAACATCATGCAGCTAAAACTATTCAAATTTGAAAAATTTAAAGCAAAAAAATCCGAAAAAGAATCTATTGATTATGAAATTGCGGGAGGTCCGCGAAGTTGAAAAGAAAATTTAGTTTGTGACCAGATTTTTTCCTGTACAGCAAAAACCTGCTCTACCTCATGAGTATGTTTGATCAAAGTGAAACTAAATTCGTCTGGTAATAAAGTATTTCCTGTTGCTAAGAAATGACAAGCCAAACAGTCGCCTGCTTTTTCTTTCGTATCAGTTTTTGAAATAGAGTTTTCAGTTTTTTTAAGATTGAAATGCTTAAAATCTGCAGACTCATGGCTGTGAAAGCTTGAAGAAAAGAGCGCAAAGAAGTAAATCCCAAGCATCAGCTTTGAGATAAAATTCTTTAATTGTCTACTTTTCTTAGAAATCATTGGGCAAAATTATAAAAATAAATTAAAAACTTAGATAAAGTTTTATTAAAATGCTTTGAATAATATGTAGAAATGAATGCTGTTTTGTTACAAACCATCCAAAAAAATATTTTGAGACGCTTCGAGAACCTCAGACATCTTTAATACTAACTGTTTTCTTCATCCTGTTTGTCATTTCGTAGGAATCTATGCGGAATTTTTAGAGATTGAATTGTAAAAATCAAAGTTTAGATTCCTACGGAATGACAAATGAGACGGATATTTTTTAGTATTTAATTAGAAATTAATCCAATTGTGTTCCCAAATGTTCCCATTCCTGCAATGCAAGGTCGAGATCTTCTTTGGTTTTATTGTATTTTTCTAACGTTTCTTCAGAAGGATTTTCTTTTGTGAAAGACGCTTCGAAATTTTCTATTGCAGTTTCCAGTTCAGAAATTTTTTCTTCTACTTTCTTTAGTTTATTCTGAATACTTTTTTGCTCTTTGCTTACCATCACTGTCGATGGCACATCAGCTTTTGGCTCCACTTTAACCTCAACCTTAGCCTTTACATCATCCGTGTGAAGTTTTGCCTTCTCTGCAGAAATTTCTCTAATGCTTTCTTTCTGTCTGAAAACAAGATATTCGTTGATATCGCCTAAGAATTCTTTCATTTTACCGTCACGGAATTCGTAAATCTTGTCACAAAGCCCTTGTAAAAATTCTCTATCGTGAGAAATCACGATTAACGTTCCTTCAAATTTCTGCAAAGCCAATTTGATAATCTCTTTAGACTGAATATCCAAGTGATTGGTAGGCTCATCCATAATCAATGTGTTGAACGGACGAAGAAGCAATTTACAAAGCGCCAAACGGTTTCTTTCACCTCCGGAAAGTACTTTTGTCTTTTTATTTACAGCTTCACCCTGAAAAAGGAAAGATCCTAATAAATCTCTAACTCTTGGTCTTGTTTCTTCGGTTGCTGCATCTTCAGCTTCTTCCTGAACGGTTTTGTTTGGCGTTAAAACTTCCTCCTGATTTTGAGCAAAGTAACCAATATTGACGTTATGGCCTAAATTCCAGCTTCCTGAATAATCTTTTATATCGCCTGAAAGAATTTTTGCCAGAGTTGTTTTCCCTTGTCCGTTTTGACCGAGAAGAGCAATTCTATCGCCTCGTTGAACGATAAAATCTACATCATCAAAAATTTGTTTTTCGCCATACGCTTTTCCAAGATTTTCAGCTTCGAAAATAACTTTCCCGGGAACCTGTGATTGTACGAAACGGATATTGAATTTAGAAACATCTTCGTTATCCACTTCAATACGCTCTATTTTATCTAATTTTTTAATCAAAGACTGCGCAAAAGAAGCTTTTGTAGCACTTGCACGGAATTTGTTGATGTTATCTTCCATCTGCTTGATTTCCGCATCCTGATTCTTTTTAGCCTGAATCAGCTTTTCACGACGGTCTTCACGCATCACCAAATATTTGGAATAATTGGCTTTATAATCGTCTACTTTTCTGTTATTTACATCAAAAGTTCTGTTACAAACGGCTGTCATAAACTGTTTATCGTGACTTACCAGAAGAATTCCTCCCGGATAATCTTTCAAGAAGTTTTCGAGCCAAATGATCGATTCCATATCCAGGTGATTGGTAGGCTCATCGAGAAGCATCAAATCGTTTTTCTGAAGCAGCAATTTTGCCAATTCGATTCTCATTCTCCAGCCTCCGGAAAATTCGTCAGTTATTTTTTGGAAATCATCCGCTTTAAAACCTAAACCAAACAAAACTTTTTCGATATCACCTTCCAGATTATAGGCATCGTGATGCATCAAAAGATCATTCAAATCGGTCATTCTGTTAATCAAATCTGTATAAGAATCACTTTCATAATCGGTTCTTACCGTCAATTGATGATTTATTTCTTCCAGTTCATCTTTCCATGCATTAATTTGCTCGAAAGCCTGCATGGTTTCATTCCAGACAGTTCTTCCTTTCACAAAATCAAGATCCTGCTTCAGGAAACCGATGGTAATATTTCCTTCAGGAACTACGTTTCCTTCATAGAAAGTAATTTCGCCGGAAAGCATTTTCAGAAGCGTAGATTTCCCCGCTCCGTTTTTACCAACCAAACCAATTTTATCATCCTTTTTGATGGTGAAATTTACGTTTTGAAATAAATAATTACCTGAATGATGTAATCCTAAACCCTGAACAGAAAGCATTTGAAATGAATATTAAAAGTGAATATTGAATATGAATCTTTTTCGGGTGCAAAAATACGGAAAAGAAATGAATGACAGGAAAATAAAAAAAGAGCCGTCAAAAATGACAGCTCCCCGCTAAATTTTTAAAAACATTTGCCTAGAATTTATTTCAGAAACTCAGCAGGTGTATTTACTTATTAATAAAGAAAAAAACTCCGTTAAAATAAGCACAGCAAAATAACGCAGTAAAATAAAAAGTATAATGAGTAGAAATACCCAAATATAAAAATCCGTATAAATACGGATTATATGTTTTTTTAAGCAGGAGAATAAATATTGTTAACAATGGCATAAATCACAATTCCAACTGTATTTTTAGCGCCAATTTTTTCGATAGCTCTCTGCCGGTGACTTTCTACCGTTCGCGGACTAATAAAGAGTTTTTCTGCAATCTCGTGATTGGTAAACTCCTGGCAAATCAACTTCACGACATCTTTTTCTCTTTCAGAAAGATCATCATCCATACTAAAGAGTGACTTTTTTTTGGAAGTACTATTCATATAAGAAAGAAGCATCTCGTGATCTTCATTCGTAAAGAAAATGCCGTTTTCGAAGACTTTTGATATCGCTTCTATAAATAATTTTTTATCAGAATTTTTCGGCAGGAAGGCAGAAACCCCCAACTTGACCATATAGCCAAGAACCGATGTTTTGTAATGGGACGAAAGGATAATAATTTTAAGATCGGGATATTTGTCTTTTAGAATCTCCACCAATTCGAAACCGTTCATAGGCTGCATCTGAACGTCAACTAAAGCAATATCCGGGAAATCTTCTGTGGGACACTTCTCAAGATTCTCAAGAAAGAGATTTCCGTTATTTGCCATCATCGTTACCGAAAAGTTTTTTTCTTTTGACAACAGCATTTTTACTCCTTCAAGAATCAACTGCTCATCATCAACCAAGGCAATTTTTATATGGTGGCTCATTATTTTTTCTGAATTTTAAAGATTAATCGACTTCCTTTATTTATGATACTTTTCCATTTGAATTGGGCATCCATAGACTGTAGCCTTGATTCTATATTTTTGATTCCCATTCCTTTTTTCACCTTTTCATAATCAAATCCCTGTCCGTTATCAAAGATAACAATTCCTGTAAAATCTTTAAAATCTTTAATGAGAATATCAATTTTATCTGCACTTGAATGCTTGATCACATTTGTTGTAAACTCCTGTATTATCCGGTAAATCTGAACTTCTATGAAAAGATCTTTCTGGATGTATTTTGGGGAAACAAAAAGTGAAATATTGATTCTTGCTGACAAATTGGTAATCAGCTCTTCGATATACAAAATCAAGCCTAATCTTTCTAAATTCACAGGATAAAGCGAGTGCGAAATATTTCTGGTACTGTCTATCAATTCTGAAATCTGATTAGCAATAACTTCAGAAGTAGAATCATCTTCGATATCAAGATTATTCAGCCATAAAGAAAGGATGTTTAATCTGTTTCCTATATCATCATGCACTGAAATCGCAATTCTTTTACGCTCTTCTTCCTGTACTTTGGTATTTTCTAAAACCAGCTTTTTCTGATGCTGAATTTCTGCTAAATTCTGCACTTCTTTTTCTTTTATAATACGGTCTACAAAAGTTTTGTAAGCCATCAATATAAAAAACACGATAATTGCAAGTGTTACAATTATCAGAATAAGCAGATTGATATTTAAGGTTACTTCTTTAATTTTAAAAAGGTATATATAATTGAACAATATAAAATACTCGATAAAACATTATTCACTCCCAAAATCATATAAAAATTGTCCTCCGACAAATCTTTTAGCTGCTGCTGTACAATGAAAAAAAATACAGAAACAGAATAATAGAAGAAAATGCACGCATCAATCAATGTAAAGCGGCTCATCTTTTTTTCAGTTTTTATTTGCTGCAGTAAAGTAAATCCTGCAAAACAAATTATGATAATATTAGAAGCTACTTTCACTTCGTCATTATTAATATTCAAACCAGGAATTGCATTTACAATTAAAAAAAGCAAAGCTGCAAACGAAATAATTCCAAATGAATATTTGGGCAAATCGAGTTTTGCGATAAACAAACTTACAAGAAGTAAAAATTCGCCTGCTATATAATAAGGATATAAAAAAGAAGTATCTTGTAATTCAAGAACATAAGCAAAAAAAAGGCTGATCACTTCAATAAGAAAAAGAAAAACAATATAATAAACATATTGTTTTTCTTTTTTATCAAGAATGGTAAACTTCCAAATTACAAGAAAAATAATTGCTAAAAGTAATCCGTAATTCAGAAATAAAAACGTTTTATAAAAATTTACCACTTTTTTATATTATTATTAAAGGTCAAAATCTGGTATTTTACAAACTGGTGGACAAGGTTTTGCCCAGTCATATGTATTTGAAATTGTTTCTACACTTCCGCCTAAGTTATTATGCACACCAATAAATATAAGTGCCGGAAGCTGCTTCTGATAAATCTCAGAATATTTTAACCCAAAAGAACACACAAAGCTGAATTGTTGATCGCCATGACATATCTTGTCTACAGGAACGTAGAATTTGTTGAAGATACCCTTACCTCCGTTTTGTTTATATTCTGCATAAAACCAATCTTGCCCGTTATTTTGCCAAGATTCAATTGAGTCTACTGCTTTATCCTGCTCCATGATTGGTTTGTTAGCAATTGGATAATACATGTCAGAATCATTATCGATCTTACGCATATCTTTTGATAACACTACTTTTTTTACAACAGAATAGGTTTGAGTTTCCGTCAATGTAATATCTTCCTTTAAAGGTTCAAAAACAGAATAAGGAACTTCGCCAACAGCTATTCTATTCCCTTTTTCATCGAGCGCGCTGAGCATAATGCTTAAACGACCTTCAACAACACCTACTTCAGCACAAAATTCTTTGTTTGCATTTGTTTTTCTGAGCCAGTCTACCTGCTCAGTTGAGATATTAAATATATGATTTGCAGGAAAAAGCTCTTCAAGACTTCTCAAATTTGTCTTCGCATACACCCATCCCTCCATTGCTGTGGTATACTGTTCTCTGTTTAAGTTTTGCATAGATAAAAGTTTTTTTAGTTTAAGCGATAAAATTATTGAATCTGCCTAAGCTATCCAAACATTGCATGAATAAATAATAATTATTTAATAATTTCTCACCGTCACATGAAAACAGCTTTGTTGTTTTTCTTTAATATAATAAATACGGCCTGCATTGACATAGTATTTTAAAACTTTTTCTAATGCAGCCTCCATTTTTGGATTATTCCTTAAAACCCCATTAAATCTGACATATGAAATATCGAATGAATTACCGTAATTGTGTGAACTTATCCCCAAACTCGCATTAGAATTTACTCTTCTCAATCTGCATTGATCTTCCAATGTTCTGGTAATTGATGAAACTGTAAAAGTATGGCCTTTTGTTTCTTTACTGAATCGGGCACCAATTTTTTCTAATGTAGCTTTCCCTTTAGAAACCATCCATGCTCTGCTGTAATCTAGCTTCTGGACTTTATACCCTTTACC
>Ga0160449_1001799_pt1 | contig 9940 bp, 9 predicted proteins | sample HID1975I_E1MG_FD_108216 | JGI IMG/M metagenome (GOLD analysis project Ga0160449, IMG submission 108216) | Enriched soil microbial communities from UW Madison campus, WI, USA - HID1975I_E1 MG | ecosystem: Environmental > Terrestrial > Soil > Unclassified | place: USA: Madison, Wisconsin | collected...
GACGGTGGCCGAGGGCTACCAGTGGACGCCGCCCGCGCTGGTGGGCCTGGTGCTGGTGATGGGCGGCAACCTGCTGGTCTTTTCCAAGTGGTCGCCGTTTGTGCGGCGGGTGGCGGGGTAGATGGATCTCGGACCCAAGGCGAGGCCCGAGTTTCGAGGCCAGAGTTGCGAGTTCAGCCCGGCGCTGATCGTGCCAGTTGCCTCAACGCTTCCAGCAGGCGGTCAATCTCGTCGGCGCTGGTCAGGGGGCTGACCGACACGCGGGCAATCTGCGACAGGCCACGCGCTTCCATGTCCAGCGGCGTGTAGGGCACGCCATTGCTGCCGATGGTGATACCGTCCGCCGCCAGCGCGCGCTGCACGTCGGCGGCGTTCCAGCCGCGCAGATTGAATGCGATCAGGCTGGATTTTTCGCGGCCCTGGTCCAGCACGGTAACGCCGGGAATGGCCGCGAGCTCGGCGCGCAGCGTTTGGGCGGTGGCGTCCAGCGTGGCGCGGATGGCATCCACCCCAAGTTCCAGCGCCTCTTGCAAGGCATGGGCCAAGCCACAGCGCAGCGCCATCGAGGATTCAGCCGGTTCCAGACGCGCGGCGTCCGCCCGCAGCATGGGCCGGCCGTCCACGCCCAAGGGGGCGGAATGGGTGTCGACGAAGGCGGGCGTCAACTGGTCCAGGAAACCGCGCCGCACATACAGCAGGCCGGTGCCGCGCGGGCCGCGCAGGGCTTTGCGGCCCACGCTGCTGAGCACGTCGCAGCCGATGTCGGCCACATCAATCGGCAACTGGCCAAGCGCTTGCGCCGCATCCACAAAGTAAGGAATGCCGGCCTTGCGCGCGACGCGGCCGATGGCGGCGGCCGGATTGATCAGGCCGCCGTTGGCCGGCAACCACGTCAGCGTGATCAAGCGCACGCGCTCGTCCAGCATGGCGGCCAGCGCGTCGGCGTCCACGCAGCCGCTGGCGTCCGACGGAATGGTTTCCAGCACGGCGCCCGCGCGCTCGGCGCTAAAGCGCATGGTGGCCAGGTTGCCGCCCCATTCATGGCGCCCGACCAGGATGCGGTCGCCCGGCCGCCACGGCGCAAGCGCCGCGAAAGCCGCGCCCCAGCCGGCGGAGTTGCCGCTGGTCAGGGCAATTTCTTCCGGCTGTGCATTCAGCAGTTGGGCGGCCAGGGTGCGAGCGCTTTCCGTCAACGCGCGCGAGGCCACGCCGGCTTCCATGGGGCCCTGGGTAGCTTCGCGATGCAGATGCGCCTGGATGGCTTGCACGGTGCCGGACGACGGCAACGACGAACCCGCGTGATTGAAGTGGACGCTGGTTTGCGTGCCCGGTGTCTGGGCGCGCAAGGCCTGGATGGTGGCGGGACTGAGGGGGGCGGCGGACATGGGGCGGCTGTGGGAGGCTCAGGCGGAGGTCAGGGCGATGACGGCTTCGATTTCCACCGCCACGCCTTGCGGCAAGGACGCCACGCCGACGGCGCTGCGCGCATGGCGGCCGGCATCACCGAATACATCCACCATCAGGTCGGAGGCGCCGTTGGCGATAGCGCTCTGGCGATTGAAGTCGGGCGTGCTGGCCACAAAGACGCCCAGGCGCACCACGCGCGCCACGCGGTCAAGGCGGTCGCCGGGGGCGGCGGCAATTTGCGCCAACAATCCCAGCGCGGACAGGCGGGCCGCTTCAACACCGTCGGCATCGGAAATCTGGTTGCCCAACTGGCCCAGGTACTGGGGTTTGCCGCCCTTGCGCGAGATCTGGCCCGAGATGGTGAGCAGGTTGCCTTCCAGTACAAAGGGCACGTAGTTGGCGGCGGGAGCGGCGGCCGCTTCCAGGGTGTAGCCCAGTTCGCTGACGCGGCCGGAAATCGTTTGAGTCATGGCGGATCACCTGTGAATAAGTAGAGGGTGCTTGGGGCGCACGGTGGGTGCGCAGAGGCAAGTGTTGATGCTATCGGCCGCGCCGCCGCCTGACCAATCAATTCTTGCCCCGGACGCATGAGTCAAACTAATGCGTGGCGGCGCCGGCCGGGTCGTCCGCCCGGGCGGCCTCGGCCAGCCAGTCGCGCAAGGCGAGTGCCGCGGGCGGCAGCGCACCGCGTGGCGTTACAAACCACCAGCCTATGCGGGGGTCTTGCAGGACGGCGTCGGGCAGTGCCTGCACCAGTGCGCCGCTGGCCAGATGCGAGGCAATCAGCCGGTGCCGGCCCATGGCCAACCCCTGCCCTGCCAAGGCGGCTTCAACCACGATGTTGTAGTCATGCAGGCGCACCGTTTGGGCGTGGCCCAGGTCCATGCCGAAGCGACGCGCCCAGGCATCCCATTCAAAGGGCTGCCTGGCGTGCGAGGTCAACAGGGGGTGGCGCAGCAGATCGTCCGGGGTGCGGGCGCGCTTGCGTCCCCGCCCAAGCGTCGGCGCGCAAACCACGGACAGCGATTCCGTCATGAGCAGCCGCGCGCTCACGCCGGGCCATGCGCCGCGACCATAGCGTATGGCCACGTCCACCTCGCCGCCCGCCACGTCGGCCAGGCCGATGTCGGGCTGCAATTGCAGGTCGATGCCGGGATGCGCGGCGGCAAACGCGGGTAGCCGTGGCGCCAGCCAGCGCGTGGCGAACGAAGCCAGCAAGCCCACCTTCAGCGTGACGCGCGCGGCGGCGGGGGCGCGGATCTGGTCGGTGCCTTGGCGCAGCAGTTCGAATGCCGCGTGCACATGGTCGTAATAGGCCTGCCCGGCGGCCGTCAGCGCCACCGCGCGCGTGCGGCGCTCAAAGAGCGCAATGCCCAATTCGCTTTCCAGCCGCTGGATGTGATGGCTGATGGCGCTTTGCGTGACGAAGAGCTCCTGCGCGGCCAGTGAGAAACTAAGGCGCCGCGCAGCCGCTTCAAAAGCGCGCAGGGATACCAGGGCGGGCAGGGATCGCGTGGAACGCATGGGGAAGGAGGTGGCGTGGCTCGGTGGTGTTGCGCTGTGATTTCGCTTGATGGCGTCGCGGGGTGAAGTCGCGGGGTGAAGTCGATACGGATGCCCGTCATCCTACGCGCTTCGACTACCGCGAAGCAAAGCACGGGTGCAAAACGCTTGTGGCAAGCGCTTCTGCCAAACGCTTGTGCCAAGCACCAATGCAAAAAGCCCGCAAACAAGTTGCGGGCTTTTTTAGGGGTACTGCTAGCGGTGCGGGTTTTGCTGCGGTCTTGCTGCAAGCATTACATGCACTGCTGAATTCTTGGCTCCCCGAGCTGGGCTCGAACCAGCGACCTGCGGATTAACAGTCCGTCGCTCTACCGACTGAGCTATCGGGGAACAGGTAGAGGGGCCGAATTATGCACAAAAAATTGGAAGAATGCAAAGCGGCCTGAAAATTTTGTTCAAGCGTGCTGGATTGCGTGGGCCGTGCGGAACAGTTGCGGCACGATATCTCGCAGCAAACGGTCGCTGGGGTAATCATGCCGAGGCGCGCTGACGCTGATGGCCGCCAGCGGCACATCGCGCGCGTCGCGCAACAGCACGGCGGCGCCCACCTGGTTCTGCAATACCTGGTCTTCGGTCAGCGCATAGCCGTCGTCGCGGGCTTGGCGGATCAGCGCCAGCAAGGCGTCGGGCTCAACCACCGTGCGCGGCGTAAAGGCGCGTGGCGGTGCGTGCAGCAGCGCCTGGCGGATGACGTCGTCATCTTGTTGGGTCAGCAGCATGCGGCCGCCGCTGTTGCACCACGCGGGCATGCGCCGGCCCGGCAGCATTTCGGCCAGCGTCAGCTGGCGGCTGGGCAGGCGCAGCAGATAGATCATGTCGCTGCCCGCCAGCACGCTCATGTGTACGGCCAGGCCGCAGCGGTCACGCAGGGCGACCAGATGCGGCGCGGCCATGGACACCAGGCGGTCGTTGCGCAAAAAGAAATAGCCCAGCTCCACCACGCGCGGACCCAGCCGGTAGCGGCGCGTGGCCGCGTCCTTGACCAGGTAGCCCAGCCGTTCCCAGGTATGGACGAAGCGCTGCGCGGCGCTTTTCCCCAGCCCGGTCAGGGTGGCGATGTCGGTCAGCCCCAATGAATCCGAGGCGTCGCGAAAGGCATCCAGCACCCGCATGCCCTTTTCCAGCGAGGCAACAAACAAGGCGTCGTCCGCGTCGGGCGTGGTGGTGGCGGCAAGCGGGGTTTTGCGAGTCGTCATGAGTGGGAAGCCGCAGGGGCGCAAGGCGCTGAAAGCAAGGGTGGATGAGGCGCGAAGCCGTGGCCGGCGCTAGTTTCCCCGAATTGTCCGGGCGCCGAATACGCACTATAAAGTTGATTATTCAATACTTTGTATCGCATAGCAATACATTAAGGCCGCTGAATGAGTCCCCGCATGAGTCCCCGTATAAGTCCCCGCATGAGCTCCGTTTTATGAGCAACCCCTCGTCCCTTTGCGACCTTAGCGCCTTGGCGATGCGCGCCGAGATCGCCGCTGGCCATCTCAGCGCCCGCGAGGTCACAGCCGCGCACCTGGCGCGCATCGACGCCTGCAATCCCCACGTCAACGCCGTGGTGACCCTGGACGCCGAGGGCGCGCTGGCCCACGCCGCGTTGGCCGATGAGCGGCAAGCGAACGGCCATCCGCTGGGCTTGCTGCATGGCCTGCCGATCGTGCACAAGGATTCGTTCCTGACGGCCGGGCTGCGCACGACTTACGGATCGCCGCTATACCGCGACTTCGTGCCCGAACGCGACAGCCTTATCGTTACCCGCGAGCGCGCGGCCGGCGCCATCACGCTGGGCAAGAGCAACCTGCCCGAATTCGGCGCGGGCTCGCAAACCTTCAACACGGTCTTCGGCGCGACCCGCAACCCGTACGACCTGCGCATGACGGCGGGCGGCAGCAGCGGTGGCGCGGCGGCGGCATTGGCCGCGCGCATGGTGCCCCTGGCGGATGGCACCGACATGGGCGGCTCGCTGCGCAACCCGGCGTCGTTCTGCAACGTGGTGGGCTTGCGCCCCTCGCCCGGCCGCGTGCCGCAATGGCCAACGGCCAGCCCCTACAACGCGTTGACGGTTGCCGGCCCCATGGCGCGCACCGTGGCGGATGTGGCGCTGCTGCTGGCCGCCACGGCGGGCCCCGACGCGCGCGACCCCTTGGCCATCGAGCAGGACCCCGCGCGCTTCCTGGACAGCCTCTCGCGCGATTTCAAGGGCGTGCGCATCGCCTACGCGCCCGACTGGGGCGGCCTGCCGGTGCAGCGCGCGGTGACGCAGGTGCTGGAGCGTCAGTTGCCGGTCTTCACGGACCTGGGCGCGCGGGTGGAGCAAGCTTGCCCGGATTTCACCGGCGCCAACGACGCTTTCCAAGCGCTACGCGGCCAGGTTTTCGCGGTGGGCTACGAGGCCGCGCTGCGCGAGCATCGCCACCAACTGAAAGACACGGTGATCTGGAATATTGAACTGGGGCTGACCCAGTCCCCCGCAGCCGTCTTGCAGGCAGAGCGCGACCGGGCGGCGCTGTTCGCGCGCATGCATGCCTTCATGCAGACCCACGAATTTCTGATCGGCCCGGTCAGCCAGGTGCTGCCCTTTCCAGTGGAAGAGGAAACCGTCAGCCGTATTGAAGACACGTCGATGCAGAACTACATCGACTGGATGCGCTCGGGCTATTACCTGTCCTTGACCGGCCATCCCGCCATTTCCGTGCCCTGTGGCTTCACCGACGAAGGCTTGCCGGTCGGCATCCAGATCGTTGGCCGCTATCGGCAGGAACACGCGCTGCTGCAATTGGCGCATGCGTTCGAGCTTGCCACGCAGCACTGGCGCCGGGCGCCCGTCCTGCCCGACTGACCATTCCAAACACAACATAAGGGGAAATCCATGAAGAAAGCCTTTTCGAGCGCCCTCGCGCTATGCGTCCTGGCCGCCACGCCGCTCCTGGCGTCGGCCGAGACGTATCCCTCCAAGCCGATCACCATGGTGGTGCCGTTCCCGCCCGGCGGGTCCACCGACGTCATCGGTCGGCTGTTTGCCGCCAAGCTGGGCGCGCGCCTGGGGCAGACCGTCGTGATCGAGAACAAGCCGGGCGCCAACACCAGCATCGGCGCGGTGGCCGTGGCACGCGCGGCGCCTGACGGCTATACCTTGATGATCACGGGCGCACCCACCTTCACGCTCAATCCGCTGCTGTATTCGAACCTGAATTACGACCCGCTCAAGAGCTATGAATATGTGGCCGTGGCGGGCAGCACGCCGTTCGTGATCCTGACCAACCCGCAGACCGGCATCGGCACGGTGGCCGATATCACCAGCAAGTCGGCCGCGCAGCCGCTTAGCTTCGGGTCATTCGGCAACGGCTCCACGCCCCATATCGCCGGCGAATCGCTGGCCCAACGCACCGGCGCCAAGCTGCTGCACGTGCCCTATCGCGGCAGCGCGCCCGCCATGACGGACCTGATCGGCAACCAGATCCCGTTGTCGATCGACACGCTGGTGGCGGGCCTGCCGCAGATCAAGGCAGGCAAGGTGCGCGCGGTGGCCCTGACCGGCGGCGAGCGCTCATCCTTGGTGCCCGATGTACCCACCGTGGCGGAAGGCGGCGTGACCGGCTACGACTTCCAGACCTGGTTCGGCGTGGTCATGCCCAAAGGCACGCCCGAGCCCGTTGTGACCAAAATGTCCAAGGAAATCCAGGCCGTGATGGCCGAGCCCGACACGCGCGCCCGGTTGCAGGAACTGGGCTTTGACGCCACCTACCAGGACCCCGCCGCGTTCCGCGCCAAGGTGCAGAGCGAACTGGATCGCAATGTGGCCATCATCAAGGCGGCGGGCATCAAGCCGGATTGATCGCTTGAAAGCGCCTGGCGCCCACGCCGGAAATTGCCTATTCGTCCGGCAGTTCCGGCGTGACCGACGCGCATCGGGCTGATCCCTTATCATGGCAACCAGAAGGCTCGCGACCTCTCTCGATTTTTCTGGATTACTCCATGTCTTCGTTCGACATTCAGTTGCTGCTCACCGCTCTGGTGAGCGTCTTGGTGCTGGTCGCCCTCATCGTTTCCCGCATACGCATGCATCCGCTGCTGGCGCTATTGATCGTGTCGATCGGCGTCGGTTTCGCCACGGGCATGGCGCCCACGGCCATCGTGAAGAATCTGACCGACGGCGCCGGCAAAACGCTGGGCGCGGTTGGCGTAGTCATCGCGCTTGGCGCCATGCTGGGCAAGATCCTGGCGGATTCCGGCACTACCGAGCGCCTGGCCAACGCCATTTTGCGGCGCACCTCTGTTCGCATGATTCCGTGGGCCATGACGCTGGTGGCGTTCGTCATCGGCATCCCCATGTTCTTCGAAGTGGGCCTGGTGGTCATGCTGCCGCTGATCTTCAGCGTGGCGCGCAAGCTGGAAGGCCAGCAACGTTTCAAGGGATCGGCCTACATCTACGTGGGCGTGCCCGTCATTGCCGCCTTGGCCGCCATGCACGGCATGGTGCCGCCGCATCCCGGCCCGCTGACCGCCATCGCCACCTTGAAGACCACCGTCGGTCCCACGATGATCTACGGCTTTCTTGCCGCCCTGCCCGCCATGGTGCTGGGTGGCCCGCTGTACGGCGCGTTCCTCACGCCACGCATGACGACCCGCCCCGACGAGGCCTTGCTGGAGCAGTTCACCGCCACCACGGAACACGGTTCGGGCGCGTCCGCACCCAGCGTCGGCCTGGGTGTCTTGGCGGCCTTGCTGCCCGCCCTGCTGATGTTGGTGCACGCGCTGGCCGAGATGCTGCTGCCCAAGGATTCCAGCCTGATGCACGTGGCGGCCTTCCTGGGCAACCCGCTGGTCGCCATGCTGCTGGGCGTGGTGTTCGCCGCCGTGACGCTGGTCTTCATGCGCGGCGGCGACGCCGAAAAGCTGCGAGACGGCCTGGGCAAAAGCCTGAAGCCCATCGCCGGCATCATGCTGATCATCGCGGGTGGCGGCGCATTCCAGCAGGTGCTGACCAGCGCCAAGGTGGGCGACGCCATCGTGCACCTGACGCATCAATTCGCGTTTCCGCCATTGATCCTGGGCTGGCTGATCGCCATGCTGCTATCGGTGTCCACCGGCTCGGCCACGGTCGGTATCGTGGGCGCGGCGGGCCTGCTGGCGCCGCTGGCGGGATCGGACCCCACCTTGAACCTGCCGCTGCTGGCGCTGTCGATCGGCTGCGGCTCGCTGTTCTTCAACTACGCCAATCACGCCGGCTTCTGGATGGTGAAAGAGTCGTTCGGCATGACGATGGGCGAAGCCACCAAAACGATTTCCGTCGTGCAATCGATCGTGGCGGTAGCAGGCTTGATCATGGTGCTGCTGTTCAACATGCTGCCGGCGTTGGGTTGAGGGCGGCGGGGGGTGGTTGAAAGCAAAAATCCCAACCGATGGGTTGGGATTTTTTGTGGCAATCGCGCGGTAGTTTCTGGTGCCGGTGAAAGGAATCGAACCCTCGACCTTCTCATTACAAGTGAGCTGCTCTACCAACTGAGCTACACCGGCACGGCGTGCCGGGGCACGCGCAGGGACTGCATTGTAATGAAAAATCGGCGGCATCGCGTGCGGACTTGCACGGGACGCCGCCAACCTTCAATTTGAATCCCACAGTAGCGCGGTAGCGGCGGTCACGGAGAAGGCGTGCCAGGCACGCAATCCCCGCGTAACGCACACTACTTGACGATAGTCAGGCGCGGGCGCTTGGGTTCGTCGTCGTTGCCGCCGTCGTCGCTGGGCGTGGCGTCGGCCTGGGTCTCGACGCCTTCCAGGGCGGCGGGTTCCGCCGCGCCTTGGGCGCCTGCTTCCGGCGGTTCATAGGGCTGCACTTCGAAGCCCATGCCAGCGCCGGTTTCGCGCGCGTAGATGGCGCTGACGGCGCCGACGGGAACGTAGACGTTTTCGGTCACGCCGCTGAAGCGGGCTTGGAATTCAATGAATTCGTTGCCCAGCACCAGGCGGTTGGTGGCCAGCGTGCCCACGTTCAGTGTGATCTGACCGTCACGGACATGCGCGACGGGCACCATGGTGTGCTCATCGACCTGCACGGTGATGTACGGCGTGTAGCCGTTGTCGGTGCACCATTCATGCAGTGCGCGGATCAGATACGGTTTGGTCGAAGTTTCACCCATCACACAGCCAGCCTTAACGACGCATTACTTTTTCCGAAGGCGTCAGCGCTTCGATGTAGGCCGGACGCGAGAAGATGCGTTCTGCGTACTTTTGCAGCGGAGCCGCGTTCTTGGGCAGTTCGATGCCGTAGTGATCCAGGCGCCACAGGAGCGGAGCCACGGCCACGTCGAGCATCGAGAATTCTTCGCCCAGCATGTACTTGTTCTTCAGCAGCATCGGGGCCAACTGGGCCAGGCGATCGCGAATGTTCTGGCGCGCGTTGGCCAGCTTCTTCTCGTCGGGCTTGGTGCTGCGGTCTTCCAGCGTCGAGACGTGAACAAACAGTTCTTTCTCGAAGTTGTACAGGAACAGGCGGGTACGGGCGCGCATGACGGGATCGGCCGGCATCAGCTGCGGATGCGGGAAGCGCTCGTCGATGTACTCGTTGATGATGTTGGATTCGTACAGGATCAGGTCGCGCTCGACCAGGATGGGCACTTGACCGTACGGGTTCATCACCGCGATGTCTTCGGGCTTGTTGTACAGGTCGATGTCACGGATCTCGAAGTCCATACCCTTTTCGAACAACACGAAGCGGCAGCGTTGCGAAAACGGACACGTGGTTCCGGAATAGAGCACCATCATGGTGAAAGTCCTTTATGAAAAACGAAAGGCCAGCGCCTAAATCTAGCAGGCGCTGGCCCCGATTGCCAGGCGGGATAGGCGTACGGCCCTATCCTCCGTTGCCGTCCCTTATTTATAAGGAAGCGGCTTGCATGCCTGGCGGGGCGTTGCGGTTAGCGCACGTGTTTCCAGTACGAGGCGTTCAAGCGCCACGTAACCAGGAAGAACAACAGCA
>Ga0160449_1001803_pt1 | contig 9933 bp, 5 predicted proteins | sample HID1975I_E1MG_FD_108216 | JGI IMG/M metagenome (GOLD analysis project Ga0160449, IMG submission 108216) | Enriched soil microbial communities from UW Madison campus, WI, USA - HID1975I_E1 MG | ecosystem: Environmental > Terrestrial > Soil > Unclassified | place: USA: Madison, Wisconsin | collected...
GGCGTCCACTGCGACGATCAATGTTGCCGGTCCGGGCGTGGGCTTCGGATTTCGTACCGCGTCGGGCGCTGTCGCCGGCGGTGACCTCGTGCTTGGCCCCGGGATGACGATCCATGTGTCCGGATCTGGGGGCACCGGCGTTTCGGCGTTCACCATAGGCGATGTCGATACGAGCGCCAACGTGGACGTCTCCAACGTTGCCGGCGGCTCTGCACTTGTTGCTGGCACCGCGGCCAGCACGGTGAACCGGGGCACGCTCTCCACCGTGAGCAACGTTGCGCCGCTCGTTGACCTTTCGAACGGTACGGGCACCACTTTCACCAATGTCGGCGCGCTGCGCGCGCGCGATGTCGCCCAGGTAGCGGTTCTGGGCAGTGCCGGCATCGATAGCGTGAACCTGGCGGGCGGAAGCTTGATCGGCGTCGTCGCGACGGGCGGCGGCAGCGACGCGCTCAACTGGACGTCCGGCACGTTGGACGGCGCAATCGAGATGGGCGATGACGACGACGCACTGCTCCTGCGCGGCGTCAACCTGGGCACGACCTACCACGTGGACGGCGGCGCGGGCGAGGATGCGTTGCGGTTGTCGGGGATCATTTACCGCGGCGGCAGCTTCGCCAGCGATGATCCGTCCAAGGGCGTGAACCTGAGCAATGCGTGGGAAACCATCACCTTTGCCGAAGGCACCCAGTTCACCCTTACCGATTCGCTGTGGCTGGGCGGATCGACCGTCTACATCGATGACAGCAGCACCCTGTTTGCAGGCGGCGGGATCAACCCGGTCATCCAGGCAAGCGATGGCGTCACCGTGCACAACGCGGGCACCATCGACCTGACCAATGGCGGCACGGGCCCGCATGACACGCTCACGATCCGCGGCGACTATATCGGCGACGCCGGCCTGCTGCGCGTCGAGTCCTTCCTCAACGAGGGTGGTGCCAATTCGATTTCGGATGTATTGCGGGTCGATGGCAGCCTGATCGGTAACGGACGCACCCTCGTCAACGTCACCTCCAGCGGATCGGGCACGGTCCTGACCGAGGGCGACGGCATATTGGTGGTCGATGTGACCGGCCCCCGCTCCACACCTGGCGCGTTCGCCTTGTCGAACCGAGTCGTTGGGGGCGTCTACGAATATCTGCTGTTCCAGGGCGGCAGTGTCGTCCACGGCGGCAACGCGTACGACGGCAATTGGTATCTGCGTAATTACCTGGAACCGCCGCCTCCGCCGCCGCCGCCGCCGCCTCCGCCTCCGCCGCCTCCTCCGGATCCACCGGTGCCGCCCCCTCCACCACCCACACCGCCAGACCCGCCGCTGCCGCCGGATCCTCCAGATCCTCCGCCGCCGGCACCGCCTACGCCGCCTTTACCGCCGGTGCCTGACGTCGTGCCGCTGTATCGGCCCGAAGTGGGCGCATATCTGGCCAACCAGTACGCCGCGGCCAGCATGTTCGTGCATACGCTGCACGACAGGCTGGGGGAGGTAGACTTTAGCGAGCGCCAGCGCAACGACGACGATCGCCACGGAGCCGCCTGGTTGCGTGTGCAACGCAAGCAGTTCAGCGCGCATGCGGGGGCCCTCGATCAGTTGAAGGCCACGACGGACGTCAACGTCTATCACGTGGGCGCCGAACTCGGCACCTGGGATGGCGGCGATCGGCGCTGGCATTTCGGGCTGATGGGCGGATACGGAGATGCCGATACGCATACCGGGTCCAACTTCACCCGGCTCGACGCCACTGGCCGAGTACGCGCCTACAGCGCCGGCGGCTATGCGACTTTCTACGAGACCGCATCCGAACCTACCGGCCTGTATGTGGACACCTGGCTGCAGTATGGCCACCAGCGCCAATGGGTGCGGGGGCTGTTCCTGCCCGAGGAGCGTTACACCAGTCGCACCTGGACCGGGTCAGTGGAAGCCGGCTATGCATTTCGCCTGCGTGCGGGCGAGCACGCGGACTGGTTCCTGGAACCGCAGCTCCAATTCGTTTACACCGACTACCAGGACGGCGACCACATCGAAGCGAGCGGCACACAGATCGAGAGTCGTGACGCGGGCGGGTTGACAGTGCGACTGGGTGTGAGGACTTATACCCGTCCCATCGACGTCGCCTTCAACCGCGTGCAACCGTTCGTCGAGGCGAACATCTGGCATACTGAGAAGCAGAACAGCGTTGCCTTCTCCGGATCCGAACAACGAACGGACCTGCCGCAGAACCGCTACGAGCTAAAGCTGGGCGCGGAAATGGAGTTGTCCCGCTACTGGACTGCTTGGGGTCACGTCGCATTCCTCAACAGCGAAGCAAGCAGCTTTACGGTGGACGGATTGTTGGGAGTGAAATATGGTTGGTGAATAGAGAGCGCTGACAGCTGTTTAGACTCTATTGCCCCCTTTTCCACAGCGGACGAGGAATAGCACCCTCGTCCCTCGATCACCCGGGCTACTCTCTGCACGACGTTCGATCTACCCGCGATAAACATCCCTAATCTCTACACCGTGAATTTCACGCCTTCCGAAGACCGCCCCTAGCTTTTACAGCATCTGTCAGGCCTGCACTTCGATCGCGTAACCAACAAAAAGCATACATCGCCAAGAAGTGCGCCAGCGGCACGAGAACTACGAAAGTATCGAGTTTCGCCAGCCCTGTCCCCAGCCGCAACCGATGTGGCACAAAGCCAAGCCCCAATGCCGACAAGGTTGCAAGCAACAGCGGGCGCGCTCCACTCCTCCCGACGACGAGCAAAAACCAGAGCAATCCGAAGGCGCCGTACACAAGCAGCTCTTCGCTGGTCGTGAACAAAGTGATCTGAAAGCCGTAGAGCACAATCGAAGGAACCAGCACAAGATAAGCAACAAAGCGTCGATTCACAGGATCAATCCTCTATTTGGTCTTTTCCATGATCTGCTGCGCGCTTTCGCTCCATACCGCACGCGACTGAGCATTGTTGGGGTCAAAAACGCGCTGAAGCATTGAGTCACCTTCGCCATACGTAACAATCGACTGTGCCCCATTCGGGCCAGACTCGATGGTGCGGAGGACTATTCCCCAGGTCGCAGCGTGATCTCCCGTAGTAACATTGAGGACAACGGTCGATTTGTCCCTCGTGTTTACCTTGTAGGACATCACATGGTCCTTGCCGGTGGCAACGCTGATGGCATTGTCCGCGTTCACGTCAATGAGATTTCCTTGCGTTGAGGCTGATTTTCCCTTTATCGGCGTCGGATTCTCTACGAGTTCATTGCCAAGGCGCTGCTTGTACGCGGCATCGCCGCTACCCGCCGGATCCTTGAAGCGATACATGTGATAGGAGAATCCGGAGGCCGAAGCGCTGATCCGGTCGGGAAATCCCTCCGGCCTGGGGAAGGTCACGGTCGGCAAGCCGCCGCCGGATGGAACGAGGGTGCAGCTCCTGCCCGCGCAGTTGATGTCCCTGCCATCGGGGTCGACGAACCTGTAAGGATTATTCAACGAGTACGTATACCTGTTGAAGTTGGTGATCGGCTTTTCATGGGCAGTGACGGGGTCAACGGAGAGGAACCGACCTAGGACTGGATCGTAGTAGCGCTGCTGCATGTATATGTTGCCCGTTTCCTCGTCTCGCACATGCCCGGCAAACCCCGGGGCATTTATTGCCGCGCCGGAGATCGTGCCGCCGTAGGGGCGATAGGCGGCGCGCTGGAGAACCTGCGCCGCGCTATTGGTCATAGCGACTGGCGTGCCAATTGCATTCGTATGCATGTATTCGATGACTTGGGCGCGCAACGCAGGCGCGGCCATCATCAAGGTCATAGCTAGCCAGCGATTCATCGAATCCCCTTACGTCCTGCGAGATCTCTGCCTTGACTTCTTGAAGTGCACCCCGCCCCATCCTGGCGCTTGGCTAGCGTGCGGCCTTGACCCCGTCCACACTTTCGATCTCGATCGCGGTCACGTTGCACAAGCCGGTAAATAGCGTGGTGTCGAAACTCGCCACGTCCTTGTGGAACCGGCCAGTGACCGTCACCTGCGATCGATTGAAGCGCTTCAATGACCCGGCAAGCTCTTCCGGAAGCAGCAAGGACACGCACTTCCCTGCATCCCTGCCCTGCTCCCTGTCCCGCTTGCCATCCCAGAGTGCGACTTCCTCCGCTTCAAGAACGATCCAGCCCACCGCATGTATGGTCTCGCCATCAAGCCGTGCCGCATCCTTGTTCAAGACACTAGGTGCGGACGCGCCGGATGATGCAACCGTGGCGCAGCCGGCGAGCAGCAGCGATAAAAACAATGGCATCTTCGCGCCCATCGCTATGGATCCTTCTGAAAGAATGATTGCTGGATATCAACCCTGTCCTGCTTCAGGCGGATCTCCATGTTGTTCATCTTGCCTTGAATCATGCGGAACTGGACTTGTCCGTCCACGATTTCGGTGACGCCGATCCGCTTGCCATCGCTGCTCACCGCGGCATTTGGCAGGCCTTTGGTCCGCAGCGGACCTGCGTCGCCGATGCCCGCGATATCCACCAGCCCGGAGGCTTCCAGATGACCATGAATGACTGCCGTGGCGCCATCCGGCACCGATGCGCTTGCAGTGAATCCCTTGTTGCTGGAACCGGTCTTGGCGTCAGTGGCCATCACGACCGTTTCGCCCCCTTCCTCTGATGGCTTGGTAAAGCCGACCTTCTCCTCGGTGCCGGATCCAACGGCCACGCGCCTTGCGCCGGCCTTCATGGCCGATTCGGTCACCGAGGAGACTTGGATGCTCTGGCCATTGGACTTCGCAGCATCGTAGGTCCTGGCGTCCACGCAGGTGGACTTCGGCGCACCCTGCGGGCACTGGCCGTCCGGATCGGTGAACCCATAGGGATTGTTGTACGCATAGGCGTACCTGTTGAAGTGACGCTCGTCCGGATTGGCAAGCGGCGTGACCGGATCGGCGGAGAGGAACCGGGCCAGCTCGGGAGCATAGTAGCGCTGCTGCATGTAGACCATGGCCGTCTGCTCATCGCGTACATGCCCGGAAAAACCCGGCGAATCGATCGAAGCTCCGTTGATCGAACGCCCATAAGGCCCATAGTTGGAGCGCTGCAGCACCTGCCCGGTGCTGTTCGTGATCGCCACGGGCGAGCCGCTTGCGTTGACGTGCATGTACTCGACGACCTCGCCCCGCGCAGCCAGCGGTACCAAGAGAAGCGCCATGACAGGAACGCGGATTATCATATTGGTCCTTGGTCGTTGCCTATGGAGAGCTGAACTTGTCCACCAGCGTCGGCCTGCCAAGCACGTCGACGCAGTACGAAGCGCCCGTGCCGCATCGCGGGGCGACTTGCCAACTGAACGTGACGTTCGAGACCACGGAGGCCTTGGATACCAGAGGCCTCAGGTAGCCATCTGCATAGTTGTTGGTGCTCAGGTTGGGGTGGTAGCCGACCCGTTTGGGAAAGCCACTGCCGCTGCTTGAAGTCAGGTAAATGCGATCCTCGCTCCTGGCAAGCGCGTCCGATTTCCATATCTCTTCCCTGAGCTGCAGGCCCTCGTCCAGCTTTGCGGCATTGCCGAAGATCCTGATGGTCACAGTTCCTTCGGGTCCCAGCTCCTTGGTCGAGGTGCTGCCAATCGTGGGCGCGAACCCGATCGTGGACTGGGTGTGGTAACGCCACCACATGGCGGGCATCCCGGGGCCGGTGACCTTCTTGCCGACCAGGGCCTGGACCAGTTGTCCCAGAGTGGTTTGATAGTCGGAGACGGCGATGATGCTGGACCCGGACATGATGTATCCCGAAACAAAGCACCCGCCCGTCACATTGGACTTGCCCACGAGGATCTGCTGGACATAGAACTCCGCCTTCGCCCCGGATGGATTCTCCACCGTGTACGCCGGCGACCAGGTGATGGGCGTGGTCGTGTAGTCGGTGTTCTGCTGGTTCATCCATTGCTGTGGATTCACGCACTGGCCGTATGGATATCCCAGGACGGTGCCGTTCGTAGGATGCGACGTCCCCGTGTAGCGCCATTGGCTGCCATCAGGATTGGTTACGCTGGACAACATCGTCAGGTTGGTGGCACCGGAGTATCCATACGTCCATTGCCTGGCATTGGACGTTACCGAGGTAATCAGCGGGCCGTTGGAGCCGATCCCCGAGGTATAGCCGATGCTGATCGACCGCCCATCGCTGGAATCGATGCGATCGAGCTTCACCGGCTCATTGCTCTTGTTGGAATAGGTATAGGTGACCCAGTTGCCGAATCTGTCTTCTATTCGGGTTGGATAGACCTCGAAGTTGACCTGGTCGGTGGTGACACTCACCACCTGCGCGGGCGTGCTGCTGTAGAGCGGTTTGCCGGAGCGCAACGGCACGGTCTTGGATACGGCGATCCAATCGAACCAGTACCTGGTTCCGTCGGCCCGCCGGACCAGGTAGCCCTCGGACCTACCGTAGCGCTGTTCGTCGGCAGTACTGCCACCGGCATTCTTCAGTTGAGGCAGGCAGCTTGCATAGTCCATCCGGGATGTCACCCAGAAGTACTGACCGCCGTCCGATGGCGCCGGCACCTGTCCGTCGTTGTAGAGCAGCAGTGTGCGCGACTCGCCCGGGAAGCTGAGCGCCGGTGGCTGCCAGAACAGCTGAACCGGAAAATAGTCGGGGTCGAACAATGCAGGCGGGGAGCTGATGAGGTCCTTGGATGCCACCGAGCAATTCTTCGTCGGCCTGGCCTGGTCCAGCGTGCTCCAGCCATTGCGCGCCTCATAGGCTGCGATGATCTTGGGAAGCGAGACCTCCCAGTCCGCGAGTCGTGTCAGGCTATATCCGTAGCTTCCCCTGGGCTCGGACCAGTTGATTTCGCGCCTGAACTCGACCTGCAGGTCATTGTTGCCGGGGACGGATACATCGACGACCTGGAACGAGAGCTGCCCGGTTTCGTAGCTGTGCTGATCGCCGAACTCGTTGCCTGGCGTGCTCTTGTTGCGATCCTTGTCCTTCAGGACGGATTCGTACCGGATGTCCACGGCAGGTGGCACGCCCTGCGCGGCAGTCGTGACCGGCAGCGCGAGAAGCAACTGCAGTAAAGCCAAGCTCATCAGATGGCACTTTCTCATGCTGCTTCCAATAGGATTGAGGAGGCGAACAAGCACAGCCTTTCGGTGTCCTGGCGCTGGCCACCGGCATCCAGCGGCCTTGCTACTTGACCACTGGCCCGGCCCAGGACGAGCAGCCACTTTGATTGCAGGCCCGCACGTAGAAGGTCTTCTCAAGCTTTGTATACAGCTCCACCCCGTTGTAAGGCCCCGAGTACCAGAGCGACGCGGGCTGGGCATCCGCCGTGGGAGATAGCTCGTAGTAGGTCGCTCCCGGGACCGAGGACCAGTTGATGGCGGTCTCCTTGATCGGAGGACGCACGGAATTGTCGTACGTCACGACTGCATTCAAGTTCTGCGGCGTCGCCGGAATCGGCGGCGGCAGACTGACCACCACGACGACTTTGCCGCTGTAGTCGCTGTATCCGGACGAGTTCGATGCCCTGGCCCGGTAGCTGTAGGTCGCACTGCTGCGACCGGAAACTGTGCGCTGGGTGGCGCCCTCATCATGGATGGTGACCCATCCGCCACCATTCGTGCTCTCTTCCAGCTGATAGACCACTGCGGTCGGCACTGCATTCCAGCTGATGGTGTAGGTGCCAGTGGAACTCGTCGCTGGCGCCGTCGGAGTTTGCGGCGCACTGGGTGGCCACAGGATCATAATCGGGTAAGCGTTGGAATAGGCGCCACACCCGACATCATTGCAGGCCTGCACGCGATAACTGTAGGTGCCGTTGGGCCTGGACGATGCGGCGTAGGAGTTACCCGCACTGGGGACGAAGTTCCATGCCCCGCCATTGACGCTTTCTTCCAGGCGATAGGACGCCGCGTCCGCCACCGCGCTCCACGACACGATGTAGGCGCCTGGCCCATTGGCCGCCACGCTGAGCACGGGAGCGCCCGGTTCATAGACGGCGTCGGTGAAGGCTACCGCGGACAATGGGCCGTCGCCCGCGTCGTTCGTTGCCCTAATCCGATAGCTGTAACGACCCGCCGGCCGCGCTTGATACTGCGCAGATACCTGTGGGGTGTCGATGGTCGTCGCGGCCCAGTTTGCGGCATCGACGCTTTCCTCAAGCACATACTTCTGCGCACCGCTGACAGCCGTCCAGCTGACGACGTAATTGCCATGCGGCGCCCTGCCGGGAATCGAAATGACGGGCGCTGCCGCAGGCGCCAGTTGCACGACGATGGCCGCTACCTGGCTGGGGTCGCCGCATACCGTCTGGCATCCGCTTACCCGGAACTCATAAGTGCCGATGGCCTGGCCCGTGGCAGACCAGGACTGCGCACTGGCCTGTTGCAGCGTCGCCCAGTTTCCGCCATCCACCCGCCTGTCCAACTTGTAGGTCGTGGCAGATGCCACCGCGTTCCAGGACAGGCTGATGCTCCCATCATAGGAATATGGCGAGTAGGAGATCACCGGGGCCGCCGGCGCGCTGCTCGTCACTATCCGCGCCACCGGGCGCCCGTCCAGCGTCACGTACTCATAGATCTTCGCTTCGCGATCATTGGCTTGGCGACGCAGAATCCCGTCGCGGCCGTAGAAGGACCGGATGGCGCCCTGCCCCGCCAGCCCGAGCGCTATCGACCTGCGGCCGAAGCCGTCGTACCGATAGCTTTCCTTTCCTGCGACAGTGCGCAACCGGTTGCCGGTATCGAAGCCGAAGTCCTGCCCATTCTGCCGGGTGACATTGCCCTGGCTGTCGTACAGGACGGAGGCAGTCATGGCGCCGCCGGAGTTGTACGTATTGGCCAACCGGTTAGCGCCATCGTAGTAGTAGACGATGTCGTCGGTATTCTGGGTTGCCCCGCCCAGTTTCGCTGACCGCAGGTTGTCCAGGACATCATAGGTATAATCGATGGAGCCATTGCCACCGAAAGCCGCAGACGTCGCCCGGACCAGCCGGTCGCGTCCGTCGTACTGGAAGGCACCGGTCTTGGACGGATCCACCGCGTCGGTGATCTGCGAGACGTTCCCCACTTCGTCGTAAGAATAGGTGTCGTCCAGCAGCATGTTGCTCTCGGAGACCCGCTGCAACAACTGCCGGGCATTCTGGGCCGCCGAATGGACTATGCCATTGCCATAGACGAAGCTCTTCACCGCGCCATTTGCAAAGTAGCTGACGTCGGTCGCATAGGTTCCCGCGCGGGTGGCCTGGCCCAAGGCATTGGGTGCGTAAGTGACCACCATCCCGCTTGGATAGCTGACGCTGGCGAGTACCGCATTGGCGTCGTAGCCATAGCCGAAGGCCCAGGTTCCGAACCCGGTTTCGCTGGAGTATTCTGAAACCAGTAGCCGGCGCTTGTTGTAGGCGAAAGTGCTTACCTGGAGGCTGGTGCCGCCATCGTTTTGCGTCGCCACTTCCGATGGCAAGCCATCCGCGGTATAGCTGATCGTCTGGTTGCCATTGCCGTCGTAGAAGATCAGGTTCTTTATGCGGTTTCGTGCATCGTAAATCCGGTCGATTCGGCGCTCCGTGGATCCATAGGCGGCGCCGGAGTCACAGCTGTCAGCGGCGGGCAATGCCAGCCCAGAGGCGGACCAGATCAGGTTCGCCGCGCCGTCGTACCCATATGCGGTGGCACCTGTTTCGGGCTCGACGGCCTTGCAGAGCTGCTGGAAATTGTCGTACACGTACAATCGGCTGAGCGAGACCGAGCCATCCTGGTTCCTGCGCTGGATCTGCGTAGGCTTGCCGAAGATGTCCCGGGAGATGTTCGTGAACTGCCCTTCCGCTGCCTCGATCCTCACCGGTGCATCCGAGGAGGGCTGGTCGAACGTCTGATACCAAGTGCGGGTCTGGCGCCCCTTTGGGTCGATGACGGTCGTGTTGTATCCCGAATCGCCCGCGTAGCTGGTGGTGGTGAATACCA
>Ga0160449_1001804_pt1 | contig 9926 bp, 10 predicted proteins | sample HID1975I_E1MG_FD_108216 | JGI IMG/M metagenome (GOLD analysis project Ga0160449, IMG submission 108216) | Enriched soil microbial communities from UW Madison campus, WI, USA - HID1975I_E1 MG | ecosystem: Environmental > Terrestrial > Soil > Unclassified | place: USA: Madison, Wisconsin...
CACGGGCCTCCACGTCCAGGCACGCGGTCTCGCTGACCAGGATCGTCGCCCGGTACTCGCTCAGCACACCCGCGCGCAACGCCGCCAGGGTGTGGGGCATCTCGTGCACCAACACGTGCCCCACCCCATGAAGCACCTGAGCCCGCCGCGGGGACTCCCGGCGCGCCAACGCCACCTGGCCGATCGCCGAACGGCGCGCCTGGGCGACCTTGCGCTCACGCACCCGCGGCCCGCACGCCTCACCACCCGCCGCATCACAGGCCGCCTCTACGGCAGCGACCTCGCCCGCCACCACAGCGACCGCGAGCTCGGCCTGCGCGGCACTGGCCGCGTCCTTCACGTCCTCCAAAGCCCGGATCGCCGAGACCCGCTCCACCTGCCCGACCGACCCCGCAGCGACGAGCCGCTCCAACGTCGCCATCAGCGCCGCGACCTCCCCGCCTCGCACACCACCAGCCGCAGCGTCACCAGCGCCAGCGGCGTCGGCGATGACAGCACCAGCGCCAGCAGCGTCACCGTCGACGGCACCCGGAAGCGCACCGGAGGTGGCGTCGCCTCCCGGGGCGGGGTGCGTCGTGGTGTGCTCCATCACCCCATCGTATCGAACATACGTTCTAGCCGCAAGCCTTCTGCGCCACCAAGATCCCCCGAAATCGGACACGCAAACCACCTAGGAGTGTCCCAACCCGCCCCCACACATAGGTGAGCGTCTCCTACCTGCCGTGGCCGGAGACTGGCCCCCAGGGCTCCGGCCGGCCGTCAACTCTCCCCTGCACCCGAGCGAGTGATGAACCGCAGGCGCAACCCACGCCACGAGATCGCTCCGTGGGCCGCACTCCCCGACTGACGGTCGCCGGACCAGCGACGACCTCAGCCCGAAGAACCTCAGTGCACCGTCCCGCGCACGTCATTGTGGTTGGCGCCCTGCATCTTCGAGTTCGACAGCCCCTTGCGCGACTGGACGAAGGTGTCGCTCACGCGCATCTCGTGCGTCGCGGCCTCCGTCTCGGCCTCGTGACGGTGGCGCTTGTCGGAGTTGCGGTATCGCATGTAGATGATCCCGTAGAAGACGGGCCCGGCGAGCAGGAAGAGCAGCCCGAATCCCCGGGCGTCCTCGTCCGAGGAGCCCGACGCAGCGAGCACCTGCGCGGCAGGCAGCGCCTGATCGATGAGCTCGAGCATCAGCCACCTACCAGGAACACGATGACGGCGAGCACCGTGCCGACGACCTGAGCGATCGCAGACGCGGTGACGAGCCGGCGCTGGTTGATGGGCACGGAGCCCATCGTCTCGCCGGTGCGAGCGTTGACGGCCACGTAGTGCAGGAGCGAGCGCCCGTTCGGCTTCACCTGGTGATAGCTGTACAGCCACACCGGCAGGTAGGCGGAGACCCAGCGCTGGCCGGCGACCGTCACCTGCTCGCTGTCCCAGCGCACCCCGCGGTCGTAGAACTCGAGCGTGGGGATGGCCTGGTGCCGCGCGATGTCCTGCGTCTGGGCCAGCACGACGGGTGTGAGCTGGTCCAGGTTGGTGTCGCGACGCTCCGACGTGAAACCGGCGAGGTAGTTGGAGTCGTACGCCACGGCGTGCTCGACGTCGAACGGCATGATCGAGTTGATGATGTTGTTCGTCGCCGCGGAGGTTCGGCTGAGCCGCTCGCTCGACGACTCGACTGTGAGGTCGTTCACGTGCAGGTCGAAGTCGCGCACGACGTCGTAGAGGTCGGCGTCGTACCGCCGCTGGTGGTTGTCCCCCACCTTGACGGTGTACGTGCGCGTCTGGTGCTCGCCCTGGCCGGTGAACGTCGCGTGCGCGTTCACGTCGACCACCATGTACGGCAGGTAGATCCCCATGACGTTCTCGGGGTTGAACTCCTCCCGGAACCGGCGGTGGGCGTAGAACCGGCGCTTGCGCACGAACTCCCCGATGCGGCGCACCGCCTCTTCCTTGGGAAGCCTGAACGGCAGCACCATGTCCGGTACGGCCCCGTTGGGCACCTGCTGGTTCATCGACAGCATGTTGCGGCACCAGTGGCAGCGCGCCTGAGTGCCGTGGTTGGTGTCGATGACCACTTCCGCACCGCACGCGCTGCACTTGAAGGTCAGCACCTGTTCCGTGGACGGGATGATGTCCGCGGAACCCGAACCCATGACGACGCCACGTAGCGACCCGATGCCCTTGTCGAGCCCGAAGGCCTCGTTCATGTTCGTGCTCTGCCACTCGAAGCGGCAGAACGCGCACCGCAAGTTGCCGGTCGCGATGTTGAGCGTGATGTCCGTGGACCCGCAGCGGCCGCACTTGGTCAGCCCGTCCTTGGCGTCGACATCCGTGCGGATCGTCTGCGGGCCGGTTGAGGGGCCGGGTACCGGCAGGCCGCCGTCGTCGTCGACGGGTTCCGCCGACGACGGTGCCTCGCCGTCCACCGTCGGTGCCGGCGCCGGTGCAGGCGCGGGAGCCGGGACCTGCCCACCGTGCGGGTCGATGTGTGACACCTCCCCGCCCCTAGAGACCGAGGACCTTGGCCTTGGCAGCGTCGAAGTCCTCCTGGGTGATCAGTCCCTGGTCCAGCAGGTTCCTGAGCTGGGTGAGCTTCGCGACCGGGTCCTCGGTGGCCGCTGCGGGAGCGGCCGGTGACTCGGACGACGGCGGCGGCGCCTGCTGGTGCGGGGGCGGGACGTTCGGCTGCTGCAGCCCGCTCGCGGCACCGGCCGCAGCGTTGAGCCCCATGCCGAGGATGGCCATGTTCGCGCCGCCACCCATGCCACCCTCGCTCTCGCCGGCGGCCTGGATGCCGCGGGCCGCGGCCTGCTGCAGGAACGAGTTGCCGCGGGCCCCGCCGAGGGCGTCGGCCTTCTTGACGTCGCTCAGGAGTGCGCGCGTGTCCTCGTCGTACTCGATCGACTGGATCGCGACCTTGACGATCGTGATCCCGCGGTCGGACGTCCACTGGTACCCGTCCTCGACCGCCTGGCCGAGCGACTGCGCGAAGCCGAGCGCGTCACCCTGGATGCGGGCGATGCGGTTCCCCTTGCTGGGGTCGTTCGTGTAGTGCGAGAACGCGGGCGCGAGCGAGCTCACGACCTCGTTGAAGAGCTGGCTCGCCGCGTCGTTGTCGAGGTCGGAGAAGTCGAACACGCGCGCGTCGGCCGTGAGGTAGGCGAGCGGCACGAAGCCCTTGACGAAGAGGATGGGGTCGACGATCCGCAGGGTGTAGGTACCGCGCGTCACCGCACCGACCTGGGCACCGAGGTACGCGTCGTCCCAGTAGATCTCGGACTGCGTCCCGAAGCGGTTGTTCGGGATCTCCTTGAGGTTGACGTAGAACGCGAGCTGCTGCGAGCCGGGCTGGCCGCCGAACTTGAAGCGCTCCCACGACATCTTGACCGTGGCGCTGAGGATGCCGTCACCCGCGAAGACCGACTGGGAGTTCGGGTCCGCCGAGTCCCAGATGAAGCCACCGGGCTCACCGACGAAGCCCGTGATCTGTCCGTCCTGGAAGGTCACGAGGCCGAAGCCCTCGGGGACGATGATGCGACTGCCGTTCGAGATGATGTTCTCGGAGCCCCTGGTGTTGGAGCCACGCCCTGCGTTCTGCCCCTTGGTCACCGCGGGGAAGATCGCCGCCGTCGGCGCAAGGCCCGCGGGCGGGGTGAGGAAGTCTTTCCACTGGTCGGCGAACATGCCGCCGATCGCTCCGCTAAACGCCTTGATGAACCCCATCGGTACCCCTCCGTCTGGTCGCCGTCCGCGTCGTTGTCGACCGGACGCCATCCCGACCGTCGCCCACGGCGCGACTGCTGTGACCTGGGCGACTGCCTGGCGAACGAGCGTCACGATACATGGGCCCGGGTACGCCTGGGCAGGTCTTGTGGGGCCTCTTTCGGCCCCACCACCGCCACTTGCCGAAACCGGGACGAGATTCACCCGGTCACAACACGCGCCCGGTCGGTGTCCCTCCAGCAACAGGGCCGCACCCCGCAGCCCGCGAGAGGAGGCACGACGTGTCGACATTGGTGCTCGGTGCCGGGTACGCAGGTGTGATGGCGGCCAACCGGCTCGCCGGTCACGGTCACCCGGTCACGCTCGTCACGCCGCACCCGTGGTTCGTCGAGCGCATCCGGCTGCACGCCTTCGTGAGCGGCGCCCGACCCGACGCACGCCGCGCCCTCGCCGACCTCCTGGATCCGGCGGTCGACGTCGCCCTCGACACGGCGGTACGGATCGACGACGACGTCGTCCACCTGGCCTCTGGCGCGGCGCGGGGGTTCGAGACGCTCGTCTACGCCGTCGGCTCCGGAGCGCCCCGCGTCTCGCGGGCGCACCGCATCGCGTCTTTGGCCGACGCCGAACGTCTGCGCAACGCGCTCGCCGCACGACCCGGCGCCCGGGTCACCATCGTGGGCGCGGGCCTCACCGGCGTCGAGCTCGCCAGCGTGCTGCGCGAGGCGGGCCGGGAGGTGCGCATCGTGACGGCATCCGTGCCGCAGCGCAGGGCCGCGCAGGCACATCTGACCGAGCTCCGGCGCGGCGGTGTCGACGTCGAGACGGGGAGCGTGGTCGACGTCGGGTCGCTGGACGACTCGGACATCCACGTCGACACGACCGGCTTCACGGTGCCGACGCTCGCCTCCGACTCCGGCCTGCCGACCGACCCGGAGGGCCGACTGCTCGTGGACGACACCCTGACCGTTCCCGGCCATCCACGAGTCCTCGGTGCAGGGGACGCGGTGCACGTCGTCGGCCCTCGCGGTGCCCACCTGCGACCCGCGTGCGCCACCGCGATGCCGATGGGTGCTCACGCCGCGGACGTGGTGCACGCCCGCGGCACGGACCGCGATCCCGAGCCCTTCGGCCTGGGCTACCTGGCCCAGTGCGTCGACCTTGGTGGCGGTCGGGGGCACGTCCAGCTCGTCCGCGCCGACGACTCCGAACGCACCGTCGCGCTCACGGGACGGGCCGGTGGGCTCCTCAAGGAGGCGATCTGTCGCATGACGCTGCGGTGGCTCGCGCAGGCCGATCGCTACAGCTGGCCCGCGCCGCCGGCTGCGGCACAATGACCGACGTGGACCACGGCGCCGTCTTCACCGCCCATCGGCCCGTCATGCTCGCCGCGGCGTACCGCATCACGGGTTCGCGCGACGATGCGGAGGACGTGGTCCAGGACGCCTGGGAGACGTGGTCGAGGGTCGACGTCGAGACGGTCCGTACTCCGCGCACCTTCCTCGCGGTGATGGTGTCGCGCCTCGCGCTCAACGCCGTACGGGCGCAGCGGCGCCGGCGCGAGAGCTACATCGGTCCGTGGTTGCCCGAGCCCGTCGTCGACGACGGCTCCCCCGAGTGGGCCGTGCTCCAGCGCGACGGCCTCGGGCAGGCGCTGGACTTCGTGCTCTCGACACTGAGCCCGGAGCAGGCGGCCGCGTACGTGCTGCGCAAGGTGCTCGACGTCGACTACGCCGCCATCGCCGACGTCCTGGAGACGAGCCCCACCGCGGCACGGCAGCTCGTCTCCCGCGCGCAACGGGCCGTCACCGCCACCATCGGCGACACCGTGCCGGACCAGCGCGCCCGAGACAGCCACGCCGTGGCGCTCCTCACCGACGCGGTCGTGACGGGCGACGTGGACCGGGTCGCCGCGCTGCTCTCCCCCGGTGCGACGCTCTACTCGGACGGCGGCGGCAAGGCGCACGCCGCCCTGCGCCCCATCCTCGGCCCGGACAAGGTCGCGCGCTTCCTGCTCGGACTGGCGGCCAACCCTGCCGTCCGGCTGTCGCCGGCGCTCATCAACGGCAGCGCGGGCGCACTCGTCCACGAAGACGAGCGCCTCACGACGACGATCACCCTGCGCGCCGGCGCCGCCGGCATCGTGGCCCTGTACTTCGTGCGCAACCCCGACAAGCTCGCTGCGGTCGAGCGCCCACTCTCGGGGCGATGAGTCCCTAGGGTGAGCAGATGGCTACCGAACCCGACACCTGGCTAGGCACCGGTGCGGCCCTCGGCCTCGCGGTCCTCGCCGTCGGCGCGGTCGCGCTCGTCCATCACGTCGTGGCTCGGCTGATCGCGTCTCGAGCGCCGACCTTCGTCGAGCTGGCCCGGCGCACGAGGCCCGCGTGGCTCTCCGTCCTGCTCGTCGTCCTCGTCTGGGCCGCGGGCGCGAGCACCCTGCCACGGACGCAGTCGTGGTGGCCAGTGCTCGACCGGGCGCTCCTCATCGCCACGATCGCCACGGGCGCGTGGCTGCTCGCCACCGTCTTCTCCTTCGGGTTCGATCGACTGCTGGCCCGCGATGCCCACGTCACGGGACCCGAGGGCCGGCGCCGTCGCACACAGCTCCTCGTGATCCACAGGCTCACCCTCGTCGTCATCGCGGTCATCGCCGTGAGCCTCGTGCTCTTCAGCTTCCCCGCGATGCGCGTCGTGGGTACGAGCCTCCTCGCCTCCGCCGGCATCCTGAGCATCGTCGCGGGTCTCGCGGCGCAGTCGATCCTCGGCAACCTCATCGCCGGGGTGCAGCTCGCGTTCACGGACGCGGTCCGCGTCGGGGACGTCGTCGTCGTCGAGGGCGAGTGGGGACGGATCGGCGAGATCACCCTGTCCTACGTCGTCGTCTACATCTGGGACGAGCGGCGCCTCGTCCTGCCGTGCCACTACTTCACGACGCGTCCCTTCGAGACCTGGACCCGGCACGGCGACCAGATCATCGGCGTGGTGCTCATGGACCTCGACTGGCGCCTGCCCATGGACGCGGTCCGCACCCGGTTCCTCGAGGTCGTCGCCGGTCATGAGGCGTGGGACGAGCGCGTCGCCGCCGCTCTCGTCACGGGATCCGAAGGTGGCCTCGTCCGGGTGCGCTTCACGATGTCCGCCCAGGATCCGAGCGACGCGTGGCGGCTGCGCTGCGACGTCCGCGAGCAGATGATGACGTGGTTGCAGCGCGAGCACCCCGAGGCGCTGCCGACCTCGCGCATCGTCGTCGAGAGCGCCGGCGGTCGGTCAGGAATCGAGAAGCAGCACGACCAGGACCAGCCCTAGGGTCGAACCCACACCACCTACCACGGGAGAACGTTGTGAACGCCGACGAGAACGCCGGGAACCTGTCCGAGCTGGAGCGCGCCGCCCTCAAGGAGCGCGTCGCCGAGCTGAAGAAGGAGTCGAAGCGCGGCGACAAGTCCGCGGCGGCCGAGCGTGACGTGCTCGAGAAGATCGCCGCCATGGAACCCGCCGATCGCGCGATCGCCACGCGCATCCACGATCTCGTGCGCGAGCACTCCCCCGGGCTGAACCCCAAGCTCTGGTACGGCCAGCCCGCCTACGCCCGGAGCGGCAAGGTCGTGTGCTTCTTCCGTAGCGGCGCCGACGACAAGGAGCGCTACTCGACCTTCGGGTTCACGCCCGAGGCGCAGCTCGACGACGGCGGCCTCTGGCCGACGTCGTTCGCCGTGGCGGAGCTGACAGCGAAGGCCGAGAAGGCGATCACCGAGCTCCTCGAACGCGCCGTGGACTGAGGAGCGCTCAGGCGGCGCTGCGCCGGTCGATGCCGAGGGTCGCGATCAGGTCCTCGTGCAGCTCGAACCAGACTCTGTGACAAGAGTCGACGTCGGTGTGGTCCACCCAGCCGCGCTTCCTCGCTCTCGCGCTCCGCAGGCGCCCGGCCTCACGGTACTGGTGCGGTGATCCCCGCGACCGCGAGGGCGGCCGCGATGTCCTCGGCGATCATGCGCCGCTTAGACGCCTTGATGTACCAGGCCGGTCCCGCCTGCAGGTAGGAGGGGAACACGCGGACGCCGTCGAGGTAGTACTCCCCGCCCCGGATCCGATACGTGGAACCCGCTGGGATCGCGCGGGTTCCCGACCGGCTTCTCGCGATGCGGTTGATCGCGGCGATCGCCACGTCACCGGCAAGGACGTAGGCACGCGCGTTCTCGAACGGCGCCAGCTCCTCCTCGAGCGCCGGCACGGCCGCGGCGATCATGTCCGCGCCGATCCGGCCCTCGGGTCGCGGATGACGCAACGTGACGGTGAGATGGACGCCGAGCGCACGCAGGTCGGCGACCGACCCGAGCTCGAGGCCCGCCGCGGCGAAGGCCTCGAGAGTCGTGGTGTCGAACAACGAGCCCGGCGACGCGCCGTAGTTGTCGGCCGGGTCTCTCGCGAGACACTCCGAGATGACCACGAGCCGCACGCTGACGGGGTCGAAGGGGACCGACGAGACGTCGGGTGCGGACCTCTGTGTCACGCCTGCTCCACTCACATCGGGCCTTCTCGGCCTGAGCGCCGTGCTCGAAGCCAGATTCTCCCGCGCGACCGTGCCACCACGCATCGGACGATGGGCCTACACGCGAACGCCGCCCGGCAGGCGCACGGTCGCCGCTCAGGCGTGCAGACCAGCCTCGAGCCGCTCGAGGCCGAACTCGAAGGCCGCGTCGATGTCTCCCCCGAGGCGGAAGGCCCCCGCCAGCTCCATGCTGATGAAGCCCGTGGCCCACGCCGTGAACAAGCGCGCCGCGTCGAGCGACCTCTCTTCGCCGACGAGCGCACGAGTCGCCTCGAGCACGGGCCAGACCGCCCGCCCCATCGACGCCGCGGCCCCACTCGCCGCGAACATGAGCCGGAACCCTTCCGGGCGCTCGTGGGCGAAGGTGCGATAGATGCGGGCGAGCTCGGCGAGCGTGCGGTCGGACGCCAGCAGCCGGGCACCGATGTCCTCGACCGTGGCCTCCGCCACCAGGAGGATGAGTGCGTCGCGGTCGCGGACCCGCTTGTAGAGCGACGGCGGACGCACACCGACGCGGTCGGCGACCGCTTGCATCGTGATGTGTGCCGGGCCGCCGAGCTCGAGCAGCTCGCGTGCGGCCGCGACGATCTCGGCGAGGGTGGTCCGCTCAGGCGCTGGCATGGTCACCTCCGTTGATGGCTATTGACGTAAGCCATGATGGCTACGTACCGTAACCATACTCATGTTCCGCGACATCGAAGAGGCTCCCGTGCAACTCGGCCCGAACCTGCACCGCATCGGCAACGACATCGTCGCCGCGTACCTCGTCGTGACACCGGAGGGGATCACGGTGGTCGACGCCGGACTTCCCGGGCACTGGCGCGACCTGCGCACCGAGCTCCGGTCGATCGACCGGTCCGTCGACGACGTCAAGGGGCTCGTCCTCACGCACGGCGACAGCGACCACCTGGGCTTCGCCGAGCGCCTGCGCCGCGACCACGGTGTGCCGGTGTTCATCCACGCCGGCGATGCCGACCGCGCCCGGGGTGGCGACAAGCCCAAGGTCGCCTTCGGGCCGATGCACCTACGTCCCACGCTCGGCTTCTTCGCCTACTCGCTGCGTAAGAACGGGCTGCGCACCCGGTACCTGACCGAGGTCGTGGAGGTCGCCGACGGCGACGTGCTGGACCTGCCCGGCGCGCCCCGCGTGGTCGCGCTGCCCGGCCACTCGCCCGGGAGCATCGCGGTCCACTCCCCTGTCGCCGACGCCGTGTTCGTCGGCGACGCGCTCACGACGCGCCACGTGCTGACGGGACGCACCGGTGCTCAGCCGGCACCGTTCACCGACGACCCAGCACTGGCGCTCGAGTCGCTGCGCGAGCTCGAGGACCTCACCGCCTCCTGGGTGCTTCCCGGCCACGGTGCACCGTGGCGCGGATCACCGGCCGACGCCGCCGACGCCGTGCGGGCCGCTGCCGCCTAGGTTTCTCGCAACCTCGCCCACCGACCGGAGGAACGAGGCGAGATCGCCCTCGCCGTCCGCGGGGACGAGGACGACGGCGTCCACCCCTGCGTCCGCGAACCGCTGCACGCCTGCCGTCACCTCGCTGACGTCGCCCCACACTCCTCGTTCGCCCGTCGCACCCAGCTCGCCGGACGAGGACCGCACCCGCTGCTCGGCACCGTCACCGAACGCCGCGACGACGTAGGCGAC
>Ga0160449_1001807_pt1 | contig 9904 bp, 4 predicted proteins | sample HID1975I_E1MG_FD_108216 | JGI IMG/M metagenome (GOLD analysis project Ga0160449, IMG submission 108216) | Enriched soil microbial communities from UW Madison campus, WI, USA - HID1975I_E1 MG | ecosystem: Environmental > Terrestrial > Soil > Unclassified | place: USA: Madison, Wisconsin | collected...
AAGATGGGGAAATGAACGTGAAGGTTATATCGCCTTATCAAACTGTTGTGCACCAAACGTAACGAGAACAGTTGCCGAAGTTGGAAATTATGCTTACAATCTTTCAAAAGAAGGTTTGTATGTAAATTTATACGGGAGTAATTCTTTGAAAACAAAATCGTTAAACGGAGAAGAAATCGAAATCGAACAGCAAACCAATTATCCTTGGGACGGAAAAATAACCTTGAAAATTGTAAAGGCGCCAAAGGATTTACAGAATTTCTTTTTAAGAATTCCGGGCTGGAGTCAGAATGCTTCGGTTTCAGTTAATAACACAAAAAGTAATGACAAAATTGTTTCCGGTGCCTATTTAAAATTAAATCAAAAATGGAAAAAAGGAGATGTGATCGAATTAAATCTTCCAATGCCGGTCGAATTGATGGAAGCTAATCCGTTGGTGGAAGAAGTTAAAAATCAAATCGCTGTAAAAAGAGGACCGCTGGTTTATTGTTTAGAATCAGATCAGCTTCCTGCCAAAACAAGTGTAAATGATATTGCTTTAAATGTGAATTCGAAATTTACGACTAACGACTTCATACTCAATAATAGAAACTTAGTAAGCATTGATGCAGAAGCGGTCATAAAATCGGATAATTCGTGGAATAAAACTTTGTACAAACCGCTTAATTCCAAAGATGCAACTGCAGTACCAGTCAAATTGATTCCGTATTTTGCATGGGGAAATAAAGGAAAAGGAGAAATGACGGTTTGGATGTCGCATTAAGTTTTGCACACAGATGAAACGGATTTACTTCGTAAAAACGCAGATTATAAACGGATTTTAACCTTACAGTTAGTCATTCCGATCCCGAGGCTTCGGGAGAGGAATCACACGCGTAAATCGACAAAGATTGGGTATCAAGAATGCGGAATTTCGAGTGTGATCTTTCCTTCGTCAAGATGACAAAAAACACTAAAACTAAATAAAAAATATATGAAATACATCCTAGCATTATTTTTACTAACAACACTTTCAATTTCAGCCCAAACGCTTGATAACAAATTAGCTTTAACCGTTGCGCAAGACGGTTCGGGAGATTTTAAAACCATTCAGGAAGCGGTTAATAATGTTAAAGACAATTCAGAGAAACGTGTTGTAATAACTATAAAGCCAGGAATTTATAAAGAGAAATTGGAAATCCCAGTTTCTAAAACGTTCATCACTTTAAAAGGAACTGATCGAAACAAAACGATTATTTCATTTGATGATTATTCTGGAAAACCGCTTCGAGAAAGAGATTCGTCAGGAAAGACCGCTTTTGGAACGGGAACATCTTATTCATTTTTGATTAAAGGAAACGATTGTACGATCGAAAATCTTACTGTAGAAAATACCGCAGGAAGAGTAGGGCAGGCGGTGGCGCTTCATATTAAAAGTGATCGGGTTATCGTAAAGAATTGCAATCTTCTAGGTAATCAGGATACACTTTATTTATCTGAAGAAAAAACCCGTATCTATTTTGAAAACTGTTTCATCAACGGTACAACCGATTTTATTTTTGGTGCTGCAACGGCTTATTTTTATAAATGTACCATCGAAAGTTTAATCAACTCTTATATTACGGCTGCTTCGACTCCGCAAGGTCAGCCTTACGGATTTGTTTTCATTGATTGTAAACTTACGGCTAAAGATAAATCCGTCGATAAAGTATTTTTGGGAAGACCTTGGAGACCTTATGCTCAAACTGTTTTTATCAATACAGATTTAGGTTCGCATATTATTCCAGAAGGCTGGAACGCATGGATTGATACAAGATTTCCGAATAAAGACAAAACGGCTTATTATGCAGAATTTGGAAGTAAAGGTTTAAGCGCTAAAGAGATTTCTCAACGAGTTTCTTGGTCGCATCAATTAAATAAAGAAGACTTTAAAAAATACAGTAAAGATTTAGTTTTAAACGGATGGAATCCAAATAAATAAATGAGAATTATGATAAGCTAAAATTCGTTGTATTTACCATAATACTTTCAATTAAAAAGTTATCTATAACTCTAAACAAAATAAATCGTTATTTTAACATAAAGACCGTATACTGGACAATGTTCTCCAGTATTAGCGGTCTTTTTTGTTTAAAATATCTTTGATAATTAAATTTAAAACCATTAAAATTTTTGTTGGTCAGAATTTACTTTTAAAAATATTTTTTTTTGAAATTTTTTTTCAATCATTTTTCCAAAACTAACCTGTCCTTATTTTGTAAGTTTTTTAGCTTTAAATAAATGTGTTTTTAACAATTATCTCTATCGTTTTCGCTAAATTTTCCATTTTATAAGAACTTATATATCAGATAGGATACAATTAAACTTTGCAGAATAAATAGTAGATGTTTATTTTTAATAAAAATCTTATTGTTTTTTGGTCTAAACGCGATTGTAAATTCTATTATAGACAAACTTTTGTCTTAAATATTTTGTACCCTTTATTTTTTACATCTATTTTTTATTAATATTGTTTTTTTTATGTCTTTTTTTTCGAGATTATACGATTAAAACAGGATAGAGCAGGACGGTTCTAATGCATCATCGTTATATTTTTGGTATACAAAAAATAAATGTGTTTTAAACATTTAATAAAATAGTTTAAGATTTATTTAAATAAAATTTTATTATAATTAAGACATGTTTAAAATATGACTAACTAACAATTAATAACCTAACCAAAAAAAACATTTATGAAACAAGCACTTATAAAGAGATGTAGTTTTCTTTTGTTTACACTGATGAGTGTACTGAGTTATGCTCAAAACTCTACTCAAGTTACAGTAACAGGAGCTGTTACTGACAATACATCAGGTTTGCTTCCTGGAGTAAACGTAACTGAGAAATCTACAAAGAATACAGTTACAACAGATTTTAATGGTAAGTATCAAATTAAAGTAAAGCCGGGGGCTACTTTGGTGTTTTCATTTATAGGAATGAAAAAATTAGAAATTCCTGTTAATGGACGTGCTACAGTTGATGCAAAATTATCAGAAGATTCTAATGTATTAGATGATATTGTGGTTGTCGCATACGGAACTCAGAAAAAAAATAATGTGACAGGAGCTATTGTTGACTTAAAGCCACAAGAATTTCAGGATTTACCAGTTTCGAATTTATCTGAATCTTTGAGAGGTTTGACTCCTGGCTTAAGTGTGACGGGTGGTGCAGGTCGTCCAGGTGATGCGGCGACTATTGCAATACGTCAAAATTTTGGATTTTCAAAAGATGGTAATTCAAGTGTTCCATTAATAGTTATTGATGATATGATACAAATTGATCCTCAAAATGGAAAACCAACATTGGATACTTTTAATCAATTGGATCCTTCAGAAATTGAAAGTATAACAATTTTAAAAGATGGTTCTGCAGCAATTTACGGATCAAGAGCTTCACAGGGAGCTGTTATCGTAAAGACTAAAAGAGGAAAATCTGGAAAACCGTCTTTTACTTATTATAGTCAATATTCATTTAATGATGCGGTAAGCCATGGAAAAACGCTAAATGCCTATGAGCATGGAATTTGGAAAAATAGATTTTTGAATTCTAATTTGGAAGCAGATAAAACTAAATATTTTTCTGCTGCAGAGCTTGAGCAAATGAAAGGCTTGAACTACGATTGGCTTAAAGAAGCTTGGAAACCTGCTACACAGCAACGACAATCTCTTTCTGCAAGTGGAGGAACTGAAAAAGCAACTTACTTTGCTGGTATTACTTACTTTGACCAAGGTCCTAACTTAGGTGATCAAGACTATAAAAAATGGAATTTTAGAACAGGAACTAATATAAAAATCTCTCAGGATTTACAATTTTCTGCTTCGATTTCGGCTATTTCAACTGATGTTACTAAATCATTCTCTAAAGGATCAGCTAACTTAAATGATAGTAGTTTTGGTTCATTAGGCGCAGGGGAACAAGCAGATTATGGTTATTTATTGCATATGCCTAAATATATTCCTTGGGATACTACAGTTAATGGTAAAACCTATTGGATGTCTCCATTTCCACGTACTGATCGTAACTTAGGAAGTGCAAATTCTAACACAACTATTGCAGGATGGAACTATTTTGCAGGTTTGGATGCTGGAAAACAAACAGAAGAGCAGTTTTCATATAATGTGAATCTATCTCTTGAATATAAACTACCATTTTTAAAAGGTTTAAGTGTAAAAGGAAGTTATGCAAGAAGTCAATCTAGCAATTACACAGAGCAATATCAATTACCTTATGACTTAGCTAGAATTACAAATTATCAATTAGCTGATAATCACTTAGAGAATCCGAATTCAGTATATGCTGTTGAAACCAATATCCGTGGTTCTAGAGTTTATTACACTACAGATTTAGATAAACTAGTACAGGCTAACTTTTTTGCAACATATGCCAGAAATTTTGGAAATCATAATGTATCTGCAATGTTTGGTTACGAGCAGTCAGAAGCTTGGAACAAAAATGTTCGTCTAGCTTATGAAGGGACGTCGAAAGACTTTTTAGGAAATAGTACAACTGCCGGGCCAATAAGTACAAACTCGCAGGCTGTAAAAGTAGAATCTGGAACACAATCTTATTTAGGACGTGTGAACTATAGCTTTAAAGATAAATATCTTGTTGAGTTTATATTTAGAAGTGATGCTTCTACTAAATTTGCTCCAGAAAACTATTGGGGATTCTTCCCAGGTGCACAATTAGGATGGGTAGTATCTAAAGAAGATTGGTTTACAGATAACGTTTCTTGGGTGAATAATTTCAAAATCCGTTACTCAATTGGAAAAACTGGTAAAGATAATATTGATTACTGGAGATGGTTACAATTTTATGAGCCATTACCAGATAAAGGAGCTCAATTTGGATCTAATGGAGGTCTTTTAGGCGGTGGAATTACACCACGTCCAAATCCAAATAGAGATGTGCATTGGGATACTACTATCCAAAATAACCTTGGTTTTGATCTTGGATTCTTAAAAAACAGATTGCAAGTTACAGCTGATTTTTACTATTATAAAAATTCAGATATGCTAATTGGATTGGCTGGTGAGGCGGGAACTCCTATAACAGTAGGTGGTGGTTTTGCAGAGGTAAACTACGCAGCTATTGACGCATGGGGATCTGAATTTAGTTTAAACTGGAATGATAAAATAAAAGATGACTTCAGTTATAATGTTGGGGTAAACTTCGGGGTTAATAATAACGAAGTTAAAAAATATCCTGAGCTTGCTAGAACTGACGCCAATTTGAATATAACACAAGTTGGTAGCTCTACGTTTTTTCCAGTATGGGGATTTAATACATGGAAACAGACTTCAACAGGAGATGGTATTTTAAGAACAGACGAAGACGTTGCTAATTATTGGAATTATTTAACAGAGAGAGCTACGGCTGCAGGAGTTGCTCCTTCTTATATGGGTATAACTAACGTAACTTCTATGCGCAAAGGGATGCTGGCTTACGAAGATACGGGAGGTGTTTATAATGCATCAACAGGAACTCAAGCAGGAGCTGATGGTAGAATTATGAAAAATGAGGATTATGTTAAGTTGGCAAATAATAATAGAACATATGGTTTTACAACTAACATGGGCTTCAAATATAAAACGTTTTATTTCAAAACGCAGATTCAAACTACTTGGGGAGGTTACAATTCTATTGACTTAGTAAAACAAGGTACTTCATCTGCTCACAATGATTGGGCTCATGAATCTTTCTGGAGAGACATGTATGATGCAACTGATAATCCTAACGGTAAGTATCCTAATATGGGACAACAAGACTATATTTTTGCTCCATCTGATTTTTGGCAGGTAAATACTTTTAGATGTTTAATTAGAAATATGACAGTTGGATTTGAACTTCCAAGAGAGGCAATGAAACAATTAAATATTCAAAAAGCTACTTTAGGGGTAACAGGTAATAACCTTTGGGATTTATACAATCCTTATCCAGATCATTACAGAAATATGTATGATGACTCATCTTCTAGATATCCAACTCTTAGAACATGGTCAATTAATCTGAATGTATCATTCTAATTTTAATTAAAAAAATAATATGAAAGCAAAATTTAGCACATATATAATAATGATACTTTTAATGATGTTAGGAGTTTCATGCAGCGATGACTTTTTAGAAGACAAAAAGCAATACAAATACTACGATGAAGAATTTTTTAAAAGTGAAGAACGTGTTAATTGGTATGTAAACAATTTGTATTATGATTTTTACGATGGTTATAAAACGCCTACTGCGGTAGTTGTAGGATCTTTTACAACTACTCAGACTACTTATACTGAGGAAATTGGAGGTATTTCTGCTATGATTAATCCAAATATAACTTTAGAAAATGCAGCAGACGGATCGGGTTATTTTGGAAAAACATTAGTTGAAAATCCTTCTAATGATCCTTATAACAGAATTAGAGACTGTAATGTTATGTTGGAAAGAATAGATGTGGATGGTGCTAATTTGAGTGAGACATTTCGTAACCAGATTAAAGGCCAAATGTATTATTTACGTGCTATCCAGTATTTTGATTTAATGCGTACTTATGGGGGTGTTCCAATTGTAACAACTGTTCAGACACCTTCTAAAGATGATCCTTCAATAAAAATTCCAAGAGCTACAGTAACAGAAGTTGTTAACCAAATTGTTGCTGATCTTGATTTAGCAGCTTCTTTATTACCGCGTACATGGCCGGCAAGCGACTATGGACGTTTTACAAAAGGTGCAGCCATGGCTCAAAAATCACGCGTATTATTGACTTATGCCAGCCCATTATTCAATAAAAACTGGGATTCTGCGACTGATCGTTGGGATGCAGCTTTAGCAGCTGGATTAGCGGCGGAAACAGAATTAACTGCAGCAGGAAATAACCTATACGGTACAACTTCGAGAGATTGGGAAAGAATGTTTTATGTTAATGACAATGCATTTATTTCAGAAGCAATTGTTGTTAAACTTTTAGCAAGCAGCACTACAGTTACTACATCTTTACAGTCTAACAACTCTTGGGAGAGATCAATTCGTTTGGCAAGTCAGGGCGGAGTAGCAGGTTCAGGGGTTAAAGCTCCAAAAAGTATGATTGACTTATTCCCTATGGCTAGTGGAAAAAGACCTACTGCTGCTAATAATTACGATCCATTCTTATTTTTTAAAGATCGTGACCCGCGTTTTTACAGAACATTTGGTTTTTCTGGAAGTTACTGGCCTTACAATAATAGTTTGTCAACAGCAGCTGTACCAACTGTTTGGGCATACAGATGGTCAACGAATGCTACTACAGGTGTAGCTTTCAGTATGGGTAATGATGTACCAAGTCCAGCATTTATTCGTAAAATGTCCAGCCCTACAGTGAGTAATGCATCAAATTTTCAGCTTTCTGGAACAGATATTATAGAATATCGTTTTGCTGAATTAATATTGAACATTGCTGAATGTTATGCAGCTAAAGGTGATATTGGTAATGCTACTACTTATTTAGGAAGAATTCGTAAACGTGTTGGAATTCCTGCGACTGATAATTACGGAATAGGTATTTTGGGTGACAAATATGCGGCTCTAGAGGCTTGTCTATATGAGCGTAGAGTAGAATTAGCTTATGAAGGAAAACGTTTTTGGGATACACAAAGATGGATGCTTTACAGCGACGATGCTTCAATTAATGATGCAACAAATAGTAAACTTGGTATTCCGGTAATAAATGGAACTCAGCGTATTGGAAATTATTTACATTATAAAAATGGAACTAGTGCAGCAGGTACAGATCCTTTAGCTGCTGCTCGTGCTTCAATTTCTGTTGATCCAGATGCAGCAAACTTCCAAACTCAAATTAATGCTTTAGCTACATTTTATACTAATAATTTTGAGTTACGTTCTCCTCCAACACCAATGGATAACGTTAGTGGTGTAGCTACGCCTATTTTATGGAGATCCAATTATTATGTACTGGGGCTTAATCAGAGTGCATTGGTTGGTAACCCTTGGCTGACACAAACTATCGGATGGAAAGATGGCAATGGAGCTGCTGGAACATACATTTATCAAGAATAAATTTTATTAAAGAAACAGATTAACATACAAAACTTTCACCTGTATTCGTCAAAAGATACAGGTGATTTGTTTAAAAAGAATTACCACAACTAGAAATTAACATGAAAAATTCCGCATTATTTATCGCATCATCGCTGCTTTTTTTAGGAAGTGCAAAATGTTTTGCTCAGTATCCAAAAATTAGTCCAGAAGTTCAGGCACAGGAAAAAGCAATTAAAGAAGAAGCTCAAAGACTTTCTGATGAAGCTTGGGAAAAAGCTTTAGTTATTATTGAAGAAGAAGCAAAACATGGTAAACCTTATATCCCGTGGGCAGCTAGACCAACAGATTTACCTCAGGCAGAAATTCCTGCTTTCCCAGGTGCTGAAGGTGGAGGAATGTACACATTTGGAGGACGCGGAGGAAATGTCTATACGGTAACAAGTTTAGAAGACCGCGGACCAGGAACTTTGCGTGAAGCATGCGAAAAAGGTGGAGCAAGAATAGTGGTATTTAATGTTGCCGGAATTATAAGATTAAAAAGTCCGTTGATTATTCGTGCGCCTTACATTACAATTGCAGGGCAAACCGCTCCTGGCGATGGTATTTGTATCGCTGGAGAATCTACTTGGATTGATACACATGACGTTATTATCAGACACGTACGTTTTCGTCGTGGAGAAACTTTTGTAGGTCGTCGTGATGATGCTATTGGAGGAAATCCAGTTGGTAATATAATGATCGACCACGTTTCTGCAACTTGGGGATTAGATGAAAATATGTCAATCTACAGACACATGTACAATCCAGGACCAGGTTACCCAGATATTAAAGTTGGAACAGTAAATATTACAATCCAAAACAGTTTATTCGGAGAAGCATTAGATACTTACAATCACGCTTTTGGAAGTACTTTAGGTGGAGAAAACTGCTCTTTCATGAGAAATATGTGGGCTAACAATGCAGGAAGAAACCCTTCTATCGGTTGGAACGGAATTTTCAATTTTGTGAATAACGTAGTTTTCAACTGGTACAACAGATCTACAGATGGGGGCGATTATACAGCAAATTACAACATCATCAACAACTTCTACAAACCAGGTCCTGTAACCGATTTAACACAGCCAATCAGCTACAGAATCTTAAAACCAGAATCAGGAAGAAGTAAATTGCCTTATATGGTTTTCGGAAGAGCTTATGTTAATGGAAACGTGGTTAACAACAACGAAAAAGTTACCAAAGACAACTGGGATGGCGGAATTCAGTTGGAGAACAAAAAAGGTGAATTGATGACGTATGATGAATCAAAAGAATACTTCTCTAAAATGAAAGTTGACAAACCTTTCCCAATGCCTTGGTTCAATAAATTCATGACAGCTGAAGAATCTTATGAATTCGTTCTTAAAAATGTTGGAGCGACTCTTCCAATTAGAGATAAAGTAGACGAAAGAATCGTAAGAACTGTAAAAACTGGAGTTCCAGAATATGCAAAAGGATTAGAGAAAAAAGAATTCTATCAATTCGAACACAGACGTTTACCAATGGATTCTTATAAAAAAGGAATCATTACAGATATTTCTCAAGTAGGAGGATATCCGGAATACAAAGGAAAGCCTTACGTAGATACAGATAAAGATGGAATGCCAGATGCATGGGAGAAAAAATACGGTTTAAATCCGAATGATCCATCTGATGCAAAAGGAGATTTAAACGGAGATGGATATTCTAATATCGAAGACTACATCAACGGAGTGAATCCAGCTATAAAAGTAAACTGGAAAGATCTGGCTAATAACAAAGAAACATTAGTTAGACCTTTATTAGATTTAAAATAAGGAATAATTTTTGAAAACATTCTTGTTTA
>Ga0160449_1001813_pt1 | contig 9882 bp, 7 predicted proteins | sample HID1975I_E1MG_FD_108216 | JGI IMG/M metagenome (GOLD analysis project Ga0160449, IMG submission 108216) | Enriched soil microbial communities from UW Madison campus, WI, USA - HID1975I_E1 MG | ecosystem: Environmental > Terrestrial > Soil > Unclassified | place: USA: Madison, Wisconsin | collected...
AGCCACGCGCTGTGGGTTCGAGCGCCGGTAAACAGCGTTTCCAGCGCCTCGCTTGAGAGGGCATGACTCATACATTTTCCTTCTGAAAAGAGGGTTCGATTTGCTGCAAAGCGCTCATTGCGCTCAGAAACCGTTGATTAAAATTGTTCGCGTCAGTGACGTTGCAGGCGTGTCCACCCCACGGCATCACTTCAAGCGTGCTTTCAGGCAGCGCTTCATGTAATTCCACAGAACAATTCCACGGCACCAGAAGATCGTCGCGGGAGCAAATCAGCAGCACCGGCTGGTGAATATGTGCGGCTGTGTCGTGGAAATCAGCCGCTTTCAGCGCATTCAGGCGGCGAGTCAGATTTTCAGCTCCCTGAAAGTGCGCATTGTGCATCGCTTCTTCGGCCTCGAGGCACGGCTGATTCGCCGCCATCCAGTCTGCCGGGTAGAGAAAAAGCGGTTGAGCCTGCAAATAGGCGGTTGGGCCACTATCGCGTAGCAGCGTTTCACGCACCGCAAAACAGCGCCGCGTATGGGCATTGAGCTGTAACCAGCCATTAATTATCGCAATGCGATCAATAGACGCCGGGTAGTCCAGCGCCAGTTGCAGGGCGACCAGCCCGCCGAGTGCATGTCCGAGCACGCTGTAATGCGTAATGCCCTGTTGCAACACGGCGCTGTGGATTTCATAAGCCATATCGGCAAGCGAGTAATCATTGGGTAGCGGCTCGCGGTTCACGCCAGTTCCGCGCTGGTCGTACATCATCAGTTGGTAATGTTCGCTCAGTGCCGCTCGTTGTGGCAGCCAGTAATTGCCAGTTCCTCCAAGCCCCGCAATCAAGAGCAGAACGGGGGCGTCGGGGAAGGGCGCTGGAGTCAGCTCAATTTGCATAAGCTATTTCCCGATATGCGCGACGCTGGCGATTTCAACCAACGCGTCGGGTTTTACCAGCCCGCACTGAATGCAGAAGCGGGCCGGTTTTTCGCCGGGGAAAAACTCAGCGTACACTTCGTTGATGGCGGCGTAGTTGCTCCAGTCGGTGATAAAAATCGAGTTAAACGTCACGTCATCCAGGGTGCCGCCTGCGGTTTCAATCACCGATTTTATGGTTTCCAGCACATGGCGCGTCTGGGCTTTGGCGTCTCCGACATACACCACATTGTTTTGCTTATCGAACGGCAACGTGCCGGAGACATACACCACTCCATCGGCCAGCGTGCCCGGTACAAATGGCGCAATCGGGGTAGTGGTTCCTGGGGGAATAATCACAGATTTCGGCATCGACATTCTCCTGTTCAGGCAATTCGGGCAAGGGATGGCGGCTGTAACGCCTGGCAAAACGTGCCGACGTCGCTCACCCAACCAAAGAAGGTTTCAATATTGAAAAGTGCGGCCTGCTGCGCAAACGCAGGCCCGGCCTGATGCGTGGCGTCGGCTAAAACCACGCCAAAATATTCGAGGAAAAAGCCATCGCGCAGTGTCGATTCCACGCAAACGTTGGTGGCTATACCGGTAAACACCAGGTGGCGAATACCCCGCGACCGCAAAATGCTATCCAGCGGCGTGTTAAAGAAACCGCTGTAACGAGGTTTGGGCAGCACGATATCACCCGGCTGCGGCACCAGTTCGTCCACCAGTTGGTAATCCCAGCTGCCTTTTGCCAGCAGTTTTCCCTGTAATTCCGGCTGCTTGCGCATGGTTTTGAGAGCGTTGGACTTGTGGAAATTCGGCGAGCCAGGCCCGCCAGCTTCGACATAATCGCTGTCCCAACCGTTCTGGAACCAGACAATCAACATGCCAGCTTCCCGAGCGGCGGCCACCGCTGTTTTAATGTTTTCGATAACCGGTTTGGTTGCTGAAACATCAAAGCCCGCAAGGTCCAGATAACCGCCCTGGCTTGCGTAAGCATTTTGCATATCGACGACGATCAGCGCCGTTTGTTCAGCGGCAAAATTGATGGCTTCGGGGCGAGCATCAAGAGTGATTTGTTTCATCACGCCACCTCGCGAGCAGAAGGGGAAAGATGCGTACGCGACTGCATCAGCGGTTGGATTTTTTCGCCGAAAGCTTCAATGCCAGCGAGGAAATCATCAAAGGTGAGCAGTACGCCTTCGGCACCGGGAACGGTGGCGACTTCATCCAGTAGACGGGCGACGGTGGCGTAAGAGCCCACCAGGGTGCCCATGTTGATATTCACGGCTGAAGTGGGGTCCGCCATCTGGCGCACGTTGGTATCGGAACCGGAACGCGTGTCTTTTTGACTTTGTTCGGTCAACCACGCCAGCGCTTCTTCATCGGCACCCGCTTTGTAGTGCTCCCATTTGGCGCGTGCGGCCTCGTCGGTTTCATCGGCGATAATCATAAACAGCACGTAGGAACCGACATCGCGCCCGGTTATTTGCGCCGCTTCAACCATGCGGGCGGCGGTAGGGGCAAAAGCAGTTGGCGTATTCACACCTTTGCCAAAGCAGAAGTTGTAATCGGCATATTCGGCAGAAAACGCCATGCCGGCATCGCTCTGCCCGGCGCAAATCATTTTTACTGGCTGAGAGGGACGCGGGCTTAAGCGGCAATCGTTCATGGTGAAAAACTCACCTTTTAAATCACTTTGCCCGGTTCCCCACAAATCGCGCAGTACCGTGGCGTATTCAGAAAGGTAGTCGTAGCGGCGAGCGAAATATTCATCGCCCGGCCAGATGCCCATTTGCTCGTATTCCGGCTTCTGCCAGCCGGTCACCAGATTCACCCCAAAGCGCCCCGGTGCGATGGAATCAATGGTCGACGCCATTCGCGCCACGATGGCAGGCGGCAATGTGAGCGTGGCCGCTGTAGCGTAGATCTGAATTTTGGATGTCACCGCCGCAAGCCCTGCCATCAGACTGAATGACTCGAGGTTATGATCCCAAAATTCAGTTTTGCCGCCAAAGCCGCGCAGTTTGATCATCGAGAGGGCAAAGTCGAAATCGTAATATTCGGCTTTTTGCACAATCGCTTTGTTCAGCTCAAACGTGGGCATGTATTGCGGCGCGTTAGTAGAAATTAACCAGCCGTTGTTGCCGATAGGAACAAATACGCCAATTTTCATCACAAGCCTCTCTGGAAATGGTTGCTTTCAGTTGAGTCTTTGCAAGCCGGATGCCAGGTTGGAAAACTGTTTTGTTATCATCATGTTGATAATTGGTTTCTATTTTTGATGTATTAAAATCAGACTGTTTGGTCAAAATGAATGCACAAAAAACAGGCGTCAGTGCGCGTTCAGGGTGCAAAGGGGCGCAAACAGATCGTTGTCGCCAGGCGCTTTTGCTATGCTGTTGGGCAAAACCGAATAAAGAGAAATGGCATGGCACAAGGTGGCGCAGCAACCAAAGAAACCGGACGGCGCGTGCGTGCGGTCGCAGCGAAAAAGCAGGCAATTCTGGCTGCGGGACTGGAGTTTTTCTCCCAGTTTGGCATTCACGGCACCAGCATCGAGCAGGTCGCTGAGCGTGCCGAAGTGTCGAAAACCAATCTTCTCTATTATTACCCTTCCAAAGAAGCGCTCTACGTCGCGGTGCTCAAACAAATTCTGGATATCTGGCTGGCGCCCTTGCGTGCTTTTCGTGAAGATTTACAGCCGCTGGTGGCGATAGGCGAATACATCCGTTTGAAACTTGAAGTTTCCCGTGATTACCCGCAGGCCTCGCGCTTGTTCTGTCTCGAAATGCTGCAAGGCGCACCGTTGCTGAAAGAAGAATTAACCGGGGATTTAAAAACGCTGGTGGATGAAAAATCGGCCATTATTGCCGGTTGGGTCGAGAGCGGAAAACTGGCGGCGGTAGACCCGCACCATTTGATTTTTATGCTGTGGGCAACCACTCAGCACTACGCTGACTTCGCAAGCCAGGTTGAAGCGGTGGCGGGCAGCAATCTTCAGGACGAGGCGTTTTTCCGCCGCACGGTAGAAAACGTGCAGCGGATGATTATTGAAGGTATTCGGGTGCGTTAATTCGAGCCTGGATGGAAAACACAGCTTACGTCGCCTTCTTCGCAATTGAGCGTGCTTTTCAGCAGCTCCGTGCGCTCACGGGTTTTGTCTGTCATACATTGCGCGTGCACCATCGGAGCGACGGATGCGCCGTCAGCGCCAGAGGTTAAGAACGCACAGTCGGCATCGCGAAAAGCAATCCACGCATTTTGCGCCGCTTTGAGCTGGGTTTTCTGGGTATCCGTGGCGAGCTTCATTGCCTTCTGATAAGTCTGATTGAGCAAATCATCCTGCTTTTTATATTCTTTGCCGTAACACTCATTCAGCCCAGCCTGCGATGTCTCGTTATCGCAACTGTCGGCAAGCACATTGGCGCTTAATAACAGGCAAGAAATAAGTAAACAAACGCGTTTCATCATCATTCCTCGAAGAAAAAAGGCTCCCAAAATGGAGCCTTTTTAGCGTAGTGAAAACTTAGCCGATTGTCATCAAACTGGCGTTGCCGCCTGCGGCTGCGGTGTTCACACTCAGCGAACGCTCAACGTACAAACGCTCTAGCAACAGGTTGGTTTCACCGCGAGCAAAGCCCTGCACCGAAACAATCGCACCGTCGCGTGCCGCCACTTTCTCGCACAGCAAACGTAGCTGGTCGGAATCACCGTGGTAAATCACCGCATCAAACGACTGGCTTAACAGCGCATCTTCTTTGGCGAAGTCGATGTGTTTTTGTACCAGTGTCGGCAGCGATTTTGCCAGTTCACGATGCAGTTTATCGTCAGCCCACAGCGCACGGCTGCCAACACTGGTGACTGCCGCCAGTTGCACCAGCGCGTCTTGCTCGTTATCGGCGATACATAACACGCGTTCACGCGGCATTAACGCGTAGGTATTGCGCTCGCCCGTTGGCCCCGGTAGTTGGCGTAAAGTGCCGCTTTGTGCCAGCTGTGCGAAACGTTCGCAAATTGCAGGTAATTCGCCTTTCTTCACTGCCCACTGCGTCAGCGCCTGGTGGGCTTCCTGGAGGCGAGCTTTCAGCGTGGTATCCACTGGCAGCTCCGCATCCTGACGGCTAAAGGTGGTTTGCAGCGCGCTATCCGGGCGGTTAGCCAGCAGGCGATAAAGATACAGCGGGCCACCGGCTTTCGGACCTGTACCGGATAAACCTTCGCCGCCAAACGGCTGCACGCCGACGACTGCACCAACCATATTGCGGTTCACATACATATTGCCGACGTGCGCCGAACCGGTCACTTGCGCGATGGTTTCGTCGATACGGGTATGTACACCCAGCGTCAGGCCGTACCCGGCGGCATTGATTTGGTTAATTAATGCTTCCAGGTTGTTGCGGTTGTAGCGCACCACGTGCAGCACCGGGCCAAACACCTCTTTTTGCATTTCATCGAAGCTTTCCAGCTCAATCAGCGTCGGTGCGACAAAAGTGCCACTCTGCCACTCTTTTGCATCCACGCTGTTTTCGCGCGCGGCCTGGAATACTTTGCGGCCTTTACCACGCAGCGTCTGGATGTGTTTCTCGATATTCTCTTTGGCCTCGCTGTCAATCACCGGGCCGATGTCTGTTGTCAGGCGGCCTGGGTTGCCCATGCGGCATTCCGCCATCGCACCGCGCAGCATTTGCAGCGTGTGCTCGGCGACATCTTCCTGAATACACAGGACGCGCAGGGCAGAACAACGTTGGCCCGCGCTATCAAAGGCGGAGGCAAGCACATCAACTACTACTTGTTCGGTGAGCGCGGAAGAATCGACGATCATCGCGTTCAGACCACCCGTTTCGGCAATCAGCGGAGTCGGGCGGCCTTGCGCGTCAAGACGGTCAGCGATATTGCGTTGCAGTAAAGTGGCGACCTCGGTGGAACCGGTAAACATCACGCCACGCACGCGGGCATCGCCGGTCAGCTGCGCGCCGACGGTTTCACCCCGGCCAGGCAGCAGTTGCAGCACGCCCGCAGGCACACCGGCTTCGAGCAAAATAGCGATACCCTGCGCGGCAATCAACGGAGTTTGTTCGGCCGGTTTTGCCAGCACGCTGTTACCCGCAGCAAGGGCGGCGGCAATTTGGCCGCTAAAGATAGCCAGCGGGAAGTTCCACGGGCTGATACACACTACCGGGCCGAGCGGGCGATGGGTTTCGTTATCGAAATCATCGCGTACCTGGCCTGCGTAATAATGCAGGAAATCGACCGCTTCACGCACTTCGGCAATCGCATTGCTGAAGGTTTTACCGGCTTCGCGCACCAGAATGCCAATCAACTGCTGCATCTGACCTTCCATGATCACCGCTGCACGCTCAAGAATCGCGGCGCGTTCTTGTGGTGGCGTGGCGAACCAGATTGGCGCGTTGTTCACGGCACTTTCCAGCGCTTGCGAGACTTCCGCAGGCGTGGCTTCACGGGTAAAGCCCACGATATCGGTGGGTTCCGCCGGGTTCTTCACCGCAACCATATCGCCTGGTGCAACAGGGTTTTCCAGAATCGGCAGCGCCTGCCATTTTTGTGCCGCACTGTTCAGCAGGGCAGAAGAGAGCGAGGCCAGGCGGTGTTCGTTCGCCAGATCCAGCCCGCCGGAGTTGGTACGACCGCTGCCGTATAGCTCTTTTGGTAAGGGGATTTTTGGATGCGGCAGGCCAAGTTGACCTTCTTTGCCTGCAATGCCTTCGATGGCGGTGACAGGGTCAGCGACTAATTCGTCAAGCGGCAGCGTGTTATCGGCGATACGGTTAACAAACGAGGTGTTCGCGCCGTTTTCCAGCAGGCGGCGCACCAGGTACGCCAGCAGCGTTTCGTGGGTGCCGACCGGGGCATAAATGCGGCAAGGGCGGTTCAGTTTACCGTCGGCAATTTTGCCCACCACTTGATCATAAAGCGGCTCGCCCATGCCGTGCAGGCACTGGAATTCGTACTGGCCAGGGTAGTAGTTTTGCCCGGCGAGGTTGTAAATGGCCGCCAGCGTGTGGGCGTTGTGGGTCGCAAACTGCGGGTAAATCAGGTTCGGTACGGCCAACAGTTTTTTGGCGCAGGCCAGATATGAGATATCGGTGTATACCTTGCGTGTGTAAACCGGGTAGCCTTCCAGGCCGTCCATTTGCGCACGTTTGATTTCACTGTCCCAATATGCACCTTTCACCAGGCGAATCATCAGGCGGCGACGACTGCGGGAGGCGAGGTCAACCAGGTAATCAATCACGAACGGGCAGCGTTTTTGGTACGCCTGAATCACGAAGCCAATACCGTTCCAGCCCGCCAGTTCTGGCTCAAAGCAGAGTTTTTCCAGCAGATCGAGGGAGATCTCCAGGCGATCGGCTTCTTCGGCGTCAATGTTGATGCCCACGTCGTACTGGCGTGCCAGCAGCGTCAAAGATTTCAGGCGCGGATATAACTCTTCCATCACGCGGTCGTACTGCGCGCGGCTGTAACGCGGGTGCAGCGCAGAAAGTTTAATGGAAATGCCTGGGCCTTCGTAAATACCGCGCCCGTTTGAGGCTTTACCAATCGCGTGAATTGCCTGCTGATAAGAAACCATGTACGCCTGCGCGTCGGCGGCGGTCAGTGCCGCTTCGCCCAACATATCGTAGGAGTAGCGGAAACCTTTTTCTTCCAGTTTGCGGGCGTTGGCGAGCGCCTCGGCGATGGTTTCACCGGTCACAAACTGCTCGCCCATCAGGCGCATTGCCATATCCACGCCTTTGCGGATTAACGGCTCGCCACTCTTGCTGATAATACGGTTCAGCGAGTGCGACAAACTGGCTTCGTTGTGGGTGGAAACCAGACGGCCAGTAAACAACAAGCCCCAGGTCGCCGCGTTCACAAACAGAGACGGGCTGCGGCCAATATGTGAGTGCCAGTTGCCATTGCTGATCTTGTCGCGGATTAACGCATCACGCGTCGCTTTGTCCGGAATGCGCAATAAAGCTTCGGCGAGACACATTAATGCCACACCTTCTTGCGAAGAAAGTGAAAATTCCTGCAATAAACCCTGTACCATGCCCGCCCGGCCTGTTGCGCTCTTCTGATTACGCAATTTATCGGCGAGCTGATAAGCCAGTTTGTGGGTTTGTTCGGCGATCACCGGGGAGAGGCGAGCTTGCTCGAGGATCATGGGCACCGCGTCGGTTTCCGGGCGACGCCAGGCGGCGGTAATTGCGGCGCGCGTGACCGACTGCGGAAGAATTTGCTCAGCGAAATCAAGGAACGGCTGGTGCGTTTCTTCAACGTGCGGTACGGCTTCTTCACTTTCGTTGGCGGCACCCACCAGCAGAGCCGGGAGTTCTGGCAATTCGTCGTTGTTTTCCAGGCGTTCAAGATAGTTAAAAATCGCCTGTTTAATTAGCCAGTGCGGTGTGCGGTCAATGCGTGAAGCGGCTTCTTTAATGCGCTCGCGAGTCGATTCGTCGAGCTTAACACCCATGGTAGTGCTGCCCATGCCTGTCACTCCTTTATACCCGTTGTCCTTCAAGCCGAAGGAAGGGAATTAAATGGGGGGATTGATAAAAGTTACCCGGCAATATCTATCATGTTGCAACTTTGTGCAACCTTGTTAAATGTGAGCTGGATAGCAAGCTGGGAAATAGATTGAATTGTTAAATTTGGCCTAAGAAAGCGAGTGGGCTAATTATTCGCAGACAGGGTGAATTTACCGACACAGTTAACAGTTTAAGAGGGTGCAACCGTGAAAAGCGTGAGCGAGTGCAACCTCCAGGAAAAAGCTATTTTTTGTACGGTGAATTTATTGTGAATAACGTGTTAAAACGCTTGCGAGATGAAATTAATAAAAACCTGTGCTGCGTTCCGGCATGGCAAAAATCTGGAGAACTTGCATGACTATGAGTACACCAATGCTGGTGACTTTCTTTATCTACATCTTCGGCATGATATTGATAGGGTTTATCGCCTGGCGTTCAACCAAAAACTTTGATGACTACATTCTGGGCGGTCGCAGCCTGGGAAGCGTCGTCACCGCGTTATCAGCAGGCGCATCCGACATGAGCGGCTGGTTGCTGATGGGCCTGCCGGGCGCGATCTTCCTTTCCGGTATTTCGGAAAGCTGGATTGCCATCGGCCTGACCGTGGGGGCGTACATCAACTGGAAACTGGTTGCAGGCCGTCTGCGTGTTCACACTGAAGTGAACAACAATGCGTTGACGCTGCCGGATTATTTCACCGGACGTTTTGAAGATAAGAGTCGCATCCTGCGTATTATCTCGGCGTTGGTGATTTTGCTGTTCTTCACCATCTATTGTGCGTCTGGCATCGTGGCGGGGGCGCGTCTGTTCGAAAGCACCTTTGGCATGAGCTACGAAACCGCACTGTGGGCGGGTGCTGCAGCCACAATCATTTATACCTTCGTTGGCGGGTTCCTGGCGGTGAGCTGGACCGACACAGTACAAGCAAGCCTGATGATTTTCGCCCTGATCCTGACTCCAATCATGGTAGTGATTGCCGTCGGCGGGTTTGACGATTCCATGGCGGTTATCAAGCAAAAAAGCATCGAAAACGTTGATATGCTTAAGGGCCTGAACTTCGTGGCGATTATCTCGCTGATGGGCTGGGGGCTGGGCTACTTTGGTCAGCCGCATATTCTGGCGCGTTTCATGGCGGCAGACTCGCATCACACCATCGTTAAAGCGCGTCGCATCAGTATGACGTGGATGGTTTTGTGCCTGGCGGGCGCGTGTGCCGTGGGCTTCTTCGGTATCGCGTATTTCAACAACAACCCGGCGCTTGCGGGCGCGGTGAACCAGAATGGCGAGCGAGTGTTCATTGAACTGGCGCAGCTGCTGTTCAACCCATGGATTGCCGGTATCTTGCTGTCGGCCATTCTGGCGGCGGTAATGTCCACTCTGAGCTGCCAGTTACTGGTGTGTTCAAGTGCAATCACTGAGGACTTGTACAAAGCCTTCTTCCGCAAAGACGCG
>Ga0160449_1001817_pt1 | contig 9879 bp, 8 predicted proteins | sample HID1975I_E1MG_FD_108216 | JGI IMG/M metagenome (GOLD analysis project Ga0160449, IMG submission 108216) | Enriched soil microbial communities from UW Madison campus, WI, USA - HID1975I_E1 MG | ecosystem: Environmental > Terrestrial > Soil > Unclassified | place: USA: Madison, Wisconsin | collected...
ATTCGGCGAATTTTTCCCGCAGATAGAGCGCCAGCGACAGATCGTCGGCCAACTGCAGCTTGCGCATGGCCCGGCGCTTGTGGGTGCTGATGGTCTTCTTGCTACGCATGAGTCGCGCCGCAATCTGCGTGACTGACAGCCCCTGGCTGATGTGACGCAGAATCTCGACTTCCGACGTGGTCAGCATCGCGTGCGGGTTGGTAGGCAGAAGCGGGCGGATCTTGCCGTCCTGCACCGAAAGAAAATCATCCTTGCCACTGAGCACGCCTCGAATGATCTCGGGCAGCAGCATCATGCCCGATTGCTTGGCAAGGTAGCCGTTGGCCCCCGCGCGGTACGCGGCGTATTGCGTTTCCTGCCGGTTGCCGGCCGAAAACGTGATGATCGACAGGGTAGGGTGGTAGCGCCGCAAGCGGCGCAGGAAATTGACGCCGTCCCAGGGTTCCTGGGGCAGATAGAAGTCGATCAGGGCGACGTCACAGGGTGCTTTGCTCAGTTTTTCCAGCAAGGCGCGGGCGGACGTTTCGCGATGCAGTACCCGAAAGCCCGGCCTGCTTTCCAGGTACGCGCCGACGCCCAGCGCCACGACCGGATGGTCGTCAAGTATTGCAACCTTGATGACCGAGGGCAGGCGCGACATCAGCAGGTGCCGACGCCCGCCTGAGCGGCTGCCGCCGTCGCCGCAGCGAGACGGGTTTGAAAGCGTTGCCGCTTTGGTCACAAGTTTTGGGACAGCTTTCATCGATGCTCCACAAGCCGGGAAAAAGGACGTTGGTGGCGGGTTCAGCCGGCTAGAGTTGAAGTCCGGAGCACGCTCCGCGGTCAGTCGTAAATTTGCGATGGAAGGTTACGTTTTCGGGCGGCTGTCCGGATAGGAATCACGCGAAAATCAGACCGTTGCACCTTCGAGTGCGCATTCGGTCTTCTCCCCGGCAAGGGGGGCGGGTGCCGGCCTTCGGGATGGGCGCAAAGGGTGCTACAATCGGCAACGTTAATTGCACTCGTTCCGTTGGTGTCCGGGGTTTTTCCCGCGTGGTTCCAGCGTGAATCGATGGCTAAAACTTGATTGCTCAATATTTATCGCGCCGCCTTGGGCGCGTTTCAACAGGCTTAGAATCATGTTTTTCCCGCTGGCACGAACTACGACCCGGAACTTTCGCCCTATGTCGCGTTAGTTTTTCGTGCGTCGGGTTCCACCGTGTCAGGTCAGCGGCAGAACTCAGCAAGACAACCAAAAAACGCGGCTCTCAGGCCGCGTTTTTCGTTTCCGTTTCGTTTATTGATTTTCTCGTTCCCAAGAACCCCAGGAAGCACTCCCGATGGTACAGATCACATTGCCCGATGGTTCGCAACGCCAATATCCGGGGCCGGTCACGGTCGCCGAAGTGGCGCAGTCGATCGGTACGGGCCTGGCCAAGGCCGCCTTGGGCGGCCGCGTGACCTTTGAAGGCGCGGACTCCAAGCTGGTCGACACCAGCTTCAGCATCGAAGGCGATGCGCGCCTGGCGATCGTGACCGCCAAGGACGCCGACGGCCTGGACCTGATCCGCCACTCCACGGCCCACCTGCTGGCCTACGCCGTAAAGGAGTTGTTTCCGGATGCCCAGGTCACCATCGGTCCCGTGATCGACAACGGCTTCTATTACGATTTCTCGTACAAGCGTCCGTTCACGCCTGAAGACCTGACGGCCATCGAAAAGAAGATGTCCGAGCTGGCCAAGAAAGACGAAATCGTGACGCGCGAAGAATGGTCGCGCGACGACGCGGTCGAGTTCTTCAAGGGCATTGGCGAAAAATACAAAGCCGAGATCATCGCGTCGATTCCGTCGAACGAGCCGCTTAGCCTGTATCGCGAAGGCAACTTCATCGACCTGTGCCGCGGCCCCCACGTGCCGTCCACGGGCAAGCTGAAAGTCTTCAAGCTGATGAAAGTGGCTGGCGCTTATTGGCGCGGCGACAGCAAGAACGAGATGCTCCAGCGCATCTACGGCACCGCCTGGGCCACCAAGGAAGAACAGGAAGCCTACCTGCACATGCTGGAAGAGGCCGAGCGCCGCGACCACCGCAAGATCGGCCGCGAACTTGACCTGTTCCACTTCCAGGATGAAGCGCCGGGCTTGATCTTCTGGCACCCCAAGGGTTGGGCGTTGTGGCAGCAGGTGGAGCAGTACATGCGCTCCGTCTACAACAACAACGGCTACCAGGAAGTCAAGGCGCCGCAGATCCTGGACATTTCGCTGTGGAAAAAGACCGGCCACTGGGACAACTATCGTGAAAACATGTTCACGACCGAGTCCGAGAACCGCGTCTACGGCCTGAAGCCGATGAACTGCCCGGGCCACGTGCAAATTTTTAACGCCGGCCTGCATTCCTACCGCGAGCTGCCGCTGCGCTACGGCGAATTCGGCCAGTGCCATCGCAACGAGCCCTCGGGTTCGCTGCACGGCATGATGCGCGTGCGCGGTTTCACGCAAGACGACGGTCACATTTTCTGTACCGAAGAACAGTTGCAGGACGAATGCGCCGACTTCACGGCATTGCTGCAAAAGGTCTACCGCGACTTCGGCTTCACCGAAGTGCTGTACAAGGTGGCCACGCGCCCTGAAAAGCGCATCGGGTCGGACGAAGTCTGGGATACGGCCGAGCAGGCGCTGATGGAAAGCCTGCGCCGCACGGGCTGCGAATTCGAGATTTCCCCCGGGGAGGGCGCGTTTTACGGCCCCAAGGTGGAATACACCCTGAAAGACGCCATCGGTCGCCACTGGCAATGCGGTACCATTCAGGTCGACTTCTCGATGCCCGTACGCCTGGGCGCCGAGTATGTCGACCAGAACGACCAGCGCCGTCCGCCGGTCATGCTGCACCGTGCCATCCTGGGTTCGCTTGAGCGATTCATCGGCATGTTGATCGAAAACCATGCAGGCGCGATGCCGCCCTGGCTGGCCCCGGTGCAAGCCGTTGTATGCTGCATTTCCGAACCTTCGGCCGATTATGCGGCTGAAATAACACAAAGCCTGAAAAAACAAGGCTTTAGAGTAGAGTCCGATTTGCGTGGTGAAAAAATCACTCGTAAAATCCGGGAGCACAGCCTGCAAAAGGTGCCGTACATTCTTGTCGTCGGCGACAAGGAAAAACAAAATGGCACCGTAGCCGTTCGCGGCCTGGGTGGATTGGACCTTGGCGCCATCGCATACGACGAATTCGTCGCGCGATTGTCCGAGGATGTCTCCGCCCGTCGCGACGTCAATCAACCTGATAGCAGTGCTGCTTAACATTTCTAGGAGCTTTCAACATCGCCACTGAAAAAGCCAATCGCATCAACGGTGAAATCCGCGTCCCCGAGGTGCGCCTGATAGGTCTGGAAGGAGAACAGCTGGGCATCGTCAAGATTGCCGACGCGTTCCGTCTTTCCGAGCAAAGCGACGTGGATCTGGTGGAAATCGCGCCGAACGCCGAGCCGCCGGTCTGCCGTTTGATGGACTACGGTAAGTTCAAGTACCAAGAGCAGAAGCGCCAAGCCGAAGCTCGTTCCAAGCAGAAGGTCATCCAGGTCAAGGAAGTGAAATTCCGTCCGGCCACCGACGAGGGCGACTACCAAGTCAAGCTGCGCAACCTGCGCCGCTTCCTCGAAGAGGGCGACAAGGCCAAGGTGACGCTGCGTTTCCGTGGCCGCGAAATGGCTCACCAGGAACTCGGTATGCGGGTGCTTGAACGTGTGCGCGATGATCTGCTGGAACTTGCCCAGGTCGAAGCCATGCCGAAGCTCGAAGGCCGTCAGATGGTCATGGTGCTGGCGCCCAAGAAGAAGGCCGTGCCGGTTGGCAAGCCTGAATCGGCGGCCTGAGTTCCAGCCGTAGCCTTCCCCGGAAGGCTTGGCCGCTAGACATCCGACCCGCCGTCCACCTCGTGACCGGCGGGTTCGCTTATTGGGCGGCTCTGCGCTACGATGTAAAAAAGCCGCCTTCCCACTAGGGAAGGCGGCGTACGTTCAGGGTGTCGCGATGCATGTATTGTTCGTTATTGATCCCTTGCCGCTTCTCAAGGCGTACAAGGACAGTTCGGTTGCCATGATGCGAGCCCTCGTGGCGCGCGGTCACACGCTCAGCGTGGCCATGCAGGGCGACCTCTACATTGAAGCCGGCACGGTCAAAGCTGTCACCACGCCCATCGCGCTGGTGGCGGACGCCGACCTGCACGGCCATGACTGGTGGGCGGAGTCCGCCGCGCAAGATCTGCCGCTGGCTGATTTTGGCGCGGTGGTCATGCGCAAAGACCCTCCTTTTGACATGGAATACGTGTATTCCACGCACCTGCTTGAATATGCAGAGGCGCAAGGCGCCCGCGTGTTCAATACCGGCGCCGCCATTCGCAACCATCCCGAAAAGCTGGCTATCACCGAGATCAGCGAGTTCACCACCCCGACGCTGGTGACGCGCAACATGGCTCGCCTGAAAGCCTTTCACGACACGCACCACGACGTGATCGTGAAGCCGCTGGATGGCATGGGCGGCACCGGCGTGTTCCGCTTGCAGCCCAAGGACCCCAACCTGAACGCCATCCTGGAAACGCTGACCGACAACGGCGCGCGCACCATCATGGCCCAACGGTATATCCCTGAGATCGTCAACGGTGACAAGCGCATCCTGCTGATCGGCGGCGAGCCGGTGCCGTATTCGCTGGCACGCATTCCCTTGGCCGGCGAAACGCGCGGCAACCTGGCTGCCGGCGGCCGTGGCGTAGCGCAAGAGTTGTCCGCGCGCGACCGCGAAATCGCCGAAGCCGTGGCCCCCAAGCTTGCCGCTCGCGGCCTGCTGTTGGTCGGCCTGGACGTCATTGGCGATTACGTCACCGAAGTCAACGTCACTAGCCCCACCTGTTTCGTAGAGATTGCCGAACAGACCGGTTTCGATGTCGCGGGCATGTTCGTCCAGGCGCTTGAAAAGGCCGTGGCGACGACTGCTCTCGCGGCCTGATCTCTCTGGAAACCGTCATGACCACGGGTATTGTTATCGTCGTGCACGCGCCTTTGGGCGCGGCGATGCGGGAATGCGCCAGCCATGTCATGGGCGACCTTGACGGCATGCTGGCCATTCACGATATCCAGCCCGAAGACCGGCCCGATGAACAGGCGCCCGCCGTTCTGAAGGACATCCTGGGCCAGGATCACGGGGCAGGCGTGCTTGTGCTGACGGACTTGATCGGCGCCACGCCCGCCAACATCTCCAAGCGCGCCGTGGCCGATGCCCAAGCGCAGGGTATCCAATGCTGCGTTCTGGCGGGGTTGAACACCCCGATGCTGCTGCGCGCATTGACCTACCGCAATCTTCCGTTGGCGGAAACGCGCGAAAAGGCCCTGGCGGGCGGAGTGCAAGGCGTCTTGCGTGTAGACTGACGGGCAGAATTTGCCCTGGAATTTGCCCTAATATGTCGGCTGGCAATTCAAGTCAAAAAAATGCGGTTCGTGGTTCGGCGCTTTGCTGCGATCAACACTGCGGCGTTAATCCGCGGTCATAATATTTCCTATGCCTACTAAAGACATCGTCATCAGCAATAAATTGGGTTTGCATGCGCGTGCCGCAGCCAAGCTGACGCAGCTGGCCAGCAAATTTTCAAGCGAGGTCTTTATCTCTCGTGGCGCGCAGCGTGTGAACGCCAAGAGCATCATGGGCGTCATGATGTTGGCGGCCGGGTTGGGTGTGACGGTCAAACTGGACGCTTCCGGCAGCGATGCCGAGCAAGCGCTTTCCGAAATCGAAACTCTGTTCGACAGCAAATTCGGTGAGCAGGAATAGAACAACCCCTGAATCCGCCAGCCCGGGCATAGCCCAGGCTGGCCGGTCTACGACCCTGAACAATGCCCACGACGGGGCTGGCGGTGCCAGTCCCGTCGTTTGTCTTTATGGCAAAGGCGTTGCGAAGGGATATGCCATCGGACGCGCGGTCGTCATGGGCGCCGCGGCGCTGGAAGTGGCGCACTACCGGATTGCCCCCGAGGACGTGGCTGCCGAAAGCAGCCGCCTGACCGAGGCGCTGGCTTCGGCGCAGCATGAACTTCGGCAACTGGCCGACACGCTGCCTGCCGATGCGCCGCGCGAGCTGGGCGCCATGCTGAACGTGCACAGCCTGTTGCTGGGCGATCCCTTGCTGGCCGAGCAAACGCTAGGCCTTATTGCTGAACGCCACTACAACGCCGAATGGGCGCTGACGACGCAAGGCCAGATGCTGGGCCAGCAGTTCGATGCCATGGAAGACGAATACCTGCGCGAGCGCGGGGCCGACGTCCGCCAGGTGATTGAACGGGTGCTGCATGTGCTGGCCGGTACGTCGGCCATCCTGCCCGACATGTCGCATATGGGTGGCGACGACGCGCTGGTGGTCGTGGCGCACGACATTTCTCCCGCGGACATGCTGCGTTTGCGTGGCGGCCGCTTCGCCGCCTTCGTGACCGACCTGGGCGGCCCCACGTCCCACACCGCCATCGTGGCACGCAGCATGGGTGTGCCCGCCGTGGTGGCCATGGGCAACGTGCGCGAGCTGGTGCGTGATGGTGACATGCTCATCATCGACGGCGCGGCGGGCGCGGTGGTGGTCAACCCGTCGGAACGCATTCTTCAGGAATATCGCCGCCGTCAGGCCGTTTACGCCGACGAACGCGCCGAGCTCGGCCTGCTGCGCGATGAGCCATCCGTTACGCTGGACGGCATCGATATCGTGCTGCACGCCAATATCGAGCTGCCCGAAGAAGCGGCCCTGGCGCTGGCCTCGGGCGCGCATGGCATCGGCTTGTTCCGCAGTGAATTCCTGTTCATGGGACGCCCGGACCTGCCCGGCGAGGAAGAGCAGTACGAAGCCTATTCCTCGGTGGTCAAGGTCATGGCGGGCAGGCCCGTCACGATCCGCACCTTGGATATCGGGTCAGACAAGACGCTGGACGGCGAAGCGACCGTCGCGACCAATCCTGCCTTGGGGCAACGCGCAATTCGCTACTGCCTGGCGCGTCCCGAAATGTTTGCCACGCAGTTGCGCGCCATCTTGCGGGCGTCGGCGCACGGCCCGGTCCGTCTGTTGATCCCCATGATCGCGCACATGCATGAAGTGGTGGCGACCAAGGCGGCCATCGAGTCCGCCCGCCGCGAGCTTGATGCGCGCGGCCAGGCCTATGCGCCGCACATGGAAGTGGGCGCCATGGTGGAAGTGCCCGCCATCGCGATTGCAATCGAGCCTTTCGCTCAGGCGCTGGATTTCCTGTCCATCGGCACCAACGACCTGATCCAGTACACGCTGGCCATTGACCGCGGCGACCACGATGTGGCGTCGCTGTACGACCCGCTGCACCCCGCTGTCTTGCGGCTGGTGGCCAACACCATCAATGCTGGCGAGCGCGCCGGCAAGCCGGTGGCCGTGTGCGGCGAAATGGCGGGCGATTCGCGCATGACCCGGCTGCTCTTGGGCCTGGGCCTGACCGAATTCTCCATGCATCCGCAGCAATTGCTGGACGTGAAGCGCGAGGTGCGCCGCGCGCACTCGAACGCCCTGCGGATCAAAGTGGCCACGGCGCTGAACCGCGCCTTGCCCGTTGACCTGGATGCGCTGGATCCGGCCTGATCCCCGCCTGAACCTCCATACGTTGAACGCCCCGTGATGGGGCGTTTTTCTTGCGGGGGCGTTTGCTGGCCCGTGGATATTTGCAATGAAAAACGGCGCCGGGTTTGAACCCCCGGCGCCGTTTTTCTGCAAGGCCCGCTGCAAGTGCCGCGGGCCCGCCATACCGCTTTAGCTGTGATAAGCCGATTCGCCGTGGCTCGTCACGTCCAGGCCTTCGCGTTCCTGGTCTTCCGGCACACGCAGGCCGCACAGGGCGTTGGCGATCTTGTAGGCAATCCACGCGACCACACCGGACCAGACGATGGTCAGCAGCACGCCTTCCAGCTGGACCCACAATTGGTGGGCGATCATGCCGGGTTCGGCCAGGCCGGGGCCACCGAGGACTTGCGCGTTGAACACGCCGGTCAGCAGGGCGCCGACAATGCCGCCCACGCCGTGCACGCCAAACACATCCAGCGCATCATCGGCACGCAGCAGGCGCTTCAGGCCATTCACACCCCAGACGCAGACCACGCCGGCGACAACGCCGATGATCAGTGCGCCCACCGGGCCAACCAGACCAGCCGCGGGGGTGATGCCCACCAGGCCGGCGATAGCGCCAGAGGCGGCACCCAGCATCGAAGGCTTGCCCTTGACAGCCCATTCCGTGAACAGCCAGGCGAGGACGGCGCCCGCGGTGGCGATCATGGTGTTGAAGAAGGCCAGGGTGGCGTTCTCATTGGCGGCCAGGGCCGAACCCGCGTTGAAGCCGAACCAGCCCACCCACAGCAGGGCAGCGCCCACGAAGGTCATCGGCAGGTTGTGCGGCTGCATCGCTTCGCGGCCGTAGCCCACGCGCTTGCCCACCACATAGGCGCCCACCAGGCCAGCCACACCGGCGTTGATGTGCACCACGGTGCCGCCAGCGAAGTCCAGCGCGCCCTTGGCATTCAGCAGGCCAGGTGCCGTTTCGGAAGCGAACCACACCATGTGAGCGATCGGCACGTAGGCGAACGTGAACCAGATCACCGTGAACACCAGCACCGCCGAGAAGCGGGCCCGTTCGGCGAAGCTGCCCACGATCAGTGCGCAGGTGATGCCGGCGAACGTGGCCTGGAACGAGGCGAACAGCAGCTCGGTCAGGGTGTTCGACATGGCGTAGGAGCCATCCGACGGGGTGAACATGCCAGAGAAGAAGGCGCGCGACAGGCCGCCGAAGAAGGCGTTGCCTTCGGTGAAGGCAAGCGAATAACCGTAGATGAACCAGAGAACCAGGCCCAGCACGAACGTGCACAGCACTTGCAGCAACACAGACAACACGTTCTTGCTGCGTACCAGGCCGCCATAGAACATCGCCAGACCGGGTACGGCCATCATCAATACGAGTAGGGTAGAGACGAGCAACCAGGAGATATCTGCTTTATCCATTTTCAGGCTCCATTGAGTCTTTATTTATTTATTTATTTACAGCGCAGCTTCGCCAGCTTCACCCGTGCGGATACGGATAACTTGTTCCAGGGGCGCGGCAAAGATCTTGCCGTCGCCGATCTTGCCGGTACGAGCAGCTTGCTCGATCGCTTCGATGACTTGATCGACAAGGTGGTCGGGCACGGCCGCTTCGACGCGCAGCTTGGGCAGGAAGTCGACGGCGTATTCCGCGCCGCGGTACAGCTCGGTATGGCCCTTTTGACGGCCAAAACCCTTTACTTCGGTAACAGTCAGGCCCTGGACGCCGATCCCGGATAGAGCCACCCGCACTTCGTCGAGCTTGAAGGGCTTGATGATGGCGATGATGAGTTTCATGGCATTTCCTCTCTTGGTTGCACGTTGGCTACGACTATCAAGCAATATCCATGCCATGTTTCCTGATGCGCGGAATACGGGGTGCAGGCGCACGAGTTGTGCCTGATTGCACCAATGTAGGGCGTTATGCACCATGAGGCGGCCTCAATTTGGTGCGTAACGTGGGGATCCCAGGGTGTGCAACCAAATATGTTTCAGACTCGGTATTTGTAGCCAGTTAATGCTGCGCCCGTAGCCGTTTGTATGGCGTTTTGCATTCCTCGGGCTGGCTGTGTGACAAGCGGCGATGTGGCGCACAGCTATGCGTGCCGGGGCCGCAAGGGGTGCGACGGTGCGTAAAACGGGGGCCGATGCGTGCGCTCAAGCGCCCAAAATTACGGCCATGCTTGATACCAGGGTTTACACGCATCAGCTTGTTGCGAAGCATCACCTGACGAAGAATCAACAAAAGCTCACCGAAATTGGTGAGCAAGCCCGGCGCCAAGCGCGCTG
>Ga0160449_1001825_pt1 | contig 9854 bp, 8 predicted proteins | sample HID1975I_E1MG_FD_108216 | JGI IMG/M metagenome (GOLD analysis project Ga0160449, IMG submission 108216) | Enriched soil microbial communities from UW Madison campus, WI, USA - HID1975I_E1 MG | ecosystem: Environmental > Terrestrial > Soil > Unclassified | place: USA: Madison, Wisconsin | collected...
AAACGCTGTTTTAAGCGATGCAGCATTCTGGGGAGATGATCTAACCAGGCTTTCGGGTTTTGCAGACGCAGTTTCTGAAAAATATAAGCAGTTGTCTGCCGGAGAAGTGAAGCGGGCGATCAAAGAAAGTTTGGAGCAGTGAGTGATGAACGGTGAATAGTGAATAATTGTGTGATGACGACTTTGAAATCTTAAGTGCATGAATTAATAATATCTATCGCTAATTCTTATTTAAGAAATCATTTATTATTATTATTCATTGTTCATTGAAAACACTTTGCTGCCACGGGTTATACAAGTACAAGTGAGTGACACAACGATGCTCAATTGGAAAACCAATGATGGTAACAAAAACAAAAAAATATTAATTGTTCATTATTTGTTGTCCATCGATGAAAGTAAAACGATAAACCAATGTTTGTAAAATGAAAAAATTTTTAGACGAAAACTTCCTCCTGACTAATGAAACAGCACAGCAACTTTACCACGGATTTGCTAAGGATATGCCCATTATAGACTATCATTGTCATCTTCCGCCGGTGCAGATTGCAGAAGATCACCAGTTTGAAAATTTGACGCAGGCCTGGTTGTACGGCGATCATTATAAGTGGCGGGCACTGCGAACCAATGGTGTGGAGGAAAGCTATATCACCGGCGATAAGTCTGACTTTGAAAAGTTTAAAAAATGGGCTGAAACGGTGCCTTATACTTTACGCAATCCTTTATATCACTGGACGCATCTTGAGTTGCAGCGTTACTTCGGTATCAATGAGATCTTGAACGGCGACTCTGCCCGGCGTATTTATGATGAATGTTCGGCAAAACTGCAGACCCCCGAATATTCGGTGAGAAGTTTGCTTCGCAAAATGAATGTAAGGCTGGTTTGTACAACCGACGACCCGGCCGACGATCTGAAGTATCACCAGCAACTGGCAAAAGAAGGGTTTGAAATTCCGATACTACCTGCTTTCAGGCCAGACAACGCCATGAATGTTGACAATACCACGACATTTAATAGCTATGTGCAACGGCTCGAAGCTGCTGGAAATGTTTCTATTGGCTCTTTTACTGAATTTTTAGACGCTATAAAATCACGGCACGACTACTTTGCAGCAAACGGTTGCAGTGTTTCTGATCATGGTCTTGAAGCGATTGTTGCAGAAGATTATACCGATGCCGACATTGAAAACATCTTTAATAAAATTCGTTCGGGCAACAATGTGAACGAACTGGAGAAGAAGCAGTTTAAATCTGCCATGCTGGTGCATTTCGCTGAGTTGGACTGGGAAAAAGGCTGGGTGCAACAATATCATTTGGGTGCTTTAAGAAGTAACAACTCAAGAATGTTACGAAAGTTAGGACCTGATACAGGCTGGGATTCTATCGGCGACTTCGCACAAGGCCGGGCTTTATCTAAGTTCTTCGATAAGCTCGACAGCCAGGATAAGCTCGCCAAAACCATCTTATACAACCTAAACCCTTCGGATAACGAGTTGATGGCTACCATGGCCGGCAACTTTAACGATGGTTCGGTCGCGGGGAAAATGCAGTTTGGTTCTGCCTGGTGGTTCCTCGACCAGAAAGACGGCATGATCCGCCAAATGAATACTTTATCGAATATGGGATTGTTGAGCCATTTCGTCGGCATGCTTACCGACAGTCGCAGCTTTCTTTCTTTTCCACGCCACGAATACTTCCGCCGTATTGTGTGCAACTTGTTTGGCGAAGAGATAGAAAATGGTGAATTGCCAAATGACATCGGGTGGACCGGCAAGGTTATACAGGATATTTGCTATAACAATGCGAGAAAATATTTTAACTGGCAAGACCGTATTCAGTAATAAAATCGCATAAATACATACAAATGAAAGCAGTAGTAATAGGTTCTTCCGGAACTATTGGAAAAGCCGTCGCCCAACTATTAAAAGATAAAGGACATGAAGTTGTCGAAGCTTCACGTTCCACTCAACCCGGTGTAAATATCGATGATGCGGCCACTATAGATAATTTTTATGCGACGCTTGGCCAGGTCGATGCCATCATTTGTGCTGCAGGCTCTGCAGCTTTCACTACGTTAGATCAGTTGACCGACGAGCAGGTTCGCTTTAGTGTAAACAGCAAGTTGTCGGGGCAGATAAACGTTGTACGTAAAGGATTATCAAACCTGAGTGCCAATGGCGTGTTTGTGATCACCGGTGGTTTTCTTGCTTATTCGCCTACGCCACAAACAGCAATGATCAGTATGGTGAATGCAGGCCTCGAAGGATTTGCAAAGGCGGCGGCGCTCGGTCTTACCGAAGGACGCCGTATAGTTGTTGTGCATCCGCCATGGGTAGCCGAGACGGCTGCAAAATTAGGGATGGATAATCCTGCACAATGGCCCGATGCCGCCACAACTGCCACCGCATATCTCGAAGCTATAGAAGGAAGCATCAATGGAAACCCTGTGTTTGTAAAAGGCTATGAGCCGGCTTAAACAGTTGTGCTCGTAAGTATATTTCTATTTGGGGGCCCGACAGCAGAATCACGATGAAGCATTCTTGCGTCGCACACTTGTACAGTTGAAGCAATACGCAGCCATTCAGCAGCATCTGTCTCTTGGTAATGACATGACCACATAAAAAAAGCACCGGTATTAACCGGTGCTTTTTCTTTTATAATTGTTTTAAGAGGTTGTTTTACAAAGTTCTCTTCACTTCTTCAGATTCAAATGCTTCAATAATGTCACCTACCCGCAGATCATTGTAATTTTTGATCGTAAGACCACACTCCATATTATTTGAAACTTCTTTCACATCATCCTTAAAGCGTTTAAGTGAGCCCAGTTCTGCAGCAGCACCCTCCCCTTTCGGATATTCAACAATACCATCACGAATAATACGAACTTTCGAATTTCTAAAGATCTTACCATCCAGCACCAAACAACCTGCAACAGTTGCTTTATCAAATTTGTACACTTCTCTCACTTCAACATTCGCAGTGATCTTTTCCTGGAATTTCGGCTCAAGCATACCCTCCATCGCACTCTTAATTTCGTCGATCGCCTGGTAAATGATTGAATACAGTTTGATCTCAAGCCCTTCGTTGTCTGCAACTTTCGCAGCAGAACTTGACGGACGTACATTAAATCCTATCAGGATGGCGTCTGATGCCGTAGCCAGTAACACATCACTTTCAGAGATCTGGCCCACACCTTTGTGCACCACTCTTACTGCTATTTCTTCGGTAGACAGCTTTTGCAATGAGTCACTCAATGCTTCTACAGATCCATCCACGTCACCTTTAATGATCAGGTTCAGCTCTTTAAAGTTACCCAAAGCCAAACGACGGCCAATTTCATCAAGGGTAATATGTTTTCTCGCACGTAAGCCTTGTTCACGCAGTATTTGTGATCGTTTGGTAGCGATGTCTTTCGCCTCTGCCTCATCCTGGTAAACACGGAATTTTTCACCTGCTTGTGGAGCACCGTTCAAGCCCAGTACAAGAACCGGTGTTGAAGGTGGCGCTTCGGTCAGTCTTTGGTTACGTTCATTGAACATCGCCTTGATCTTACCAAAATTTTGTCCGCTCACCATAATGTCACCTTGCCTTAAGGTTCCGTTTTGTACCAGCACGGTCGCTACGTATCCGCGGCCTTTATCCAAAGTCGCTTCTACAATCGATCCGTTTGCTTCACGGTGAGGATTCGCTTTTAAATCGAGCAATTCGGCTTCAAGACCTATTTTCTCTAATAAAAGATCAACGTTTATTCCCTTCTTGGCGCTTATTTCCTGGCTTTGAAACTTTCCACCCCACTCTTCCACAAGGATGTTCATGCCGGCAAGCTGCTCATATATCTTCTGCGGATTAGCTCCGTCTTTATCTATTTTGTTGACTGCAAATATCATCGGTACACTTGCTGCCTGCGAGTGACTGATCGCTTCTTTTGTCTGGGGCATTACCGCATCATCTGCAGCTACCACGATCACAGAAATATCCGTCACTTTAGCTCCTCTGGCTCTCATGGCGGTAAACGCCTCGTGACCCGGAGTATCGAGGAAGGTTATTTTTTTACCTGAAGCCGTCTTAACCTCGTATGCACCAATGTGCTGGGTAATACCTCCGGCTTCACCTGCTACTACATTTGCACTACGGATATAATCGAGTAACGATGTTTTACCATGATCGACGTGACCCATGATAGTAACAATAGGTGCTCTTGGCTGCAATTGTTCTGCGTCGTCTTCCTCTTCCTCATCTTCCATTTCAGCCTGTGCTTCCATGTCTATAAATTCGACCTCAAATCCAAATTCACCTGCCACCAGTTCTATCACCTCTGCATCGAGACGCTGATTGATAGATACCATGATGCCCAGTCCCATACATTTTCCGATCACTTCGGCAAAGCTTACGTCCATCAGGTTGGCAAGCTCACTTACACTGATAAACTCAGTGACCATCAGCTTGTTATCTTCTCCTTCGTTTCCTACCTGGTCAACAGCGCCGTCTCTTTTAGCTTTACGGTATTTTGCTTTCATGCTCTTACCGCGACCTGAGCCGCCGGCAAGTTTTGCCTGTGTTTCACGTATTTTATCCTGGATCTCCTTTTGGTCAATTTCTTTGTCGTCTCTTCTCTTTTCGGTAGAACGGGGTCCAAAACGATTTCCTCCGCCTGCTTGTGCCGGACGATTGGCTCCAGGACGGTTACCGCCCGGTGCGGCGCCAGGCCTGTTAAATCCTCCCTGTCCGGCAGCACGTTGTTGTGCGCCTGGCAATTCAGAAGAACGGGGACCGAAACGGTTGTTTGGTCCGGTACTTTGAGATTGCCCCTGTCCGGGCCTTTGATTTGCATCTCTTTGAGGCTGGTCTATCTTACGATCTACCGGAATGCGTTTTCTCTTTCTTTTTTCCTGTGCACTTGCCGGTTTAGGACGGGTATCACTTTCGACCGGCAACTGAATCTTTCCTAATATCTTAGGTCCTTCCAGTTTTTCCGCTTTAATATTTGAAATGACCGGCGCCATTTCTATCGGAGCTGCAGGAGCCAGCGGGTGTGCAACGGGAGGTTGTACCTGCGGCTGAGGAGCAGGCGACGCTTTCGGCGGCCTTACCGATTCCTTATCGGGTTGTTCTTTTGAAACAACAGGAGTAACAGGTTTTTTCTTCGTCTCTTCGGGCTTCTTAGTGCCTTTTTTAGGTCTGGTAGAAGAGTCGATAGCAGACAGATCTATTTTAGTTATAATTTTTGGTCCTTCAATTTCAGGGGCTCCAATTTTCAATGAATTTGATTGTTTTTCAGCTTCCTGGGCTGGCGGCTCCTCTACCGGTGGTTCCACTGTGGGAGTTGGTGCAGGCGGCTCTTCGACCGGTGCAGGAGGAATGATCTCCTGAACAGGTTCGGGTTGTTTAGGTGCTTCCGGCTCTGGCTGTACTTCTGCCTGAACGGGCTCAGGTTGGCTTTGCGGCTGCGGTTGTTGCTGTACCGGTGGCGCTGTTTCTGCAACAGGTTCCGGCTTTTGTGGTTCAGCCACTGCCTCGGGTGCAGGGGCCGGAGCAGCAGGTTTTGCTACTTCTTTTTTATTGAAAGTAATTTCTTCTTCGTCTCTTTTCTTTCTGCTTTCCTGCTGAACTCCTTTTGGAATCTCAACCAGGTCTGCTTTGTTCTTAGCCACCTTATCTCCCTGGAACTGGTGCTGCAACGAACGATACATGTCTTCGTTTAACCTGGCGGTGGGTTTTAACTCATCACGGTTAAAACCTTTGGCAACCAAAAAGTCTACAAGAGTGTCCTGACCAACATTAAATTCTTTGGCGGCGGCTAATAATCTCGGTAATTTAAGTTCTAACATTCAGTTATTTTATTTGTCGATAGGCTTTGGCTGTTGCGACAAAGCCCAAAAGTAATCCTAAGTCTCATCCTAAAGCCATGGTGTTTTTAGCGGCTTTTCTTGTTATGGATTTAACTTTTTTCTTTCTGTTGCTGCCACCGGCAGCCGGTTATTTTAAATTCTCATCCTTTATTCATCAAACTCTTAAATGTAACCTTTTGAATTACATTATATTTCGAAGTCAACATTCGCTTTGCTCAATTGAAAAGATACTGTTGAACGGAGCGTCGCAACGGCTGCAACATCCGCTTTCAACTGCCGGCTAACAAATTGCTACCTGTATTTATTGGCTGCTTGCGTTACGGCTTACTCTTTTTCAAACTCATTTTTCAGCACTCCAAGAATTTCGACAATAGTTTCTTTCTCCAGATCGGTACGACGTTCTAACTCTTCGGCGGTCAGTTCTAATACGCTGCGTGCAGTATCGCAACCAATGCGCTTCAACTCGTCGATCACCCACGGTTCAATTTCGTCGCTGAATTCTTCAAGATCTATATCGAACTCTTCTACTTCACCTTCGTTGTCACGGTAAACATCTATCTCGTAACCGGTAAGTTCGCTGGCAAGTTTGATGTTGACACCGCGGCGGCCAATGGCTAACGAAACCTGGTCGGGCTTCAGGTAAACACTTGCGTGTTTGCCTTCGGTATCAAGATCCATGCTGGTAATCTTAGCTGGAGTAAGAGATCTTTGTATTAACAGGTTGATGTTGTTGGTCCAGTTGATAACGTCGATGTTCTCGTTTTTGAGTTCGCGAACGATACCATGAATACGGCTGCCTTTCATACCTACACAAGCGCCAACGGGGTCTATACGATCGTCGAAACTTTCAACGGCGACCTTGGCTCTTTCTCCCGGATCTCTCACGATTTTCCGAACAACAATCAGGCCATCAAAGATCTCAGGAACCTCAATTTCGAGCAATTTAGAAAGGAATTTAGGACTGGTACGGCTTAAGATGATAACAGGTGTATTGTTTTTGAGATCGACCCGGTCAACTACGGCACGTATGCTTTCGCCTTTCTTGAAGAAATCGCTCGGAATCTGCTCAGATTTAGGAAGTATCAGTTCGCTACCTTCATCGTCGAGCAACAAAACCTCTTTTTTCCAAACCTGGTACACTTCTGCATTTATAATTTCGCCTATACGTTCGCCATACTTTTTAACCAACACGTTCTTTTTAAGGTCGCTGATGCGGCTTGCAAGGGTTTGCTTGGCTGCTAATATAGCACGGCGGCCAAAGTCGTAAATATTTACTTCCTGGTATAATTCTTCACCCACCTCAAAGTCAGGTTCAATTTTAATAGCATCGCTATAAGCGATTTCGGCAAGCGGATCCATTACTTCCCCATCTTCTACGATCATTCTGCGACGAATGATTTCAAGATCACCTTTCTCTGCGTTTACGATTACATCAAAATTATCGTCGCTGGTAAACTTTTTACGCAACAGTGTCTTGAACACGTCTTCTACCACTTTCATCAAGGTTGGACGGTCAATGTTTTCGGCATCTTTAAATTCCTGGAATGCCTCGATAAGGTTAATACTTGCCATAAATTATTATAATTTAAAAATGCCGCCTCTTTTTCGCCGGCCTATTTTTTAAAATTGAATTTGAATGCTGGTCGTTTTTATATTTTCAAATGGAATAACAAACTGCTTTGTTTCGGCCTTTTTGCCCTTTCCTGTTGTTTGCTCTATGAGTATATCGGTTTCTGTAACACCTAACAACTTTCCTTCTTTCTGCGTATCATCATTAAAGATAACCAATACATTTCTACCGGTATTCTTCACATACTGCCTGTGTAGCTTAAAAGGTTCTTCAGCACCGGGAGACGAAACCTCCAAAGAAAAGTTACCTTCCGGAAACATTGCTTTCTCTTCTATCTGTACATACAGCTTCCTGTTGTACCTGACACATTTTTCTATCGACATGCCCTCGTCGCTGTCCAGAAAGATCTTAATGTTGTTGGTAGGTTTAACCTTAATCGAAACCAGAAAGTCTTCCGGCTGTGCTGCAAGAAGGTCATGTAGCATGCCTTCAATTTCTGCTATGATTGTTTCGTTGGCCATGTAAAAAAGAGGAAGGGAACGATAATCGTCCCCTTCTGTTGTTTCTATTCTTTTGCAAATGTATGTAAAAGCAAATATGTAATCCAAATTTTAAAAGTATAAATAAGGCGTTTTACTATGAGTTTTGCGTTAACTTTTTGTAAAAACCCCAAAATTCGCCCGGTTTTGCTGCCAGTTATAGGGTTGCATATTACCTTCGTACAATTATGGTGACTCTATTCTTTTGGTTTATATTATTCTACGTGCTGTTTCAGTTCGTATTCAAGTTTGTTATACCACTGGTAACAACTACCAGGCAAGTGCGGTCAAAAATGAAAGACATGCAACAAACCATGGATCAATACGAAAATAATGCCCGTGCAAATCAGGATGCTCCTCAAAAACCAAAACCCGAAACTAAGAATACCTCTAAAGGCGATTATATAGAGTTTGAAGAAATAAAATAGTTCTGTTATTTGTGGGTGAGGTGAAGAATATAGCCCGGCATCGTTGTGTCACTCACTTGTACATTTTCCTGTTATTCAGCATTTCCGGTACCCGGTTTCGTCCTGCACTCCCGGTTATCCCCTTACAAAATCACAATTCAAGATCGCACACTGTTTTCGGCGGAAGCAGCAATATGGTTTGCAAACCAACTTCCCCGGCTCCCTCTATATTTTTATAAGAATCATCTATAAACAACGTTTCCTCAGCTACCAGGTTTTCAATAGCAAGCAATTTCTCAAAAGAAGCCGGATAAGGTTTTCTTACACCAAGATCATGTGAGTAATGCGCTTTAATAAAATAGTCGTCAAAGTTTTGTTTGCCGGTACATTCCTGGTAAATCTGCTGGAAACGCTCATAATGTATAACATTGGTATTGGAGTATAAGAATATTTTATACCTGAAACCGATCTCTTCAAGCCAGTTCAGCCGTTCTACCGGAAAGGTTCCAAGCATCGCATTCCATGCGTGTTTTATTTCATCGTCAGAAAGTCGAGCGCCTGTTTCTGCTCTAAAACCCTCATAAAATTCTTTTGGAGATAGTTTTCCTGTTTCAAGGTCTTCAAAAAGAGTAGAAGCCGTATGCTGAGTATAGAAATCATTAAGATTTGTAACGCCAAGAGAAACAAAGGCATCTTCAGTTTTTTTGAAATCAATTTCTATGAAAATACCGCCAAGATCAAAAATGATATTTTTTATTTTTTTCATAATAACAAAAATAATGAAGGTAGAAATGCAAAAGCTTTTATATTTGCAGCCGCTTCTATAGAAGCAGGGCCTATAGCTCAGTTGGTTAGAGCACCTGACTCATAATCAGGTGGTCCTAGGTTCAAATCCTAGTGGGCCCACTGATTTTCAAGCAGTTACAGAATATCTGGTAACTGCTTTTTTTATTTGCACAAGATTTGCACAAAGAATTATTGGTGGTTTAATCGTATAAAGGAGATTTGGCATAAATGTTTTACTCGTTTTATGCTTTTGACAATCTTGTTTATTTTTTCTATTTTGACTCGGCTCTAACAATCTCAGAACTTAAAGGCAACTATGGCTTTACAATTACGAGCAATAAGAAACGGCACTACCCCGCCCAGCTATAGTGATATCGTGACAAGGGGTCCAAAATTGACTCCGCAAACGCTACTGAAAACCTACGAAAATAAGGAATGGGAGTTCTTTACAGAAGAATACGCTGGCGGGTTAATTCAAGAATACGTGTCCGTGCTTAGAACTGGGGGTGCAGGGGATAAGGGTATAGATGTTGCAGCCTTTAAGACTGATCAAGACTTTGACGGGGGATGGGATAATTACCAATGTAAGCATTACGATCATCCATTGGCCCCGGGGGATGTTATATTAGAAATTGGGAAGGTCATTTATTATTCCTGGAGGAAGGAATACACGGTTCCTGACAAATACTTTTTCGTATGTCCT
>Ga0160449_1001832_pt1 | contig 9834 bp, 6 predicted proteins | sample HID1975I_E1MG_FD_108216 | JGI IMG/M metagenome (GOLD analysis project Ga0160449, IMG submission 108216) | Enriched soil microbial communities from UW Madison campus, WI, USA - HID1975I_E1 MG | ecosystem: Environmental > Terrestrial > Soil > Unclassified | place: USA: Madison, Wisconsin | collected...
AACCTGCTGACCTTGCTGGCGATGGTGCTGGCCATAGGCCTGGTGGTGGACGATGCCATCGTGGTTGTGGAAAACGTGCACCGGCATATCGAAGAGGGTAAATCGCCCGTGCGGGCGGCGCTGATCGGCGCGCGTGAAGTCGCGGGGCCGGTGATCGCCATGACCATCACGCTGGCCGCGGTGTACGCGCCCATCGGCCTGATGGGCGGGCTGACCGGGTCGCTCTTCAAGGAATTCGCCTTCACGCTGGCGGGCGCGGTGGTGGTGTCGGGCGTCATTGCGCTGACCCTGTCGCCTGTGATGAGTTCGTTTCTGCTGAACAATCGCGTATCCGAGGGCTGGATGGCGCGCCGCGCCGAGCACTTCTTTGGCCGCCTGGGCAACGCCTATGGCAGCGTGCTGGACGTGTCGCTGCGGCATCGCTGGGTGACCGGGCTGATTGCGGTAGCGGTGCTGATCAGCCTGCCGTTCCTGTACAACGCCGCCCAGCGCGAGCTGGCGCCGGTGGAAGACCAGTCCACCGTGCTGACCGCGATCAAGTCGCCGCAGCAGGCCAACATTGATTACGTGGAGAAGTTCGGCAAGAAGTGGGACGACGTCATGAAGACCGTGCCCGAGCAGAAGGGGCGCTGGCTGATCAACGGATCGGATGGCGTGTCCAACAGCATCGGCGGGGTCGATTTCGTGGATTGGCAGGACCGCAAGCGCAGCGCCGACGAGATCCAGGCCGACATGCAGTCGCTGGCCAATCAGGTGGAAGGCAGCAACATCTTTGCGTTCCAGTTGCCGTCCTTGCCGGGTTCCACCGGCGGCCTGCCGGTGCAGATGGTGCTGATGAGCGCGGCCGATTACCCGGTGGTCTACGAGGCCATGGAAGGTTTGAAGAAGGCCGCGCGCGAAAGCGGCCTGTTCATGGTGGTGGATAGCGACCTGGACTACAACAACCCGGTGGTGCAGTTGAAGGTGGACCGCGCCAAGGCCAACAGCCTGGGCGTCACCATGAAAGCCATCGGCGACACCTTGGCGGTGCTGGTGGGCGAAAACTACGTCAACCGCTTCGGGATGGACGGGCGTTCGTATGACGTCATTCCGCAGAGCCAGCGCGAACAACGTGTATCGCCCGAAGCCTTGGCGCAATTCCACGTCAAGAGCGCCAGCGGCGCGCAGGTGCCGCTGTCCAACCTGGTGACGGTGTCCATGGGCGTGGAACCCAATTCGCTGACCCAGTTCAACCAGTTGAATGCCGCCACGTTCCAGGCCATACCGATGCCCGGCGTCACTATGGGGGACGCGGTGAAGTTCCTGTCGGCACAGGCGCAGCGGCTGCCCGCCGGCTTCAGCTATGACTGGCAATCGGACGCGCGCCAGTTCAGCCAGGAAGGCTCGGCGCTGATGATCACCTTCCTCTTCGCCATCATCGTCATCTACCTGGTGTTGGCCGCGCAGTACGAGAGCTTGCGCGACCCGTTCATCATCCTGGTCAGCGTGCCCATGTCGATTTGCGGCGCCTTGATTCCGCTGGCGCTGGGCATGGCCACCATCAATATCTACACGCAGATCGGCCTGGTGACGCTGATAGGGCTAATCAGCAAGCACGGCATCCTGATGGTGGAGTTCGCCAACGAGATGCAGCTCAGTCACGGGCTGGATCGGCGCGCGGCGATGGAGCAGGCCGCCCGCATCCGGCTGCGTCCCATTTTGATGACGACGGCCGCGATGGTGATGGGGCTAATCCCGCTGCTGTTCGCCATGGGGGCCGGCGCGCACAGCCGCTACAGCCTGGGCCTGGTAATCGTGGTGGGGCTGTTGGTGGGCACGCTGTTCACGCTGTTTGTGCTGCCCACCGTGTACACCGTGTTCGCCCGCGACCATCGTGCCGCCCACGACACGCCGCGAGCGCGTGAACTGCGGGCGGCGCAGGCCGAAGACGCCCGCCCGGCGACCACGTATTAAGGATGCAACCATGACCCATATTCTTCGACCTTATCGCCTGCGCCGCGCGGCCGCCGGTTTGCTCGCCACCCTGGCGCTGGCGGGCTGCGCCGTCGGCCCCGACTACCAAGCACCGCAAGCCGCGCCCGTGGCGCTGGCCAGCCCCGAGCAAGCGCTGTTTTCCGCTGACCAGGTGCAACGAACCTGGTGGAAGCAATTGCAAGACCCCCAGTTGGATCGTCTTGTGGACCTGGCGTTGAGCCGCAACCACGACATCCGCATCGCCCAGGCCCGCCTGGCGGAATCCCGCGCGGTGCTGGATGAAAAGGAACTGGACCGCTTGCCCGCCGTGACGCTGGACGGGCGCTACGAGCGTAGCCTGTCGCAAGCCAATGCCGGCGTGGCCGGCCAGCGCAATCTGGCCCAGAGCTACCGGGCGGGCTTTGACGCCACCTGGGAACTCGACCTGTTCGGCCGGCTGCGCTACGCGGCGCAAGGCGCGGCGGCGCGCAGCGAAGCGGAAGCGGCGGACCTGGCCCAGACGCGCATCGTGGTGGCGGCGGAGGTCGCCCGCAATTACTTCGAACTGCGTGGCGCCGAGCAGCGCCTGGCCGTGGCGCAAGCCAATCTGGACAGCCAGCGCGACAGCCTTCGTGTGACGCAGGCCCTGGTTGCGGCAGGCCGAGGCGACGAAGGCGACCTGGCCAGCGCGCGCGCCGAACTCGAAACCGTGCAAGCCAGCGTGCCGGTGCAGGTGACGGCCAAGCGCCTGGCGCGCTATCGGCTGGCGGTGCTGGCGGGGCTGCGGCCGGTGGAGCTGGCTGAGCTGGACGCGGGCACGCCGCTGGCGCCCTTGGCCGCGCGCCTGCCGATTGGCGACGTGGCGGCCTTGCTGTCGCGCCGGCCAGACGTGGCGGCGGCCGAGCGCAACATGGCGGCCGCCAACGCGGACGTGGGCGTGGCCACCGCCGAGCTCTATCCCCGCATCGACCTGGGCGGCTTTCTGGGGTTTGTCGCGTTGCGGGGGGCTGACTTCGGGTCGGCTTCAAGCCGGGCGTTCAGTGTGGCGTCCGGCGTCAACTGGCCTGCCTTGCATCTGCCTACGGCGCTGGCCCGCAAGCGTGCGGCGGTTGCGCGGTCGGAAGGCGTGGTGGCACGCTACGAGCAGACGGTGTTGCAGGCGGTGGAAGAACTGGAATCGGCGCTGACTGAGTTCGGCCAGACGCAGCAACGGCTGGGCAACCTGACGCAGGCGGCGGCTTATAGCGGCCGCGCGGCGGAACTTGCGCAACTGCGCTATCGCGAGGGCAGTGCGCCGTATTTGACGGTGCTGGACGCGCAGCGTACGCTTTTGCGCGCCCAGGACGCCGTGGCGGTGGCCGAAACCGAGTCCTATACGCGCCTGGTTGCCCTGTATAAAGCCGTGGGCGGAGGCTGGCAGGCGCCGGGCCAAGCGGAATCGGCCGAGATCATGGCACCATAGGAACCATCACCCGGAGTATCGATCCCCTCATGTCCGACAGCCTGTCCCACCCCGTCACCTGGATGCCGCATCAGCCCGCGGACCGCGTGCTCATGACCTTGAAGACGCGCGGCCCGCAATCCATCGCGGTCATTGCGAAGGCCATGGACGTGACGGCCGAGGCCGTACGCCAGCAGATGACGCGCTTGCACGCGGACGGGCTGGTCGATTCCGAAAGCCACAGCGCGGGGCGCGGCCGGCCTACCCAGATCTGGTTTCTGACCGAGGCCGGCCATGGCCGCTTTCCCGACACGCACGCCGAAATGACGGTGCAGATGATCGGCGCGGTGCGGCAGGTGTTCGGCGACGAGGGCGTGGAAAAGCTGATTCAGGCGCGCGAGGGCGCGATGCTGGACGGCTACCAGAAGGCGATGGCGGGGGCGCAGGATTTACAGGCCCGGTTGGAACGTTTGGTGCAGGTGCGATCGGCCGAAGGTTATATGGCTGAACTGCGTGCTGATGGTGACGGGTTTTTGTTTATCGAGAACCACTGTCCGATATGTTCGGCGGCCAAGGCCTGTATGGGGTTTTGCCGCAGTGAATTGGAGCTGTTCCGCAAGGTGTTGGGGGCGGGGGTTCGGGTGGAGCGGGAAGAGCATATTCTTAGCGGGGCGCGGCGGTGTGCGTATCGGGTGGGGGTGGGTGGCGGGGCTGATTGATGGGTTGCGCGCGTTGGGGATTGGGGTTTTTGTGTCGGGGGTTGCGCGCTTCACCCATCCTACCGAGGTTGCGGCTAGGCAGGCGTTGCCCATGTCTCCGAACAGGCGTTACCCGTATCCCCGATCATGTGTTGCCTAGGTCCCCGGTTCATGCGGGTCCGTACATTCCATTCGACGTTTGCGTATGACTCTCAAGCAACTTGAAGCGTTTTACTGGGCGGCGACGTGTGCCAGCTTTGCCGTGGCCGCTGAACGCCTGCACCTGTCGGTGTCTTCGCTATCGAAGCGCATCACCGAGCTTGAGGATGCGCTGGGCCAGCCGCTGTTTGATCGTAGCGGGCACAAGGCCGCGCTGACCGATGCGGGGCAACGGCTGGTGCCGCAGGCACGTGAGTTGCTGGCGGCGGCCGACCAGGTGCGCGCGTCCATGGCGGAAACCCCCGGCCTGCGCGGCCGCTGCCGCTTTGGCGTGGGCGAACTGACCGCCTTGACCTGGCTGCCGCGCCTGATCGGCGTGGTGCGCGCGGCGTATCCCGACCTGGTGCTGGAACCGTATGTGGACATCGGCCAGGTGCTGGAGCAGCGGGTGGCTGACGGCGAACTGGACTTCGCCGTCATCGCGGGCAGATCCTCGCGCGCGAACATCGCATCGACCCCGATCGGCGAGGCCCGTTTCGCCTGGGCGGCTGCGCCCGCCGTGTTGGGCGATGAAACCCGCATGACCCCGGCCTTGCTGGCCCGCCTGCCACTGGTGATGTTGCCGGCGGGCGCGGGCACGACCCGCATCATCGATGATTGGCTGGCGGGGCGCGAAGCGGCGGGCGAGCGCCTGTGCTGCAACAACTGGGGCGCCATCGTGGGCCTCTTGATCGAAGGCACGGGGGTGGGGTTGATACCGGAGCACTGGGCGCGGGCGCTGCAAGCCGAGGGCAGCCTGCGCCTGCTGCAAGGCGACCCCGAGCCCGCCGCCTTGCCCTATGCATTCCAGCAGCGTCGCGACGATGCCCGCCCACTGGTCGCCCGCCTGCGCGAGTCGGTGGCGGCGGCCGTGGATTTTTCGGCGCCTTGCCGCTTGCCCTGACCCTGCCGCCCCGCTTTCGCGGCGGGCGTCCGCAAGGCGGCCGATCCTTGCCCGGATGCTGGAGGCAGCCGCGCGCCCCTCTATACAATCGCCGCGCGCCTGGCGCAGAATCCAACAAGATGCATCGACGGAGATCTTTCATGCGTAAACTTTGCCTCGCCATGGCCATGGCGGGAATGCTGGCTAGCGGCCTGGCGCAAGCCCAGTCCACCCTTCGTATCGGATTGCAGGACGATCCGGACGTGCTGGATCCGGCGCGCGCGCGCACGTTCGTGGGCCGTATCGTGTTCGCCTCGCTGTGCGACAAGCTGGTGGATATCTCGCCCGATCTGAAGTTCGTGCCGCAGTTGGCGCAGTCCTGGACGATCGGTCCCGACAATAAAACCCTGACGTTCAAGCTGCGCACCGACGCGGTATTCCATGACGGCACGCCGGTCAACGCCGCCGCGGTCAAGGCCAACCTGGATCGCGCCCGCACGCTGCCCGACAGCAACCGCAAGAGCGAGCTTGCCACCGTGGCCAGCGTCGATGCGCCCGACGAGCACACCGTTGTGCTGAACCTGTCGCAACCCGACGCCTCGCTGTTGTCACAGTTGTCTGACCGTGCCGGCATGATGATGTCGCCCGCCAGCTTCGACAAGGATCCGGGCGGCAAGCCGGTGTGCTCGGGCCCGTACCAATTCAAGGAGCGCGTGCAGAACGACCGCATCGTGCTCGAGAAATTTCCCAAGTATTGGGACGCCGCCAATTTCCATTTCGACCGCCTGGTCTTCACGCCGATTCCCGACACCACCGTGCGCCTGAACAACCTGCGCGCGGGCGATCTGGACATCATCGAGCGTGTGGCGCCCAGCGACGCCAAGGCCGTGAAGGACGACGGCAACCTGCGCCTGGCGCCGGTGACCGGCCTGGGCTTCCAGTCAATCTCGATCAACCTGGGCAACGGCGCGCGCGCCGACAACCCGCTGGCCAAGGACAAGCGCGTGCGTCAGGCGCTGGACCTGGCGATTGACCGCGATGTGCTGAACCAGGTGATCGGAGAAGGCATGTTCCAGCCCGCCTACCAGCCGTTCCCGCCCGCCAGCTTTGCCTACAACACCGCCTTCGAACACAAGGGCCGCGACCCGAAGAAGGCGCAGGCGCTGCTGAAGGAAGCCGGTTTTGACCGCGTGAAGTTCGAGATCACCTTCGGCAACAACACCACCATGCAGCAGGTGTTCGAGCTGGTGCAGGCGATGGGTTCCGAGGCCGGTTTTGACATCACCCTGCGCCCGGTGGAATTCGCGTCGCTGCAATCCTCGCTTGCGCGCGGCGATTTCCAGGTGGGCCAAAGCGGCTGGTCGGGCCGGGTTGATCCCAGCGGCAATATCCACCAGTACCTGAGTTGCAAGGGCAATCTGAATGACGGCAAGTTCTGCGATGCCGGCGTGGACAAGCTGCTGAACGACGCGCGCGCCGAAGCCGACACGGCCAAGCGCCGCGCCATGTACGACCAGGTGCTGGCCAGCATGCAGGACCAGCGCCCCATCGTCTACCTGTTCTACCTGCCGTGGACGTTCGGCGTGCAGAAGAAGATAGAGGGCTTCGTGCCTTACCCTGACGGCCTGATCCGCCTGAAGGGCGTGACCGTCGCCAAGAAGTAAGCTCGGCGGCCAACGACGGGATCCGGTTTCGGATCCCGTTTTTTATCGTTGCGGGCGGCGCGCGCCGCCACTACAGGAAGCATCATGTTCACGACTCGCCCGGAAATCCTAGGCACCTTCGGTGTGGTGACCTCTACCCATTGGCTGGCCAGCGCGGCCGGCATGTCGCTGCTGGAACGCGGCGGCAATGCGTTCGACGCCTGCGCGGCGTCGGCCTTTGTGCTGCAAGTGGTGGAACCCCACCTGGTCGGCCCGGCCGGCGAAGTGCCGGCGGTTTTTTATTCGGCGCGCACCGGCAAGCTGGAAGTGCTGTGCGGCCAAGGCACCACGCCCGCCGCCGCCACGCTGGAACGCTACCGCGCCGAAGGGCTGAAGCTGATTCCGGGCAATGGCCTGCTGGCCACGGTGATTCCGGGCGCCTTTGATGCCTGGATGCTGCTGCTGCGCGACCACGGCACGATGTGCGTGCGCGATGTGCTGGAACCCGCCATCTATTACGCCGAGCACGGCCACGCGCTGATGCCGCGCATCTCGAACACCATTGCGGGCCTGAAGGATTTCTTTGAAACCCATTGGCCCAGTACCGCCCAGGTCTATGTGCCGGGCGGCAAGGTGCCCGAAGCGCGCAAACTGTTCCGCAACCCGGCGCTGGCGCGCACGTGGACGCGCGTGCTGAAAGAAGCCGAAAGCGTGGGCGCGGACCGCGAACGCCAGATCGAGGCCGCCCGCGATGCCTTCTATCGTGGCTTCATTGCCGAAGAGATCGACCGGTTCGCACGCAATACCGACGTGATGGACGAAAGCGGCACGACGCACCGTGGCGTCATCACGGCCGATGACCTGGCCGGCTGGTCGGCCAGCTACGACACCCCGCTGACCTACGATTACCACGGCTACACCGTGGCCAAGGCGGGCGCCTGGAGCCAAGGCCCGGTGTTCCTGCAAACGCTGGCGCTGTTGAAAGACATGGATCTGGCGGGCGTGGGGCCGAACAGCGTTGAGTTCATTCACCGCGTCACCGAGGCCATGAAGCTGGCGTTCGCCGACCGCGAAGCCTATTACGGCGACCCGGCTTTCATCGACGTGCCGCTGGCGCACCTGCTGTCGGACGCCTATAACGCCGAGCGCCGCGCGCTGATCGGCGAAACCGCATCACACGACCTGCTGCCCGGCACGGTGCCTGGCTTCGAAGCGCAGGTGGCGCGCGTGATGGACACGCTGCAACGCCTGTCGCCAGTGTCCGCGCCCGGCAGCGCCACCAATGAGCCGACGCTGGCCGATATGCGTGCGTCTGACATGCGCGCTTCCGCCAAGCGTGGCGACACCACGCACGTGGACGTTATCGACCGCTGGGGCAACATGATTTCGGCCACGCCCTCGGGCGGCTGGTTTCAATCGTCGCCCGTGATTCCCGAACTGGGCTTTGGGCTGAATACACGCGCCCAGATGTTCTGGCTGGAAGAGGGCCTGCCCGGTACGCTGGCGCCGGGCAAGCGTCCGCGCACCACGCTGACGCCGTCCTTGGCGCTGCGCGATGGCAAGCCGTATCTGGCCTTCGGCACGCCGGGCGGCGATCAGCAGGAACAATGGCAGTTGCTGTTCTTCCTGCGCCACGTGCACCATGGCCTCAACCTGCAGGAAGCGATAGACCTGCCGATGTCGCACACCATGCATTTCCCCACGTCGTTCTACCCGCGCGACCGCAAGCCGGGCCATCTGGCGGTGGAAGCCAGCTTTGGCGCCGACGTGATCGACGGCCTGCGCCAGCGCGGGCACCAGATCGAAGAGGTGCCGGAATGGTCGGTCGGCCGCTTGACGGCTGCCTCGCGGGATGAAGACGGCCTCTTGCACGCAGCGGCCACACCGCGCCTGATGCAGGCCTACGCTATCGGACGCTGAGGGTCGGGACGCCGGGCGCCATGGGTAATGGCGCCCACGGTTTCCGGCCTCTCCGGGCTGTCGGCCCGTAGTGCGCTAGCGCCTTGCGGCGTTTTGCCGGCATGGGCTATCTTTCTCCCATGACCTTATCCGATCAGCGCCCAGGCACCGGAGCGCGCTCCCTGACGGGACAAGAGCCGCTATTCATCGTCCTCAACACAGGATCGGGGCGCGGCGACGCTCAGGTCCTGCAAGACACCATCCGCGGCATCCTCGACGAGGCCGGTCGACGCTACACGCTGATGGCGGTGGACGACCCCAAACACTTGACCGAAACGGCGCAGGACGCCGTCAAGCGCGCCCAGGACGAGCAGGGCGTCGTCATCGCGGCGGGCGGCGACGGCACGCTTAACGCGGTCGCCGCCACCGTGCTCGGCAAGGGCGTGCCATTCGGCATCCTGCCGCAGGGCACGTTCAATTATTTCGGGCGCACCTACGGCATTTCGCAAGACACGGATGTCGCGCTGCGCGGCTTTCTTCAGGGGCACATTGAACCCGTGCGGGTGGGCCAGTTGAACGGTCGGCTGTTCCTGGTCAACGCCAGCCTGGGCCTTTATCCCACCTTGCTGGAAGACCGCGAGGCCTACAAGCAGCGCTTCGGCCGCAGCCGGATGGTGGCGCTGTGGTCGGGGCTGGTCACCTTGCTGCGCGCGCCGCGCCAACTGCGGCTGCAACTGGAAGAAGAGGGCGGCGTCCGCGACCTGCGCACGCCGACGCTGGTGGTGGGCAACAACAAACTGCAACTGGAACACGTCGGCATCGAGTCGAGTGAACTGGAACGCGACCGCCTCGTTGCCATGACGGTCAAGCCGGTCGGCACGCTTGCGCTGTACGGGCTGCTGGTGCGCGGCCTGTTCAGCCGCCTGGGCGAAGCCGAACACGTCATCAGCTTCGGCTTTGACCGCATGCGGGTGCGGATACGCGGGCGCAACCGCGTCAAGGTGGCGATGGACGGCGAGATTTCCTGGATGAGCACGCCGCTTGAATTCAAGGTGGCTGACGAAAAGCTGCCGCTGGTGGTACCCGCGGACTCGCAATACCTGGACCGCTCATGACGCG